>Ga0247713_1001599_pt1 | contig 11000 bp, 9 predicted proteins | sample 21E_NmetaG_FD_189936 | JGI IMG/M metagenome (GOLD analysis project Ga0247713, IMG submission 189936) | Soil microbial communities from hillslope of Landscape Evolution Observatory, University of Arizona, Oracle, AZ, United States - 2-1-E_N | ecosystem: Engineered > Artificial ecosystem > Mesocosm... | reverse complement strand
GCCCACCAGGCCGACTACCGCAAGACGGTCCCCGAGGCGCGGATCGTGCGTCCCCAAGACGACCGCGCCGAGCCGGTCCGCTCGGCCGGGTACGACTCGACGCTGGTGGGCGCACGGCGGCCCGGCGGGGGCGACACGGGAGCCACAGGCACATCGCCGGGTGCGGGCGGGGCCGCGACCGGCGAGGCGGGGACCGACGTCGCCCAGGCCGGCGACGCCTCCTCACCGCCGTCCGGCCGCCTGCCGCTGACGGGGTTGGGAGCGGCTACGCTGCTGCTGCTCGGCCTGCTGTTCATCGCCGCCGGCCTCCCGGCCGCTCGGGCCCGGCTGCGTCCGCCGGCCGACGCTGACGCCGCCGACGACGCCGAGGACCCCTCGTGACCGACAGCCTGTCCGACACCTCCCCCCAGGCCGACGAGCAGCCGCCGCCGCCTCAGGAGCAGCCCGCCGAGGAGCGGCCGGCGGCAACCGGCGACGACCCGGCGACCGAGGAGCAGCCGGCGGTCCGGGGGCTCGAGCGTCGTGGCGGCGGCGTCCGCCGGTTCTTCGGCAACGCGCGCATCGCGTGGGCGGTGGCCATCCTGGCGCTGGCGCTGGCGCTGGTCGCCGGCATGCAGTGGGCCGACCTGTACGCCGCCGAGCAGCAGCGCACCGCGGTCCGCGAGGACGCCCGTGCCCTGGCGCTGGAGCTGACCACCTTCGACGGTGCCGACATCGAGCAGTGGCTGCAGCGGGCGCAGGCGCGCGCGACCGGCGACTACGCCGAGCAGCTGACGGCGCTGTTCGACCAGAACCTCCGCGATGCGCTGCGCGAGAGCCAGGCGGTGTCGCGCGGCGAGGTCACGCAGGTGTTCGTCCAGGAGATCGACGGTGACCAGGCGCAGGTGTTCGTGCTCGCACGGCAGACGATCACCAACGCCCAGACCGAAGACCCCGTCCAGGACGAGCTGCGCATGGACATCACCATGGAACGCGGCGACCAGCGCTGGCTGGCCAGCGACGTGGCGATCCTGGGACCGCCCGGGCTCAGCGGCGGCGTGCCCGCCCCGGCCCCGGAGGTCCAACCCGAGGGCGAGGAGGGCGGCGGATGAGCCGGGTCTACGACGCCGTGGTGGTCGGCACCGACGGCTCGCCGACGTCGTGTCGCGCGGTGCAGCGCGCCGCTTTGCTGGGCGAGGCGTTGGGCGCGGAGGTGGCGGTCGTCACCGCCTACGACCGACCGAGCGAGGGGGAGGTGGGGCCGGCGTCCGAGCGCGCCAGCATGCCGCAGGAGAGCATGGTGTCCAGCGGGTACCGGGCCGCCACCGACACCGCGGCGGACGCGGCGCGCTTCGGGCAGGAGGTCGCCCCGTCCGCGAAGGTGGACATCGTCGCGGTCGAGGGCAACCCCGCGGAGGTGCTGATCGAGACCGCGTACCGCCGGGGAGACGCGCTGCTGGTGGTCGGCAACCAGGGCATGACCGGCTCGCAGCGCTTCCTGCTCGGCAGCGTCCCGAACAAGATCTCCCACCACGCCGCGGGTGATGTCCTCATCACCCACACCTCGTCCGACACCCCGGTGCGTCCGCACCAGCGCGTGCTCATCGGCACCGACGGATCGGACACGGCCAAGCTGGCCGTGGACCGCGGCTTGTCGCTGGCGGCGGCCCTGGAGGCCAAGGTGACGCTGCTGAGCGCGGGGTCGCGGGCCGAGGGGGTGCTCGAGGAGGCGGCTGAGGCGGCGAAGAAGGCCGGTGTCGACGTGACGTGCGTGGCGTCGTCTGACGAGCCGGCGGACGCGATCGTGTCCGCCGCGGAGGACCACGACCTGGTCGTGGTGGGGAACAAGGGGATGACCGGGGCCGGCCGGTTCCTGCTCGGCAGCGTGCCGAACAAGGTCAGCCACCACGTGGGAGCCGACCTGCTCATCGTCCGAACAACGTAAGAACCAGAAGGGGACGGCGATGACCGCCACCGAGGTGCAACCGGAGATCCCGCCGGTCGACGAGCTCGACTGGGCGATCTCGATCCGCGGCCTGACCAAGTCGTTCGGCGCCCGCACCGTGCTCGAGGACATCACGTTCGACATCCCTCGCGGCAAGGTCACCGTCGTGCTCGGCCCGTCGGGCACCGGCAAGTCGGTGTTCCTGCGTCACCTCATCGGCCTGCTCAAGCCGGACCGGGGAGAGCTGTGGGTCGGTGACAAGAACGTGCCGACGCTGCGCAATCGCGAGCTGCTCGAGGTCCGCAAGAAGTTCGGGGTGCTGTTCCAGGACGGGGCGCTGTTCGGCTCGATGACGGTGTACGACAACACCGCGTTCCCGTTGCGAGAGCACACGCGCAAGAGCGAGACCGAGATCAAAGAGATCGTCATGGAAAAGCTCACCATGGTCGGTCTCGCTGACGCCAAGGACCTGTTCCCCGGCGAGATCTCCGGCGGCATGCGCAAGCGCGCCGGCCTGGCACGGGCGCTGGTGCTGGACCCGGAGATCGTGCTGTTCGACGAGCCCGACTCCGGCCTGGATCCCGTCCGCACCGCCTACCTCAACGAGCTGATCCTGGAGCTGAAGGAGCAGCTGGACTCCACCTTCGTCGTCGTCACCCACCACATCCCGACGGCCAAGAACATCTCGGACTACCTGGCGTTGCTGTTCCGCCGAAACCTGGTGATGTTCGGACCCAAGCACGAGCTGCTGGAGTCCGAACGCCCTGTGGTGCGCCAGTTCCTGCGGGGTTCCACGCACGGGCCGATCGGCATGTCGGAGGAGAAGGACTCCAACGACCCCAACGCCCAGTTCGACGAGAACGCCGAGACGCTGGAGGACACCCGCGACGACGAGGCGCTGCCCTCGCGCTAGGCGACGGCCGGCGTGAGCGCCGGCGCCAGCTGCAGCGGCAGGTGGATCGTCACCGTCGTCCCCTTGCCCAGCGTCGAGGCGATGGCCACGTCGCCGCCCAGCCCCTGCGCCAGCGACCGGACGATGTACAGGCCCAGGCCGGCGCCGCTGGTCGTCATGTGCAGCGGGTCCTCGACGCGCTCGAACCGCTCGAAGACGCGCTCGAGGTCTTCGGGGGGGATCCCGCGACCCTGGTCGACGACTCGCACGACGGCCCACGTCTCCTCGACGGACACCTCGACGCTCACGGTGGAACCGGCCCCGGAGAACTTGCAGGCGTTGTTGACCAGGTTGTCCACGATCTGACGGACACGCAGCGGGTCGGTCGTCAGCGGCACCGTCTCGGGGGACAGGAGCCGGACGGTGTGGTCCGGGTGGTGGTGATCGAGCTGCTCGACCGCCTCCCGGCACAGCTGGGCGAGGTCGACTGCCACCGGACGGACGCGCGGGGTGGCGCGGCCGGCTGCGGACATCTGCCCAACCAGCAGCAGGTCTTCGACCAGGCGGGCAAGGTGGTCGGCGCGACCCTCGATGGTCCGCAGCATCTCGTCTCGGCGCTGTTCGTCCATGCGGTCCCAGCGCCGGCGCAGCAGCTGTGCGCTGCCCTTGATGGGCGTCAGCGGGGTGCGCAGCTCGTGGCTGACGATGGACAGCATGTCGTCCTTCATCCGCGCGACACGGCGTTCCGCGGTCACGTCGTGCACGACGCCGACGCGCAGGTCGCCGTGGGTCCGGTCGCGGATCGCCGAGACCGACACGCGCCACACGCGGTCGCCCTCACGGGTGACGTCGCGGACGCCCTCGTCCTCCCAGGCGCCCCCGCCGAGGACCTGCTCGACCGGCTGTCCGATGAGCTCGTCGAGTGATGTTTGCGCCAGCTCGGCCATGGCCGGGTTGCAAACGAGCACCGCACCGGCCGCGTCGGTCACGTAGATCCCGTCGGCGGTGCCGTGCACGATCGCCCGCAGCGTCGCGCGCTCCCGGCGCAGCGCGACGGCTCCCTCGGAGCGCGCGGCGTGGACGCGGCCCGAGGCGCCCAGGCGCTCGAGCCACTCGCGCGACAGGCCGTCACGTCCGCCCCACACCACCAGGACGCCGTTGCCGACCCCCATCGCCATGCCCGCCCCAGGGTCGGCGACACCGAGGCCGGCGGCGTCACGCGCCACGATTCCGGTGAGCTCGTCGTCGACGGGGCAAACGCCTGAGCCCTCGGGCACCGGGGTCACCCAGACGCCGTTGGCCCACACGGCGGCCTCGGCATCCAGCACGCTGCGGACGCCGTCGACGAGCAGGTGGTGGACCAGCTCCGGGTCCGCGGCCTCGGCCAGGCGCTGCTCGATGTCGACGTAGGCCACGGCGCGTTCGCGGTCGACCTGGGCCTGGACCTCACGCCGGGAGGCGGCGTGGAGCAGGCCCAGCGGCACCACGAGGGTGGGCAGGGCCCACAGATGGTCGGTGGCCATCAGCACGGCCAGCAGTCCCAGGGCGATGCTGCCGCCGGCGAGCAACCCGCTGGTCGGTGCCAGCTGCCAGGTGGTCGCGCGCCAGGAGCGGTCGCCGAACGCCGCGATCATGCCGCTGACCACGACGAGGTTGACCAGGCTGCACAGCGTCATGCCCACGGCGGCAGCGGCGAACGTCCGCGGCGTGATGGGGCCGCCGGACGTGGCCAGCAGATCGACCGCCAGCCCGCCGGCGGCAGCGGCGACCAGGTACTGCGCCACGTTGACCGCGAACTTCAGACGCGGGGTGCCCTCGACGAGCATCCAGACCGCGATGCCCAGCGCCGCGGCGAAGGCGACGTTGACACCGGGCACGAGCAGCAGCCCCGCGGCGATGACCGGGTAGCTCAGCGTGAAGCGCGCGATGCCCCCCTTGCGGTAGGGCAGGTCGATGGTGAACGCCTCGCCGCCGGCGACCGCCGCGGTCAGGACCAGGACGCTGAGTGCGGACAGGTCACCGCTGCTGCGCCACAGCAGCAGCGAGAACGCGGCGACGCCCAGCGCGCTGATCCACAGCAGCAGCCGCTTGGCCGCTGCCGGGGTGGCGCGCCCGGTCACTCGCTCGGGGCTTCGAGCATCGCCCATCGCAGCCCCGCCCACCGCAGTCCGGCCCAGCGCAGCCCGGCCCAGCGCAGTCCGGCCCAGCGCAGCCCGGCCCACCGCAGTCCGGCCCAGCGAAGGCCGGTCCACTCCGGATCGAGCTCGTCTCCGGCCCAGCCGCGACCGGTCCAGCGCAGTCCGCCCCAGGCGCCGGGGGCCCAGGTCTCGTCACCCCAGTGGGTTCCGGCCCACCGCAGCCCGGCCCACCGCAGCCCCTTCCAGTCCAACTCGGCCCAGCGAAGGCCGGTCCACCGCAGTCCGGCCCAGCGCAGTCCGGCCCAGCGCAGTCCGGCCCAGCGCAGTCCAGCCCAGCGCAGTCCCTGGGGGTCGACCTGGCTGGGCGGGTTCTTGCCCTTGCCCTTGGCCTGACCCTGACCCGGGTGGTCGGTGACCTTGTCCGCCCACGGCGGCTTGGGCAGCGGCTTGCCGGGCGCGGCGGCCTGGGCCGCCGCGACGGCGGTCGGCGCGTCGGCGATGCCATCGCCGGCACGCAGCGCTGCCGCGAGCGCCCCGCCGTCAAGGTCCGGGCGGGCCGAGGAGGCCAGCGCCGCCACGCCCGCGGTCAGCGCCGTCGACATCGAGGTTCCGCTGCCGCGGAACAGACCGCCTTCGACGAACGCGGTCGGGTTCTGCACGGCGATCGTGGCGTCGGCGGGCATCGATCCGACCACCGCGACGCCTGAGGCGGTGATGTCGGGCTGCATCACGCCGACCCGGTCCGGACCGGTGCCGCTGAACTCCGCGCTGGTGTCGTCGTCGCGTGCTGCGGTGCCGGCGTCGTTGAACGCGCCGACGGAGAACGTCTCGGCAGCCGTGGCCGGGGAGGTGACGTTGCCCTCGCCCTCGTTGCCCGACGCGGTCACCACGAGCACGCCCGACCCCGCAACCGCGTCGCTGGCCATGTCGAGCATGCGGGCGGCGTCGGTGTCAGGGTCGGCGCCCAGTGCCAGGGTGGCGATGCGGACGCCGCTGAGGCGTCCCACTCGGTGCAGCCACTGCAGCGCCGCCAGCACGGAGCCGAGTGTCGTGCTGGCGGCGCTGCAGTGGCTGCACAGCGACAAGATGCCGGCGTGCGGCGCGACGCCCGGGGCGACCGGGCCCGCGCCGGCGATCAGCGAGGCCAGGAACGTGCCGTGGCCGTAGCCGTCGCCCCCGCCGGTGCCGCTGAAGTCGATCTCGCCGACGACGGCGCCCTCCAGTGCCGGGACGTCGGCGACGCCGCTGTCGATCAGTGCGACGACCGCGCGATCGCCCAGCTCGCCGTGGGCCCAGACCTGGTCGGCGTCGGTGGCGCCCACGCCGCTGTCCACGCGAAGCTCGGTCCCCTCCGATGCCGGCGGCAGCGACTGCAGACCGATGGGCGCGTCAAAGGACACGCCGCCGTGGACCGGGGCGGGGGAGTCGACCACCAGCGCGTCGGCCAGGGGGAAGGCCCCGACCACCGTGGCGCCCGTCGGCAACGCCGTGCCGCGCGGCACGATCCATCGGCTCGGTGTGGCCGCCACCGCCGGCGCCGTCGCTGCGAGCAGCGCGGCGACGATCCCTGCAGCCAGCAGCCGGGTCAAGTGGCGCGGCAGGACGGAAGTCGCCATGGTCGCAGTCCTTCGGGTCCCGACAGCACCCGGACGGTCCGGGACTGTTACGGAGAGTCATCGGCCACCGCGCGGGAGGGCTACAGGATGATCTGTCGATTGGCCCGGAAGGACTAGTCAATACGGGCAAACTGGGGTACTCTTTCGCGACTGGCACTACGCAACGTCACGGGGGATCGTGAAGTCGACGCTGCTCACAGCGGTCTATGACCAGCGTGAGGCGTTGCTGCGCCGTGTCGCGTTGCTCGACGACACCGACTGGGACCTGCCGTGCGCCGTTGCGGGGCCGGCGGCGACCCGTCCGGTGCGTGAGATCGTTGCCCACCTGCTGCTGGCCGACGCGCTGATCCTCAGCGGTGCTGTCGGTGCGCGCTGGCAGCGCACCGGCCGCCTGCAGATGCCTGGCTCGTGGGACCCGGCGCCGCTGCGCGCCATGGCGCAGCTGCCGGTGTCGGCGCTGGTGACGCTGCTGGCCCAGCGCGGTGAGAAGGTCGCCCGCCTGATCGCCCGCGCCCCCTTGGCGTCGTGGCGTCTGCCCGTCGCCGGGCCGGCCGGGCGCCGCCCCGCCGCCCAGCTGTGGGCCGACCGAGTGGTCCACGAGTGGCTGCACGAGCACGACATCGCCGGCTGCAGCGCGGACCAGGCCCCGGTCGCGATGCGCCCGGCAACCGTGTCTCTTGCCACCGACGCGGTGCTGCGCACCGTCGCCGACGCGGTCCTGCCGACGGTGTCGCTCGACCACGGCGTGGTGCGGCTGGTGGTGCGCGGAGACGCCTCGTCCAGGACCTGGGGGGTCGACTTCGCCCGGCGTCGGTACGGCCCGCGGGTCACGGCCGCCCCCGACGCGCAGCTGCGGCTGACGCCGCAGGACCTGGTGCTGATCGTCAACGGACGCGGCGACCGGGTGCCCAACTCGATCGACGTCACCGGCGATCCCGACCTTGCGGGGCGCTTGCTGGAGGCACTCGCGGCACCGGCCGCGACCGCGTCGTCGCTGTGCCGAGACGTTCACGCGGTCGGCTGATTCCGCGGAAATCGGCGTCCCTATACTGTCGCCCAAGGGCCGGGATCCGCCCTGTCCGCGACAGGAATCGCTCGTTTCATGGCCACCGGCATCGGTGAGACGCTCGCTGCCGCCCGCCGTCAACAAGGCGTGGCGTTGGCTGATGCTGCCGCCGAAACCCGGGTACGGGAGTCGTACCTGGCAGCGCTGGAGGAGGAGGACTTCGCCGCGCTGGGCGGTGACGTCTACGTCAAGGGCTTCCTCCGCAGCTACGCGCGGTTCCTGCGCCTGGACCCCGAACCGCTGATTGCGACGTACCGCGCCCACTACGAGCGCGGCGACGACACGCCGCTGGTGCAGCAACCGGTCGCCCCCCTGCCGTCCGAACGCAGCCCCGGGCTGATCGTCGGCATCGGCGCGGTCGTCATCGTCGTGGTGCTGCTGGCGATCGTCGGACTGGTCAGCGGACGTGACGATCCGGCCGAGGAGGACCTCGTCGGGGTGCCGCCCCCGGTGACGGAACCGGTGACCGAGCCGCCCGTGGGTCCCACCCCGCAGCCCACCGAGGAGCAGACCGACGAGCCGGGGGACGACCCGACGGAGGTCCTGGCCACCGATGGGGTGGACATCACGTTGGAGCTCGAAGGCGGTCCCTCGTGGATGCGGGTGACCGTTGACGGGCAGGTCGAGTTCGAAGGCGAGCAGGCCGAAGGCGCGGAGATGTCCTTCTCTGCCGACGACAGCATCCACCTGCGGCTGGGTGACGCCGGCGTCGTCCGGGTGTTCGTCAACGGCGAGGACCGCGGGATGCTCGGGGCGCGGGCCGAGGTGGTGGAGCAGACCTTCACCGCAGACGACGCCGCGTGACCGAGGCGGTCTCGCTGGTCACCCTCGGGTGCGGACGCAACGACGTCGACAGCGACCAGGTGGCCGGCGCACTGACCGCCGCCGGACTCGACATCGTCGACGAGCCCGGCGACGCGGACCTGGTCATTGTCAACACGTGCACCTTCATCGCGCCGGCGCGCCAGGACTCCATCGACACCGTGCTCGCCGCCTGCGACCTGGACAAGCCGGTGCTGGTCATCGGTTGCATGGCCCAGCGCTACGGCGACGAGCTGGCCGCGGCGCTGCCCGAGGCCGCCGGCGTGCTCGGCTTCGCGGACTACCCGCGGCTGCCGCAGATCGTGCGGACGGTGCTCGACGGCAAGCCGGTGTCCGCGGCGCCGGCCGCTGCGGTGGCCGCGCCCCGGGGGCGGTCGCTGCCGCTGCTGGTCTCCGGCACGTCCGCGCCGCCGACCGCGCGCACGTCCGCGCCGGCTGCGCCGCCGACCGCCGGCTTTCCGGTCCGAACGGTGCCGCGCGGGCCGTGGGCCTACCTGAAGATCGCCGGCGGCTGTGACCGGGTGTGCACGTTTTGCACCATCCCGTCGTTCCGCGGGCGGTACGCGTCGCGGCCGCCCGACGAGCTGCTCTCCGAGGCCCGGTGGCTGGTGGGCAACGGCGTCCGCGAGCTGGTGTGCGTCAGCGAGAACACCACCAGCTGGGGCAAGGACCTCCCCGGCGGCCGGCGGGCGCAGGCCGACCTGATCCGCGGCTTCGAGGCCGTCGAGGGGCTCGAACGGGTGCGGCTGCTGTACCTGCAGCCCGCCGAGATCATCCCCGAGCTGCTCGACGCGATGGCGGCCTCGCCCGTGGTGGCCGGGTACTACGACCTGTCGCTGCAGCACGCCAGCGCCTCGGTGCTGTCGCGGATGGGGCGGTCCGGCAGCCCGGAGCGGTTCCTGTCACTGATCACGGCCATCCGCGAGCGCGACCCCTCGGCGGTCTTCCGGTCCTCGTTCATCACGGGCTTTCCGGGGGAAACGGAGGAGGATGTCGATCTCCTCGAGCAGTTCCTCCGCGACGCCGTGCTGGACTGGACCGGCTTCTTCACCTTCTCCATCGAAGACGGCACCCCCTCGGCGACGATGCCCGACCAGGTCCCGGCCGAGGTGGCGGCCCAGCGACGCGACCGGCTGGTTGAGGTCGCCGAGGTGATCGCCGAGGAGGCGGCCGCCGCCTTCGTCGGCCGCGAGCTGCAGGTGCTGGTGGAGGCGCATGAGGGCGACGACGCCGTCGGGCGGTCGTACCGCGAGTCGCCGGAGACCGACGGCGAGGTCGTGCTGCCGGGCTGCGACGCACCGGTCGGACGGCTGGTGCCGGTGCGGGTGGTCGGCGCCTCCGGGCTCGACCTGGTGGCGCAGCCGCTGGTGGCTGCGTGGCAGCGGTGACCGAACCGGCCGAGACGACAGCTGGCGAGCCGCACTGGCTGAACTGGGCGAACGCGTTCACGATGCTGCGCGTCGCCCTGGTGCCGGTCATCGCCGTGCTGGTGTTCGCCGGCGGCGGGGACGCGCGGTGGTGGGCGTTCGGCATCTTCGTGTTCGCGGCGCTGACCGACTCCATCGACGGGTGGGTCGCGCGCCAGCTGGTCGGCGTGACGCGCTGGGGCCAGCTGGCCGACCCGCTGGCCGACAAGCTGCTCATCATCGGCAGCCTGGCGGTGCTCGCGGTCAACGACGAGCTGCCGTGGTGGGCGGTGCTCGTGATCATCCTGCGGGAGGTCTGGGTGACCGTGCAGCGAACCGTCATGGTGCGCCAGGGGGTGGTGATGCCGGCGTCGCCGTTCGGCAAGGTCAAGACGGTGTCGCAGGTCGTGGCCGTCACGCTGTACCTGCTGCCGGCGGGGCCTGAGGTGCTCGCGCCGGCGGCCCTCGGGGTGGCGGTGGTGCTGACCGTGGCCAGCGGCGTGGACTATGCGGTCCGGGGTGTGAAGCGGGCCCGTGAGAGCTGAGCTGGTCGCGATCGGCAGCGAGCTGCTGCTCGGTGACGCCGTGGACACCAACTCGGCGTGGATCTCGGCGCGCCTGGCCGAGATCGGTGTCGACGTCCACCGCCACACGACGGTCGGTGACAACGTCGAGCGGATGGTCGACGTCATCGCCGGGGCGTGCGCCCGCGCCGACGCGGTCATCGTGACCGGGGGGCTGGGCCCCACGGCGGACGACCTGACGCGGGTGGCGGTGGCGCGGGTCGCGGGCGTGGCGCTGGAGCGCCGCGATGCGCTGGCGGAGTACCTGTACTCCTACTGGGCGCGGACGGGGCGCGAGATGCCCGAAAGCAACCTGGTCCAGGCGGACCTGCCCGTCGGCGCCACGGTGCTGGAACCGGTCGGCACTGCGGCGGGGTTCAAGGTTGCCGTCGGTGACAGCACGGTGTGGTGCGTACCTGGTGTGCCGCGCGAGATGGAAGTCATGGTCGCGCGCGATGTCGTGCCGGCCTTGCGGGCGCAGGCGGGGACGGCGACGACGATCAGCCGGGTGGTCCGCACCAGCGGGATGGCCGAGTCGGCGGTGGGGGAGGCGTGCGCCGCGATCGTGGCGCA
>Ga0247713_1001598_pt1 | contig 11008 bp, 12 predicted proteins | sample 21E_NmetaG_FD_189936 | JGI IMG/M metagenome (GOLD analysis project Ga0247713, IMG submission 189936) | Soil microbial communities from hillslope of Landscape Evolution Observatory, University of Arizona, Oracle, AZ, United States - 2-1-E_N | ecosystem: Engineered > Artificial ecosystem >... | reverse complement strand
GGTCGACCTCGCGCGGCGACTTCCACGAGGCGATGAACTGGGCGGGCGTCCAGCACCTGCCGGTGATCTTCGTCCTCGAGAACAACCAGTTCGCCTACTCGACTCCGACCGAGCAGCAGTTCGCCGTCAACCCCGTCGAGCGCGCGGCCGCCTACGGCTTCCCCGGCGTCTCGGTCGACGGCAACGACGTCGAGGCGATGTTCGAGGTGACGCGGATCGCGCGCGAGCGCGCGATCTCCGGCGGCGGCCCGACGCTCATCGAGGCCGTCACGATGCGCATGCACGGCCACGGCGCGCACGACGACATGAAGTACGTGCCGAAGGCGCTCTTCGAGGAGTGGCGCAAGAAGGACCCGATCGATCGCCAGAGCGCGCGGCTGAAGGAGCTCGGCGTGGACGTCGAGGCACTCGTCAAGGAGGTGCGCAGAGAGGTTGACGAAGCCGCGAAGAAGGCGCTCGCGGGTCCGATGCCCGATCCTGCGACGGCGACCGACCGCCTCTTCCATCCGCGCGACGGGGAGGAGATCCTGCTGCAGGACGGCGCCGCGCCCTGGAGCGGCTTCCGGGCCGCCCGATGACCGAGCTCACGTACCTGCGGGCGATCTCCGACGGCCTGCGGACCGAGATGCGCGACGACGAGCGCGTCCTGCTGATGGGCGAGGACATCGGCGTCTACGGCGGCGCGTTCAAGGTGACCGACGGCTTCATCGAGGAGTTCGGCGCCGACCGCGTGATGGACACGCCGCTGGCGGAGTCGGGCATCGTCGGCACGGCGGTGGGCGCCGCCGTCGTCGGCCTGCGGCCGGTCTGCGAGATGCAGTTCGCCGATTTCGTCTCCTGCGGCTTCGACCAGATCGTCAACGTCGCGGGCAAGATGCTCTACCGCCAGGGGCTGCCGGTGAACGTCACGATCCGCCTGCCGAGCGGCGGCGGCTTCTCCGGCGGGCCGTTTCACTCGCAGAACCCCGAGGCGTGGTTCATGCACGCGCCGGGGCTGAAGGTCGTCGCGCCGAGCACGGCCGAGGACGCAAAGGGACTGATCATCGCGAGCATCCGCGACCCCAACCCCGTCATCTACATGGAGCACAAGAACCTCTACCGGCGCGTGAAGGGTGAGGTGCCGGAGGGCTCCTACGAGACGCCGTTCAAGGCGCGCGTGGCGCGCGAGGGGACAGACCTCGTGGTCATCGCCTACGGCGCGATGGTGCACACCGCGCTCGATGCCACCGCCGATCTCGACGGCGCCTCGATCATGGTGCTCGACCTGCGCTCGCTCGTGCCGCTCGACGAGGACGCGATCCTGCGCGCGGTGCACCAATGCTCGAAGGTCGTCGTCGTCGACGAGGCCAACCAGACGTGCGCCGCCGGCGCGCAGGTGTCGGCGCTCATCGCCGAGCGGGGCTTCGAGGATCTCGACGGGCCGATCGTGCGGGTCGCCTCGCCCGACGTCCCGATACCGTTCTCGCCGCCGCTCGAAGCGGCCGTGCTGCCATCCGTCGAACGCGTGAGGGAGGCCTGCCGTCAGCTCCTCGAGTACTGATCCGACGACCGTCGTCGACGTGACGATGCCGCAGATGGGCGTCTCCGTCGCCGAGGGGACGATCATCGAATGGCGCAAGCAGCGCGGCGACTGGGTGCAGGCCGACGAGACGATCTGCGAGATCTCGACGGACAAGATCGACACCGAGGTTCCGTCGCCTGCGAGCGGCCGCCTCGTCGAGGTCCTCGTCCAGGTCGGCGTGACCGTCGACGTCGGCACGACGCTGGCACGCATCGCGACCGACGCACGTCCCGGTGAGCCGCACTCGGCCGAGGACGAGCGCGCGCCCGCGCCCGCCGAGCCGCCGCAGCCGCAGCCGCAGCCGCAGGCGCCGGCGCGCGGCCCGGCGGCACGGCGCTACTCGCCGGTCGTGCAGCGGATCGCCGACGAGCACGGCGTCGACCTCGCGGAGGTCGAGGGCACGGGCCGCGACGGCCGCGTGCAGAAGAAGGACGTGCTGGCCTACGTGCAGGCGCGCGGCGGCGGGCAGGCGCGGGAGCCCGACGAGCCGGCGATCCACATCGAGAGCCCGTACCGGCCCGGAGCGGGAACGTCCCTCAGCGGCCCCTACCTCCCGCCGGAGGGCCGCCCGCTGTCGCGCATGCGCCAGATGATCGGCGAGCACATGAAGCGCTCGCAGGAGACGGCCGCGACCTGCACGACGTGGATCGAGGTCGACGTCTCGCGCGTGGAGCTCGCCCGCAAGCAGCTCGGCATCACGGCGCTGCCGCTGATCGCGCGCTGCACGATCGGCGCGCTCGTCGAGTTCCCGTTGCTGAACGCCTGGCTGGAGGACGAGACGCACACGGTGCACGAGCAGGTCAACCTCGGCATCGCCGTGTCGCTCGGCGAGGACGGGCTGATCGTGCCGGTCGTGCGCGGTGCGCAGGACCTCTCGCCGGAGGGCCTGTCGCGGCGCATCCGCGACCTCGCGCGCCGCGCCCGCGCGCGCCAGCTCAGCCCCGACGACGTCCGCGGCGCGACGTTCACGATCACGAACCCCGGCCAGTTCGGCTCGATGATGGCGACGCCCGTCATCGCCCAGCCGCAGGTCGCGATCCTCGACGTCGAGGCGATCATCAAGCGGCCGGTCGTCGTCACCGACCAGTTCGGCGAGGACGCGATCGCGATCCGCCCGATGGTCATCCTCGGCCTCTCGTGGGACCACCGCGCGCTCGACGGCGCGCTGGCGGCGCGCTTCTTGGCCTCGGTGAAGAAGCGCGTCGAGGGCTACGAGGCGTAGCCGGCTACGTGATCCCGCGCGCCTGGAAGAACCCCGGGCGCCGCGGGATCTGCAGGAACGACTCGACGGCCGCGGGCGGCCACAGCTCCATGTCGACCTTCGCGCCGAAGACGTAGCCGCACATGCGGTGCCCGTCGTCGTTGGGCGCGTGCTCGCCGGCGGCCGGCCGGGCGGGATCGCGATCCTCGAGCGTCACGCCGGCGATGTCGGCATTGCAGTGCTTGCAGCGGTACAGCGTGACGCCGTCGTCGCGCGTGCGCGTGGCGAGCGCGGCGAGCTCCTGCTGGACTCCGCACAGGCACGTGAGCCGGAACTGGTAGTCGCCGACCTTGAACCAGAAGCCGCCCTCGCGGAAAGGCTCGGAGAGCTTGAGCTCAGACATTGAGGTAGCGCGTCCAGAAGTAGGGGGTGGCGGGGATCAGCAGGACGTCGCGGTCGGCATCCTCCGGGCGCAGCGCGACATCGACGCGCGAGCCGATGACGTAGCCGCGCAGGTGGTGGCCGGCCTTCTCGCGCAGCCGGGTCATCGACTGCGGGTGGTACGTGTCGAGATCGGGATCGTCGGTCATGACGCCGACGATCGGCTTCGTGCAGCGCACGCACTCGTACAGCGTGATCGGCCCCTCCTCGTCGAGCGTCATCGCGTCCAGCCGCTGCTGCGTGCCGCACGAGCAGTTCAGCAGGAAGTCGTGATCGGTCGTCTCCGGGCGCCCGGCGTCCCGGAAGGGATCGGCGTAACGCATCACGTTCGGCAGCGTAATGCGGATCCGGCGCGGCGCAAAGACGAAGGGCGCGCCGGGGAGAGAGTCGGCGCGCCCTTCGCACTTCGGGTTCGAGAGACGCCACGCCTCCGCCAGGCCGGCGAAGCGGGAGGAGAGGCCGGCCTGGCGGTGATGCGGAGGTGAGTGGCTCGACCATCGTGCCGAACCACGATCCAGAAGTCCAATACCGTTATCGGCTCACACTCATAAGCTGTGCGTATGGAACTTCGACAGCTGCGCTACCTCGTCGCGCTCGCGGACGAGCGCCACTTCACGCGTGCGGCGGCTCGCGAGCACATCGCGCAGCCCGCCCTCTCCCAGCAGATCCGCCGCCTCGAGGCGGAGGTCGGCCTCGCGCTCGTGGAGCGCACGACGCGGCGCGTCGCGATGACGGCGGCCGGCGAGCTGCTCGTCGCGCGCGCGCGGCGCATCCTCGCCGAGCTCGAGGCGGCAACCGACGAGCTCGGCACCCTCGCCGGCGTCAAGGGCGGCCACCTCGCGGTCGGCGCGCTGCACACGATGGGGCCGGTCGACCTGTCGCTGCTGCTGGCCTCGTTTCACCGCGAGCATCCCGCTGTCGAGCTGACCGTGCGCGAGCAGTCCAGCGAGGAGCTCGCCGAGATGCTGCGCGTCGACGTCGTCGACCTCGCGTTCCTGTCGGTCACCGAGCACATCCAGAGTCGTGGGCTCGAGCTGCACCAGCTCGTCTCCGAGGAGCTCGTCGCAGTGCTCGCGCCGCAGCACCTGCTCGCCGGCCGCGCCAGCGTGGCGCTGGCCGAGCTGGCCGGCGAGCCGTTCGTCAGCTTCCGCGCCGGATCGCGTTTGCGCGAGCTGCTGGACTCCGCCGCCGCCGCGGCGGGCTTCGAACCCCGGATCGCCCTGGAGTCCAACGAGAGCCGGCGAATCCGCAGCCTCGTCTCCGGCGGCTTCGGCGTGGCGATCCTGCCGCGCTCGGACGCGGACGGACCGGGCGCGCCGATCGCGGTCGCCCAGCTCGTCGAGCCGGCGCTGACGCGCGACATCACGCTCGCCGCGCGGGCGAGGCGCCGACACTCGCCGGCGGCGCAGGCGTTCCTAAAGCTGACGCTCAGCGCGTTCGACGCGCAGCGACAGCGTGCCATCATCGGGTCATGACCGGCGAGCTGTGGGTCTGCGACCTGCCGACGATCGACTACCGCGAGGCGCTGGCGCTGCAGGAGCGCGTGCGCGCCGCGCGCCAGCAGGAGCGCATTCCCGACACGCTGCTGCTGCTCGAGCATCCGCCCGTCTACACCCGCGGCCGGCGGTCCGACGCGCGCGAGCTGCCGATGGGCGAGGCGTGGTACCGCGAGCAGGGGATCGACATCGTCGACACCGATCGGGGCGGCAGGCTGACGTACCACGGCCCGGGCCAGCTCGTCGGCTACCCGATCGTGCGCATCGACGACGTCATCGCGTACCTGCGCACGATGGAATCGGCGATCGTCGCGGCGCTCGCCGGCGCCGGCATCGCCGGGCACGCGCGGCCCGACGAAGGTCCCGACTTCACCGGTGTCTGGACCGCCGACCAGCGCAAGATCGCGTCGATCGGCGTGCACGTCGCGCGCGGGGTGACGACGCACGGCTTCGCGGTCAACGTCTCCAACGACCTGGCGCCGTTCGGCTGGGTCGTTGCGTGCGGACTCGACGGGGTGCGGATGACGTCGATCGCCGAGGAGCTGCGGCCCGCCGGGCGCGAGGCACCGGCCCTCGACGAGTTCCGCGCGGGCATGGCGGCACGCTTCGCCGAGTCGTTCGGGCTGACCCCGACGCAGGTGAGCCTCGACAGGGTCGACGCTGCCGCCGCGGCGGCATGACTCGCCTCGGAGCGGCCGTCCGCGCGCGCACCGCGACCGTGCGCCATCGCGGCAGCGCGGTCCGCTGCCCGCTGTGCGCGCACGGCTTCGACCGCTTCAAGGACGACTGGAACCGCCCGAACGCGCTGTGCTGGCGCTGCGGGTCGCACGAGCGCCACCGGGCACAGTGGCTGCTGCTCGATCGGCTGCGCCCGCAGCTGCTCGCCGAGGCGCGCTCGCTGCTGCACTTCTCGCCCGAGTGGTGCCTGCGCCGGCAGGTCGAGGCCCGTTCGCATCTGCGCTACGTCACGACCGACCTCGACCCGGCGCAGGACGTCGACCTGCGCCTCGACGTCACGGCCCTCGACCTGCCCGACGGCGCCTTCGATGCCGTCATCTGCTCGCACGTGCTCGAGCACGTCTCCGACGACGGCGCCGCCATGCGCGAGCTGCGCCGGGTCACCGCGCCCGGCGGCTGGTGCCTCGTGATGGTGCCGCTGGACCTCGCTCGCGAGATGACGTACGAGGACGAGGCGATCACGGCGCCGGGGGACCGCCGGCGGGAGTTCCTGCAGGCCGACCACGTCCGGCTCTACGCGCCGGACATCGCCGACCGGTTGCGCGCGGCCGGGTTCGGCGTCGAGGTCGTCGACCTGTGCGCGAGGCTCGGCGCCGAGCAGGCCGCCCAGCACGCCCTGCTCGCGTCGGACCTGATCTTCCTGTGCCGGGCAGGCTGAGCGCTACCCTCGAAGACGCGATGGCCACCGAGCAACGCAGGCTCTCCACACGCTCCCGCGCGAACCCCGGCGGGATGGACGTCCTCAGCGTGCTCGGTCCGGACGTGCGGCCGATGCGCGAGCGCAAGCCCCCGTGGTTCAAGGTGCCGGCGCCCGGCGGCGAGCGCTACCGCGAGCTGACGCAGCTCATCGCCGACGAGAACCTGCACACCGTCTGCCAGGAGGCCGCCTGCCCGAACGTCGGCGAGTGCTGGCAGCGCGGCACGGCTACGTTCATGATCCTCGGCGACACGTGCACGCGGCGCTGCGGCTTTTGCAACGTCCGTACGGGCAAGCCGACCTGGAACGACCCGCTCGAACCCGCTCGCGTGGCCCGCTCGATCGCGAAGATGGGCCTGCGCCACGCCGTCATCACCTCGGTCGACCGCGACGACCTCCCGGACTACGGCGCGAGCGCCTTCGTCGGCGTCATCCGCCAGGTCCGCCGCCAGGCGCCGAGCTGCAAGGTCGAGGTCCTCACGCCCGACTTCCGCGGGCAGGAGATGCCGCTGGCGAAGGTCATCGCCGAGCGCCCGGACGTGTTCAACCACAACGTCGAGGTCGTCCCGCGCCTGTATCCCGTCGCGCGCCGCGGCTCGCGCTTCGAGCGCTCCTGCCGCGTGCTGCGCAACGCCAAGGACATGGGCGGCGACGATGTGACGACGAAGTCGGGCCTGATGGTCGGCCTCGGCGAGACGCACGACGAGATGGTCGAGGCCTTCACGATCCTGCGCGAGCACGGCGTGCAGGTGCTGACGGTCGGGCAGTACCTGCGGCCGACGGAGCGCCACCTGCCGGTGGTGCGCTACTGGCACCCCGAGGAGTTCGAGGCGCTCGAGCAGGCAGCGTACGCGCTCGGCTTCGACCACATCGCTGCCGGGCCGCTCGTGCGCTCCAGCTACCACGCCGACCAGCACATTCCGCAGGACGAGCCGGGCAGCGGCCCGCTCGCCGCACTCCGCGCTTGACTTCAGATACCGTTGGTATCAGGATACTGCTGGTACGCGGGCTGATCGGGCGGCTCGCACGTGGAGAGGAGATCGGGTGCCGGCCAAGGTCAAGCTGTATGGCTTCACGGGGTCCAACGCGGTCTACACCGGTCGGCTCCTGCTCGAGCACAAGGGCATCGACTACAAGTTCGTGCAGCTGCCGCCGGCTGCGCACGCGCTCATCCTGCTGGCGCGCGGCTTCGAGACCACCGGCGTGCCGGCGCTCAAGATCGAGGGCCGCCGCGTGCAGGGCACGCGCTGGATCGCGCGGGCGCTCGACGAGCTGTATCCCGACAAGCCGCTGTTCCCGGCGGAGCCGCAGGCGCGACGGGCCGTCGAGCACGCCGAGCGCTGGGGTGAGGAGCTGCAGAACGCGACGCGGCGCATCTTCTACTGCGCCAGCCGGCTCGACCGCAAGGCGTTCATGAGCGTCCTCGGCGCCGGCCGCGGGCCGCTCCGGCGATCGATGATCCGCCTGTTCGCACCGGTGATCATGAAGCTCGCGACAGGCGTGCACCGCGCGACCGACCATGCCGGACGCGAGGACATCGAGCTGCTGCCCGAGCGCCTGGACCAGATCGACGCCTGGATCGCCGACGGCCTGCTCGACGGCCCCGAGCTCAACGCTGCGGACTTCCAGATCGCCGTCAACGTCTCGGCGATGATGCTCTCCGCCGACCTCGCGCCGTTCATCGAAGGCCGTCCCGCGGCGGCGCTCGCGCGGCGCGTCGCGCCCGACTACGCAGGCCACCTCGGTGCCGTCATGCCGGACGAGTGGCTTGCGCCGCTGCGCCTCCACGCGTCGGGCGGCGGCGCCGGGGGAGCGCCCGACGTCGCGATGGTCACGCGTGAGCCGTCGCGATGACGGCAAGCCGGTGTCGATGAAGCGCCTGACGCGGGCGCAGCGCAGCGCCCACACCCGCCGCGACCTGCTCGAGGCCGCGGAGCGGCGCTTCTTCGTGCATGGCTACCACGGCACGACGCTCGACGACATCGCCGACGAGGCCGGCTACACGAAGGGCGCGGTGTACTCGACGTTCAAGAGCAAGGCGGGCCTGTTCCTGGCGCTCTTCGACGAGGTGACCGAGCGGCGCCTGCAGGAGCTGCGCGCACTGCTCGAGCCGCACGAGGACGACGCGGCGCGCTTCCGCGCCCTCGCTGCCAGCCCCGTCGACGAGCGCAACACCCAGTTTCTGCTGCTGGCGATCGAGTTCTGGACACACGCCGCCCGCGAGCCCGCGGTGCTCGAGGCCTTCTCGGCGCGCTACCGGCGCTTTCGCGACAGCCTCGCCGAGCTCGGGCCGAAGGACAGCTCGCTCGGCACGCAGCGCTGGGCGATCGTGACGCTCGCGCTGGCCAACGGCCTCGCGCTCGAGCGGCTGATCGACCCCGACGGCGTGCCCGGTGACCTCATGGCCGCCGTCCAGGCGCGGATCGCCCGCGCCTGAGCGCGGCCGTCCGCTGCGCCGCCAGCGGGCAGGGTAGGGTCCGCGCAGCCGCGCGTGTTCCCGCTCAAGGACAACATCCCGACCGATCGCACGCCGATCCTCACGATCGCGTTCATCGTGATCAACGTGCTCGCCTACTTCCTCCTGCAGCGCGGCGGCATCCTCAGCGGCCCGAGCGACAGCGGGGTCATCGACTACGGCGCGATCCCCTACGAGATCACGAACCCGGGCAAGCAGTGCGACCTCGCGGGCGAGCGGGTCCTCTGCGAGGGGCAGCCGGGCGTGTCGGGCGAGGCGGACGAGCAGCCGGCGACGATCATCACGATCTTCACCTCGATGTTCATGCACGGCAGCATCCTGCACCTCGGCGGCAACATGCTGTTCTTGTGGATCTTCGGCAACAACGTCGAGGACTCCATGGGACACGTGAAGTTCGTCGCCTTCTACCTGCTCGGCGGCGTCGCCGCCCTCCTGATCCAGACGCTGATCGACCCCGACGCGGCGATCCCGACGATTGGCGCGTCCGGCGCCGTCGCGGCGGTCCTGGGCGGCTACATCCTGCTGTATCCGCGCGCCCGCGTCGTGACGATCATCTTCATCATCTTCTTCTTCACGATCCTCGAGCTGCCGGCCCTGCTCGTGCTCGGGCTGTGGTTCCTGATCCAGGTGTTCTACGGCTATGCCGACATCGCCAACCCGACGGGAGCCGGTGGCGGCGTCGCGTACTTCGCGCACATCGGGGGCTTCGTGTTCGGCCTCGCCGCGATCAAGCTGTTCGCCAGCCGCAAGAAGGACTACACGGTCCCGCCCAAGTACCCCGTCTACTGATGACCGCGCGCACCGTGATCCTCGGTGCGGCGCTCCTGTTCATCGGGATCCTCGCCGCGCTGACGATCTACGTCGTCGTCACCTCCGGATTCACCGCGCTGACGCCCATCGCACTGCTCGTGCTGGGCATGTTCGCGACGGGCATCGTCGGCTCGCTGCGTCACCCCCCGCCCGAGGACTGAGGCCTGGCGAGCCGCGCGGCGCCGACGGCGACCTGCCCGAACGCGATCTGCCCGTCGTTGGGCGGCAGCCTCTCCGGGACGAGCACGCGCAGCCCCGCCTGCTCGAGGCCCGCGGCCGTCAGCTCGAGCAGCAGGCGGTTCTGGAAGACCCCGCCCGACAGCACGGCGAGATCGAGCTCGCGCCGGCCCGCGACCAGGACGAGCGCCTCGATGGTGGCACGCGCCAGGCCGGCATGGAAGCGCGCCGAGATCGCGCCCACCGGCACACCGGCCGCGACGTCGTCGAGCGCGGCCCCGATCGCCCGGCGCGGGTCCAGAGTCAGCGCGGTGGCGCCGTGCTCGACGTCGAGCGGGTAGGGATCGATCGCGGCGCGATCGGCGAGCGCCTCGAGCTCGATCGCCGCCTGGCCCTCGTAGCTGACCTCCAGGCGCACGCCGCACATCGCCGCGACGGCATCGAACAGCCGCCCGGCGCTCGACGTCCACGGCGACCCCGTCCCGTTGACCGACATCCGCGCGACCATGTTCCAGCGGTGCTGAGCGATCTGCTCGAAGGCAGGCGGCAGCGCGAGCCCGAGCTCGGTCAGCCAGGCCGCCGCCATCCTCCACGGCTCGGCGATCGCGCGCTCGCCGCCGGGCATCCGGATCGGCCGGATCGAGCCGCAGCGCTCGAAGCCGTCGAGACCGCCGGCGAGCAGCTCGCCGCCCCAGACGGTGCCGTCCGTTCCGTAGCCGGTCCCGTCGAAGATCGCGCCGACGCCCGGCCCGGTCTCGCCGTGCTCGGCGAGCGTCGCCGCGAGGTGCGCGTGATGATGCTGGACCGCGAGCAGCTGCGCGCCCTCGCGCTCCAGCGCGTAGCGCGTGGAGAGGTAGTCCGGATGCAGGTCGTGCACGACGAGCTCGGGCGTCACCTCGAAGAGCGCCTCGAAGTGCGCGACGCCGTGCTCGAGCGACTGCAGCGTCTCGTAGTTCTTGATGTCGCCGATGTGGTGGCTGGGCCACGCGCGAGCGCCCTTGGCGACGCAGAACGCGTTCTTCTGCTCGGCGCCGACGCCGAGCAGGTGCAGCGTCGCCGGCACCGGCAGGTCCAGTGCGGCCGGGACGTAGCCGCGCGAGCGGCGCAGCATGAGCGGGCGCTCGCGCACGACGCGCACGACCGAGTCGTCGGTCCGCGTGGCGATCGGACGGTCGTGCACGAGGAAGCGGTCGGCGATCGCCGCCAGGCGCCCGAGCGCATCCTCGTCGCAGAACGCGATCGGCTCGTCGGACGTGTTGCCGCTCGTCATGACCAGCGGCACGGCGGTGTCGTCCGCCAGCAGGCGGTGCAGCGGTGTGTACGGCAGCATGAGGCCGAGGTCCGGTGCGCGCGGCGCGACGGAGGGGGCGACGGCGGCATCGGGCAGCCGCCGCGCGCACCGGACCTCGGC
>Ga0247713_1001597_pt1 | contig 11010 bp, 10 predicted proteins | sample 21E_NmetaG_FD_189936 | JGI IMG/M metagenome (GOLD analysis project Ga0247713, IMG submission 189936) | Soil microbial communities from hillslope of Landscape Evolution Observatory, University of Arizona, Oracle, AZ, United States - 2-1-E_N | ecosystem: Engineered > Artificial ecosystem >... | reverse complement strand
AGCGTGCTCGACCTCACCGACCCTGCCACTGCGGGTCGGTGAGGTCGAGCACGCTGTCAGGCACCTCCTCCTCGGTGACGAGCTCCGTGGAGTAGACCATCGTCCGCGCCCGTCCCGACGCGCCCACCCACGTGCCGTCGGTGGCCCGGAAGCGGGGGTCGACGCGGTCGAGCAGCTCGTCGGGCAGCTCGGCGAGCAACCCTTCCTTGGACAACGCACCGAGGGCGCCGGCGTCCTGCGCGAAGTACACGTCGGCGGGGCTTCTCGCGCCCTCCTCCATGATCGTCGCCGCCAGCTCGGCGGTGTCACCGCTGCGGATCTCCAGCGCGATGCCGGTCTCCTCCTGGAACTGGTCGAGCAGGGGACCCACGAGCTCCAGGCTGCGGCCGGTGTAGAGGGTGACGGGCGCGTCGGCCGGGGACTCCGTCTCCTCGGTGGCGTCGGCGCCCGCATCGCTCTCCGCACCGGGGCTCTCCGCGCCGGGGCTCTGGCCGTTGCACGCCGCGGCGAGCAGGACAAGACCAACAAGGGCAGGCAGCAAGCGCACGCGCATGGTGAGTTCTCCCGAGAAGGACCCTGAAGTTAGGGTCGCCTTACCGAACTAAGGGCGCCCTAACTTATACGGGGCGCTCGCCGCGGGTCAAACGCAGCGCGTGGGCCCTACCGCTCCGCTACTTGAGGGCCGGACGAGGGCCCTACCGCTCCGCTACTTGAGGGCCGGACGAGGGCCCTACCGCTCCGCTACTTGAGGGCCGACAACGCCTCGACCACTGCCGGCTCGAGGCCGCGGTGATCCTCCAGGCACACCCGCCGCTGCTGCTTCAGGTCTGCGACGAGGCGGCCGTACTCGTCGGTTCGGCCCTGCGCGGCATACAGACGACGGGGCTGCAGCAGCTCGGGGTCGTCGAAGCCGGGCACCGCGGACGCGACGAGGTAGCCGAAGTCGGGGTCTTTCTCCCAACCGATCGTGTCCTCGGCGATGGCCTTCACGATCGCCGAGGAGTGGGGGATCGTGACCTTCCTGGAGCCCGCGACGTCCTCGGCGCCCCCGACCCGCCCGGTGTTCAGCACGTAGACGCCGAAGTCGTAGTCCATCGAACGGATGAGCTCAGCGAAGCGTTTGCCCTGGTGGTGGTCGTGGCGCAGGAAGAACGGGTTTGTGCCCGGCACCCGCAGGCGCTTGCCCGCCTCGGCCTTGCCGCCGGCGCTCGTGCCTTTGGTCTCTCCGAGCATGAAGTAGGCGACGGCCTGCTCGACCGACGCCATCTTCGCCACGGCGGGCACGATGTGGTCGGCCCGGTTCAGGATCAGCAGGAAATCCGCCCGGCCGAGCTTTCGGGGGTCGAAGTGCTCGATCGCCTCGAGAGCGAAGGTGCCGCGACCGTTGGCGGTGTAGGAGGCGTCGAAGAAGTCGACCTTGCCGTCGGCGTCGACGGCGACGTTCTCCAGCCACGCCTCGGGGGAGGCCAGGGCGTGGTAGATGGTGGGCTCGTAGCGGGGGTCCAGGCCGAAGGTCTTGGCGAAGCAGCCGTTCTCGGTGGAGTGGACCTCACCGCCTTCGACCAGCGCGACGATGTCGTCCTGCACGGGCAGCGAGCCGTTCTGACGGGTGAAGGTGGTCGTGGTCTTGCCGGTCCCCGACAGGCCGATGATGAGCGCGACCTTGTGCTCGCCGTCGACGGGGATCACCTTGGCCCCGGCGTGCATCGCGAGCGCCCCCTGCTGGTAGGCCCACTCCATCCACATCCGCAGGCCGCCCATCTTGGACTCACCGAAGTAGTCGATGTTGAACACGCGCGTGACCCAGCTGTCGAGGTCGATCGTGACGAGCCGGTCGTCCGGGTAGCCCCCCGCCGGGCAGTTCGGGGTGTAGACGACGGTCAGCGCGTCCTCCCCCCGCCAGTCGGCGTCCTTGGGGTAGTAGAGCTGCTGCTGCATCGCCGGGATGTTGGCGTGGGAACGCTCGATGTACACCCGCGCCGGGCGCCTCATCGGCGAGGTCTCCGGCCCGATGTAGCCCTCGACGACGATCATGTCCGCGTCGGCGAGGTAGGCCTCCTGGCGGGCGACGACCTCGGCGTACTCCGACCGCGGCATGGTCGGCTTGTCCGTCCAGGACGGGTCGTCGGTGACGATGAACGTCGAGCCCGCGGAGCGGGCGGTCACCCGCGTGGTCACGTTGTGGTTGCCGAACTCCGTCTTCACCGCGTTGGGCATCTGCGCGACCCACTCGCGCAGCTGGCCTTGCTTGGGATTGGCAACGACGGACTGGGCGGGGGGGAGCTCGATGGCCACGGTCAGCCCTTCCTGGCGGCGGATGGCCGATGCTACCGGCCGTCACGGCCGGCGGCGGCCACGTTTGCGGGGCGTCCGGGGGGGGACGCGTGGCGGTATGGCGATACCGGACTTCGACGCGTCGGGCAACCTGCCGCCCGGCCGCCACGAGGCCAGCGAGGACGACATCGACCACGCCCTGGTGCGCGCGTTCACCACCTCGACGACACGCACCGCGATCTTCCAGTACTGGCGGCAGCACCGTCAGGCGCTGGCCGAGCTCGTGCCGGTGCGCCACCAGTGGCTCGACGGCAGCTTCGTGACGAGCAAGCCCGACCCGGCCGACGTCGACATCGTCACGGTCATCGAAGGGCCGGCGTTCGACGAGCTGCCGGCTCACCGCCAGCTGCTGGTGACCAGCCTCATCGGCGGGCACTACACCGAGGACTTCTGGCAGTGCGACGCCTACCCGGTCGTCGCCTACCCCGAGGACCACGTCGGCCACTCCAAGTACCGCATCGCCGCCGAGCGGTGGGAGGACTACTTCGGCCACGACCGCGACGGGTCGGCGAAGGGCTTCCTGGTGGTGCCATGAACGCGAGGGCCCAAACGTGAACGGCAGGGAGAAGCTGCGCGAGCAGCTCGAGGCGATGGGCCATGCGCTGCAGGCCTTCGACGATCCCCTCGTCGACGAGCACGCCGGCCTGCGGCTCATGAAGGACGTGCTCGCCGCGCGTCGCGACCACATCGCCGAGGAGCTGGCCACAGCCGAGCACTGCCAGCTGGCCATCACCGTCGAGGGCGCCGCCGGCGACGCCGTCACCGTCGACGTCGCGGTGCCCCTGCTGGAGGCGGTGCAGGAGGCGGTGCGCACGTTCGCCGGCGCCCGCGCCGAGGCACTGAACGGGGTGGATGCCGACCAGGCCGAGGCGGCCGTGGCGCTTCGGGTGGCGCAGTGGCACGGCAGGGCCGTGACGCTGACGGGCCCGGACCTGCCGCTGCCGACCAGGGTGGCTGACCCCGACAGCGGCATCACCCTGCTCGAGGTGGCACTCGACGACCTGCTCGACGAGATCGAGGCGGGCGGCCATCCCGCCCTGCGCGGCCTTGGCGACCTGCTCGCCGGCCAACCGGTGGCGCTCACCATGTCCTTCTCCCCCGTCGTCGGCGACGAGCGCAGGGTCCGCCTCGAACGCCGGGACGCCGCCCGTCTGGCGCCGGACGAGGACTGACCCCGGAGGCGTCCCGGCGATCGGTCACAATGGCGGCATGGCCGACCGGTCCGCCCTCGCCCGCCTGCCCCGCATCGACGACCTCCTCACCGAGGCGGCCGAGCTGGTCGACCGCTACGGCCGCGGGCCTGCGACCGACGCACTGCGGGCAGCGGTGGACACCGCCCGCAGCCGCCTGCTCGTCGAGGGAGGCGCGGCGCCGAGCCCCGCCGCCCTGGCCGCCGCCGCAGCCGCCGACCTCGCAGGTCGACGGCCCGGCCCGCCGATACCCGTCATCAACGCCGCGGGGGTGGTCATCCACACCAACCTCGGGCGCGCGCCGCTGTCCGAGGCCGCCCGCCGGGCGATGCTGGACGCGGCCGGCTACTGCGACCTGGAGTACGACCTGGCGACCGGCCGGCGGGGGTCCCGGGGGGCGCGCCTCGACCCGCTGCTCGCCGAAGCCACGGGTGCGCAGGCCGGGATGGCCGTCAACAACTGCGCGGCCGCGCTCGTCCTGGTGCTCGCCGCGCTTGCCCCGGGCCAGGCCGTGGCGGTCAGCCGGGGGGAGCTGGTCGAGATCGGCGGGTCCTTCCGTCTCCCGGAGATCATGGCCGCCTCCGGCGCGCGTCTGGTGGAGGTCGGCACCACCAACCGCACCCGCGCCGGCGACTACCGGGTCGACGGGGTGGCGCTCCTGCTGAAGGTCCACCCGTCCAACTACCGCATCAGCGGGTTCGCCGAGGCGCCCGACGTCGGTGCCTTGGCCGAGGTCGCGCGCGACCTCGGCGTGCCGCTGGTCCACGACGTGGGCTCGGGCCTGCTCGCCGACAGCGACGAGCGGTGGCTCGCCGGTGAGCCCAGCGTCGCCGGCTCGTTGACCGGCGGCGCGGACCTCGTGCTGTGCAGCGGCGACAAGCTGCTGGGCGGGCCGCAGGCCGGCCTGCTCGTCGGCCGCGCCGAGCTGGTCGACCGGTGCCGGCGCCACCCGCTCGCCCGGGCGCTGCGCCTGGACAAGCTGCGCGTCGCCGCGCTCGTGGCCACGCTCGAAGCGCACCTGCGGGGGGCCGCCGTGCCGACATGGGCCATGCTGCGCGCCGACGCCGGCGAGCTGGCCGCGCGGGCGCGGGGCCTGGCGGACCGCCTCGGCGGCGAGGTGGCCGAGGGCGCCACGCTGGTCGGCGGCGGGTCGGCGCCCGGGCTGGCCGTGACGACGCCGCTCGTGCGGCTGCGCACCGACCGCCCCGACGCCGTCGCCGGCCGTCTGCGCGCCGGCGACCCGCCGATCATCGTCCGCGTGGACGACGGGGCGCTGTGGATCGACCTGCGCACCGTGCCCCCCGAGGCCGACGGGCTCCTCGCCGACCGGGTCGCCACCGCCCTGCCCGCCTGACCCTGCTCGCACCGGCCGACACGCCAGCCGCTCCACCACCCGCCACCGCCCGTGCGGCGTAGTCTGCCGCGCGTGGCCACCACCCGGGTGAGAGACCACCCGCTCGTGCGGCGGGTGCGGGGTCTGGCGTCCACCGACCGTGCCGGGGACGGGGTCCTCGTGGCGTTAGCGGCCGGCGTGGGGCTCGGCACCGGCCTGCTGGCCGTACTGCTCATCGAGCTGATCCGCGGGATGCAGGCGGTGGCTTTCGCCGCCGGTCCCGACCCGGTGGTCGTCGTCGCGGCCCCGACGCTGGGGGGGTTGCTCGTCGGGGTCCTGCTCACCTACTGGGTGCCCGAGGCGCGGGGTGCGGGCGTCAGCCAGGTCATGACCGCCATCGCGCTGCACGGCGGGCGGATGCGGCCGGTCGTGGCGGTCGGCAAGCTGCTGGCCAGCGGACTGGCGCTCGGCACCGGCGCGTCGGGCGGTCGGGAGGGGCCGATCGTGCAGATCGGCGGCGCCGTCGGCTCCACGGCCGGGCGGCTGCTCAACCTGGACGAGGAGCAGAAGCGCGCGGTCATCGCCGCCGGCGCCGGGGCCGGCATCGCCGCGTCGTTCAACGCGCCGATCGGCGGGATGCTGTTCGCGCTCGAGGTCATCCTCGGCGGCTTCCGCGCCCGCTACCTGCAGGTGATCGTCGTGGCCTGCGTGGTCGCCTCGGTGACCGCTCGGCAGATCATTGGCCCCGAGCTCATCTACTCGCCGCCGCCGTTCACCCTGGCCGATCCTCGTGAGCTGGTCCTGTACGTCCTGCTCGGCCTGACCGCCGCCGCGGTGGGCATCGCACTCGTCCGCGGCGAGGACCTCGTCGGCCGCCTGAGCGAGCGGGTCCGCACGTGGCCGCCGCTGCGCACCGCCGCCGGCGGGCTCGGGGTCGGGCTCATCGCCTTGGCCGTGCCAGAGGTACTCGGCACCGGCGACCACCTGCCGCCGGTGCTCGGGGTGATCACCGAGCCCATCGCCGGGATGCTCGCCGGCGAGGTGGGGGGTACGGGGCTGTCCGCCGCCGGCTTCCTCCTGCTGCTGCTCGTCGCGAAGCTCGCCGCCACCTGCCTGACGCTCGGCACCGGCAGCTCCGCCGGCACCTTCGCGCCCGCGGTGTTCCTGGGCGCGGCGCTGGGCGGGGCGTTCGGGCACGTCACCGCGACCGTGCTGCCGGGCGCCGGCGTCGCTCCCGGAGCGTTCGCGCTGGCCGGCATGGCCGCGGTGGTGGGCGCGAGCACCCGCGCGCCGCTCACCGCCATCCTCATCGCCTTCGAGCTCACCGGCGACTACGGGATGGTGCTGCCGCTCATGCTCGCCACCGGCATCGCGACCTTCCTGGCGGATCGCCTCGACCGGGAGTCGGCCTACACCCTGCCGCTCAGCCGGCGGGGCATCGTCTACGCCGAGCCCGAGGACGTCGACATCATGCAGAGCGTGCGGGTCGGCGAGATCATGAGCGCCGACCCGCCGACCGTGCCGCCGTCGATGGGCCTCGGGGAGCTGCAAGCGGAGTTCCGCCGCACCCGCCGCCACGGGTTCCCCGTCGTGGACGGAGATCGGCTGATCGGCGTCGTGACCGTGAGCGACCTGGCGCGCGCGGCCAACCCCGGCGCCGTGGACGAGGAGGCCATGACGGCCACCGGCGACATCATGGCGGTCCGCGAGCGCACCGTGGGCGACATCTGCAGCCGCCGGGTGCTCACCGTCACCCCCGACGACCCGGTCTTTCGCGCCGTCCGGCGCATGGGCTCCCTCGACGTGGGGCGTCTGCCGGTGGTGGCCGCCGAGGACCACAGCCGCCTTGTCGGGATGATCGGCCGCGCCGACGTGGTGAAGGCCTACCAGCGCGCCGTCACCCGCAGCCTGGGCGTGCAGCAGCGCCAGCAGTCCTCGCGCCTGCGTGACCTTGCCGGCACCCAGTTCGTCGAGCTGTTGGCGGCCGCCGACGCCGAGGCCACCGGCCGCGCGGTGCGCGACGTCGCTTGGCCGCCCCGCACCATCCTCACCAGCGTCCGGCGGCGCGGAGAGGCGATCATGCCCAACGGCGACACCGTCCTCGAGCCCGGCGACGAGGTCGTCGTCCTCACCGGCGTGGACGCCGCCGACGAGGTCCGCAGGCTGATCGCGGGTGCCGCACCCGAGGAGGCCTCCCGGCAGTAGGCTCCCGGGCATGCGGGTGATCTGCACCGCCGGGCATGTCGATCACGGGAAGTCCACGCTGGTGAAGGCGCTCACCGGCATGGAGCCCGACCGCTTCGCCGAGGAGCAGCAGCGCGGCCTCACGATCGACCTCGGTTTCGCGTGGACCGACGTCGGCCACCACACGGTCGCCTTCGTCGACCTGCCCGGCCACGAGCGCTTCGTCGGCAACATGCTCGCCGGGGCCGGCGCGGTGGACCTGGCCCTGTTCGTGCTGGCCGCCGACGAAGGGTGGATGCCCCAGAGCCAGGAGCACCTCGACATCCTCGACCTGCTGGGCATCACCCGCGGGCTGGTCGCGATCACGAAGGCCGACACCGTCGACGCCGAAACCCTGGAGCTGGCCGAGGAGCTCGCACGCGAGCAGCTGGCCGGCAGCGCCTTCCACGACGTGGAGGTCGTGCCGGTCAGCGCGGTGACCGGCGCCGGCCTCGACCGGCTCGCCGAGCGGCTGGCGGCGGTCCTCGACGCGGCTCCCCCGCCGCGCGACCGGGGCCGGCCGCGTCTGTGGGTGGACCGGGCGTTCACGGTGCGCGGCGCCGGCACGGTGGTCACCGGCACACTGGCAGGCGGGCGGTTGCGCACTGGGGAGGAGGTCGTGGTGCTGCCCGGCGAGCGCCTCGCGAGGGTGCGCGGACTGCAGTCCCTGAAGTCCCCGGTCGACGAGGCAGCGCCGGGCAGCCGTGTGGCGGTGAACCTGTCGGGGGTGGACCGCTCGGGCGTCCGCCGCGGTGACGCCCTGGGCCTTGCGGGCCAGTGGCTGGCGGTCACCGCGTTCGACGCCCATGTGCGAACCCTGCCGGGCTTCGTCATCGACCGCCGGGGAGCCTGGCACGTCCACGCGGGCTCCGGCGAGCGCGGCGCGCGGCTGTTCCCGCTGGCCGGCAAGATTACCGACGAGGGCTACGTCCGGGTGGAGCTGGACGAGGCGGTGGCGCTGGAAGTCGGTGACCGCTTCGTGCTGCGCGAGACCGGCCGGCAGGCCACGGTGGGCGGGGGTCTCGTCCTGGACGCCGATCCGCCGCCGCGGCCCCGGGGGCCGCAGCGGGCCGTGCGAGGCGAGGCGCTGGCCGCGCGCCGTGATGCGCTGGGCGGCGGCGACCGCAGCGGGCTGCTCGCCCTGCACGTGGCCGAGCGGGGTGCCGCTGACGCCGAACGGGCGGCGGCGGCGGTCGGGGTCACGGCCGGCGACGCGGCCACAGCGGCTGTGGCCGCCGGCCTGATGCGCCTCGGAGCCGCGTGGGCGCATCCCGACGCGGTGGCCGGCTGGGCCACGGTCATCGACGCGGCGCTGCGTGGTTACCACCGGGAGCATCCCGTCGACCGGGTCGCCCCGAAGAACCTGGCGGCGCGCGCCGCGGCCTCGGCCGGCTGCCCCACCCCCCTGCTCGACGACCTGCTCGCCCTCCTGGCCGCACAGGGTGCGGTGGTGGCGGAGGGGCCGGGTGTGCGCACGCCCGACCACGCCGTGCGCCTGGACCCCCAGCAGGAGCGGGCGAAGGCCGCGCTGATCGAGGTCCTCGCCGCGGAGCCGTTCGCACCGCCGCGCCTGGAGGAGGCCGCCGGTGCCGCCGGCGCGTCGACGTCGCTGCTGCGCGAGCTGGAGTCGGCCGGCGACATCGTCCGGCTCGGCCCCGACCTCGCCATGACGGCGGCGGCGTTCACCCAGGCGGTGGACCGCCTCCGCGAGGCATACGCCGCCGAAGGTCCTCTGACCGCCTCCCGCGCCAAGGAGGTCCTGGCGACCAGCCGCAAGTACGCGGTGCCCCTGCTCGAGACCCTCGACCGCCGTGGCGTCACCCGCCGCGAGGGCGACGTGCGCCACCTGCGGCCGGCGTAGCGGTCAGGCGAGCTCGACGACGGCCTCGACCTCGACGGGGGCGTTCATCGGCAGGCACGCCACCCCGACGGCGGAGCGCGCGTGGCGGCCGGCGTCGCCGAGGACCTCCCCGATCAGCGCGCTGGCGCCGTTGGCGACCAGATGCTGATCGGTGAACGAGGGCGCGCTCGCGACGAAGACCGTCAGCTTGACCATCCGGCGCACCTGGGACAGCTCGCCGGCGGCGGCGCGGACCTGAGCCAGGACGTTGACCGCGCACGCCCTGGCGCAGCGCTGACCGACCTCGAGGTCAAGGCTGTCGCCCAGCACCCCGGTGGCCACCAGCTCCCCGCCCTCGAGCGGCAGCTGGCCGGCGGTGAACACGAGGTCGCCGGCGCGCGTCCACGGCACGTAGGCCGCCGCCGGCGCCGGCGGGTCGGGCAGCACGATCCCCCGCTCGGCCAGGCGCTCCTCAGGCGTCACGGGCGTGGGTCGGCACGGGGTCCGGGCGGCGCGTGCTCAGCACGCCTTCAGCCGGCCCGCGAGGACCTGCTTGCGGTCCAGCTCCGAATGGCCGCCCCACACCCCGAAGGGCTCCTCGGCGTCCAGCGCCCACTCCAGGCACTCCTCACGCACCGAGCAGGCGGCGCAGATGGCCTTGGCCTCCGCCTCCCGCGCCTCCCGCTTGGCCTTGGGCTCGAAGTGGGTCGGCGGGAAGAAGATCGCCGCGTCGCTGGTGCGGCACAGGGCCTCTGACTGCCACGCCGTGGACAGCGCGGTCTCCAGGAGTGGCAACGATGCCATGCTTCGTCCCACGTCGACGTCCCTCGCAAGTCGGTGCCTTGTACGGCATGCAACACACGCCGAAAAACGGCGGCGCGCCGAGGTTACGACGGTTCGTCCGTGGCCGAAAGGGGTTTTTTACTCCCGCCCGGTGCCCTGGCTGAGCCCCTTGAAGCCCATCAGCAGCTCCATCGGGATGGGCAAGACGAGCGTGGAGTTGTTCTCCGCCGCCACCGCGTTCAGGGTCTGCAGCACCCGCAGCTGGTAGGCGATCGGCTCGTCGGCCATGACACCCGCCGCCTCGTGCAGCTTCTGAGCGGCCTGGAACTCGCCCTCGGCGTTGATGATCTTGGCACGTCGGTCGCGTTCCGCCTCGGCCTGGCGGGCCATCGCCCGCTGGATGTCAGCCCCGAGGTTCACGTCCTTGATCTCCACGAGCGTCACCTTGACGCCCCAGGGCTCGGTGAGCTCGTCGACGATCCCCTGGATCTGGGAGTTCAGCCGTTCGCGCTCGGCCAGCAGCTCGTCGAGCTCGGCGGTGCCGCACACGCTGCGCAGGGTGGTCTGGCACACCTGGGAGGTGCCGAACATGTAGTTCTGGATGGCCACCACGGCTTTGACGGGCTCGACGACGTTGAAGTACGCCACCGCGTCGACCCGCACGGTGACGTTGTCGCGGGTGATGACCTCCTGCGACGGCACGTTGACCGTCACCGTCTGGAGGTTCACCTTCACCATCTTGTCGATGAACGGCACGATGAAGAACAACCCCGGCCCTTTCGCCCCCTCCAGCACCTTGCCGAGGCGGAAGATGACGCCACGCTCGTACTCCTGGACGATCTTGATCGCCGAAACGGCGAGCGCGAGCAGCAGCGCCGCCAGGACCGCGACGAACAGAAGGATTCCGTCGAATTCCACAGCAATGGCCTCCGGTGGGCGGCGGGTTCCCCGCAGCGTAACCGACGCCGGGTCAGCGGGCGGCTTCCTTCGGGGCGTCGACGAGCTCCACGTCGAGCGTCAAGCGGTCGTTCAGGCCGACGACCCGCACCGCGGTGCCGGTCTTGACCCTGCCCGCGGCGTCGGGCGCGCGTGCGCGCCACAACGCGCCGTCGACGAACACGTGGCCCTCCGGGTTCAGCATGGAGCGGACCACCCCGGCCTTGCCGACCACCCGCTCGGCTCCGGCCATCGCCTGGCTGCCCTGTGCGCGCAGGACCATCGTCATGACCGGCACGAAGAAGACCGCCGCCGACACGACCCCGAGGATCGCGAGCCATCCCGGCAGGGCGACCAGGTCGGGCTCGTGG
>Ga0247713_1001594_pt1 | contig 11018 bp, 11 predicted proteins | sample 21E_NmetaG_FD_189936 | JGI IMG/M metagenome (GOLD analysis project Ga0247713, IMG submission 189936) | Soil microbial communities from hillslope of Landscape Evolution Observatory, University of Arizona, Oracle, AZ, United States - 2-1-E_N | ecosystem: Engineered > Artificial ecosystem >... | reverse complement strand
GCTCGCGGGCGACGCGGACAGGACCCTCGCGGAGGCGCGCGCGGCGTACGCGCTCGCGCTCGAGAAGCGGCACCTCTGGTTCGCCGGCGAGCTCGCGTACTGGCAGCGCGTCGCGGGCGCGGTGCCGGACGCGCCGCCGTGGCTGGCGGAGCCGTACCGGCTCGAGCTCGCGGGCGACGCGCGCGCCGCCGCGGGCGCCTGGCGCGCGCGCGGCTGCCCGTACGAGGCGGCGCGCGCGCTCGCAGGCGCGGACGACGCGGAGACGGTGCGCGACGGGCTCGACGAGCTGGAGCGGCTCGGCGCGGCGCCGGCGGCGCGCGCGGCGCGGGAGCGGCTCCGCGCGCTCGGGGCGGCGGTGCCGCGAGGGCCGCGTCCGGCGACCCGCGCGAATCCGGCGCTGCTAACGGAGCGCGAGCTCGAGGTGCTGCGCCTGGTCGCCGCGGGGCTCCGGAACGCGGACGTCGCGGAGCGGCTCGTGCTGTCGCGCCGCACCGTCGACCACCACGTCTCGGCGATCCTGCGCAAGCTCGGCGTGCGGACGCGCGGCGAGGCGGCGGCCGCCGCGTCGCGGCTCGGCCTGCTCGAAGATCGGTAACGCCCGCGCCCAACATGGGCAATCGCGCCGATGCCGCGGCGCGCGTCGGCTCGTACCGTCGAACGCGACCTCTACGAAAGGAGTCGCATGCAGACGTACGTGATTCTCAGACGCGCCGGCTGGGGCAGCGGCGAGGAGCTCGCCGAGGCGGCGGAGCGCTCGACGGCCGAGGGCGAGCGCATGCCCGACGACGTGCGGTGGATCCGCAGCTACGCGCTCGCCGAGGGCGACGGCTCGGTAGGCACCGTGTGCATCTACCAGGCGTCGAGCCCGGAGGCGATCCGCGAGCACGCGCGGCGCGCGGGCCTGCCCGTCGACGAGATCGTCTCGGTCGCCGACACCGTCCTCGTCCGGCCGGATCCGGCGCCGGCGACCGCCTGACGGAGAGGCCGAGGGGGGACGACGGGCTCCTGCCGCTCGGAGCACCCGCACCGCCACGAGGCGGCGGCGCGCCTGCGGGCGCGGCGCCGCCTCCCGCGTTCCCCGTCGGTCCGCCGCGGGCACGATGATGTCGGCATGAGCGAGCTGACCGTCGACACCCGCGACCAGGTGCAGGAGCTCCTGGACCGGCGCGACCTCTCCGCGCTGCGCCGGCTGCTCGCCGAGATGCCGGTGCCGGACATCGCCGACCTGCTGCACGAGGTCGACAAGCCCGACCGCGTGATCCTCTTCCGGCTGCTCCCTCGGCCGGTGTCGTGCGAGGTGTTCGCGGAGCTCGAGGGCGAGAGCGGGCAGACGCTGATCGAGGACCTCACGGACGAGGAGGCGCGGCGGCTGCTCGCCGGTCTCGCGCCGGACGACCGCACGCAGCTCCTCGAGGAGCTCCCGGGGCTCGTCACGCAGCGGCTGCTGAACCTCCTCAGCCCGAAGGACCTCGCGGAGGCACGGTTCCTGCTCGGCTACCCCGAGGACAGCGTCGGGCGCGAGATGACGCCCGACTACGTGGCGGTGAAGGCGCACTGGACGGTGCGGCAGGCGCTCGACCACATCCGCCGCCGCGGCCGCGAGAGCGAGACCATCAACGAGATCTACGTCACCGACGCGGGGTGGCGGCTGCTCGACGCCGTCGAGCTGTCGGCGTTCGTCCTCGGCGACCCGGACGACTCGGTCGAGTCGCTGATGGACCGGTCCTTCGTGAGCGTGTTCGCGCACGAGGACCGCGAGCGGGCGGTCGAGCTCATCGGCCGCTACGACCGCTACGCCCTCCCGGTGGTCGACTCCGACGGGGTCCTCGTCGGGATCGTCACCGTCGACGACCTGCTCGACGTCGCGGAGGAGGAGGCGACGGAGGACTTCCAGCTGACCGCGGCCGTCGTGCCGCTCGACACGCCGTACCGCGAGGCGTCGATCTGGCGGCTCTACCGGAAGCGGATCGCGTGGCTCGTCGTGCTCGTCTTCGTCGCGCTCATGTCCTCGGCGGTCATCGCGGCGTTCGAGGCAACGCTCGAGACCGTGATCGCGCTCGCGTTCTTCATCCCGCTGCTGATCGGCGCCGGCGGGAACACCGGCGCGCAGTCGGCGACGCTCGTCATCCGCGCGCTCGCGACGGGCGACCTCAAGCTGCGCCAGTACTGGAGCGCGATCGGCAAGGAGCTCGTCGTCGGCCTCTGCCTGGGGGCGACGATGGGCGCCGCGAGCGCGCTCCTCGGCTTCCTCCGCGGCGGCGTGGAGGTCGGGATCGTGGTCGGGCTGACGATGGTGTGCATCGTCCTCGTCGCGAACCTCGTCGGCGGCACGCTGCCGTTCCTGCTCACGCGCGTCGGGCTCGACCCCGCAGTCGCCAGCAGCCCGCTGATCGCGACGATCATGGACGCGGTCGGGCTCCTCATCTACTTCACGATCGCGATCGTCGTCCTCGGGGCGACCGGCGTTCTCTAAGCGCCCGGCGTCACGCTTCCGCGCGCCTCTCGTGACGCTCTCGTTCCGGGGTCAGACCCTCGAACGAAAGCGTCACGCACCGTCCACAGGTGCCGCGCGAGACCGCATGGTTGCGCGGCGCGTGACACTTCCGTGACGGGGTCAGACCCTCGAACGGAACGGTGACGAGGCGTCCACAGGCGTCCCGGAGGGACGTGGCGGCGCCGCGCCGCTACGGCCACTCGTCGCGTTCGGGCTCCCGGTCGAGCGGCCCGCCGGGGCGGCAGGCGTCGGACCGGTACTCCGCCGGCATGTCCGGGTAGATCTCCTCCCAGTACGCCTCCGCGAGCCGGGCGCCCTCCTCCTCGTCGAGACCGAGCAGCTCCGCGATCGGCCGCACCCGCTGGATCGCGACGCACTCCACGACCGCCTCGTTGCTCCCCTCGGCCAGGTGCAGCACCTCGTGCGCGAACGTCTGCACCGACGCGGCGAGGAGCAGCAGCTCGTCGTCGTCGTCCGGCCGCGCGCCTCCGTACAGCAGCGCGTTCAGGTCGTCGCAGACCCAGGGCGAGAGGTGGACGGTGGACGTGTGGATGACGGCGTAGGCCCAGATCACGCCCTCGCCCCCGTCCTGCTGGCCGGCCACCAACCGCTTCCAGTCGGGCTCGCTCCAGCAGCGCGCCTCGGCGTCGCGCCCGAGCACCTCGCGCGCCGCGCGCGTCAGCTCCGGCTCGACGCGGCTGAAGGAGACGGCGGCGCCGACCGACGGCAGCGGGAGCGCGTCGATCGGGAGCGGGCGCGGGAGCGCGCGGTTCGCCTGCGCGAGCAGCGCGGTGCCCTCGCTCCACCGGCGCGCGGCCGAGACGAGCGCCTCGGTGTCGGCGACGAGCGCGCGCGCGTCCGCCTCGGCGCCCGCGCGGAACGCGCGGCACGCCTGCTGCAGGAGCTGCACCGTCCGCCGGTGCCGCGCGTCCGGCGGCCGCGCGAGCGTCTCCCGCAGGTCGTCCCCGCACGTGCGGAGCGTCTCCAGGGCCTCCTCGACGCGCTCGACCGTCCGCTCCGACGGGTCGTCGTCGGCGTGCGCGGAGCCGATCCGGCGCAGCGCGCGGCCGAGCTCGCGGTGGAAGTCGAGGAGCGCGTTCCGCCACCGCTGCTCCGCCGCGCTGCCGCGGACGGCCGGCACGCCGCGCGCCTCGCGCAGCCGCTCCGGCGCGTGCGCCCGCTCGGGCGCATCCGCGCGCGGCGCGTCCCGCCCCTGCGTCGCCGATCCGTCGCCGTCGCCGCCGCACCCGCCGAGCACGATCGCGAGCAGGACGAGGAGCACGCAGCCGCGGGCGGTCATGCGCCGAGAACGCTCCGCGCCGCCGCGCGGGTTCGCACGCCGCCGCCTCGGGTACCACGGCCGTCATGGAGGAGTCGCCGGGCGGCAGCCGCATCTACCGGCACGAGGAACGCGACCCCGACGAGGTCGACTTCTCGCACGGCGACGACGCCGTCATCGCTGGCGTCGAGGCGCATCTCGACCGCTTCTTCCCGGATCGCGGCGACGACGGACTCGTCTACCACGAGATCGTCTCGACGTTCGTCCACGTCGACGTGCACGTGATCCCGCCGGGCGGCGACCGACCGTGGATCACGCTCGTCACCTCCGGCATGTCCGAGCGGCCGATGCACGTCCCCGACGGCCTCGAGGATCACGCGTTCGCGGAGCTCGTGCTCGCGCTCCCGCCGGACTGGCCGCTCGACGAGGGAGAGGTGAGCGGCGGCGGCGGACGCACGTGGCCGGCGGACCTGCTCCGTTCGCTCGCGCCGCCGAGATGGAGCACAAGCTCGAGCACGAGCTCCTCGACCGGCTCGACAGCGGCGGCGTCAGCGAGCTGCTGGACGTCGGCCGCGCGAGCGTCGTCCCCGACTAGGCCGCGCCCGCGGCGAGGGCGCGCAGGTCGCTGAGCGCCTCCGCGAGCTCGCCGTTGTCGAGGTAGACGCGGAGGCCGTCCTCGATCACCGGCAGCGCCCGCGCGAGGTCCTCACGCGTCAGCCGGGCAGGCGTCACGCCCGCGCGGACGAGCAGCCGCGTCATCGTGAACGGCGCGACGAGCTTCGTCAGCCGGCTCGCCTCGACCGCCCTGCGGAACAGCTCCGACTCGACGTTCACGGCTGCTCCGCCTCGAGCGCGGCCGCGACGACGTCGCGGCAGTAGCCGCCGAAGAACCCCGCGAGCCACACGCGCCCCTCGTCGCGGTGCTCCGGCGGCAGCCGCTCGCCGAGCTGGGTGGCGAGCAGCGTCACGAACGTCACCGTACCCTGGACGAGCGACGCCGGCGACTGCCCGTCCGCGACGAGCGCGGGGACGGCGGTGCCGATGAAGAACTCGCGCGTCTCGCTCCCGCCGCCGTCGACCGACTCCGTGAGCAGCGTCTCGAACCCGTTGAGGAGCTGCCGGACGTCCTCCTCGCCGTAGCGGCCGGCCATCTCCGGCGTCTCGGCGACGGCGCGGCGCGCGAGCGCGAGCTGCTCGGCGCGGGTCGCCTCGAGCGCGTCGAGGAGCGCCTGTCGCAGCTCCCCGGTCACGTCCGCGCCGCCTGGGCCGTGAGCTCCTCGCCGAAGCGGGCCCGCTTGACGAACTGGCCGCTGCCCGGCTTCCCGAGCAGCTCCTCGCCGTCGACGATGACCTCGCCGCGGCGGAGGACGATCTCGGGCGAGCCGGTCACCTCGACGCCCTCGAAGAGGTTGTAGTCCGACCGCGAGTGCTGGTTCTCCGCCGTGATCGTGAGCCGCTTCTCCGGGTCGAAGACGACGATGTCGGCGTCCGAGCCGACGGCGATCGTCCCCTTCCGCGGGTAGAGGCCGAACAGCTTCGCCGGGTTCGTGCACAGGAGCTCGACCATGCGGTTCAGGTCGATGCGGCCGGCGCGGACGCCGAACTCGTGGATCATGTGCAGCCGGTTCTCGAGGCCGGGGCCGCCGTTCGGGATCTTCGAGAAGTCGTCGATCCCCATCCGCTTCTGCTCCTTCCAGGTGAACGCGCAGTGGTCGGTGGAGACGACCGAGAGGATGTCGCTGCGGACCGCCGCCCAGAGGTGCTCCTGGTGCTCCTTCGGCCGCGGCGGGGGCGTGTACACGTACTTCGCGCCCTCGAAGTCCGGCCGCTCGAGGTGCGTGTAGTCGATGAAGAAGTACTGCGTGCACGTCTCGCCCCAGGTCTTCCAGCCGGCCTCGCGGGCGCGCGCGATCGGGTCGATCGCGTCCTTGCACGACACGTGGACGACGTAGAGGTTGCAGTCGGCGATCCGCGCGAGCTGGACGGCGCGGTTCGTCGCCTCGCCCTCCGTCTCCGGCGGGCGCGTCAGCGCGTGGTACTTCGGCTCGGTCTTGCCCTCGCGGAGCGCCTGCTCGACGAGCACCGCGATCGAGTCCCCGTGCTCCGCGTGGACCATCACGAGCGCGCCGGTCTCGGACGCGACCTGCATCGTCCGGAAGAGCGTCTCGTCGTCGACCATGAGCGCGCCCTTGTAGGCCATGAAGAGCTTGTACGAGGTGATCCCCTGCTCGGGCAGCGAGGCGAGCTCCTCCAGGGAGCCGCCGTCGTGCAGGTCGGTCACGGCGATGTGGAAGCCGTTGTCGATGATCGCCTTGCCCTCGCGCTTCGCGTGCCACTGCTCGAGCGCCTCGCCGAAGCTCGTGCCGGGCGCCTGGATGCAGAAGTCGACGTGGCAGGTCGTCCCGCCGAACGCCGCCGCCGCGTGGCCGGACTCGAAGTCGTCCGCGGTGATCGTCCCGCCGAAGGGCATGTCGAGGTGCGTGTGCGGGTCGACGCAGCCCGGGAGCACGTACTTCCCGGACGCGTCGATGACGCGATCAGCGTCGACGTCGAGCGACTCGCCGATGAGGGAGATGCGCTCTCCGTCGACGAAGACGTCGCCGACGTAGTCGTCCGCCGCGGTGATGACGCGCCCGCCCTTGATCAGCACCGACATGAGCCCCTCCTCGAAACCGATTTTGACACGCGCAGTATCGCTGTTTCGCGTGGACGGGATCAAAGCGGCGGAGCCGCGTATCCCGACCACGCGAGGCGGTGACGGGAGCCGAGTGCGGTCCCGCTCCCGGAGCGCCTGCGCGCGCAGCGCGCACGCGCGGAGGGATCAGCGCCGCAGGCCGGTGCACCGACGCCGCCCGAGAGCGGCCAGGGCCCGGCACGACCGCGCTCGTGCCGGGCCCCAGAGAGCCGCTCAACCCCCGCCGCGCGAAGAAGGAGGGGGCTCACGGGGGAACCCCTGGGTTCCCCCGTGTCTACTTACTCGCCGCCTTCGGTGACCTCCACCTCGGGCTTCTCCCAGTCCTCGCCCGTGACGTCGACGCCGTCCTCGCGGAGCTCGTTCACGGCCGCCTCCGCGAGGTCGGTGCGGAATGCGTCGTCGCTCGGCTCGTTCTTGACGATTCCGTAGTCGGTGGCGATCTGCTTCGTGATCTCCCACGACTCCGGATCCATGATCCCGATGCCCTGCGGCGCCGGCCAGATCAGCGCGTTGATCTCGTTGACCATCCAGCGCTGGTGGCCCTCGCCGAGGGTGGGGCCTGCGTCGAGGACGTACTGGACGCAGTCGTCCGGGTTGTCGCGGCAGTAGATCCACCCGCGGAAGCTCGCCTTCAGGAACCGCCGCGCGACGTCCTGGTTCGCCTCCTCCTGGATCCAGTCCTCGCGGACGAAGATCCCGTCCTCGAGCGCGCCCGTCCCGAGGTCGGACATTTTCATGACCACGAGGTCGTCGAGCGTGTACAGCTCGCCCGTCTCGGGGTTCTTCGTCTCGAGAACCTGTGCGAGCTCGTTGTAGGTCATCGCCGCCGCCGCGTCGATCTCCCGGTTGAGGAAGAGGTTCATGTCGAACGGCTGCGCGACGATCTCGACGTCCTTCTGCGGGTCGAGGCCGTTCTTCGTCAGCGCGGCGAACAGCTTGTGCTCGTTGCCGCCGAGCCAGACGCCCACCTTCTTCCCGCGGAGGTCCTCGATGCTGTCGATGTCGCTGTCGGCCCACGCGATCTCGGTCATGCCGGAGCGCGTGAAGACCTGCGCGATGTTCACGATCTGCCCGCCCTGGTCGCGGGTCGCGAGCGTGTTGTCGAGCCAGTTGATCCCGAACTCCGCCTGCCCGCCGAGGACGACCTGCTCGGGCACGATGTCGGGGCCGCCGGGGCGGATCGTCACGTTCAGGCCCTCGTCCTCGTAGTAGCCCTGCTCGAGCGCGGCGTAGTACCCGGCGAACTGCCCCTGCGTCACCCACTTCAGCTGGAGCGTGACGTCGACGGTCTCCTGCTGCCCCTCGCCGCCGTCGCCGGTCTCGGCCCCGGTGTCACCGCCCGGTGTCGCGTCGCCGCCGTCGCCGCCGCCGCACCCGACGACCGCGAACGTCATCGCCGCGACGAGCGCCGCGAGGACCCACCACCACCTACGACCCTGCATCCGTACCCCTTTCGGTTTGACCTGCTTGCCCTAGTCGACCCGGCCGCGTGCGGACGGGAAGTACCGCATCGTCACCCGCTCGGCGAGCGCGACCGACGCGTAGAAGAGGATCCCGATCACGCTGGCGACGAGGATCGCCGCCCACGCGGTCTGGAAGTTGAAGATCCCGGCGGAGCGCCTGATCTGGATTCCGAGCGAGCTCTGGGAGCCTCCGAAGTAGTCGCCGACGATGGCGCCGATCATCGCCAGTACCGTCGCCACCTTCAAGCCCGAGAAGAGGAACGGCAGCGACGTCGGGATCCGGACGCGGCGGAAGATCTCCAGCTCGCCGGCGGCGTACGAGCGCATCAGCTCGATCGACGCGGGCCGCACCGACGTCAGTCCGCGCAGCGTGTTCACGAGCACCGGGAAGAAGCAGATGACGGCCGCGATGGCCATCTTCGACTCCATGTTGAGCACGCCGAACCAGTTGTTCGTGATCGGCGCGAAGGCGATGATCGGGACCGCGTTCGCGGCGATCGCGTACGGCATCAGCGCGCGACCGAGCGGCCGCCAGCGCGCAAGCGCGAGCGCCGCGACCACCGCCGCTCCGCAGCCGATCACGTAGCCGCCGAGCGCCTCCTGGAAGGTGAACCAGCCGGCGCTCCAGAGCGTGTCGCGCTGCTCCCACGTCGTCCGGAGGATCTCCGAGAGCGGGGGGAGCAGGAACCGCTGCACCCCGAGCCCGCGGACGCCGAGCTCCCACGCCGCGATCCCGAGGACGAACACACCGAGCGCGGGCGCCCAGTCCGCCAGGCGGCGGCCGACGCGGCGCGCGAGGGTGTCGCGCGGGAGCGGCAGCACGAGCTTGGAGGGCAGCGGCCCGCTGCTCAGAGCCCCTCCTCCGCGACGATCAGCTCCTCCTCGAGCGTGTCGCCCTCCTGCTCGAACCCGCCGCCGGCGCGGAGCCGCCGGCGCACGTCGCGCACGAGCTCGGCGAAGCGCGGCTGCTCGCGCGTCTCGATGCCGCGGGGCTGCGGCAGGTCGATGTCGACGATGCCGGCGATCCGTCCCGGCCGCGGCGACATCACGACGACGCGCGTCGACAGGAACACCGCCTCCGCGATCGAGTGCGTGACGAACACGACCGTGCTGCCGCTCGCCTCCCAGATCCGCAGCAGCTCCAGGTTGAGCCGCTCGCGCGTCATCTCGTCGAGTGCGCCGAACGGCTCGTCCATCAGGAGCAGCGGCGGGTGGAACGCGAGCGCCCGCGCGATCGCCACGCGCTGCTGCATCCCGCCGGACAGCTGCCACGGGTGGTGGTCGCCGAAGCCCGTGAGCTCGACGAGGTCGAGCATCTCGCGGACGCGTTCCGCGCGCTTGCCGCGGTTCCACCCCATCATCTCGAGCGGCAGCGAGATGTTCTTCGCGACGGTGCGCCAGTCGAAGAGGACGGCGTCCTGGAAGACGATCCCGTAGTCGCGGTCGAGACGCGCCTGGTGCGCGGGCTTGCCGTTGACGACGACGTCGCCGCGCGTCGGCTCGATCAGGTCGCCGATGATCCGCAGCAGCGTCGACTTGCCGCACCCGGAGGGACCGATCAGCGAGACGAACTCGCCCGGCGCGAGCTCGAGGTCGATGTCCTGCAGCGCGACGACGCCGCCCTGGCCGAACTCCTTCGAGACCTGACGGAGCGAGACGACGGGTTCAGGCGACATGCTCGGGGGCCCTCCTGACGACGAGCTTCTCGGCGATCACGACGATGAGGAAGAACACGATTCCGACGGCGGCGGCGACGAGGTTCGTCGCCCACAGCCGCTCGGGCGCCGTGGCGTAGTACTGGTTGAAGTTGAGGATCGCGGTGCCGAGCCCGTCGGGAACACCAGCCGGCAGCTCGCCGATGATCGCGCCGACGACGCTCGCCGTCGCGGAGATCTTGAACGCGGCGAACAGGAACGGCATCGCGGCGTGGACGCGCAGCTTCCACAGCACCGACCACGTGCCGGCGGCGTACGACCGCATCAGCTCCAGCGCGCGCGGGTCCGCGGCGTGCAGCCCGCGCAGCGTGTTGATCGCGACCGGGAAGAACGTCAGGTACGCGGCGATCACCGCGACCGACATCCAGCCGGCGATGCCTCGCGAGCCGAGCCAGACGACGACCATCGGCGCGATCGCGAGGATCGGCACCGTCTGCGAGGCGACGATGTAGGGGAGGAAGCCGCGCTGGAGGAGTCGCGAGTGCGCGAGGACGGTTCCGATCGTGAACCCCACGAGCGCGCCGAGCGCGAACCCCGCCGCCGCCTCGCGAGCGGTGAAGAGCGCGGCGTCGAGGAGCACCTCGATCAGCATCGGCCCGCCGCGGCGCGACGGCTCGAACAGCGACGCGACGATCTCGTGCAGGTGCGGGAACGTGCGGTCGTTGACCTGGAAGGCGCGGATGCGCAGCTCCGTCGCCTCGCCGACCCACTTGAACGCCTCCCACAGCGCCCAGAGCCCCGCGAGGACCCCGAGCAGCACGAGCGCCTGGCGCGCGCCGCGGAGGGCCCAGTCGCCCGCGGATGCAGCGCGTGTCTCCCGTGCCGTGGCCGCGACCGACATCACTATTCCCTACCACACCGCTCCGGATGTCGGAGTAAAGTCGCCGCGTGCCGCTCCAGCCGTCACGCACGGTCTCCGAGCTCCAGGAGCTGCGCGAGCTGACCGGCGACGAGAACGGCGCGCAGCGCGTCGCGTGGACGGAGACGTGGCAGCGCTCGCGGGCGTGGCTGCGCGAGAAGCTCGCGGACCTGCCGCTCGAGCACGAGATCGACGAGGCGGGGAACCAGTGGTTCACGCTCCGCGGCCGCTCCGAGCGCGCGCTGCTCCTGGGCGGCCACATGGACTCGGTCCCGAACGGCGGCTGGCTCGACGGCTGCCTGAACGTGATCGCCGCCGTCGAGGTGCTGCGGCGCGTCGCGGAGGACGGCGAGCCGCCGGTGACGGTGCGGCTCGTCGACTGGGCCGACGAGGAGGGCGCGCGGTTCGGCCGCTCGCTGTTCGGGTCGAGCGCCGCGTCCGGCTCGATGGACGACCAGGAGGAGCTGCGGAACCGCACCGACGCCGACGGGGATGTCCATCGACTCCAGCACC
>Ga0247713_1001587_pt1 | contig 11051 bp, 6 predicted proteins | sample 21E_NmetaG_FD_189936 | JGI IMG/M metagenome (GOLD analysis project Ga0247713, IMG submission 189936) | Soil microbial communities from hillslope of Landscape Evolution Observatory, University of Arizona, Oracle, AZ, United States - 2-1-E_N | ecosystem: Engineered > Artificial ecosystem > Mesocosm... | reverse complement strand
GCCGTACCTGCTCACGCTCGCGCCGCGCGGGTTCTTCTGGTTCCAGTTGCGGGAAGGCGAGGCGTGATGGTCGAAGAGCAGATCCTCCGGGGCGATCTCGGCGCTCTCGGCGAGGAGGCGCTGACGGAGTTCGTCGAGAGCCGGCGCTGGTTCGGCTCGAAGGCGCAGGACGTCGCGGGCGTGCGCGTCCTCGACTCGGCGGTGTTGCGGACGCAGGTGCCGCTGCTCGCCGCCGCCATCGCCGAGGTGCGCTTCGGCGGCGGCACGCACGAGCTGTACCAGCTCCTGCTCGGGTTCCGGCCGGCGGAGGAGGGGTGGGAGCAGGACGTCGTCGCCGAGCTCGAGGGCTGGGTCGCCTACGACGCGCTCAACGACCCCCCGCTCGCGCGCGAGCTCGTGCACATGATGCGCGGCGAGACGACGGTGCAGGCGGGCGAGGGCGCGGTCGAGTTCCGCTCCGTCGACTTCGGCGGCTTCGCGGACATCTCCGACCCGCGGCCGGTCGGGGTCGAGCAGTCGAACACCTCGGTCGTGTTCGGCGACGAGCTGATCCTCAAGGCCTACCGCCGGATCGAGCCCGGGATCAACCCCGAGCTCGAGCTGCTCCGCTTCCTGACGGAGATCCAGTTCCCGCACATCGCGCCGCTCGTCGGCTGGTACGCCTACTCGGGCCAGCTGATCGACGCGACGCTCGGCGTCCTCCAGGAGTTCCTTCCGGGGTCGCGCGACGGCTGGGACCTCGCGCTGGCGGAGATCGCGTCCGACCCGAACGGCTTCCTCGCCCGCCTGCGGCGCCTCGGTGAGGTGACCGGCGAGCTGCACAGCGCGCTCGCCGCGAACCCCTCCGATCCCGACTTCTGCCCCGAGGAGCCGAGCGCGGAGTCGCTGGCGCTCCTGACCGCGACCGTGGACGAGGAGATCGAACAGGTCTTCCTCGACCTCGATCCCGACGACGAGACGCTCGGGCCGATCGCGGGGCGCGGCGAGGAGGTGCGCGAGCGGCTGCGGCTGATCTCGCACGCCGGCGCCGTCGGCCGCGTGATCCGGACGCACGGCGACTACCACCTCGGGCAGGTGCTCTGGACGGGCGAGGACTGGGTCGTCCTCGACTTCGAGGGCGAGCCGGCGCGGCCGCTCGCGGAGCGCCGGAACAAGCGCTCGCCGCTGCGCGACGTCGCCGGGATGCTGCGCTCCTTCGCGTACGCCGCGTCGGCCGCCGAGCTGACGACGGGGTCGCCGCCGCCGGAGGGGTGGGAGGAGCGCGCGCGCGAGGAGTTCCTCGGCGGCTACTGGGACGTCGTCGACCGCACGATCGTCCCGCCGGGGGCCGACGGCCGGCAGAGGCTCCTGACGGTGTTCGAGCTGGAGAAGGCAGTGTACGAGCTGCGGTACGAGCTGAACAACCGCCCGGACTGGGTGCGGATCCCCGTCGCGGGCATCGTCCGCCTGCTCGAGTCCGACGGCTGATGGCGGTCGAGCTGCACAACCCGCACGGGACGCTCGGCGCGCACCCGCACGACGGCGGCGTCGTCGTCCGCGCGCTGCGGCCCGAGGCGAGCACCGTCGTCGTCCGGCCCGAGGGCGCGGACCCAGTCGAGCTCCGACCGGCGGACGAGCCGGGGCTGTTCGAGGGCGTGATCGAGGACGCAGACCTGCCGCTCCGGTACGAGCTCGAGGTCAGCTACCCCGACGGCGCGCGGCTGACGCTGCGCGACCCGTATGCGTTCCCGCCGACGGTCGGCGACCTCGACCTCCACCTCGCGGCGGAGGGGCGGCACGAGGAGCTGTACGAGCGCCTCGGCGCGCACGTCCGCGAGGTCGACGGCGTCGTCGGCACGAGCTTCGCCGTCTGGGCGCCGAACGCGCGAGCCGTCTCGGTCGTCGGCGACTTCAACCTCTGGGACGGCCGCGTCCACCCGATGCGCTCGCTCGGCGGCCCCGGGATCTGGGAGCTGTTCATCCCCGGCGTCGAGAGCGGCGAGCGGTACAAGTACGAGATCCGTACGCAGGACGGGGAGCTGCGGCTGAAGGCCGACCCCGTCGCCTTCTACGCCGAGCACCCGCCGCAGACGTCGTCGATCGTCTACCGCTCGGAGTACGAGTGGGGCGACGACGAGTGGATCGCGCGGCGGCGGGAGGGCGACGCGCTCGGGCGGCCGCTCTCGATCTACGAGGTGCACCTCGGGTCGTGGCGGCGGCAGCCGCAGGACGCGAGCTACGTCCTCTCGTACCGCGAGCTGGCGGAGGAGCTGGCGGACTACGTCGGCGACCTCGGGTTCACCCACGTGGAGCTCCTGCCGGTGATGCAGCACCCGTTCACGGGCTCGTGGGGCTACCAGGTGACGGGGTACTTCGCCCCGCACTCGTGGTTCGGCGAGCCGGACGACTTCCGCGCGTTCGTCGACACGCTCCACCGGCGCGGGATCGGCGTGATCCTCGACTGGGTGCCGGCGCACTTCCCGCGCGACGACTGGGCGCTCGCGCGCTTCGACGGGACGGCGCTGTACGAGCACGCCGACCCGCGGCGCGGCGCGCACCCCGACTGGGGGACGCTCGTCTTCAACCTCGGCCGGAACGAGGTGCGGAACTTCCTCCTCTCGAACGCGCTCTACTGGCTGCGCGAGTTCCACGTCGACGGGCTGCGGGTCGACGCGGTCGCCTCGATGCTCTACCTCGACTACTCGCGCGAGGAGGGGCAGTGGGTCCCCAACGAGTTCGGCGGCAACGAGGATCTCGACGCGGTCTCGTTCCTCAAGGAGCTGAACGAGCTCGTGCACGCGCGGGAGCCGGGGGTGGTCTCCGCGGCGGAGGAGTCGACCGCGTGGCCGGGGGTGTCGCGGCCGACGTACCTCGGCGGGCTCGGCTTCGGCTTCAAGTGGAACATGGGCTGGATGCACGACACGCTCGCGTACTTCCAGCGCGACGCCGTGTACCGCGCGTTCCACCACCACTCGCTGACGTTCAGCATGGTCTACGCCTGGAACGAGAACTTCATCCTCCCGCTGTCCCACGACGAGGTCGTGCACGGGAAGGGGTCGCTGCTGACGAAGATGCCGGGCGACCGGTGGCAGCAGCTCGCGAACCTGCGCGCGCTGTACGCGTACATGTGGGCGCACCCCGGCAAGAAGCTCCTGTTCATGGGGCAGGAGTTCGCGCAGCCGTCGGAGTGGAGCGAGAAGGGCGCACTCGACTGGCACCTGCTGGAGCAGGCGGAGCACCAGGGGGTGCAGGCGCTCGTCCGCGAGCTGAACCGCGTCTACCGCGACGAGCCGGCGTTGTGGGAGCTCGACTTCACGCACGAGGGGTTCCGGTGGCTGGAGCCGAACGACGCGGCGCACAACGTGCTGGCGTTCGCGCGCCTGTCGCGCGACGGGGAGCGGACGCTCGTGTGCGTGTGCAACCTCGCGCCGGTGCCGCGGGAGCGGTATCGCGTGGGGATGCCGCACGCCGGGCGGTGGCGCGAGGTGCTCAACACCGACGCGCACCACTACGGCGGCAGCGGCTGGGGGAACATGGGCGGCGTCGACGCGGAGGCCGTCCCGTGGCACGACCAGCCGTTCTCGGCGGAGGTCACCCTGCCGCCGCTGGCGGTGGTCTGGCTCGCCCCGGCGGCCGACGCCGCCGCCGACGCGGCGGCGTCGCCGCAGTCGCTGCGTTCCTGACGCGCGATCCTTGCGTCACACTCTCGTTCCGGGGTCTGACCCCGGAACGAGAGTGTGACGAGGCGGCGCGCGCCTGCTTCGCCGGACGCTCCTCGCGCGGCTTGCGATGCTCGCCGCGCGAGATCGCGGCCGCGACGATCTCGCGCCACTCGAGCTGCGCCTTCGCGCGGTCGTCCGAGATGAGCCCCAGCAGCGCGTCGTCGTTCAGGAGGCGCGGCCGCGGCACGTAGCCGGCGGTCGCGCGATAGCTGCTCCAGAGCCAGTCCTCGGGCGCGTCGCACGCTCCGGCGGCGAGCGGGTTCAGGTGCACGTACCGGACGACGGCGAGCAGCTGCCGGTCGTCCTCGACGAGGTCCGACCAGAAGCGGCTCTCGAGGACGTGTCCGCGGCGCCCGTACCGCCTGTTGAAGCCCTGCGCGTAGACGGAGTTCAGCCGCTGCATCCCGGCCGAGACGTTCGGGAACGGCGTGTGCACGACCAGGTGGACGTGCGTGGTCATGAAGCAGTACGCGATGCACTCCCAGCCGCAGCGGTCGACGACGTCGTCGAGCAGCCAGTAGAAGACGTCGCGGTCCGACTCGCGGCGGAAGAGGACCTCGCGGAACCCGGCGTGGATGCCGAGGTGGTACGTCGCGCCGGCGAACTGGGGGCGTGGCGGCCGCGCCATTGCGTCACGGTACGCGCGCGCCGGAGCCGAATCGGCGCGCGTCACACTTTCGGCGCGGAACCGGCACGCTCTTGGTTCAGGGTCTGACCCCGGAACGGGAGCGTGACGCACCGTCCACACGCGGCGGGTGGGGACACGTCCGCCACGCGCGGCGAAGCGGCGCTCGCCCGGCGGGCCGCCGCGACCGCGCGGGCGACGCGCGCCGCGCACGTCGGAGCCCGCCCCGCCGCGCAGGTGTGACTCCCCGCGGCACGGGTACCGCGCCTCCGTGCCCCCCGCGACCGACCTCTGGCGGACGCCGTTCGGCGCCGTCCCGCTCCAGCCCGGCCTCGTACGCTTCCGCGTCTGGGCGCCGAACGCCGCGTCCGTCGCCGTCCGCCTCCGCGACGCGCTCCACGAGCTCGAACACGTCGGCGAGGGCGTCCACGAGGCGGAGCTCCCGGCGCAGCCCGGCGACGACTACGCCTACGTCCTCGACGGACGCGACGAGTGGCCGGACCCGTGCTCGCGCCACCAGCCGGAAGGGATCCGCGGCCCGTCCCGCGTCGTCGATCCCGCCGCCTTCGTGTGGAGCGACGCCGACTGGCGCCCGCCGGCGCTCGCCGACCTCGTGATCTACGAGCTCCACGTCGGGACGTTCAGCGAGGAAGGCACCTTCGAGGGCGCGATCCCGTACCTGCGCGACCTCGCGGCGCTCGGCGTCACCGCCGTCGAGGTGATGCCCGTCGCCGAGTTCCCGGGGAGCCGCGGCTGGGGCTACGACGGCGTCCACGCGTACGCGCCGCACCACGCCTACGGCGGCCCGGCGGGTCTCGTCCGCTTCGTCGACGCCGCGCACGCCGCCGGCCTCGGCGTGCTCCTCGACGTCGTCTACAACCACGTCGGCCCCGGCTCGGAGCGGATCGCCGCCTTCGGCCCCTACCTCACCGACCGCCATCACACCTTCTGGGGCGACGCGATCGACTACGCGCAGCCCGCGGTGCGCGAGTGGGCGATCCAGAACGCCTGCATGTGGATCCGCGACTACCACCTCGACGGCCTCCGCCTCGACGCGACGCACGCCGTCTTCGACGACTCGGAGCGCCACGTCCTCGCCGAGCTCGCGGACCGTGTCCGCGAGCACAACCCCGCGGCACTCGTCACGTCGGAGATGGAGACGGGCGACCTCCGCCCGATCGAGCAGTGGGGCCACGACGCGCAGTGGGCGGACGAATTCCACCACGAGCTGCACGTGCTCCTCACCGGCGAGCAGGAGGGCTACTACGCCGACTACGGCTCCGTCGCCGGGCTCGCGCGCCAGTACGAGCGGACGCCGCCGGAGCGGCTGATCGTCTGCACGCAGAACCACGACCAGGTCGGGAACCGCGCCGTCGGCGACCGCCCCGACCCGAAGCACGGCCCGCTCGCCGCGATCTGCCTCCTCTTCGCACCGCAGACGCCGCTCCTCTTCATGGGCCAGGAGTACGGGGAGCCTCGCCCGTTCCAGTTCTTCACCGACCACGACGACCCGGAGATCGCGGAGGCGACGCGCCGCGGCCGCAGGGAGGAGTTCGCCGACTTCGCCGCCTTCTCCGGCGAGGGGGTCCCCGACCCGCAGGCGGAGGAGACCTTCGTCGCGTCGAAGCTGTCGCGCGAGGGCTCCGCGGAGTTTCGGGAGCTGTACCGCGAGCTCCTCCGGCTCCACCGCGGCCTGCCCAAGGAGGCCGAGGCCGAGTACTCGGAGGAGGAGCGCTGGCTCCGCGTCCGCCGCGGCCCCGTGGAGCTGCTCGCGAACTTCTCGGACGAGGTGCGGACGATCGACGGCACGGAGGTGGCGCCGTGGAGCGCGCTGCTCCGCTGAGGGGCGGCCGCGACGTCTGGCCCGGGAACCCCTTCCCGCTCGGCGCGACGTGGGACGGCGAGGGGACGAACTTCTCGATCTTCTCGGAGAACGCGACCGGCGTCGAGCTCTGCCTCTTCGCCGACGACGACGGCGAGACGCGGATCCCGATCCACGAGCACACGGCGTTCAACTGGCACTGCTACGTCCCGGGCGTCGGCCCGGGGCAGCGGTACGGCTACCGCGTCGCGGGCCCGTACGCGCCCGAGCAGGGCCACCGCTTCAACCCCGCGAAGCTCCTCATCGACCCGTACGCGAAGGCGATCGAGGGGCCGGTTCGCTGGCAGGAGGGCAACGTCCTGCCGTACGTCCCCGACGGGAGCGACCACGCCGATCTCGAGCCCGACGACGAGGACGACGCGGCGGCGATCCCGAAGTCGGTCGTCGTCGACCCCCGCTTCGACTGGGAGGGCGACCGGCACCCGCGGACGCCGTGGCACGAGACGGTGATCTACGAGGTGCACGTCAAGGGCTTCACGCAGCGCCACCCGGGGGTGCGCGACGACCTCCGCGGCACGTACGCCGGCCTCGCGTCCGAGGAGGCCATCGCCCACCTCCTCGACCTCGGCGTCACCGCGGTCGAGCTCCTGCCCGTGCACCACATCGTCGACGAGCAGTTCCTCGCGGAGAAGGGGCTGACGAACTACTGGGGCTACAGCTCGATCGGCTACTTCGCGCCGCACGCGCTCTACTCCGCGAGCGGGACGGGCGGCCAGCAGCTGAACGAGTTCAAGGGGATGGTGAAGGCGCTCCACCGCGCCGGGATCGAGGTGATCCTCGACGTCGTCTACAACCACACGGCGGAGGGCAACCACCTCGGCCCGATGCTCTCGTTCAAGGGCGTCGACAACGCGAGCTACTACCGGCTCGTCCCCGACGACCCGCGGTACTACATGGACTTCACCGGCACGGGCAACTCGCTCAACCCCGTGCACCCCAGCGTCCTGCGCCTGATCATGGACTCGCTGCGCTACTTCGTGACGGAGTGCCACGTCGACGGCTTCCGCTTCGACCTCGCCTCCGCGCTCGCGCGCGAGTTCTACGAGGTCGACCGGCTCTCCGCGTTCTTCGACACGATCCACCAGGACCCCGTCCTCTCCCAGGTGAAGCTGATCGCGGAGCCGTGGGACGTCGGCCCCGGCGGGTACCAGGTCGGGAACTTCCCGGTGCTCTGGACGGAGTGGAACGGGATGTACCGCGACACGATGCGCGACTTCTGGCGCAACGCCGCGCCGATCCGCGACTTCGCGACGCGGTTCACGGGCTCGAGCGACCTCTACGCGGCCGACGGCCGCCGCCCGTTCGCGTCGATCAACTTCGTCACCGCCCACGACGGCTTCACCCTCGCCGACCTCGTCTCGTACGACGCCAAGCACAACGAGGCGAACCAGGAGGACAACCGCGACGGCACCGACGACAACCGCAGCTGGAACCACGGCGTCGAGGGGCCGACGGACGACCCCGAGATCGTGGCGGTCCGCCGGCGCCAGCAGCGGAACTTCCTCGCCACGCTCTTCCTCTCGCAGGGCGTCCCGATGCTGCTCGGCGGCGACGAGCTCGGCCGCACGCAGGGCGGCAACAACAACGCGTGGTGCCAGGACAACGAGATCTCCTGGTTCGACTGGGACGCCGCCGACGGGGAGCTGTACGAGTTCGCGAAGCGCCTCGTCCACCTCCGGCGCAGCCACCCGGTCTTCCGCCGCGAGCAGTTCCTCGAGGGACGCGAGGCGGGATCCGGCCTCCCCGACGTCTGGTGGTTCCGCCCCGACGGGCGGAAGATGACGAAGCGCGACTGGGAGCGCGACGACGCGTTCACGCTCGGCGCGTTCCTCAACGGCCAGGAGATCCCGACGCGGACCCGCGAGGGGCGGCCGATCGGGGACGACTCGTTCCTGCTCCTCTTCAACGCCTTCCACGCGCCCGTCGAGTTCACGCTGCCGGCGCGGCGCTTCGGCCTCCGGTGGAGCCTCGAGCTCTCGACCGCCGACCCGCACGCGCAGCCGCGGATGCTCGCGCCGCGCGAGCGGGTCACCGTCGACGGGCGCGCGTTCCTCCTGCTGCGGCGCGACCTGTGAGGGACTGGCGGGCCGTGTACCGGCTCCAGCTCGGGCCGGACCTCGGCTTCCGCGAGGCGCGCGAGCTCGTCCCGTACCTGCGCGAGCTCGGGATCTCGCACCTGTACCTGTCCCCGTCGCTCCAGGCGGCGAGCGGGTCGACGCACGGGTACGACGTCGTCGACCCGACGCGGATCTCCGAGGACCTCGGCGGCGAGGACGAGTTCCGCCGGCTCTGCGGGGCCGGCCTCGGCGTCCTCCTCGACATCGTCCCGAACCACATGGCGACGAACGCGGAGGAGAACCCGTACTGGGCGAACGCGCGGCTGCGGCGGATGGTGTTCGACTGGGACGAGGAGGCGCAGTGGTACCGCCGCTTCTTCACCGTCGACGAGCTCGGCGGCGTCCGCGTCGAGGACCAGGCGGTGCTCGAGGAGACCCACCGGAAGGTGTTCGAGCTGCTGGACGAGGGGCTCGTGGACGGCCTTCGCGTCGACCACCCGGACGGGCTCGTCGACCCGGCCGGGTACCTCCGGCGGCTCCGCGACCGCGGCGCCCGGCACGTCTGGGTGGAGAAGATCCTCGAGCCGGGGGAGGAGCTGCGCGACTGGCCGGTCGAGGGCACGACCGGGTACGAGTTCGCGAACGACGTCACCGCGCTCTTCGTCGACCCCGCCGCCGAGGAGCCGATGACCGAGATCTACGCGGAGCTGACGGGCGAGTGGCGCTCGTTCCGCGAGGTCGCCGACCTGTCGAAGTTCGAGCAGGCCGCCACGGACTTCCAGCGGGAGTTCGCGTACCTGCGGCGGCTCTACGACCATCCGGAGCTCGAACGCGCCGCCGCGTCGCTGCACGTCTACCGGACGTACGTCGAGCCGTGGAGCGGGAAGGTCGAGCAGGCCGACCGCGACGCGCTCGTGCGCGTCGCCGACGATCTGCGGCGGATCCTCCTGCTCGAGGAGCGCGGCCACGACGAGTTCGTCGCGCGCTTCCAGCAGACGACGGGGCCGGTGATGGCGAAGGGCGTCGAGGACACCGCCTTCTACCGCTGGTTCCGCCTCACCGCCCTCAACGAGGTCGGCGGCGATCCCGGCCGCTTCTCGCTCCCCGTAGACGCGTTCCACCGCGCGAACCTGAAGCGGGCGGAGCGGTTCCCGCTGCACCTGCTCACCTCGCAGACGCACGACACGAAGCGGAGCGGCGACGTCCGCGCGCGGATCGCGGCGCTCGCGTCGCGTCCGGACGAGTGGCGCGAGCGCGTGCTGCGGTGGCGCGAGCTGACGGGCGGCCTCGACGACCGCAACGAGGAGTACCTGCTCTGGCAGACGCTCGTGGGCGCGTGGCCGATCGAGTCCGAGCGGCTCGAGGCGTACATGGAGAAGGCGCTGCGCGAGGCGAAGACGAACACGAACTGGGTCGATTCGGACGAGGAGCACGAGTCGCGCGTGCGGGAGCTCGTGCGCTCGCTCTACGAGAACGACCGCTTCCTCGCGGACTTCGAGCCGTTCGCCGCGGAGGTCGCGGCCGCGGGGCGGGAGGCGGCGCTCGGCGCGCTCCTCCTGCGGCTGACGGTCCCGGGTGTCCCCGACGTCTACCAGGGCGACGAGCTGGAGACGCTGAGCCTCGTCGACCCCGACAACCGCCGGCCCGTCGACTGGGAGCGGCGGCGGCGCGCACTCGCGGAGCGCCTCGGCGAGGAGACGCAGAAGCTGCACGTGATCCGGCGGGCGCTCGCGCTGCGGGCGCGGCGGCCGGACGCGTTCGCCGGCGAGTACGTCCCGCTCGAGGCGGGGCCGAACGTCTGCGCGTTCCGGCGCGGCGCGAACGTGCTCGTCGCGGTGCCGCTCGGCCCCGGCGCGTCGTTCGACCCCGGTGCGGGGTGGCGCGACCTGCTGCCGGAGTACCGGATGGGGCTCTACGAGCGAGGCGCCTGACCGGCGCCGTCATACTGTCGCGACCGTGAGCGACCACGGCTGGACAATCGGGCCGGAGCGGCCGGACGAGCCGCGCCGGCGGCCACTCCCGCGCGTCGAGGACCTGCCGGCGGCGGAGGACGGCTACGACCGCGCTGCGGTCGAGGCCGCGTTCGACGCCTTCTACCGCCACGCCGCGGAGCTCGACGCGACGCTCGGCGTGCTCGAGGCGGTCGACGCGTTCCAGAAGCAGGCGGCGGACCTGCGCGCCGACATCCGCGCGCTGCGCGCGGCTTCGTGGGCGCCGGCGCACGCGCGGCAGGGCGTCGCGGGGACGTACGCGCCGCGGCCCGCGCCGCCGCGCCCGCCGGTGCTCGAGGTGATGCCGCGGATGGCCGTCGAGGCCGCCTTCATCATCATCGTCGGCGTCGGCGCCGCGCTCGCCGGGCTCGGCTCCGCCGGCGTCATCCTGCTCGTCCTCGCCGCGTGGCTCGTCGTCGCGCTCGGCGAGGCGGCGGCGGCGCTGACGCGGCCGCCGGTGCGGCCCGCGCTGCCGGCACCGCGCGCGCGGCCCGCGACGGCAGAGCCGGCGCGCGTGGAGCCGGCGCCGACGCAGATCGTCTCCGCCGACGAGGTGGCCGCCGCCGCGGTCGCGGAGCCGGAGCCGGACGTCGAGCCGGAGCCGGCCGCGGCCGCGGCGGAGGAGGAGCCGCTCCCGGAGCCGGTCGCGGAGGAGGCGCCGAAGCGGCGGTTCTGGCAGCGCCTCCCGCGCACGCGCGACCTGGACGAGCCGCCCCCGGTCGAAGCCCCGCGGCACGTTCGCGTGCTCGGCGCGGCCGAGGCCGACCCGTGGGAGCAGGGGCCCGAGGTCGCGCG
>Ga0247713_1001586_pt1 | contig 11053 bp, 12 predicted proteins | sample 21E_NmetaG_FD_189936 | JGI IMG/M metagenome (GOLD analysis project Ga0247713, IMG submission 189936) | Soil microbial communities from hillslope of Landscape Evolution Observatory, University of Arizona, Oracle, AZ, United States - 2-1-E_N | ecosystem: Engineered > Artificial ecosystem >... | reverse complement strand
CCAAGGAGTGGGACACAGGTACCGAGACTTCCCACAGAAATAACGGTCGCGAAGTGGAGCGGATCGGATTCGAACCGACGACCCCCTGCTTGCAAAGCAGGTGCTCTACCAACTGAGCTACCGCCCCTAGAAAAACGTGCTGCTACGTGCCAAAACGCGTTACAGCGCGTCGTTTGCCTTCCCGAGCACAGCGCTCGAACAGCACCTAACTGGTCAACCTTTCGGGCGCTCATTCCCTACTTGCTCCGCTCATTCTCCCATCCAGCCATCGCCAACGCCTCCTTGAACGCGGCTTCGAATCTTTTCTGCTGACCAGACCCCGGAAAGGGCATCCGCACGTCCACAACAGGCAGCCCCGCTGCCTTTAGCGGAGCGAACAGATCGTCGTACACGTTGACCTTGATCAGGATGATGTGCTCAGGCTGAAGCGCCTCGCACCTGAGAATCAGTTCAATCGGATCTGCATCGAGCGACCGATCACCAAGCGGCCCTTCGGACGCATCGATCAGGAATACCCCCCGGTCTTTGAGCTCAGAGAGAGCGGTCGGCTTGCTGGCTCGATCGGGCACGTAACCGAGAATTCCTTTGGCGACGTATCTGAAGAGCGAATCCTTGTCCCGCACACCCTCCAAATAGAAATACCGCTCTTCGCTGTCTGGCGGAGCCTCCGCAATTAGCAGGAGTCGAACCCTCTCGGGTCGGTACCTGGCTGCAGCCCTAGCACGCTTCTTCTTAGACACGGTGCCACGAGCCGCGTTGTAGCGGTCGCAGAGCTCCTGTTCGGAAGGAATCGGTGAACCAGGGGCTATCTCGCCGCTGAGGATGCTTGAGCGGAGATGATCTGCGATCTGTCGATAGGCGGGCCGATCACTGCTTGGATCGATTCGCAGGGCCATAGGACTCCAGGGTAGCGCTCGTATACTCGTCTATACCACTAGCCGAACACACCGGAGGTACCGCTGCATTCCGACCGCAGACATTGGGTGAGCATCGCCGCAGCAATCGTCTACGGCGACCGCGTCCTTGCGATCCGGCGCCGCGACAACGACAAGTGGGAACCGCCGGGTGGAACTCTCGAACCACACGAGACCATCGAGGCGGGGCTGCGTCGAGAAGTGCTTGAAGAGACCGGTCTGACTATCACCAATCCCGTCCTAACCGGCGTCTACAAGAACATGTCGAAAACGATCGTCGCGCTAGTCTTCCGCTGCGAATTCGAAGGCGAGCCCGTCGGTAGCACCGATGAAACCGCCGAAGTGGCGTGGCTAACTCCGGATGAAATCGAACTTCGTATGGACCAGGCCTACGCGGTGAGGTTGCTCGACGCGTTAGCTTCCCAAGCTCCGAACGTGCGCGCCCACGACGGGACGCAGGTACTCGATCACGAATAGGTCGAAGCAACCTCTGATACCGGTACAACCTCGAACTTGATGCGGCCCTCCAAGACGCAATCGCGTATGTGTCGCTGTCGCAGGCCCAGGGTCTTCTTCTTGCCGCTCTTTACCTCAATGAACACGATCTGATCGATACCGTCGTCGCAGAGACCGTCGAACACGATGAAGTCGATGGGCTTTCCAAGGAAGTGGGCGTCTTGGGGGTCGTATTGAAACTGGGGCAGGAACGGCACGAATTGCTCGGCGAGCTGACCCAATCGGACTCCGTCGCTGGTCTTGACCGCGTGCTCCCGGGCCCGTCGTTCGATCTCCGGTATCGATTCTTTCAGCTGATGATGCGCACGAACCTCTCTAACGAGTGCCGAAGCGAGAACAAAGACGATCACTAAGAGAACGATGCCGAACACAGCTTCCATCGCTACTCCTCGATGCCCGCTTCGCGAGCGAGGCGGTCGTACGCGGGCATGATGCTAAGGACGGCGCGGCCCACCGACACTCCGGCGGCTTTCACGACGCTCGGCTCGAGAGCCTTGCCCTTCTCCTCGGCCTTCTTGCGCACATTTTCAAATTCGAGAAGCCCGACCCCGACTCCGACCGCGTACTGGTCCCTCTTCTCATCGGCTCCTCTGGCCATATCTCTCTCACGTGCGCCGATGTAGGACTTCAGGTACGTGTTGTCCTTGTTGATGACAACGGTCGGAATCTCGTCGGAGACGTCCTTGAGCATCCCGTAGTCGTCGGGGCGCTTCTCGGCCAAGATCGACCCCTCGATGTAATCAATCTCTCCGACCGTCTTGTCGTCCCATTCGTCACGATGCTCGGGTGCCTCCCAGAGGACGGCGACCAGGCCGCCGTCACCAGCCCCCTTCTTTCCTTTGTCCTTGCCGTTCCCGTTGCGTGGTGACAGCTCCTTAACGACCTCGAGTTTCGTCGTCCACGGAATCGCCTTCGCCAGACCGCCGTCGGACCGGATCCACGGTTCGAGAGTGACATCGAGCTTGTACATGCCGTACTCGGCGTCATCCGGGATCGCTATCGAGACCCGGACGTAGCCGCCTCGAAGATCGCCGACGACGATGTCCTTCGGCTGAAGGTCGGGGTGATCGCACGCAACGCTCAGCTGTGCGCGCCTGGGGATGAAGCCGTCGATCGCATTGACCGAGAACGTCACGAACTTCGTCTTGCCCGCCTCGGCGACAACAAGTTCGGGCCCTTCTAGCGTCGTCGGATCCTTATAGAGCTCGACCGGACGCTTCGGACGTTTTCCGCCGCGACCGCCTCCGCCCTTGCCCCCGCCTGACCCTTGTCCCTCAAAGGAGAAGCCCTTCACCTTCAACGCCCGGGCGATCTGCATCGCCACGTTGATGGTCGACCTCTCGTCGGCTCCACTGATCGCGTCACGGATGAGCTGGTTGTTGATCTCGACCAGCTCAGGCCATTCGTTGAGGAAGCCGATCACGTCCTGCTCGAGCCGACGCGCTTCCTCGGTCGGAACGATACTGGCGCGATCCGCCGTGAACAACGACGTACGGACCGCTATCGGCAGGTTGTCGGTCTCGACGACAACCAAGACCCTGTCCGGCAGTTTGTTGAGCCGCGTGCGAACTCGGAAATCGGACGCGCCCCAGTGCTTGTGAACCTGCCCATTGGAAGTGAAGCAGAGGACGTGGTCGTGAGCGACGAAACTGCGCCTCTCGCCCGCATCTCCACTCTTGGCAAACACCCAGAACTGAACCGGAAGGTGGTACGTCTCGCTCCCCATACGGAACGGCAGGACATCGGAGCCATGAGGCCGATCCGGAGACGGGTTCTCGGAGAACCGGCGCTCCAGTCCGGCGAGGAATTCGTTACGACCTCTCGTGATGTTGTTCGTGAACATGACGGGGGTAACCGGTCGGAACAGCCTCGTGTTCAGGATCGTGTCGAAAGACCGCTCATCGCCACCTCGCTTGCGGTGAAATCCGTCGACGCCGTAGGAGACAAGCGCGAGATGAGTCCCGGGTTCGAACTCAGGAACGATCGATGCTGGCACCGAGAAGACGGGCGGGTTGTGACCCTCTCCCTTCCACTTCTCCGTCACCAAGTAGTAGGCGGAGCTCGTCTTCCCGTGCTGCTCCCAGAGAACAACGGCGACCGCGATCCTGTCTTCCTCGCCAGCACGCAGTAGTCGAGGATCCCGACGAGTCACGACGATCACGCTGCGGGCGTTCCGGAACGTGTACTTGGCCCCTACACCGAACGCTCCTTGCAGCCAGTGCAGATCGTCTTTGTGCGAGGCGCCCAGAGCGAGCATTGTCTTCGGCACATCCAGCGGTGTTAGTCCGACGCCCTTGTCTCTGAAAACCGGAGTCAGCCGCTTGGTGACTCCGGTCGGAGGATCCGACTCGAAGAAGTCGACCGAGACCATATCGGCAACCGTCCGAGGGTCGACGCCGGCCAAGAGATTCTCCGCGGCTTCATGGGGAGTCGCATACGGGACCCGAGACAGATCGCCGTGCTTCACGACCGCCAGCAGTTCCAGAACCGCGTCCTGCATATTCGTGACGTTCTCCAGAACGTTGTGGTCGAAGCTTCCGGACCCCGATACCAGCCCGATGTTCTTCCACCGATCCCCGAGGGGGCGTTGATGCTCTCCGCGAACGACGCGACCGATTCCGTCCTGGATTCGAACGGCCTCCGAATACGTACGAGCCTTGATCGCACGGCGAACTAGATCGGCTGCTTGCGACATCTTCAGTTCCCCTCTCCCTCAACGTGTGTCCGCCCCAGCGGGGTCAGCGTGTAACGACCTTGCACCTGCTTGTTGTTGACGAGCCCCCATTCCCGGGCCCGGGCGACGTATCCCGCGACATTCGTGGCAACGACGTTCTCCTTCCATTCCGGCCTTTCACTCCCGAAAGCGGAGACAAGGTCGGCCCTCGTCGCGGGTTCGAAGCAGCGACGCAAAACGAGATCGAAGCCCCACCAGTCCTTGGGCGCATCGGCTCTCAGGTGTCCGAGGAAAAGACGCGCCGCGGCTTCGTGATGGGGCAGTCGGAGAGACAACCCTTCAAGACTCCTGAGCAGCTCGAGACCTTCGGTCGTCAGTCCAATCTCGACACCGTCGGTGCCGCGACGCAGCTGGCAAACCCGCCACTGAAAGAGCGGTCCCACTCCACGGAACCCTTCGAGGGTCTCGGTGAACGAGCCGACGGCGAAGGTGAAGAAGGAGTCCGCAGAGGCCTGAGGCTTGTCCTTGTTCTTCGGAAAAAGGGCCGACACCTTCACGTTCATCTCGCGCTCGATCGAACCCAAACGGTCCGCAAAGACCCACGCGTCGTCGACCAAGAGCTTGCGGTAGTGGTCGAACCTAAGGGGCCTCCCATGAGCCCACAGCTTGAAGGCGGCCCAGATCGACGGGTAATCTCGGTTGTGGAGTCCAAACAACGAGTCGTCGACCGCGGTCGCTTCGCCAGACTCAATCAGCTCGACGTCGACCGAGGGAGCCCTCAGTTCCGTGAAGTCCAGGGTCGCCGGCGAGGAAAGCTCGAACGGCTCGGGGGGCGTTTCGGACTGCGGTTGCTCCGGCTCGGTGAACGGCGCCGACAGAGAAGGGTTTTCCCCTTCGGCGGCACCGAACTGAACCTCGGTCACCATCGCCTCGACTGCCTCCTTGATGAACTCGGCCCTGCTTTCAAAGCCTCCCTTTCGTTCCAGCAGAAGCGCATCCATGCGCCGAATGAGCTGGACCGGGAGGGGGACCCTTACCACCCGTTGCTCTTCCATCTAATCTCCTTATAGAGGGTGTATGAAGAGTGTATTCGAGTATAGGGGCATTTACTTCACGATACAAGACCATAAATGGGGAGAACGCGAAGTTATACTGAACGAGATCGGTTAAAGGGACAAAACGGAGGCGAGCTGTCCGAAGTCGAAGAGCCGCTGTTGTCCCACCAGCTCTTCAAGCGTCTCCTCTTGCGCGCCTGGAGCTGCGCCCGAAACGGCCTCTTGCAACTCCTCAAGGGCTACGTGATAAACGGCATCGATCTCACCCGTCCCTCTCGCGATCGACGCGAGCCGGCTCGGAAGAGGTTCGACCGTGACTGCGACGATGTGGGGCTGCCGCCCACGTCTGTGCCGGGTGAGGATCACAGCCTCATGCCGGATGTTCTGGACTCGGTCGGATCTGATCGTCCACTTGCAGCTAACCGCCGCGTGAAGAAGCAGAGCCTCACCGATCGTCACTCCCACCGTGACGTCGGGCTTGATGATGTACTCGCGGCCTATCTCAGCGCTCAGGGTTCGGGACTCGTCCTGTTCGATTAGGGCTTGGATCCGGTCCAAGTGCTGGTACTGGGCGAAGTCGGTCACCCGCCGATGGCGGTCGACGGTCCAATCCCGATCGGGAACGAGACCTGGAAGGCGTCGCTGAAGCTCTCCTTCGACGCCTTCCTCGAGTAGCCGACCGCCACCAGGTGGGCCTTCGTAGGTGCGAGCGACTCCGAGGCTCTCGAATAGTGCAGTCGCGATCCGAACGCTGGGCTGGTTGTCCCTGTCTGCGATGTTCGGGGCGCCATTACGCCAGCCGAGAGCAGCTACAACGAAGTCAGGAGCGCTCACTCCTCGCCGTACCCCCAAGCAGCTCGTCGCGGATGTGCTCCGCGATGGTACGTGCCAACCTCGGAGGAACGGCGTTGCCTATCTGACGGGCGACCTCGACCTTGCTTCCCTCGAACACAAATGAGTCCGGGAACGTCTGGAGACGCGCGGCCTCCCGATGGGTGAGGGGGCGATGAGCCTTCGGATGCAGGTAGCGCCCCTTTTCCGGCTTGTAAAACTCGGTCCTGATCGTGAAGGCCGGCCGATCCCACCAGAGCCGACCGAAAACGTCGGTCGTACCCGATTTCTTTCGGCGCCAGCACTCGGGAAGGAGGTCTGGGCGGTTCCTCGCGAGGTCAAACCGGTTCCCCCCCTCGGGAACAGCTCGATAACGCTCGATCGACTCGGGCCGTGGGTTTCGACCCCAGTGGAGATTGTCGTTGGTGGGCTTCAGCGGAAGGTCCGAGATCGCGTCCCGCACAGTGCGGTGACTTGGTCCGGTCAACCCGCCGGGTGTATGTGTCGACGTCGGCCAGGAGGGTGAGCCCACCCGAGATCCCATGACAAAGCCGCGCCGGCGCCGCTGAGGAGCACCGTAGTCCACGGCGTTCAGCACGGTATGAGCGATCTCGTACTCGGGGAGCTTCCGTTTGCAGTACCGCAGAAAAGCCTGGTACTGAGCCGACTGGAGGAACTGCGGGACGTTCTCGATGAGGAAGATTGCCGGACGAACTTGCTCGACCGCCCGCACATACTGCCGCCACAAGTCGTTGAGAGTCGTCCGAGACGCATCGTCGCGATCACGCCCGAGGGGGCTGAACCCCTGGCACGGCGGTCCTCCGATCACGAGATGTGCGGCGGGAAACTGGTCTACCGTCTCGATCGGATGGTCGAGGACGTGAGCCCCGAAATTCGCCTTGTAGGTGCGAGCCGCCCAGGGGTCGATCTCGACCGCCAAGATCGGCTCGAACCCGGCCTGCGTGAAACCCAGCGTTAGCCCTCCGGCGCCCGCGAAGAGGTCGATAAGAGTTTTCGTAGGGCGGGTGTTCGATCGGCGCCGGGACATTGTTACAAGTTACCCGGTGACAGTGACATTTTCTCGCATTGTTGCAAAGAATCAACCTGGCACGGTAGCGGGGGAGGGACGTGCGAGAATTTTGGCAATGGGCCAGAAACCCGCACCTAAGCAAGTGCCCCTCCGGCTCCCCGAGGAACTCGTTCGGGTGCTCGAGGTCGCGCGACTCGCGACCGGGGCCAAGAGCATGCAGGCCTTCTTGTCCGAAGTCGTGGCCAAGGCCGCTGATAACTACGCACGCGAACCTGAGATCAAGGCGATGTTGCAGAGCATCGAAGAGTTCCAGGCGCGGAGCGATGGCAAGCTCAAGCGAATTGAGGGCGGGGCAAAGAAAGCTCGACGACGGTCGCAACCGGAGTGAGTTCTCGGCCTACGTATTCAGCTCTCGCTCGAACGGCAGCCCACTGGCATAGCGAACGAAATCGCGATTTTCCTTGGCGCGAATCAAGGGATCCCTACGTCGTCCTTATTGGCGAGGTCTTGCTGCAACGAACACGCGGAGATCTCGTGGAACCTGTGTTTCGCGAGTTCATCCGACGATGGCCGACGTTCGAGAAGCTGGCAGCGGCGCGACAAGAAAGCATCGCCCGCGTTATCCGACCACTGGGTCTTGCGAAGCGGGCCCCACTGATCAAGCGGTTGGCGAACGAGCTCGTCGCATACGGGAAGGTCCCGGCGACTCCCGAGGAGCTGATGGGGCTGACCGGAATCGGGCCGTATGCGGCCCATGCAGTACCCGTGTTTGCGCTCAACGAACAACTGCCGGTCGTCGACTGGGTAATCGCCCGGGTCCTACGGAGGTATTTCGGGCTTCCAGATGGAGCACGCCCGAATCAGGACCGTGAACTTTGGAGACGGGCAAGAACACTCATTCGCAATCACGAGGCCCGAGTTCTATGGCTCGGCATCCTCGATTTCGCGGCGGAGATATGCAAGCCTCGTCCGCGGTGCGAGGTGTGCCCACTTAATCGGTCCTGTCGTACCGGAAGACAGCGCGTTTCCGTCTGAGCACCTAACTCAACGTCTCGTACCTACGTTTTCGCGTTGGTCTCGCACAGGACCGCCAGAATTCCGCTCGCCGCCGCGCAAACCAAATGGGATTATGTCCCGCCTCATTCACAAAGAGCTGCGCAGAGAAGGAGGAAGAACCATGCGTTACCGGATACGTATCACTCAAGTACACGTCGCGGATCACAGCGTCGTTGCGAAAGACGAGGAGCATGCGATGAAAAAGATCCGCGCCGAACTAGACAAGCCCTACGGACTCCTTGGTCGGTGGGAAACCGCTTCCACCGGGCCTGAGATAGTCGCCCACGACCCTCCGGAAGGAATAGCACCCACCATCCCGGGAGAAGGCCCACTTCTGATGTCGATGAAGGACGCGGCCGCTCACTTAGGTATCCGAGCTGGCCGCGTCTACGAACTCGTTAACACGGGCGAAATCGACCATGTCCGCGTCGGGAGACGGGCGTATGTAAGCCGAGCGGCAGTCACGAAGTTCATCGAAACAAACACACGCTCCGGCTACCAAGGCGCCGATCCACTGATCCGCGGAGGCGTGAGCGATCGGTTCATGGGGGGTCCGGTCAACCCGCCTAGAACATGCAGGAAAGCGCTTTCAGGACGTCACTCCGTGAGGTTGTTCCAGGTACTCACGAAGCGCAGCCTCGACGATTTTCGTGACGGTCGTCTCGCGATCTATCGCTTCGTGATGCACCTTCTTGTAAAGAGGCTTGGGGAGGCGGACCGCCATGACCGGTCGCTCCTCCGTATATTGCTTCGGCCGACCCCTGGCTCCCAACGTCTCCTCCTGGCTAGTAGTCCGACGTGATCACCGTAAGGGTCAGAGAATCGAACTAGCTGGATTTAACGCGCGATTTTTGATTTGCGCGCGCGATTTGCTCGGGTCCCGAATTAGTCAGCTGAAAATCCCCCTACCTGTCGCACCCTTGTGCCATCGTGAGTCCAACCAAGATTCGCGACCTTTGGAGGCGACATGTACGAGATCGATTTCCTGCCAGTTGGAGACAAGGGCCAGTCGGGCGACGCAATTGCGCTGCGATTCTCACGGCCAGATCGTGGCGTGAACGTGGTGATGGTGATCGATGCCGGATTCCAAACGAACGGCGATGCTCTCGTAGAGCACGTCGATGGGTACTACGACACCGACCAGGTCGACCTTGCGGTGGTTACACATCCTGACGGCGATCACATCGGGGGCATGGGCAGAGTCATAGAGAACCTCGACGTCGCAATGCTGTGCATCCATCGAATCGGTGACAGAGGCGGTGACTCCCTGCCAGCGGCCGGCGCAGTCGAAGAGCTCATCGAGCTCGCCGAGAGTCGCGGGACGACAGTGGTCGAACCATTCACAGGTAACCACGCGTTGGGCGGGGCCGTTACTTTCTTGGGACCGGACGAAGGATGGTACGAACAGCTAGTTAAGGAACAGGTGGCCGAGGCGCCCGAGAGAGCCCTTCGAAAAGCGAAAGGCCCAAGCGCCCTGCCCACCTTGGGTCAACGGGTCTTGGCCGCCTTGCCCGTCGAAGTTCCGTTCGATGACGACGGAGGCACCAACCCTCGCAACAACTCGTCCATCATCACCCTCGTCCAAATTGACGGCAAGCGGTTCCTATTCACTGGCGATGCTGGCGTGCCGGCCCTGGAAAGCGGTTGGGAGTGGCTAGTGTCGGCCACCGGGGACACAACGCCTCCAGCGCTCATCCAGATTCCGCACGCCGGCAGCCGACACAACGGATCTTCGGATCTGTTGAACCTCATTCTCGGTCCCACCGGTCAAGCGGTGGAAAGGACTGCCGTCGTCAGCGTTGCCTCGAAGTCGAAGAGACATCCGTCGCCGAGGATTGCGAACGCCTACATGCGGCGCGGCTACGCCGTCTATGAGACACGCGGCAGGGTTCTTTGTGACTCAAGTCCAGACGCACCTTCTCGAGGTTGGTCACCTGCAACCCGCCTCCAACCGATGGACGAGTCGGAGGATGACTGAGCAACGGCCCGATACATACACATGGCGCGCCCGCATCACTCCTGCGGCGATAACGGGCTCGCCTGGTCTCGCGTTCATGGTCGCGGGAGGAGTCAACCTGGATGCCAAGTCCGGCATCCTCTCTCTTTTGGTCGGAGCAGCTGGCGTGATCGCGGCCGGAGTCGCACGGGACGCTGGCTATCGACTTCAACCAAGTCTGTGGAATTCTTGGGGCGGTAGCCCGACTGTTCGCAAGCTTCGCTGGCGTGAATCAACCAACCCTGCGCTTCTCCGTCGTCTCCACGATGACGTCGCGCTCGTCGTCGGTAACCCGTTGCCAACTTCAGAGCGTGAGGCGCAAGACCCAGCGGGAGCGGACGCCGAGTACGAAGCAGCAATTGCAGTGCTGCGTCAACGCACTGGAGATACGAAGACCTTCAACAAGCTATTCGCTGAGAACATGGAGTACGGGTTCCGTCGCAATTGTCTCGGCCTTCGTCCAACCGGTCTCGTCCTGGCCGCCGTTGGCGTCATCGCAAGCCTTGCTCTAACTATTTGGGGAGTCGAGTCCGTCGCGACCCGAGTGCTGATCTGGGGATGGCCGGGTCTTGTGTCGCTTGCAGCCTTGGCCTTTTGGGCCAGGATCGTCACTCCAGCGTGGGTTCGACGGCCCGCGGAAACGTACGCTGATCGGCTCTTGGAATCGGTCCACACTCTCAAGCGACAAGGGCCAGCGAACAGCACCTAACTGAAGAGGTTTCGCTTAAGAGATTTCGCCTCGTCAGGCGGTCAAGCACAGCGCTCGGCGCGTCCTTCTTGCAAAGCAGGTGCTCTACCAACTGAGCTACCGCCCCATCGAAAAATCACTTTACCTGCGAGAACGCATCTCCGGTGCCCAGCAGGGAAACGCGCAACAGCGGTCCACCTGAAGCGCACACGAGCACCTAATTGGACGAGTCCCGACGATCCTTGAGATAAATGACGTTCCCTTCGCGGGCCTCATCGGCGGCTCCTTCCATG
>Ga0247713_1001584_pt1 | contig 11061 bp, 5 predicted proteins | sample 21E_NmetaG_FD_189936 | JGI IMG/M metagenome (GOLD analysis project Ga0247713, IMG submission 189936) | Soil microbial communities from hillslope of Landscape Evolution Observatory, University of Arizona, Oracle, AZ, United States - 2-1-E_N | ecosystem: Engineered > Artificial ecosystem > Mesocosm... | reverse complement strand
CCCCCCCCGTCCCCACCGCCTTCGGACCCTCCGACTGCCAACGGGTTGGCGCTCGGTCCCCGGTCGAGCTCGGAGCTGGCCACGAGCGAAGTGCCGGCGGTTACCGGCGACGCCCCTCCAGGGGATGTCGAGGAGCTGTTCGCCCGCCTCCGAGCGGACCGGCAGCTGCCCGATATCGAACAGCTGCAGACCGGCCTCTCTGATCCCATCCCTGACCCGGTCACCTCAACTTCCGAGCCTCCCGCGGTCGACCCGGTCGGTCTCGAAAATGCGTTGGAAGGGCGTGACGACCTACTCGACAATCTGGAGGCCGGCCTCACCCGGGCCCTCAAGCGGGTCCTGGGCGACGAGCAGAACGAGGTCCTCGACAGCCTGCGCCGGCTCGGGGCAAAAGCCGACGTAGGCGTCCTGCCCGAGACCGACACACAGACGGCCGGCTACCGGGATGCGGCCCTTCCGTGGCTTCAGCAGGCGGTCCGGGCGGGGATCGGTTTCGTGTCGGATCCCGAGTCCGGCGCCGACACGCAGGCGGCCCACTCCTCCCTTGATGCCCAAGCTCACGCGCTGGCCCAAGAGCTGGTCGAGCCCCTGCGGGAACGCCTGTCCCGGGCCCTTGCGGGTGGGCCCGACGCGGATGACCCGGCGGTCGTGGCCGAGAGCCTGCGGGCCACCTACCGGCAGTGGAAGGTCCAGCAGGTCGAGGAGTGCGCCCGCCATCACGTCCTGGCCGCGTTCAGCGCCGGCGCGTTCACTGCCACCCCCGATGCCGCCACGCTGCGGTGGTTGGTCGACGACGACGGCCACTGCCCCGACTGCGACGACAACGCGCTGGCCGGTCCGACCCCCAAGGGCGAGATATTTCCCACCGGGCAGCTGCACCCGCCCGCCCATAGGGGCTGCCGATGCCTGCTGGTGGCAGTCACCGCCTGAGCCCTCTACCGCTCCGGCCCGACGTAGTCTGACTCTGCCGTGCGCGCTCCCACCGACCTAGCCGGACGCCGGCGTCGGCCGGCGCGGGGCCGCGTCATTGCCGTCGCAGTCGCCGCCGCCCTGTTCGTGGTACTCGTATCGCTGCGGGGGATCGCCGGCTTCTACACCGACTACCTCTGGTTCGACGAGCTGAACTTCACCTCGGTCTGGCGATCGGTCCTGGGAGTGAAGATCGCCCTGGGGATCATCTTCACGCTCCTCTTCTTCGCCCTGCTGTGGGCCAACCTGGCCATCGCCGACCTCATCGCCCCCACGTTCCGGCCGTTGGGCCCGGAGGAGCAGCTGGTCGAGCGGTACTACGAGGCGGTCGGCCAGCGGACCGGGATGGTCCGGGTCGCGGTGGCGGCGGCCTTCGCGCTGATCGCCGGGCCGGGGGCGTCGGGCCAGTGGGGCGCCTGGACCCTGTTCCGCAACCACGTCCCGTTCGGGACCCGCGACGCCCTCTTCCAGAAGGATCTCGGCTTCTTCGTCTTCCAGCTGCCGTTCGCCAAGTTCGTCGTCGACTGGCTGTTCGCCTCACTGGTGATCGTCGCCATCATCACGGCCGTGGCCCACTACCTCAACGGTGGCATTCGGTTCCAGACACCGCTGCAGAAGGTGACGCCCCAGGTGAAGGCCCACCTGTCGGTGCTCATGGCCGTGCTCGCCATGCTGAAGGCGGTCGACTACTACCTCGAGAAGTACGAGCTGGTGTACTCCACCCGCGGCGTGGTGCAGGGTGCCGGCTACACCGACGTAAAGGCGCAGCTCCCCGCCATGCAGCTGCTCCTGGGCATCTCGCTCATCGCCGCCGCCCTGTTCATCTACAACATCTTCCGGCGCGGCTGGGTCCTCCCCGTGATCGCCGTGGGCCTGTGGGCCCTGGTGTCCGTGGTCGTGGGCGCCGCCATCCCCGCCGCCATCCAGCAGTTCCGGGTCCAGCCCACGGAGTCGTCGAGAGAGCTGCCGTACATAGACCGCAACATCGGGGCTACCAAAGCGGCGTTCGGGCTCAGCGACGTCCAGGTGAACACCTTCGACGCCGACACCACCATCACCAACGCCGATCTGGAGAACAACAAGTCGACGATCGAGAACGTGCGCCTCTGGGATCCCGACCCCGCCATCCTGGAGCAGACCTACAACCAGCTGCAGCAGATCCGGAACTTCTACCAGTTCAACGACGTCGACGTCGACCGTTACGTGGTCGACGGCGGCCGCGTGCGCCAGCAGCTCATCTCCGCCCGGGAGCTGAACATCGAGGGGATCCCGTCGCAGTCGTGGGTGAACCAGCACCTCGTCTACACCCACGGGTACGGCGCGGTGATGACGCCCAGCAGCGGGGTGGAGCCCGACGGCAAACCGGCCCTCCAGCTGAAGGACCTTCCGCCGGCCGGAACCCCGGCCATCGCCCAACCTGCCATCTACTACGGCCAAGTGATGAGCGGCTATGCGATCGTGAACTCGGGCCAACGCGAGATCGACTACGCCGAGGCCGACGGCACCAACCACACCACCGTCTACAGCGGCGACGGTGGGGTGAAGCTCGACTCCCTCCTCCGGCGGGCCGCCCTCTCGCTGCGTTTCGGCGACATCAACCCGCTGATCTCCAGCTTCGTCACGAGCGACTCACGGGCCATCTACGTCCGCGACATCGACGAGCGGGTCCGGAAGGCGGCGCCGTTCCTCCGCTTCGACAGCGACCCGTACCCCATCATCTACCAGGGCAAGATCCAGTGGCTCTACGACGCCTACACGACCACCAGCCGCTACCCCTACAGCCAGTCCGCCGACACGTCGCGGCTCGATCCACCCAGCGACCTCAACTCCAACTTCAACTATGTCCGCAACTCGGTCAAGGTGCTGATCGATTCCTATTCAGGGAAGATGACGTACTACGTCGTCGACCAGGACGACCCGATCATCAAGGCGTGGCAGAAGGCCTTCCCCGAACTCTTCACCGACGGGACCGACATCGATCCCCAGCTCAGGCGGCACTTCCGCTACCCGGAGGACATGTTCCGGGTCCAGACCAACATGTACGGCCGCTACCACATCCCCGACCCCGGCGACTTCTACAACAACACCGACGCCTGGGACATCGCCCAAGAGCCTGGCGCGGTGAGCACCGCCACACCCCTCGTGCCGGTCACCAACGCCGCCGGCCAACGCCTCCAGGCCCGGGAGCCTCGCATGGACCCGTACTACCTGCTCATGCGCCTTCCGAACGAGCCCGAAGAGGACTTCGTGATCCTCCAACCATTCGTCCCCCGCTCGAGAGACGACAGCGTCAAGGTCCTCAGCGCGTTCATGGTGGCGAGGAGCGATATCGGGAGCTACGGCCAGCTCGAGGCGTACGAAATGCCGAGGACCCGCCAGGTCGACGGCCCGGCCATCGTGAACGCCCGCATCAACCAGCAGCCCGAGGTCTCCCGGGAGATCACCCTGCTGGACGCCGCCGGATCCAGGGTTCGCCTGGGCAACCTCCTGCTGATCCCGATCGAGCAGTCGCTGCTCTACATCCGCCCGCTGTACGTCGAGGCGGAGGGCACGCCCGTGCCTCAGCTGAAGAAGGTCATCGTCGTCTACGGCGACAAGGTCGTCATCAAGGACTCCCTCCGCGAGGCGATCGGCACCATCTTCCCGGGCAGCTCCCCGAACACGCTCGAGCAGCACGGCCTCGGGGAGACCGCACCCCCCACTGGCGAGCCGCCGCCCACGGATGACGGCGCCCCGACCACCCCACCGGTACTGATGAGCGTGAACGAGCTGCTCACCGAGGCCACCACCCGCTTCACCGCCGCCGAGGAGGCCCTCAAGGCCGGCGACCTGGCCACCTACCAAAAGGCCACCAACGAGGCCAAGGACCTGGTTCGCCGGGCGTCCGAGGCGGCCAGCGCCAGCTCGGACAACCCGGTCGTCAGCACGACGACAACGAGACCCACCGCCTAGGTGTAAAGTGGGACTTCCGCCGCGGGGTGGAGCAGTCTGGTAGCTCGTCGGGCTCATAACCCGAAGGTCGTAGGTTCAAATCCTACCCCCGCCACGACATAGCTCCAACCGGACGTGGACGCGTTCCTCGCCGGTTGGAGCTTGTTTTTCGTAGCGAAGGGTGAGCCCGAGCGCCCGGTACAATGCCGCTCGTTCCTTGCGGTCGGCGCTGGCCTGGCGGCTGGTGAGCGCACGTGAGGGTTGTCATCGGCGATCGCCTTCGGCCAGCGCGATTCGCAGGACGGCAGAGGCGGCCTCGTCCAATGGGATGCGTTCCTGCTCGATGCGCAGAGGCAGGCCGTCGTCGCCTGAACACACGGCTGTGTACGCCTCGCGTTCGTGATTGGTGAGGGTCGGCAGTGATTTCGGCGTTCGGACCTTGATCTGTTGGCCGTTCTTGTCGCTGTTGGTTCCCCAGGTCGCGTACGTGCGTCGCGTTTCGGCGTCCATCAGGATGCTGACGGTGGGGATGCCGTCGCGTCTGTAGCCGTCAAGGATCTCGAACCCTTCTGCGTCGATGTCGCCCCAGTAGACGACGAGCGGTGCGTTCGCGATCCAAGTGATCTTCGCGGCGGTGCTGCCACCGAAACCGTCGCCTTCGACGGTGACCGCTCCTGGTGTCGCCGGGAAGTTGATCGCGGTGTCCTTGTTCTCGGTGATGATGACGATGTCGGGCTTGTAGGCGACATCGTTGGTGTCGTCCACGGTGGCCGAGTCGAAGCGTCGCCCGCCGCCCGCGAGGTGGTCTGGGTCGAGGTAGGTGAAGTGGATTCGCGCTGGATGCCTGGCGACGAGTCCGAGGGGTCTGCCGACGAGCAATTCGACGACGGGTCTACCGGTATTGAGCCACTTGGCATGGACTCCCGGGACCGGCACTTGGCGAGGCGTGAGCCCTTCGGCGGCGTTGGTCATGAACCAATCGCAGACCGCAATCAGGAGCTCGAAGTCGACGTCGCTCCAGACATCGATCAGCCGGACAGTCTTCGAGATGCTCGCGCAGTGTGGGTACCGCGCGGCGAGCGCTGCGCTCCGGGCGCGACCTCGCTTGAGGCGGTCGACCCATGCCTTGCCGACGAGGCGAGCGGCGATGTCGACATCGGCGACCGTCACGTGTGTAGGAACGGGTTGGGTCGTGCCTTGCACTCTCCGATTGGTATCGGTGAGGTTGAGGTTGTTGGTTGCCACCCAATCGCGGAGTGTCTGGATGTTCTCGCGGGTGGCGGGGAAGTCGGCGGCAAGTTGAGCGGACGTGTACGAGCCGAGCGCGATCGTGTACGGCCAGCTGCAACCGCTGCCGGTCGCGTCGAGGTGCCAGGTTTGCTGGAGCCGGCCGAGCACGGCTCGGGAGACGTCCGCCGGAGTCTTCATTGGGCGATGAGGTCGTCGATGCGAGCGTGACCGGTGACGGGGTTCTTCGTGACCTGCAGCATCTGAGCGACGTGTGGCTCGAGTGCGGTGACCTTGTCGAACGGCGCGGCGACGATCAGCTGGAAACCGAGTCCGAGCCAGGCCTTGACACCGCGTCCGGCGAACTCCGAGTCGGCCTTCACGAAGCCTTCGTCGAGCAGGACCGGTGCGAACGTTGGACCGTCGCTCGTTTCGTCCCCGAGCTGAAAGCGCAGTGCTGCTCCAACGATGAACGCGACGAGTTCCTGCGTCTCACCACCCGACTTGCCACCCAAGGTCGTGTACTCGGCGCGCGCAGTTCCATCGACAGCTACGACCTCTGCCGAAAGGTCGATGTGGCGTCGCACGTCGAGGTGGTAGTCGCGGTCGCTCTTGTCGCCACTTGCGGTGGTCGGCCGGATCAGATCGATGAAGGCTCGGAGCTCCTTGAATTTCTCATTCGCCTGATCGATCGTGAGCTCGCCGGACGCTCCAGAAGACAACCTCTTGAGCGCGAGACGGAACTTGACTTGCTTGTCGTGAGTGAGGCGGCGCAGCTGGATGCGGAGTCGGTCGCGATTCGCGCCGAACGGCAGCCCGTCGAGGATGGCGTTGACAGGCGCGAGTCGATCGGAGATGTCTTCGATGGCGGTGTCGAACGCGACGTGCAACGGGAGCAGGTCCTCTCCAGTCCACGCGGCGATCCGCCTAACCCACTCCTGGAGGCGTTCGTGCAGGCCGGTCGCGGTGATCTCGTCGAGGATTTCGCCGTAGTCGGGAGCCGATGCGGCGTCGGTCCCGAGGTTCGGATCGGGCCAGCGCTGTTGGTAGTGCTCGAACATGCCGCGCAGGGTCGCCGCCACGCGTTCGGCGTTCCGTGAAGCTTCTGCCCGATCGTTGTTGAGCGCTTCGACGAGCTTGCCGAGACAACTGGCAAACCAGTCAGGCGTGTAGTCGCCGTCGCCGGCAATGGGGTCGAAGCGAAGGCGGAGCGTTGCCGTCTGGTCGACGGTGACGGTTGCACCGCGGGAGTCGAGCTCCTTGATCTCTTCTGCAAGGACGCGCAGACGGTCCTGCAGGGTCGCGTGCAGCCCGTCGAGCCTTTCAACCTCGTCACCGGCGCGAACCCAGTCGGCTGCTGCCTGCTCGCGCCGTGACTCAAGTGCTGCCTTCTGCGATTCGAGCTCTTGGAGAACGTCGCTCGCGGAGAGGATCGCTCGTTTGCGGCCCTCGAGGGCTTCGATCTGCGCGGCGATCGCCTCGTGGTCGATGGACTCCCATCGGGTGGCGACGACCACGTTGTGCGCGGTGAGCAGTGCGCCCAATGAGTGTTCCCGCTCGCGGATGCCATCCAACTCGACGTCGATCCGCTTCAGGTCGATGTCAATCCGGGCAAGATCGGCTTCGATGTCTGCGAGGCGTGCTTTGCTGTCGAAGCCGATGATCGGACGGGGGCTGCCACCGTGCGCGCCGCGTCGACCGTCGCGAGTCTGACCAGACCGTGTTACTCGTCGTCCCGGACCGTCCAAGGCATCGGTGGTCGGTACACACAGGGCGTCTGTGCCGCGGCTGGTGAGGCGGTGCTGCACCCACGCGGTGAAGGGACTGTCTTTGTAGAGAAGCTTGCCGGAGAGCATCGCCCGGTCTGTCGGACTGTGCTCGAAGGCGTGGAGTTCGACGCCCTCGAAGTTGATCCGGGACTTCCATTGGAGATGATCGATGGCGCGCGACAACCGACTGAGGTGGCGCTGGTCTACGAGCATCACTTGCGCGACAGAACGGAACGTCAGCTCCGCAGCGATGCGCCACTCGGCGTACTCGGGCCGAATGTCGATGAGTTCAGCGACGAACGGTAGGTCGGACGGTTGCAAGCCAGCTGCCTGTGCGGCATCGACGCGAGCGGCGTGCCAGTCCTGGGGAACCTGGCCTTCCCGCCCTCGAAGAGACTCGCGTTCGTCGCGCAGCGCTCGAGCTTCCTGGCGCAGTGGCCAGGCCAGCTCCTCCTTCTCAGAACGTTCGTCGGTCAGTAGCGCCGCTGCCGACCTGTAGCCGTCGGTCACGAACGATTCGGCGGCGGCCTTGGCTGTAGCGAATTGGTCACCCGAAGAGATGTGCAGGTTGAGCACAACCGTTCGATCGTCGAAGTCGCGGCGCGCCGCTTGAGTCTCGTTGAGCCCATCGGCGAGCTTCTCGAGTTGCGTCTCGATCGTCTTGAGTTCGCCGCCCCCGGCCTCGTCGATCGCGGATTCGAGAGCTTTCACCTCACGCTTCAACTCAGCTTCGCGCCGCCTGCTCGCGTCGAAGAGCTCAGACTGACGGTTGCGCTGTTCACGATTGCTGGCGACGGCCAGAGTTGCCATCGTGGATTCCCAATCAGCGACCCATAGTCTGGCCGGCGAGTCAGGTCGATTCAGGTGAAGCTCGTCGACAGCGTTGACCTTCTCCATCTGCGACTCGTAGTCCGCCCAGAGCTCTGGGAGCGCCGCGAGCGCCTTCTGTTTTGCTGCCGCTGTCGCCATCTCGGCGTGTGCAGCTTCCAGGTGTGAGAAGTGGTCGACAGCTCTGTCGGCCGCAGCGAAGGTCGCTGGTTCTTCCAACACCAGTTCCTTGTAGAGCCGGTCGATGCTCGTAATGGGGGCGCCGGCCTGGATGCGCGCAAGGAGACGTAGGGCGCTCGCACCGTCGCCACCGACACCGATGCCGAGCCGCCGGCCGGTAGCGACTGCGAACGCGTCGTAGCTGTCGTGGACGGTGATGGTCGGGAACCGCGAACGGATGGCGCGCTTGTCGAACTTGTCGACTGCGAGCGGCTCGAACTCCTTCAGGTCGATCGGTCCGACAGCAGTGCACAGCTTCTTGGTCACATCGCTGTCGCGCGCAGCGGATCGAAGAGCGTGATAGAGGCGGACAGCGCTGTATCGCTCGCCCGTATCGTTGACGAACGTGGCGGCCACGGCACCCCAAGTCCACGAACTCGACCCGCGAAGGTTCCGCTCGCCCGCCTCGCCGTTCTCGCGAATGTCGTCGAGCTTGCCCCGCAAGTACGTGAGCAGGCTTCGTTGGGTGACGCCGCGGGCACGACCGCGCGCCGCATCGTTGGATGCGCCGTTGAAGGGCGTGTTCGAGTCCATCATGAGCGCCAGCCAGGCGTCGAGAATCGTCGATTTGCCCGTCCCTGAGGCACCAGAGATCAACGTCGACGTAGGCGAGAACTCGATCGAGGTGAAGCCGTGGAAGCCACCCCAGTTCACGATCTGCATCGACGCGAGCCGCCACCGCGTCTGTTCCGGGTGAGGCGGGACGGCGACTGTGTCCTCTTCAGTCATCGAACTCACCGTGGTCTGTGTGAGCGACCTGGGGGTCGCCCGGGGGTGGCACCCCCCCGGATTCGTTTCGCAGCCAGTCGAGGAGCTCCTTCAGACGGGGGAGAGGCAGAAGAGAATCGAGAACGGGCGAGACCATGAACCGCTCGGGTTCGGCAGTGGCATGTAAGACCCCGGACTTCCTGAGTGCCTCGACCGCATTGTTGGCGCGCTTGGACTCGCCAGCCACGTCCGTCGTGTCCGCGGGCCGGAACTCGGCGACGCGACCGACGAGCTCCTCGAGATCCACAAGAACCGTGTCGGCACCAGCAGCCCGCTCGCGCTGGAGCCGCTCCCGCAAGTAGACGAGCAGGACCGTCTCCTCACGGCTGTATGCCGTGTCGTGTAGAAGCGTCGGGAATCGCTTCTGACTTTCGTCCGGTACGGCCTGCCGCTTGTACGCAACTTCAGCTTCGTGGTCGACGTGCAACGTGAGGAACAGGTCGTTGAGCCGGGAGCGCAGCACGTCCTCGTTGCGAATCAGCACTTCCCACAAATCGGGATGGGCGTCTTGGCTGAGGTAGCGCTCCTTCAGGATCCGAACGAGGCATCGACGCTGGTCGAACGGAAGCGCCCCGGCATCGCCGGAGAACAGCGCAACGCTCGAAGACTCCAACGGCGGATCCCAGTCGTCGAATTGCGGAACGTCGGTGGCGGTCACGTCAGTTCCAACGCAGCGAGAAGGCCGACGTGTGCATCGGTGATGGTCACCGCCGGGATGCGCAGGAGCCGTTCGGTGCCATCCGAACGAACGGTGTCGACAGACTCCCGGTCCTCGGCCGCATCTAACGCCCCGATCCTCGACAACAGGTGAAGGATCCCGAGAACTTCAACGGGCCGTCTCAGGTCATCCGGAAACGCGGCGAACCTGGTCCCTGCGGTAGCCACCGTGACACCAGTAGCTGAAAGCTCCTCAGCGAGCCGAGCGAGCAGCGGTCCGCCTTGACACAAGATCTCCTCCAGAGTGAGCGCGACTCCCGCGTCGGCGGCGGTCGCGTTGAGGCTCTCCGGCGCGACATGGTCGCCGGGGTCGTAGAACCGTTCACGGACGTGAGGGAACGTGTCGACCGCCTCCGGCAACAGCCCGACATCGGTTCGCGCTCGCGTCGATGTACGCTCGATCCACTTGGCGAGCTCTCCATTGAGCTGCGCGAGGGTATCCGAAAGCTCCCGCTCCTTGACGGCGTCGTGGTTGACAAGGTGATCTCGCAATGTCTTCGCGACACGGCTCCGCTGGTCCAGAACATCCTCGAGGCTGCGGCGAACCATCCTGACGGTCCCCCTGAACGCACGGACCTCGTCGACGGTGAGCGCTTCGGTGAAGGAATGGTTTGCGATGACGTCGAGATCGCGCTTCAACTGGCTGAGCATCACCTCGTCACGCAGCAGGCTGAACGCACCATCGAATGCTTTGCCCTCAGGTGTCGCCCGGAGATCGTCGTGTCGCACCAGGTACTCGTCGATGACCTGGCCGAGCGGGCGCGTCTCGCAGCGGAATTCGGCCAGCAGGTTGTCGCGGTGTCCGCGGATGGCTTCTTCGACGCGCTTGAAGTCACTGGGCAGCTGCGAAATCAGGTCGACGAGGTTCGCATAGCCCTCCATCATCCGGTCGAACGATGCAGGCTCCGGCTCGCCGCCTTCGAGGAGGCGGTCGCGCTCGGCTTCCAGCTCGGCGATCTGCGTGTTGAGCCTTTCGACCCTGCCGTGCGCGTCCGGGGTCGCTTCGATCGCCTGGCGACGCACGACGTCGATGATCGCGGCAAGGCGCGACTCGGTAAGCAACGGACGGTCGCTGCTGAGGCTCTGCACCAGCTCGAGAGCCTCGAGCGCGTAGGACGTGAGCTCGTACGCCTCCCCGGAGCCGTCGTCGGCGTTGAGCCGGACGAGCCACTTTCTGGCCATCCAGCGGCGGCTCAGCTCGCGCCCGCTTCCCGCCGGGGTCTCAACACCCACATCGCGAAGAATCGCTAGGATCTCGTCGACATCCGCGTGGAAGCGGTCGGTGGGGATGCTGCGGCGGTCACGATCGAATGCGAGGCGCAGCACTGCTACCTGCACCGGCGCCCACTTGCCGTTGAGGAGCCGCAACGTCGGACGCGCGAAGGCCTGCTCGACAAGGCGGAGCTCTCCGATCGCCTCCGTCATCGAATACCCAACCTCAGGCTCATCATTCTCCGCAGGTGATGCGTTCGGGTCTCGTGGTCATCCATAGGTGTCTCGCGCCCCCGGCCGCTCCATGGTGTAACGACTCATGCTGGGACGAAGAGTGGCGCACGGTCGCCTCGGCGACGAGCGGGCGTCAACCCACCGAACCCAGTCACCAGACCTTACGCAGGGGGTGTGACATTTGGGC
>Ga0247713_1001583_pt1 | contig 11067 bp, 10 predicted proteins | sample 21E_NmetaG_FD_189936 | JGI IMG/M metagenome (GOLD analysis project Ga0247713, IMG submission 189936) | Soil microbial communities from hillslope of Landscape Evolution Observatory, University of Arizona, Oracle, AZ, United States - 2-1-E_N | ecosystem: Engineered > Artificial ecosystem >... | reverse complement strand
GCGCCGGTCCGGGTCATCCAGCGCCTTCAGGTCCGCGCCCGCGCAGAAATTGCCGCCGGCGCCCCACAGCACCGCGACATCGCTGCCGTCGTCGGCCTCGAACGTGCGAAACGCCGCAGCCAGCGCATCGGCGGTCGCGCGGTCCACCGCGTTGCGCGCGGCCGCACGATCGAGAATCACGGTGGTCACCCGGCCGGCGCGTTCCACGCGGACGCTGGTCACAGCAGCTCCTCGTGGCGCAGCGGCAAGGTATCCGGCACCTCGATTTCCATGCGCAGCAGGCCGGCCGCCAGCGACTTTCCGAGGTTGTCGCTGCGCAGCGAACGGGCGGCGCCGCCGTCCAGCGCCTCGTGCAATACGAACTTCAGGGCCAGCAGATTGTCGAGCGGAAAACATTCCACCCTGCCCCGCGCAATGCCGGCGAAATGCGCGGCCACCCGCTCCGCGCTAACTTCGCGCCGAATCACCTCGTACCCCGCGACGTCATAGGCAAACAGGCCAAGATCGGCCTTGTCGCCCTTGTCGCCGCCGCGCGCGTGCGCGATCTGCACCAGTTTCACCCGCATCTCAGACCTCCATCACATCGACACGCACAGCATCCTCGATTGCCTCGCGCGCGGCCAGCGTCGGCCAGATGCCGAGCAACTCGGACGCCGGCTGCATCGCGAAACGCCCGCCGACGAACGGCGGCCCGGACAGTGCCAACCATGGGAACAGGCGACCGAAGCCGTCCGCGACCCGCCTGTCCTGGCTGCGGATCGCCATGCGCAGATAGACCTCGTTGAGCTGTCCGCGCTGCGCCGGATCGGCCAGCGGCCCGAGGATCGAGTCATAGCCGAGGTATTCGACACGGATCTCGTCGACCGGCATGCGCTGCTCTGCGAGCGTCTGGCGGATGATCTGCGCGCTGCGCTCGGCCTTCGCGTACGCCTGCGGCCAGCTGTAGCCGAACGTCGCCTGTCCCATCCAGCCGTCGCTGTAGCCGCCGACGATCTTCAGTTTCTGCGGGCGCGGCTTGCCGATGGCGCCGGTCACGCGCACGCGGTCGTCGCCGAGGTCATCGACGCGCAGGCCGCCCATGTCGAGCACCACGTCAGGCGAAAAGTAATTGTGCGGATCCTGCACCTCGTACAGCAGCTGCTCGCGCACGGTATCAAAGGACACGCGGCCGCCGGTTCCCGGCGCCTTCGTGATCACCGCGCAGCCGTCCTCGCTGACCTCGGCGATCGGATAGCCGATATGGGCGAGATCCGGAATCTCCTGCCAGTCGAGTCCGCCGAAGTTGCCGCCGCTGCCCTGCCCCGAGCATTCGAGCAGATGGCCCACGGTCAGACCCTGCGCGAGCAGGTTCCGTTGCGCGTCGCTCCGCGCATCGAGCGTCCAGCCGAACTCATGGACCAGCGGCGCCAGGAACAGCGCCGCGTCGGCCACCCGTCCGCACAGCACGATGTCGGCGCCCTGCTCCAGCGCGCGCACCAGCGGCGCCGCGCCGAGGTAGGCGTTGGCAAACACCATGCGTTCGCGCACCGTCTCCAGCGCCACCCCGGTATCCATGTGGGCGAGCGCGTCGCCCTGTGCGCGCAACGCGTCCAGCCGATCGATCACGTCGTCACCGGTCACCACCGCAATGCGCGCATGCCAGCCTTTCTTGCGAAACAGCTCGGCCAGCGCATCGCGCGCGCCGTGGGGATTGAGGCCGCCGGCATTGAGCAGGAACTTCACGCCGCCGTTCTTCTGCGCGAGCGGCCACAATCGCGCGAGCATCGGGACGAGGTCGCGCGCATAGCCGGCGGCCGGATCCTTTGCGCGATCCTTCTGCAGGATTGCCAGCGTCAGCTCGGCGAGATGATCGGATGCGATGTACTGCACGCCGCCGCGTTCAACGCTGGCGGCAACCGGTGCCCACGCATCGCCGTAGAAGCCGAGGCCTGCGCCTATACGTACCGTCTTCATCGCCGCCTCAGGACCGGTTGAAGCGCGGCGCGCGCTTTTCGACGAATGCCGCCACGCCCTCGGCGAAATCCGGCCCTTCGGCGCACTGCGCGAAATGCTCGATTTCGGCGTCCAGCTGAACCGGCAACGGCGTGGTTTCCGACTGGTAGACGAGGCGCTTGATCCGCGCATGCGAGCTGTGCGGTCCAGCCAGGAGGCGCGCCACGATGCGCTCGCTTTCCGCCGCGAGCTGCGCCGCGGGCACGACCTGATTGACGAGACCGAAGGCATGCGCGGTTGCGGCATCGAAGGTATCGGAGAGCAGCAGCCACTCCAGCGCCTTGCGCTGGCCGACCAGGCGCGGCAGGAACCAGCTGTTGCCGGCATCGGGGCTCGCGGCGATGCGCGCGTAGGCGGTCGAGAATTTCGTCCCTTCAGCCACAAGCACGATATCGGCAGCGCACATCAGTCCCATGCTGCCGCCGGCGACCGCGCCATGCACGGCCGCGACGACGATCGCCGGCAGCGTGCGCAGCCGCAGGATCATCGGATTGAGATCGCGGCCGATTTCGCGCAGCGCCGCCGCCGCATTGCCGGTCTTAGGATTGAACGCGCGCAGGTCGCCGCCGACGCCGAACGCCGGTCCTTCGGCGCGCAGCAGCACCACGCGCACGCTCGCATCGTCGGCGAGCGCGGCGATCACCCGATTCATGTCGGCAATTTGCTTTGGCCCCATCGCATTGAGCGTGGCGGCATCGTCGAACACGACGGTCGCAAGACCGTCGGCAATCGTGAGTCGTGTGGTCATGTCGCGGTCCTGGGCGTGCGGGGTTGAGCGGAAGGCGGGGGATCGGCGAACACGCGCGCCAGCGTCGAACGGAACGCGCGCACCTCGGCGCCCTGGAGCAGGCCGGCCTGCTTCAGTTCCGTGTGCAGGCGCGGCAGATGGTAGTGCGGGACAGCCGGGTAAAGATGATGCTCGATGTGATAGTTGACGTGGTGCGGAAAGAGATAGAAACGCGCCAGCAGCGGCAGTTCGACATTGGTGCGTGCCGCCGTCAGCGGCGTTGCGGTGTTCCCGGGCGCGCCGTGCTCGCATACCGCGCGCAGGCGCAGCACGGCCTGGTACAAGGTCAGCAGCGGCAGGACCCAGAGCACCAGGTAGTAATGCAGCCATCCGGCCCAGAGCAGCGCGCCCATCAGAGCGAGCTGGAACGCGGCCACCCGCCAGCGGTCGACGAGCGCCTGCCGGCGCAGCGCGGGCGTCGTGTCGGCAAGCGGATCGCCGTTCTTGCCGCCGCGTCCGCCGGTGTCGCGGTTCATCGCCGGCGCACCAAAGAAGTATGCGTAGTTCTTCCATGCAGTGACACCGAGCAGATCCTTGCCAAGCTTGCGGAACAGGTAGGCACGTCCGCGCGGATAACCGGCCTGCAGCGGCATGTCGGGATCGATTTTTTCATACAGGTGATTGTGATGGATGCGGTGGATGACCCGATAGCCGTACACCGAAATCCCGATCAGCGCCGAGGCCAGCCATCCGGTGAAATCGTTCAGCGCGCGCGTCTTGAACAGGCGATAGTGGGTCGCCTCATGCGAAAGGATCGCGAGGCGATGCTGCGCGGCCGGCATCAGGATCACCACGAGGACGGCCGGCCACACCAGCGTCCCGCCGGCCACACCCACGACCCCGAGCACGAGCAGGAATCCGAAGGTGTCGATCGTCGACAGCAGCGAGCGCACCGGATCGAGTCGCGTGCAGCGCGCCAGGATTTCCGGCGGCACGCGCTTGCGCGCAGCGGCGGCTGTAGCGGCAGTAGCAGGCAGGGCATCGCGAACGTGAAACTCGTCCGCACGTACGTCATGATCGGAGGGAGTGGTCTGCGGCATCGCGTCTCCTAGTTGGCTTTTTGATGTTCATGCTAGTCATGCCAACGCGAAAAAGCAACTGCTTGGTTGGCATGAGCTTGTTCACGAACAGATCGACGCGGCGAACGCTGCGCGCGAATAGTGTTTGCGAAAAAGTGCACAGTCGTGCTAAAAATACGCCTCGCGACAGGTGAACCAAATTCAACAAAAAACAGGTCATACTGCGCGTACATACGAATAACCCGGCGCAACAACGCACGGAGGAGACATGGTAGGTTTGCAAATCGCGTTGAGCGGTATTGCGCAGGGCTGTATCTACGGCTTGATCGCACTCGGCTTCGTCCTGATCTACAAGGCGACGGAGACCGTCAACTTCGCACAGGGCGAGTTGATGATGCTGGGGGCCTTCATCGGCCTGTCCTGCGTCACCCTTCTCGGCCTTCCGTTCTGGCTCGCCATCGCCGTCACCATGCTGGCCATGCTGTCCTTCGGGATGATCATGGAACGCAGCCTGCTGCGTCCGCTGCTCGGCCAGCCCGCGTTCACCGTCGTGATGGTGACCATCGGCTTCGGCTATCTGGCGCGCGGCGTCGTGACGATGGTGCCGCCCTGGGGCACCGATACCCACGTGATGCCGGCGCCTTACAAGGATGAACTGGTGCGCATCGGCGCCGAAGGCGGTCAGCAGCTGGTCGCGTCGATGGAGCAGATCGTCATCATCGCCGCCACCGCCATGCTGTGCGCGGTCCTCTTCCTGTTCTTCCGCTTCACCCGGCTCGGCATCGCAATGCAGGCCGCCTCCCAGAACCAGCTCGCCGCGTTCTACATGGGCATTCCCGTGCGGCGCCTGAACTCGCTGGTCTGGGGCATCAGCGCCGCCGTTGCCGCCATCGCCGGCATCCTGCTCGCGCCGATCACCTTCGTCCATTCCAACATGGGCTTCATCGGCATGAAGGCCTTCCCCGCCGCGGTCGTCGGCGGGTTCGGCAGCATCCCCGGCGCGATCGTCGGCGGTCTCGTCATCGGCCTGGTCGAGTCCTTTTCCGGCTATTACCTACCGGAAGGGTTCAAGGACGTCGCCGCCTACGTGGTCGTCCTGATCATGCTGGTGGTGCGCCCGAACGGCCTGTTCGGCGAAAAGCTGCGCAAGCGCGTATAAGCCGCTGCGGCCCCACCCTGCCGCGACTCCCTACGAAAAGAAAGAGGAAAGAAGCCGATGCGTTTCCTGTTCAAGACCGACTACAACCAGGACATCCGCCTGCTCAAGCATGAGGGCATGCGGTTCTGGTATGGCGTGCTGGCGGTACTGCTGCTGCTGGCGCCCTGGCTGCTGACCGAATACCACCTCTCGCAACTGGTGTTCGTGCTGATCTATGCGATTGCCGCACTCGGGCTGATGCTGCTCTCCGGGTTCACCGGGCAAGTCTCGATCGGCCACGCGGCCTTCCTGGCCGTCGGTGCCTACACCGAAGCCTACCTCGCTGCGCGCGGCTGGCCCTTCGTGTTCTCGCTGACCGCCGCCGCCGGCCTGTCGGCCATCACCGGCATCATCATCGGCCTGCCTGCATTGCGCACCAAGGGCATGTACCTGGCGATCGCGACGCTTGCCTTCGGCTTCATCGTCGAAGAAATTCTGACCCGCGCCGAAGGCATCACCGGCGGCGCAGGCGGCATGATGGTCGGTCGCATCGTCCTGTTCGGCTTCGAGATCGACACCGAGACCAAGTTCTACTTCCTCTCTCTCGCCATTACCGTGATCGTCACGCTCGCGGTGGTGAACCTGCTGCGCAGCCCGACCGGCCGCGCGTTCGTCGCCATCCGAGACTCGGAAATCTCCGCGCAGAGCATGGGCATCAATCTCGCCCGCTACAAGACAACAGCGTTTGCACTATCCGCGGCATTGGCGGGCATCGCCGGCGCGCTGTACGCGCACAAGATCCGCTTCCTGACGCCGGAGCAGTTCGGCTTCCTGCAGTCGATCGAACTGCTGATGATCATCGTGATCGGCGGTCTCGGCTTCGTGCACGGCGCCTTCTTCGGCGCGGCGTTCTGGGTATTGATCCAGCAGCTGATCGTCAGCTTCAAGGGTTATCTCCCCGATGCGATCGCGCACCAGACCGGGCTGCAGCCGACCATCTTCGGCATCATCCTGATCGCCTTCGTGCTGTTCGAGCCGATGGGTCTGTACGGGCGATGGCTGAAGATACGCACCTACCTCGAACTGTTCCCCTTCTATCGCAAGGGCATGTTCAAGCGTCAGAAGTCCTACATGAAATCGGAGCGCCTGAGATGAGCACGCCCCTCCTCCAGGCAGAGAACCTGACCGTGAAGTTCGGCGGGCTCACTGCAGTCAACAATGTCAGCTTCACTGTGCGCGAAGGCGAGATCTTCACGCTGATCGGACCGAACGGCGCCGGCAAGACGACGACCTTCAACCTGATCAGCGGCCTGTACCAGCCCACCAGCGGGACCATCAGGCTGGACGGCGAAACGATTTCGGGCCTCGCACCGTATCGGATCGCCGAAATGGGCGTGGCGCGGACGTTCCAGAACATCGAGCTGTTCGAACATGCGACGGTGCTGCAGAACCTCCTGATCGGCCGCCATACGCAGCGCCGAACCAGCCTGTGGCAGGAAATCGTCTTTGCCGATGCGGTACGTCGCGCAGAGCTGGATTTCCGCGCCGAAGTGGAAAAGGTCATCGAGTTTCTCGACCTGCAGCATTACCGTGACTCGCTGGTGGCCGGCCTTCCGTATGGCGTGCGCAAGGTGGTCGAACTGGCGCGCGCGCTGTCGATGCAGCCGCGCCTGCTGCTGCTCGACGAACCCTCTTCCGGGCTGAACACCGAGGAAACCGACGACATGGCGTTCTGGATCAAGGATATCCAGACGGACCTTGGCATCACGGTGATCATGGTCGAACACGACATGTCTCTGGTCAGCCGCGTGTCCGACCGCGTGCTCGCGCTGAACTATGGCGAGGTACTGGCAACCGGCACTGCCGCCGAGGTGCAGTCCCACCCCGCCGTCATCGAAGCCTATCTGGGAGGTGTCGAGGCATGAGCGACATCCTGCAACTGAACAACGTCGAGAGCAGCTACGGCCCGGTGAAGGCGATCCGCGGCGTGAGCCTGAAGGTCAAGGAAGGCAGCATCGCGACCGTGCTCGGCTCCAACGGCGCCGGCAAGTCCACGATCCTGAAAACCATCTCCGGCATCATCGATCCGCAGAAAGGCACGATCCTGTTCCAGGGCAAGCCGATACAGAAAAAGGATCCGGCGGACATCGTGCGCGACGGCATCGTCCACGTGCCCGAAGGCCGCGAAGTCTTCCCGCTGCTGTCCGTCTACGACAACCTTCTGATGGGCAGCTACACCCGCAGCGACCGCGACGCGGTCGCACGCGACATCGAGGCCGCCTATGCCTACTTTCCGATCCTGAAGGAACGCGCGAAGCAGGAAGCCGGGCTGCTCTCGGGCGGCCAGCAGCAGATGCTGGCGATCGCCCGCGGCCTGATGGCGCAGCCGAAGGTGATGCTGCTCGATGAACCGAGCCTTGGCCTGTCGCCCAAGCTCACCAAGGAAATCTTCGAGATCATCCGTCGCATCAACGCCGAGCGCGGCACCACGATCCTGCTGGTCGAGCAGAACGCACTGGTCGCGCTGAACTATGCGGACTACGGTTACGTGCTGGAAGTCGGCCGCATCGTGATGGAAGACACCTGTGCGGCGCTGCGCGAGAAAGAGGACATCAAGGAGTTCTATCTCGGCATGAAGGAGACCGGCGTGCGCGGCGAGCGGCGCTGGAAGCGCAAGAAGAACTGGCGATAAGAGGACGCAACGTGGACAGGATCACGACTACAGCGATGCAGCACACGATCGTGGACGACACCATCATCGTCCCCGGCGACAACATTCCCCGCCTGTTCTGGAACGCGGTGGCGAAACGGCGCGACAAGATCTGCCTGCGCCAGAAGGAATACGGAATCTGGCAGAGCATGACCTACGGCGAGGTCGCCCAGGTCGTGAGCGAGATCGGCTATGGCCTGGTCGCGCTCGGCTTCGAGCCGGGAGAGCGCGCGTCGATTCTCGCGAACACGATACGCGAGTGGTTCTGCGCCGACCTCGCGGTTTTGTGCGCAGGCGGCGTCTCGAACGGCATCTACCCGACCGACTCCCCGTCCCAGGTCGAATACCTGATGCAGGATTCCGGCTCGGCCTACATCTTCGTCGAGGACGAGGAACAGCTGGACAAGGTGCTCGAGGTACGCGGCAGCCTGCCCGACCTGCGCAAGATCATCGTGTTCGACATGGAAGGCCTGCGCAACCTGAACGACGAACAGATCATCAGTCTCGATCAACTGCGCGCGCTCGGACGGGATTACGAAGCGCAGGATCCGTCGGCGCGCGCGGTCGAATGGGAAAGCCGGCTCGACGCCCGCCGCCCCGAGGACCTCGCGATCCTGATCTACACCTCCGGCACCACCGGACGGCCGAAGGGGGCGATGATCTCGCACCACAATGTGATCACCGCAGTGCGCGGCTTCAACAGCGTGCTGCCCCAGCAGGAGGACGACGAGCGCATGTGCTTCCTGCCGCTCTGTCACGTCGCCGAGCGGCTGGGCGGCGCCTATTTTGCGCTGTACTCCGGCGCGCGCCTGAACTTCGTCGAGAACCCGGAGACGATCCCGGAGAACGTTCGCGAAATCTCGCCGACGATCTTCCTGGCCGTGCCGCGCATCTGGGAGAAGTTCTACTCCGGCGTGATGATTGCGCTGTCCGAGGGCACCACGCTGGAGAAGCTGGCCTACAAGAAGGCGATCGAGGTGGGCAAGGAAGCGGCCACCTTCCTCGAGCGCGGCGAGAAGCCGTCCGGTTGGCTCGCGTTCAAGTTCTGGCTGGCGCGCGTGTTGGTGCTGAACAACGTGCGCAAGTCCATCGGCATTCACCGCTGCCGCTATCTCGCAACGGGCGCCGCGCCGATTTCTCCCGATCTGATCCGCTGGTATCTCGCGCTCGGCGTACCGATGATCGAAGTCTGGGGCATGACCGAAACCACGGGCGGCGGCACCGCCAACCCGGCCAGGCTGATCAAGCCCGGCACCATCGGCGTGCCGGCACCGTTCTGCCAGGTGCGCATCGATCCCGAAACCGGTGAAATCCTGGTCAAGGGCGACAACGTCTTCATGGGCTACTGGAACCAGCCCGAGAAGACCGCCGAGGCGATCGATCCAGACGGCTGGCTGCACACCGGCGACGTCGGCCGCGTCGATGATGACGGCTACTTCAAGATCACCGACCGGATGAAGGACATCATCATCACCGCCGGCGGCAAGAACATCACGCCGTCCGAACTCGAGAACGAGTTGAAGTTCTCGCCCTACATCACCGACGCGGTGGTGATCGGAGACAAGCGTCCATACCTGGTCTGCCTGATCATGATCGATCAGGACAACGTCGAGAAGTACGCACAGGACCACGACATCCCGTTCTCGAACTACACCAGTCTGTGCCGCGCGCCCGAGATCCAGGCGCTGATCGAAAGCGAACTGCAGCGCGTGAACCAGAAGTTCGCGCGCGTCGAGCAGATCAAGAAGTTCCGCCTGATCGAGCAGAAACTGACGGCGGAGGACGAGGAGCTCACGCCGACGATGAAGCTCAAGCGCAAATTCGTCAATCAAAAGTACGCTCCGCTTATCGACTCCATGTATCAGGAACGGTAAGCTAGGCCTTGCAATTGTTTGACGCTGGCCAAAGGATTCACCCCGCCGGTTCTCACAATCGCATTACGGGGAACCGGCACAGTACCCCGTCGCACACACTATAAAAGGAGGCAGTATGAAAGACCGGAAGCTAAGCATTCTCGCTCCCATGGCGTTGGCGGGCCTGATGGCCGCGCCGCTCGCCCAGGCGCAGCAGGGTGTCACCAAGAACGAAATCGTCCTCGGCAGTATCCAGGACTTGTCCGGGCCGATCGCCGGCTTCGGCAAGCAGGCCGCCAACGGCCTGCGCATGCGCGTGGATGAGATCAACGAGGCCGGTGGCATTCACGGACGCAAGCTGCGCATCGTGATCGAGGACAGCGGCTACGCTTCCGATCCTGTTCGAACGCAATGTGCCGAACATGTTCCCGCTGACCGCCGCGCGGGAAATGTACGAGCCCTTCCACCGCCTGAAGTTTTCGTTCGCCGCCCCGTACTACAACCAGGCGCGCAGCGGCGTGCAATTCATGGCGAAGGAACGCGGCGCGAAGAGCTTCTGCATCGTCTATCAGGACGATGAATTCGGCCTCGAAGTGATGCGCGGCGCCGAGGAAGGCCTGCAGAAACTTGGGCTGAACTGGACCGAGCGCACGACCTACAAGCGCGGCGCGACGGACTTTTCTTCGCAGGTGGCACGCATGCGCGCTTCCGGATGCGACACCGTCGTCATGGGTACGATCATTCGTGAAACCATCGGCGTGATCGGTGAAGCACGCAAGTCCGGCTGGAACCCGAATTTCATCGGCACCAGCGCTTCCTACACCGAACTGATCCACCGGCTTGGCGGCAAGGCGATGGACGGCTTCTATTCGGCCTTCCAGATCGGCGTGCCCTACCTCGATGACGCGTCGAAGAACGTACGCGACTGGGGCGCCCGCTACAAGGATCGCTTCAAGGAAGATCCGACCGTGTTCTCCGCCTATGGCTACTCGATGATCACGATGTTCGCCGCTGCCGCGGAAAAGGCCGGCCCGAACCTGACGACCGACACGCTGATCAGTACGATGGAGTCGATGTGGTTCCCGCGCGACATGTTCGGCAGCCCGGGCTATCGCTTCACTTCCACGAACCGCCTCGGCAACGATCGTTCGCGCATCGGCCAGATCCAGAACGGCAAGTGGGTGGCGGTCACCGACTACCTGGATTACTGATCGCTTCTGTTTGCGTCAGTTGCAAAAAAGGCCCGCAGCGATGCGGGCCTTTTTGTTTCCTGGCGCGGCTTGCAGTTCGGGGGTCTGAATGTTTTTCACCACGGCGAACACGGCAGGCACGGCGAAACCCCTAACTGCCTGTTGTCCCGAGCGCAGCGAGGGACCTCATCGCCACATGGACCCGAGATTCCTCGCTGCGCTCGGAACGACAAGCTTTTTCGCCGTGGTTGCCGTGCCCGCCGTGGTTCAGGGTTTGAACCGTTGTCTTTCACCGCGGCGAACACGGCGGATGCACGGCGAATATCCCAACCACCTGTCGTCCCGAGCGCAGCGAGGAATCTCGGGTCCATGTGGCGA
>Ga0247713_1001582_pt1 | contig 11074 bp, 13 predicted proteins | sample 21E_NmetaG_FD_189936 | JGI IMG/M metagenome (GOLD analysis project Ga0247713, IMG submission 189936) | Soil microbial communities from hillslope of Landscape Evolution Observatory, University of Arizona, Oracle, AZ, United States - 2-1-E_N | ecosystem: Engineered > Artificial ecosystem >... | reverse complement strand
GCCCGAGCTGGGCGAGGCGTTGCTGCGAGACCATCGGGAGCCCTTCCGCCTGTCACCCGAGGAAGCCGCCGCGGCGTTCGGACTTCCTCCCGGTTCGATCCCGGTCCCGGTAGCAGTGGCGCCCCTTTACTCGGGCGAGGGACTCAGCGGCTGGATCACGGTGCGGCAGCCGTTCGACAAACACGGCCAGTACTTCACCGAGGAACGGCTTCGCTTGTTCGCCTCGCTCGCGTCGCACGTCTCGTCGGCGCTGCAGAAGGCGGTCCTCTACCGGGAGTACAAGGAGAACGCGGAGATCGCGAGCTCGCTCCTGCGCTTCTCTTTCGAGCTCGCGGACGCCAACGACCTAGACACCATCGTCCGCCGCACGGTCGAGTTGACGGCGCAGATCACCGGCGCGCCGAAGACCACCATCTGGTTCGAGAACGTGGATCGCGGCGGCATGAGCTGCGCGGCGGCGTGGGGGGTCCACCAGGACGAGAAGACGTTGATCGAGAAGGTCCGCTTCTCGGCGAACGTGGTCGACCTCTTCCGCGAGGCGACGTCCCCGCTCGTGGTGACCAAGAAGATGGTCGAGAGCGTCGAAGGGACGGACGACCTGGTGCACAACTTCCCGGCGGTGCTGGCTCCGCTGCGGCTGGAAGGCGGACGCCTCGCCTGCATCATCGCGACCGCGCCGGCGCTGGGCGATTACGAATTCTCTCACCGGAAGATGCGCCTGCTCGCCGGGATCGCCAACCAGGTAGGGATGGCGGTCAACAACGCTTTGTCGTTCGAGAACCTCGAGCGCACGTTCCTCGACACCGTGGAGTCACTGGCGAACGCGCTGGAGGCGAAGGACGAGTACACCTCGTCGCACGCTCGCTGGATCACCGACGCGGCCTTGCTCGTCGGAGACGAGCTGGGGATGGATCGCGACGCGCTGAAGCGGCTCGAGCTCGGAGCTCTCTTCCACGACATCGGGAAGATCGGCATCCCCTCGGCCATCCTGTCGAAGGCCGGGCCGCTGGACGACCGAGAGTGGGAGGTCATCCGGACGCATCCGGAGTTGGGCGAGAAGATCCTCGCTCCTATCGGGCGGCTCTCCGACGTCCGCCCCATCGTCCGGCACTGTCACGAGCACTTCGACGGAAGCGGCTATCCCGACCGCAAAGCCGGCGAGGACATCCCCCTCGAGTCGCGGATCATCCTCGTGGTCGACGCCTTCCACGCGATGACGAGCGACCGCCCCTACCGCAAGGCCCTTCCATTGGAGGAAGCGTGCGGGAGACTCGAGCGCGCGGCGGGAACGCAGTTCGACCCGCACGTCGTCCGGGCGTTCCTCCGTCTGATCGAGCTTCGCCCCGAGATCGCAACGGGCGTGGGGGACTAGGAAAAGAACTCCCGGAACCGCTCGACCGAGACATTCCCTCCCGAGACGACCACGCCCGTCGTGCCGCCGCGATCCCCGAGCTTCCCGGCGAGCAGCGCGGCGACGGCGGCGGCTCCGCTCGGCTCGACCACGATCTTCATCGTCTCGAAGAGGAAGGCCATCGCACCGACGATCTCCGCGTCGGACACGGTGACGATCTCGCTCACCAGCTCGCGCACCACTTCGAACGTCAGCACCCCCGGCGTGTCGGCCTGGAGGCCGTCGGCGATCGTGCGAGGTACGTCGATCCTGACCCGGCGTCCCGCCGCGAGCGACCTCCGCGTGTCGTCGGCCGCCTGCGGTTCCACCCCCACGACCCGAACGGCGGCGTCGCCGTCCCGCGCCGCGGTGGCGCAGCCGGAGATCAGCCCGCCTCCGCCGACGGGGACCACGAGCGTGTCGACCGGACCCGCCTCGTCGAGGAGCTCGAGGGCGCAGGTTCCCTGTCCCGCCATGATGAGCGGGTCGTCGTAGGGAGGGATCAGCGTCATCCCCTGCTCGCGGGCGATCCGCTCACCGAGCGCGACCCTGTCCTCGCGGTAGCGGTCGTAGGTCGTCACCTTCGCGCCGTAGCCGATCGTCGCCTCGCGCTTGCTCGCGGGGGTGTCCTCGGGCATGAGGATCAGCGAGCGGGCGCCTATCAGCGAGGCGCTGAGAGCGACCGCCTGAGCGTGGTTGCCGGACGAGTAGGCCATCACACCGGCCGCTCGCTCCGCCGGCGTGAGGGAAGAGATCTTGTTGAAGGCCCCGCGGAACTTGAAGGCGCCTCCGCGCTGGAAGTTCTCGCACTTCAGCAGGGCTTTCGTCCGCGCGGCCTCGTCGAGGGTGCGCGAGCGTAGGACCGGAGTGACGTGCGCCGCCCCGGCGATCGTCCGAGCCGCGGCGCGAACGTCTTCGGCCGAGATCAAGGTTTCCGGGCGCCGGCCTGTAACTCCTCGGCCTTCTCGTCGGGGATCTCGCGCCCTTCACTCCGGAGCGACGCGATCACGGAGACGGTGAGGACGGCGACGATCACCGAGAGCGACACCCAGGGATTGATCTTGTAGAACTCGCTGACGAGCATCTTGATTCCGACGTAGACGAGGATCGCCGAGAGACCGATCTTCAGGTAGGTGAAGCGTTCGATCATCCCGGCGAGCAGGAAGTACAGGGCCCTGAGGCCGAGGATCGCGAACGCGTTCGACGTGTAGACGAGGAACGTGTCCCGGGTCACGGCGAAGATCGCCGGGATCGAGTCGACGGCGAAGATGACGTCGGTCGTCTCGACGACGACGAGGACGGCCAGCAGAGGCGTCGCCATCAGCTTCCCCGCCTTCCGGACGAAGAACTTCTGTCCCTCGTACTCCGACGTCATGGGGAGCACTCGCCTCACGAACGAGAGCACCGGGTTCCGTTCCGGGTGGATCTCCTCGTTCTTGTGCCACGCCATCCTGATCCCGGTGAAGACGAGGAAGCCGCCGAAGACGTAGATCATCCAGTGGAAGTTCTCGAGCAGCGCCGCTCCGCCGGCGATGAAGACGGCGCGGAAGACGAGCGCGCCCAGCACACCCCAGAACAGGAGCCGGTGCTGGAACTCGGCGGGAACCGAGAAGTAGCTGAAGATCAGGGCGAAGACGAAGATGTTGTCGACCGAGAGGCTCTTCTCGATCAGGTAGCCCGCCAGGTACTCGCCGGCGCTGTGGGGCCCCTGCCACCACCAGACGATCACGCCGAAGACGAGCCCGAGGAAGATCCAGAACGCGCTCGTCCAGGCGGCCTCTCGCATCGTCACCTTGTGCGCCTGCCGGTGGAAGATGAAGAGGTCGGCAAGCAGCATCGCCAGGATGAAGGCGAGGAAGGCGATCCAGATCCAGGGGGCAACGGTCATTGCGGCACCTCCGTCGGGGAACGGCACGGGCAGACGAAGGTCTCTCCCGCCCGCCGTCCGTGGTCACGGGCCGGCGTCCCCGGACGCTCCGCGAACGGAGCGTCGTAATGACGGAGACGCCGTTGGGGATACTCCCCCTCGGTGTCGGGGCCGAACCTAGCAGAAGCTCGACCTCTCGATCCGCCTTAAACGGGTTTGAACTGCTCGAACGGGTTGCGGCAGCTCTTGCAGTAGTAGACGGCGCGGCAGGGGGTCGGCCCGAAGGGACTCTCGGCGACGGTGTCGGCGGAATCGCAGAAGGGGCAGCGCGCGGCGGCCGGCAGACCGATCGATGTCACCAGGACCGGGCCCGTCCCGGTGGGAGGCGCGAGGCCGAACTCCTTCAGCCGTCGCCTGCCCTCCTCCGTGATGCGATCGGTGGTCCACGGCGGGTCGAACGAGAGACGCACCTCGACCTCGCGGGCGCCGGGCACGGCCTCCACGGCGCGCCGTACATCGTCCTGGATCTCTGCGACCGCGGGGCACCCGGAGAAGGTCGGGAGCACCGTGACCGCGATCCGATCGGGGTCGACGCGGACGTCGCGGATCATGCCCATGTCCACGACGGATACCGCCGGTATCTCTGGATCCATCACGCCGCGGAGCGCCTCCCAGACCTGCGCCTCGTCCGGCGCGACCCGCGTTACCACGACGCCCCCGGGTTCTCGCGATACGTGGCCGTCATCTCTTCCCACAGCGGTTGGAAGTCCTCCGACCTGTTCCCGCTGCGGCCGCCGAAGGCCCTGCCTGCGGGCTCGGGATCCGCGCCGTCGTCGGACTCGATGAGATCCCCGGACGAGGAGGCGATGAACTCCGCGGCCGCATCGGCGCCGGCCCCGACCTCCGTCGGCAGTCCCAGCTCGTCGAGCGCCCGGGCCGCGCGCTCGACGTAGCGCTTTCGCAGCTCGTCGCTCGGGACCGGGAGCAACCCCCTCTCGAGTGCTTCGTGTTCCGACTCGAGCGGCTCGAAGAGAGCGATCGCCTCGGGGAAGGCGTGCGTCAGGGAATCGATCAGACGCGTCCTGCCGTCGACCGGGCCTCGCGCGACGCGCTCGATCCACATGTCGGCGTGGAGCAGGTGGTAGCGCTCCTCCCGTCGGAGCTTCGTCGCCACGGCGCGCAACCCATCGTGTGAGGACTCGGAGAGCGCCTCCAACCGAACGTCCTCCGCCGTGTCGTAGAGCCAGTGACGCGCAAGGGTGTAGCCCCAGTCGCGGTTCGGGCGTTCGCAGAGGATCGCGTGCCGGTAGTCCTCCGGTTTGCGTCCCAGCGCGATCGCATCGGGATCCGATCCCTCCATCTCCGCGACCAACCCGTAGAGGGCGGCGGCGTGGCCGATCTCGTCCTGCGCGATCGACGAGAAGGCGACGTCCTCCTCAATGTGCGGCGCGTGCCCCGTCCACTCCGAATGGCGATGACCGATGACGAGCTCGTCGTCGGCGGCGGCGAGAAGCAGCGCGCGCAGCGCGTCGTCCATCATGCGGCTCCGCCGCCGCTGAGCTCTCGGACCCGCGCGAGCGCCTTCTCGCGCTTGTGGATCACGTCGCGGTAGCCCGAGGCGAACCGGTAGGACTTGTCGCCCGTCGGCTCGAGCAGAGACTCGTCCTTGAACGAGTGGATGTCGCTGCGCCGCGCGACCCAGAGGTGCTCTCCTTCACCGCGGCGGAGGAAGCACTCCTTCGCCATGATCAACGCCATGTCCGGATCGGGCGCGATCACCGCGCCACAGTGCTCGAACGGGTCCTTGTGCCCATGCCGGCGGAAGACCTCGTAGACCTCCATCGGATGCCTCAGGCCGCGTGGACGACGGGCTCGGCCATCGCCTCGCGCACCCATCGGTGCTCGTCGTACATGCGCCGCCGCCACGCGAGCCGCCGCTCCGTCTCCGGCCCCTGGTTCCGCTTGATCGCCTCGAGCGGCTGCCAGTCGATCTCCTCCTCGCGCACGACCCAATGGTCTCCCTGCCGGACCGGCGCCGGCGTGGGGAACGTGAAGCCGAGCTCGAGGACCTTCGGCACGTAGCGATCGAGGAATTCCTGGCGCAGGTCCTCGTTCGTCCGCGTCTTCACCTTCCAGCGGAGGAGCAGGTCCTTCTCGACGTTGGACCTGGGTCCGAAGAAATGGATGATCGGCAGCCACCACCGCTCCAGAGCGTCCTGGAACATCCACCGCTGCCGGTCGGTGCCGGAAGCGAGCTCGAGCGTGATGTCCTCGCCGTGGCGGAGGTGCAGTTGCTCTTCGGCGCAGATCCGCTTGAGGACCCGCGCGTAGGGCGCGTACGACGAGTCGCGCAGCGCGGCCTGCGTGACGAGCGCCGCGCCGTCGATCAACCAGCCGATGACGGCGACGTCACCCCAGTGACGCACGGGATAGTGGAAGACGTTGTGGAACTTGCTCTTCCCGGTGACGAGATCCTCGTACATCGCGTGGCGGCTCTTCCCGAGGTCCTCCGCCACGCGATAGAGGAGCTGAGCGTGACCGACCTCGTCTTGGATCTTCGCGGCGAGCGACATCTTGCGCCTCAGGCTCGGGGCGCTCGGCAGACACTCCCTCTCCGGGAGCGCTCCCATGATCTCGGAGTTGGCGTGCATCTCGACGAACTTCAGGACGCCGCGCCGGTAGTCGTCCGGCATCCAGTCCTCCGTCTCGACCTTGCCGCCCGCCTCGACGCGCTCGGCGAAGGCGGCGAGCTTCTCTTCGTAGGTCATCCAACGTCCCCTTTCCCGGTCGATCTCAGTCCGTTAACGATGAGCCCCGCGAAGCGCCCGCCGACCTCACGCGGCGTCAGCCGCCCACCCGGGCGATACCACTCGTAGGTCCAGTTGGCCGCGGAGAGCACTAGGAGGACCGCGAGCCGAGCGTCGGCGTCGGCGCGGAACTCGCCCGAGGCGATCCCGTCCTCCACTATCTCCGTCACCATCGCTTCGTAGCGATCCCGCTTCGCCTGGATGATCGCTCGAAGGTCGTCCGAGAGGTAGCGCCACTCGTTGAGGAACACCGTCGCGGCTTCGAGGTGCACCGCGGCGGTCTCGACGTGGCCGACGAGCAGGGCCTCGAGTCGCTCCGCGGCCGATGCCTTCAGCGCGACGGCTTCGGCCCCACGGGCGAGGAACCGCTCGGCGCCCTCGTCCACGACCTCGAAGAGCAGCTCTTCCTTGGACCCGATGTGGGCGTACAGCGACCCGCGCAGGAGGCCGAGCGCGTCGCCCAGATGCTGCATCGACGTGCCGTGGTATCCGCGCTCGGAGAAGAGACGCGCCGCGGCGCGGACCACTTCCGCCCGGCGGGGGCTGGAGCGCTCGACGACGCGGGACATGCGACCTCCTCGGAGAACAAACGACTGTTTGGAAGCATACCGCCCCGACCGGACCGGCGCAAAACGGCTACGGTCCCTGCATGGACGGCCTCAAGGCGCTCCGCGCGCTGTTCGCCTCGCTCGTGGCCGCGCCGCTCCTGATCCTCGTGGTCCTCGTGATCGTGATGGACGATCTCGGCGCCCCCTCACCCTCCGAGGCCCTCGCCGCCGTCGCCGCGGCCGCCGCGGGCCTCGTCGGGTCCCGATGGGCCGACCGGCGTCCGCTGCCGGCGGGCGCCGACGACGCGGGCGTCGCGGCCGCCTACCGGACCTCGTTCTTCCTCTCTTTCGCGCTGGCGGAGGCCGGGCTGTTGATCACGTTCGTGCTGTCGTTCCTCGTCGGCGGCGTCTGGCCCTACCTCATCGGCCTCGCCGCCTTCCTGCTCGCGATGGCGCTGCTCGCGCCGACCGACCGGAACCTCGCGCGCCGGCAGGAGGAGCTGATGCACGCCGGATCGACGGTCGATCTGAAGGACGCGCTCCGCACCTCGACATCTGCCTGACGCGCCTGGGGCGCGCCGTATCCTTCCGCCGTGCCTCCCGACCGCGCCGCAGCGGCAGGCGAGCGGATCCGTCCGATCCTTCGCCGCCTCAAGAAGGAGTATCCGGACGCCACGATCGCGCTCGAGTTCTCGACCCCGCTCGAGTGCGTGGTCGCGACCGTGCTCTCGGCGCAGTCCACGGACGCGAAGGTCAACGAGGTCACGAGATCGCTCTTCCGGAAGTACCGCCGCCCCGAGGACTACCTCGCGGTGCCGGAGGAGGAGCTTCAGGAGGACATCCACGCCACGGGTTTCTTCCGCCAGAAGACGCGCTCGCTGCGCGGACTCTCTCAGGTCCTGCTGGACCGCTACGGCGGCGAGGTCCCCAAGACGATCGCGGAGCTGGTGACGCTGCCGGGCGTGGCGCGCAAGACGGCGAACATCGTCCAGGCGGCGTGCTTCCCGGAGCAGACGAAGAAGGACCCGGACGCCGGCATCGCGGTCGACACGCACGTCGGCCGGCTGGCCGTGCGGCTGGGGCTGACCGAGCACGGACCGAAGGACGCGGAGAAGATCGAACGCGATCTGCTACAGGTGGTCCCGAAGGCGGATCGCCCCCTCGTCTCGCACCTGCTCATCGACCACGGCCGGAAGGTATGCGACGCGAAGAGGCCTCGCTGCGCCGACTGCGTCGTGGAACCTCTCTGCCCCTCGAGCCAGGAGGCGGGGTTGCCCGACCGTTACCGGGAGGCCATGGCCAAGAAGAGAAGGCCGGCGCCCGCGCGGTGAACCCGGCCGGCGTCGCACTGGTGGTTGCGGCCGCGGTGATCTGGGGGACTACGGGCACGACGCAGGCGCTCGCACCCGGTGCCGCCACGCCGCTGGCGATCGCGGGCGTTCGCGTCGTCTTCGGCGGTGCGGCCTTGGTGGCGATCGCTCTTGCGGGGCGTTCCTTCTCGCGGCGGCCGCCGCTCGGCCTTGCGATCGTCCTCTCCGCCTGCGTCGCCTTCCATCAGCTGGCTTTCTTCGCCGCGGTCGAACGGACCGGTGTGGCGGCCGGAACGATCGTGACCATCGGATGGGCTCCGGCGGCCGCAGGCTTGCTCGCGTTCGCCATCTACCGGGAGCGGCCCGGGCGGCGGTGGTACCCGGCGACGGCCCTCGCGGTGGCGGGTTGCACGTTGCTGGCGCTGTCCGGGGGAGAGGTGGCGGTCGACCCCCTCGGGATCGCGCTGGCGATTGCGGCGGGGTCGGGCTACGCGGTCTACACCGTGGTCGCGAAGTCGCTCGTCGCGACGCGCCCCCCCGGCGAGGTGGTCGCGCTCGCGTTCGGTGGCGCCGCGTTGTTGCTGCTCCCGGTACTGGCCTCCCAGGACCTCGGCTGGCTGACGGAGCCGCGGGGGGCCGCCGCGGGCTCGTGGCTGGCGCTCGGCACGGTCGCGATCGGCTACACGCTGTTCGGGCGCGGTCTGATGCTCGTGCCCTCGGGGAGCGCGGTCACGCTGACGCTGGCCGAGCCGGTGACCGCCGCTCTGCTCGGAGTGCTCCTGCTGTCGGAGCGATTGACCGCACCGGCCTGGGCGGGAGCGCTCCTCGTCCTTCTCGGCCTCGCGTACCTCGCCCTCGGGACCCGCTCCGCACCGGAGATCGAGGCGGCGCCGGAGACCCCTCCTCCGGCCGGATAGGTACCGGCGCCGCCGCCCGACCCCCTACGATGGCACGGCGATGAGCAATCCCCCACGCCGTAAGAAGGTGGTTCTGGCCGCCCCCCGCGGCTACTGCGCCGGCGTCGACCGCGCGGTCAAGATCGTCGAGCGCGCGCTCGACACGCTCGGCGCGCCGGTATACGTGCGTAAGGAGATCGTGCACAACCGGCACGTCGTGAGCGAGCTCGAGAAGAGGGGAGCGATCTTCGTCGAGTCGGAGAACGAGGTGCCGGAAGGGGCGACCTGCATCTTCTCGGCGCACGGCGTCTCTCCAGAGGTTCGCCGCAACGCCGAGGCGCGCAGGCTGCAGGTGATCGACGCCACCTGCCCGCTGGTGACGAAGGTGCACCTCGAGGCGAAGCGCTTCGCGCGCTCCGGCCGCCGGATCGTGCTGGTGGGACACGAGGGGCACGAGGAGATAGAGGGGACCGCGGGTGAGGCGCCGTCGTCGACGGTCGTGGTGGAGGACGTCGCCCAGATCGACCGGCTCGGTCTCGATCCGTCGGAGCCGATGGCCTACCTCACCCAGACGACGCTCTCCGTCGACGACACCCTGGAAGTGGTCGAGGCGCTCCGGGAGCGCTTCAGCGACCTGCAGGGCCCGCGATCCGACGACATCTGCTACGCGACGCAGAACCGCCAGGTCGCGGTGAAGGCGATCGCGCCCGAGTCCGACGTCGTGCTGGTCGTCGGCGCGTTCAACTCGTCCAACTCGAACCGGCTGGTGGAGGTGGCGGCCAACGCCGGGACTCCCGCCTACCTGGTTCCCGACGAGACGCATCTCCGGCCCGAGTGGGTGCAGGACGCGGTGACCGTCGGCGTCACGTCTGGTGCGAGCGCGCCGGAGGTGCTCGTCGAGAGACTGCTCGAACGCCTGGCGGGCCTCGGGTTCGTCGACGTCGAGACGCGCGAGGTGACGACCGAGGCTGTGACTTTCTCGTTGCCGCCGTGGCTGCGGGAGGACGCCGAGAAGGTGCCGGCGCCGGACTGAATTTCTAGGTGATCGTCTGCTCGATCTCGTTCGCGAGATCGAAGTCGAGCGACGTGAGGCCGCCTTCGGAGTGGGTCGAGAGCGTCAGCTTGACGCGGTTCCAGCGGATGTCGATGTCGGGGTGATGGTCGTAACGGTCGGCGAGCTTGGCGACCTCGTTGACGAAGCGGATCGAGGCGCCGAAGTCGTCGAACTCGAAGGTCTTGAAGATCTCGTCGCCTTCGCGGTCCCAATCCCCGAGCTCGTCCAGCCGCTGCTCGATCTCTTCCTCGTCCAGCAGGTCCGCCACGGCATGCGCCTCCATTTCGTGCTCTTCCGGTTCCGTTGCGCCGGAACATACCGTGCTAGGCCCGGAGCGCAAGTCGTATAGTCCGCCGATGCTCTACGGCATCGGAATCGGCGGACCGATGCAGCTGATCGGTCCCGTCGCGAAGATGGTCGAAGACGCCGGGTTCGAATCCTGCTGGGCCGCGGAGACCACCAACACGGCCTTCGTCACCGCAGCGGCCGCCGTTGCCGCCACCGATCGCATCCAGGTTGGAACCGCCATCGCACTCGCGTTTCCGCGCTCGCCGACGATCACCGCGATGACGGCATGGGACCTCGACGAGCTGTCCGGCGGAAGGTTCATCCTCGGCCTCGGCTCACAGGTGAAACGCGTCAACGAGAACCGCTTCTCGGTGCCGTTCGAACACCCGGCTCCGAAGCTGAAGGAATACGTGCAGGTGCTGCGCACCGTCTGGGCGGCGAACAGGGGCGAGCGCGTCGTGCACGAAGGCCGCTTCTATCGCGTAACGATGCCGACGTTCCACGGCGCGCCGCAGCCCGACCGCAGGGACGTCCCGATCTACCTCGCCGCCGTCGGCCCGGTCATGGCGCGCGCTTGTGGAGAGGTGGCGGACGGGTTGATAGGGCACCCGATCGCGTCGCCGCGCTATCTGCGCCAGGTCGTGCGCCCGGCGATCGACGAAGGCGCCGAGCGCCGCGGCCGCAAGCCGGATGACGTCAACCTCACCGCATCCCCGATGGTGTCTCTGGCGGACGACGTCGACCTCGCTCGGCGGGAGGTCAAACTGCAGATCGCCTTCTACGCGACCACGCGGACGTACAGGGCGATCCTCGAGACGCACGGCCGAGCGGGTATCCAAGGCGACCTTCGCGCCGCGTTCGACGCCCGCGACCACGATGCCATGATCGCCCTGTACGTCCGCGTGGTCGCGTAG
>Ga0247713_1001581_pt1 | contig 11077 bp, 9 predicted proteins | sample 21E_NmetaG_FD_189936 | JGI IMG/M metagenome (GOLD analysis project Ga0247713, IMG submission 189936) | Soil microbial communities from hillslope of Landscape Evolution Observatory, University of Arizona, Oracle, AZ, United States - 2-1-E_N | ecosystem: Engineered > Artificial ecosystem > Mesocosm... | reverse complement strand
GGGCTCGCGGAGCTCGCCGAGCACGTCGCGGCGCTGCCCGGGCTCGTGCTGGAGGGCCTGATGGCGGTGGCGCCCCTTGGCGCCGACCCGGACCGGGCGCTGGCCGCGGTGGCCGCCGCCGCGGCCCGGCTGCGGGCTGCGCACCCCGCCGCGACCGTGGTATCGGCCGGCATGAGCGGCGACCTGGAGGTGGCCATCCGTCACGGTTCGACGGTCGTGCGTGTCGGAACGGCCCTTGTGGGGGAACGCGAGTTAGCCTCGCCGTGATCGTCGGGGGGATCGAGAGGGGAGCGCGGATGGGCGCCATGTACCGGCTCAAGGCCTACTTCGGCATGGTTCCGGCCGAGGAGATGGACGACTACGCCGACGAGCCGGTGGAGCGCTACGCCGGGCCGAGGGGCTCCCGGGACAGGGCCGACGACCGCTGGGACGGCGGCTGGGACGACGGCCGCTGGGACGAGGGCCGGCCCGAGGACCGCTACGACGGGGCCTGGGAGCCGCGCCCCGTCCGCACCGCAGGGCGGGTCGCCGCCGAGCGGTTGCGCGACCCGGTCCGGGCGCCCGTCGCCGCGGTCCCGGGCGCGGGCCATCCCGCGGGGATGCCTGCCGCGGCCGGTGCCGGCGGGGTGGTGCGGGGCGCGCTCGCGGTGGACCCGGCCCGCGAGCCGGTGCGGCCGCCCGAGCAGCCGCCGATGCCCCAGCAGCGCGACCGCGGCGCCGCGCCGTCCACGATCACGACGCTGCAGCCGCGCAGCTACAACGAGGCCCGCACGATCGGCGAGCGCTACCGCGACGGCGTGCCGGTCATCATGAACCTCACCGAGCTCGACGACGCCGCCGCCAAGCGCCTCGTCGACTTCGCCGCCGGGCTCGCGTTCGCGCTCCGCGGCTCCATCGACAAGGTCACCAATCGAGTGTTCCTGCTCACACCGGCGGACGTCGAGGTCTCGGCCGACGACGCCCGCAGGCTCGCCGAGCGGGGAATCTTGCGCCAGGATTGAGGTGTGACCGTCGCGCTGTTCGCCGTCTACTACGTGCTGTTCGTCTTCTACCTGCTGCTGCTGGCGAGGATCGTGGCGGAACTCGTCCGCAGCTTCGCCCGCCAGTGGGTGCCCGCCGGCGCGAGCGCGGTGGCGCTCGAGCTCGTGTTCACGGCCACGGATCCGCCGGTCAAGGCGTTGCGGCGGGTGATCCCCGTGGTGCGGATCGGCGGCGTCGGCCTGGACTTGTCGATCATGGTCCTGCTGCTCGTCGTCATCATCCTGAAGGGGGTCGTGCGGCCGTGACGATCGGGTTCTCGCCGTCGTCGACATGACGCTGGGTAGCGAGCACCCCCCCGATGGATCGCCCCGGACTGGACCCGTCGATTATGGTTCTGCTGCTGGTGGCGTTCATACTTGCGAACGTTGCCCAGCCGACACCGTGGTGAGCCCCAGTCACCCGGTTTCGCCGCCGAGGACTGCATGAGGTGATCCGATGCCGCTGACCCCCGCCGACGTCCACAACGTCGCGTTCAGCAAGCCCCCGATCGGCAAACGGGGTTACAACGAGGACGAGGTCGACGCGTTCCTCGATCTGGTCGAGGCCGAGCTGGCCCGGCTGCTCGAGGAGAACGAGGACCTGCGCGAGCAGGTCTCGGAGCTCGAGCAGCGCCTCGGCAACGCGCAGGCGGACCTGGAGGAGGCCCGGTCCCGGCCGCAGCCCCCGATGGCCGCGTCCGCGCCGCCGACACAGCAGATGCAGCGCCCGGTCGAGCCGTCGCCGGCCCGGCCGATGGAGCAGCCGGCGCCGATGGCGAAGGGGCCGGGCCCGCAGCGGCCCATGGGCGCGCCGCCGCCGCAGCTCGCCGACGCGGGCGACTCCGGCGTCGAGCACCACTCCGTGCAGGCCGCAAAGGTCCTGGGCCTCGCCCAGGAGATGGCCGACCGGCTCACCGTCGAGGCCAAGGTCGAGGCCGACACGATGCTGGGCGACGCCCGCACCAAGGCCGAGCAGCTCCTCTCCGAGGCCCGGACCAAGTCGGACGCGCTGGTCAACGACGCGCGCGGCCGTGCCGAGACGATGCTCAACGACGCGCGCACCCGCGCGGAGACTCTCGAGCGGCAGTCCCGCGACAAGGCGGCCTCCCTGGTCGGTGAGGCCGAGCGCAAGCAGTCCGAGATCATCGGCGCGATCCAGCGCGACAAGTCGGTGCTGGAGAAGCGGATCGACGAGCTGCGCACCTTCGAGCGCGAGTACCGGACGCGGCTCAAGACGTACCTGGAGTCGCAGCTGCGCGACCTGGAGGGCCGCGGTTCCGCCGCGCCTGCCGGCGCGGCGCGTCCGAACCCGAACGGGGGCTACGCCGCGACCGGGTACGGGCAGCGGGCCGACGCCGGCAGCTGAACCGAGCTGGTGGTCGCGCCGTGCTCCTGCTGGTCCTGATCCTCGTCCTCATCGCCTTCGGGCTGCTCGTGGTCGCGCTGCTGACCAGCAGCGTGCTGTGGGCCTGGATGTCCGTCGGCGTGAGCGTCGTCGCCGCCGCCGCCCTGATCGGCGACTGGTACCGGCGCCGGTCGGCGGTGCCCACCGGCGCCGCCGACGGCCGACCGCAGGCCGAGCCGTACCGGCCTCCCGCGGCGGACCTGGACCCCGCCACGGAGGTCCTGCCGGTCGTCCGGCCCGCCGGACCGGACGAGCGGGACGAGGCGGACCGGTCCCACCGGCCGCGGCACGACGATCAGGACACGGTCGTCATGCCGGCGGTCCGACCGTCCGGCTCTGCGGACCGACCGCCCGGCGCTCAACAGGATGCCCCTCCTTCGAGGGACAAGCAGTCACTCAACGTCACCAAGTCGGCGGGCACGGCGACCGGCTCCGCGGAGCCGGGGGCGGATCCCGAGGCCACCTCGGCCGTTCCGGCGGTGGCGGCCGCCGAGGCCGATGCGGCCGGCGACCGGTCGGGCGACGAGCGACCCCGCGGGGACGGTGCGGACGCCACCCGCGAGGACCCGACCCGCGAGGACCCGACCCGCGAGGACCCCACCCGCGAGGACTCGACCCGGGAGGACTCGACCCGGGACCGCGGGGCCGGTGCCGACCGGGCCCGGGACCACCCGGCCGGGGACGAGCGGGCGGGCGACGACCGCCCCGGCGGGGACGTCAACGGCCGCGCCGCCGCGGCGGGCACCGCCGAGGCGGCGGGACGAAGCGGCGGTGGTGACGCCACGGCGGTCCTGCCGGCCGGCGCGGGCGAGGCGGCCGCGGCGAAGGAGACGGCGCCGGAGGGCGCCGGTTCCGGCCCGTCAGGGCAGCACGAGGGGCCCGCGCGGGACGAACCCCCGCCGCCGGCCGAGCCGCCCGAGGAGAAGCCGGAGCCGGCGGTCGCCGCCCTGGTCGCCGCGCTCGACGACGAGGTGGTGGTCGTCGACGAGCACCCGCGCTACCACATCACCGGGTGCCGGTCGGTCCTCGGCCAGCCGATCATCCCGCTGCCGGTGCGCGAGGCGGTGGAGCTCGGCTTCACCCCGTGCGGCTGGTGCACGCCGGACCGCACCCTCAGCGCGCGGCACCCGGCCCGGGCCGGCTGACCCGGCCGCGCCGCCCGCGGGGATACCGGCTCGCGGCGGCGCGCTACCCTGGTCGGACAGGCGCCGATCCGGCCATCACCGGGGAGCCTCCGGAAGAAACGGGCAGCCACCGCGACGGCCCGGAGTAGAACCGGACGGGTGCGGCCCGTCATCGCCGCCGAACGAGAGGCCGTCCCGCGCGGGGCGGCAAGCGGGGTGGTACCGCGGCGGCCGGGAACGTGGCCGTCGTCCCCGTGCAGGCACGAGCGACCGAGCCGCACGAGGAGCACCGACCCATGACCGACGAGCGCCCTGCCGGCGCCTCCCGCTACCCCGACGTCGACGCCCGCCCGTCGTTCCCCGCCCTCGAGCAGGAGGTGCTCGACTTCTGGGCGGCCGACGGCACCTTCGAGGCGTCCGTCGAGGCCCGCCCGGCGGGCGAGAACGGCGGCAACGAGTACGTCTTCTACGACGGCCCGCCGTTCGCGAACGGCCTGCCGCACTACGGCCACCTGCTCACCGGCTACGTCAAGGACGTCGTCCCCCGGTACCGGACGATGCGCGGGCGCCGCGTCGAGCGCCGGTTCGGTTGGGACACCCACGGCCTGCCCGCCGAGGTCGAGGCCGAGCACCAGCTCGGGATCAAGCACAAGTCCGAGATCGAGGAGATGGGCGTCGCCGCGTTCAACGACGCCTGCCGCGCCTCCGTGCTGCGCTACACCGGCGAGTGGCGCGAGTACGTCACCCGCCAGGCCCGCTGGGTCGACTTCGACCACGACTACAAGACCCTCGACCTGGACTACATGGAATCGGTCATGTGGGCCTTCAAGACCCTGTGGGACTCCGGCCTGGTCTACAGCGGGTTCCGGGTGCTGTGGTACTGCTGGCGGTGCGAGACGCCGCTGTCGTCCACCGAGACGAAGATGGACGACGTCTACCTGGACCGGCAGGACCCGGCCGTCACCGTCGGGCTGCGCCTGTCGTCGGCGGACCCGGCGCTGGACGGCGCGCTGGCGCTGGTCTGGACGACCACCCCGTGGACCCTGCCGGCGAACCTGGCCGTCGCGGTGAACCCCGAGGTCGAGTACGCGCTGGTGGAGGCGGCCGGGCAGCGGTACGTGCTCGCCGCCGCGCGGGTCGCGGCGTACGCGCGGGAGCTGGGCGAGGAACCGGCGGTCCTGCGCCGGCTGCCCGGCACCGAGCTGCTCGGCCTGTCCTACGTCCCGCCGTTCGACTTCTTCGCCGGGCGGGACAACGCCCACGTCGTGCTCGCCGCCGACTACGTCACCACCGAGGACGGCACCGGGCTCGTGCACATCGCGCCCGCCTTCGGCGAGGAGGACAAGGTCGTCACGGACGCGGCCGGCATCGAGGCCGTGGTGCCCGTCGACTCCCGCGGCGAGTTCGACGCCTCGGTTCCGCCGTACGCCGGCATGCAGGTCTTCGACGCGAACCCGCACATCATCGCCGACCTGAAGTCCGGCGGCCCCCACGCCCACGGGGTGCTGCTGCGGCACGAGACCTACGACCACCCGTACCCGCACTGCTGGCGCTGCGGCAACCCGCTGATCCAGCGCGCCGTCGACTCGTGGTTCGTCCAGGTCACCGCGTTCCGCGACCGGATGGTCGAGCTCAACCGGCAGATCACCTGGGTGCCCGAGCACGTGCGCGACGGGCAGTTCGGCAAGTGGCTCGAAGGCGCGCGGGACTGGTCGATCTCCCGCAACCGGTACTGGGGCTCGCCGATCCCGGTCTGGCGCTCCGACGACCCGGGCTACCCGCGCACCGACGTCTACGGCTCGCTCGACGAGATCGAGCGCGACTTCGGTGTCCGGCCGACGGACCTGCACCGGCCTGGAGTCGACGAGCTGACGCGCCCGAACCCGGACGACCCGACCGGGCGCTCGACGATGCGCCGGGTGCCGGAGGTGCTCGACTGCTGGTTCGAGTCCGGCTCGATGCCGTTCGCCCAGGTGCACTACCCGTTCGACAACCGGGAGTGGTTCGAGCACCACTACCCGGGCGACTTCATCGTCGAGTACAACGGCCAGACCCGCGGCTGGTTCTACACGCTGCACGTGCTGGCCACGGCGCTGTTCGACCGCCCCGCGTTCCGGTCGTGCGTCGCGCACGGGATCGTGCTCGGCGACGACGGCGCGAAGATGTCGAAGTCGCGCAAGAACTACCCGGACGTCACCGAGGTGTTCGACCGGGACGGCTCCGACGCCATGCGCTGGTTCCTGATGGCGAGCCCCATCCTGCGCGGGGGGAACCTCGTGGTCACCGAGCAGGGGATCCGGGAGGGCGTGCGCCAGGCGATCCTGCCGCTGTGGAACACCTGGTACTTCCTGTCCCTGTACGCCCGTGCGGCGGGCCGCACCGGTGAGGTGCGGACCGACAGCCGGCACGTGCTCGACCGGTACGTTCTCGCCAAGACCGCCCAGCTCGTCGACGAGGTCACGGTGGCGATGGAGACGCACGACATCGCCGGGGCATGTGAGCGGATCCGCGACCACGCCGAGGTGCTGACGAACTGGTACGTGCGCCGCTCCCGTGACCGCTTCTGGGCCGGGGACGCGGATGCGATCGACACCCTGCACACGGTGCTGGAGGTGACCGCCCGGGTCGCGGCGCCGCTGCTGCCGCTGACGACGGAGAAGGTGTGGCAGGGGCTGACCGGCGGGCGCTCGGTGCACCTCGCCGACTGGCCCCCGACCGGAGCGTCGGCGGAGGGCGCGTCGACGCGGCCCGACGTGCTGCCCCGCGACGTCGCGCTGGTGGCCGCGATGGACCGGGTGCGGCAGGTCGCGTCGGCGGCGCTCTCGCTGCGCAAGGCCCGCGGGCTGCGGGTGCGGCTACCGCTGGCCGCGCTCACCGTGGCCGCGGCCGACGCCGACGCGCTGGTGCCGTTCGCCGACATCCTGCGCGACGAGGTCAACGTCAAGCGGGTCGAGCTGACCACCGACGTCGCGGCGCACGGGCGGTTCGAGGTGGCCGTGAACGCCCGCGCCTGCGGGCCCCGCCTCGGCGGGGACACCCAGAAGGTGATCCGCGCGGTCAAGGCGGGGGAGTGGGAGCGGGGCGAGGACGGGACGGTCCTCGCGGGCGGCATCACCCTGCTGCCGGGTGAGTTCACCGAGCGGCTGGTCGCCGTCCCGGGGCGGGCGGGGGAGGACGCCGCGACCACGGCACTGCCCGGGAACAGCGGGCTCGTCGCGCTCGACACGGCGGTGACGGCGGCGCTCGAGGCGGAGGGGTCGGCGCGCGACGTCGTGCGCCTCGTCCAGCAGGCCCGCCGCGACGCCGGCCTGGCGGTCTCCGACCGGATCGCGCTCACCCTCGACGCGCCGCCCGCGGTGCTCGACGCGGTGCGCACGCACGAGGCGTTCCTCGCCGGCGAGGTGCTCGCCACGACCGTGACCTACGGCGCGGTCACCGACGCGACCCTGACCGGCCCGGTCGCCGACGGCCACGAGGTCCGCGTGCTGGTCACCCGCGCCCGGTGAGCGGCGAGGGCCGCGCGTACGGCATGCCCGGACCCGCCGCCCGCCGCTGGGCCGAGCTGCAGTCCGGCCGCGGGATACCGCCGGAGATCCTGGCGGGGGCGCCGGCCGATCCGTGGCGGCACGACCCGCGGGACTTCGCCGCCCCGGCGGAACCGGCCGACACCCCGTCCCGCGACGCGGCGCTCGCCCTGCTCGACGCGGGCGGGACACTGATCGACGTGGGGTGCGGCGGCGGGGACGCCACGTTCGCCGTGGCGCACCGGCTGCGGCACGCGACCGGGGTGGACCGCCAGCAGGACATGCTGGACCTCTACGCGGCGGACGCGACGGCCCGCGGCCTCGCCCACCGGACCGTCCGCGGCGGCTGGCCGGAGGTCGCCGCGGAGGCCGGCACCGCGGACGTCGTGGTCTGCCACCACGTGCTGCACAACGTCGTCGACCTGCCGCCGTTCCTCGCGGCGCTGTCGACGGCGGCGCGCCGCGGGGTGGTCGTCGAGATGCTCACGCAGCATCCGATGGCCTGGCTCGACCCGCTGTGGGAGCGTTTCCACGGCCTGCGCCGCCCGCCTCCCGCCACCGACGACGAGGCGGTCGCGGTGCTCGCCGAGCTGGGGATCTGCGCGGAGGTCCGCCGGTGGGAGCGGGACCGGACGCCACCGCACGACCCGGCCTGGGTGACGCGCCGGCTGTGTCTGCCGGCGGAGCGGGCCGCCGACGTCGAGGCGGCGCTCGCCGGGACCGCGCCGAGGTCGAAGTGGGCGGCCACCCTCACCTGGCGGTCGTGACGGCGACCAGCGGGATCGGATCAGTGCGGCGAACGGCCTCCGGCCGCCGGGTGCCGCCGATCATGGCGACCGGACCGGATAGGTTGGATCGTCCGGAGGTGGGCCATGGCGAGCGTGGAGACCGTTCTCGGCGCCGCCGCCGTCATCGTCCTGATCGGTGTGCTCGCCGTCCGGGTCTCGGTTCGCGTCGGGCTCCCTTCGCTGCTGCTCTACCTGCTCATCGGGGTCCTGCTCGGCGAGTCCGTCCCCGGCCTGCAGTTCTCCGACGCGCCCCTCACCGAGTCCATCGGGTGGGCCGCGATCGTCCTCATCCTGATCGAGGGCGGCCTGACGACCCGATGGGACGCGGTGCGGCCGTCGCTCGGGGTCGGGATCGCGCTCTCGACGCTGGCGGTCGCGGTGAGCATCGGGGTCGTCGGGACGTCGCTGCACTTCCTGCTCGGTCTGGACTGGCGCACGGCCTTCCTGTGGGGTGCCGTGCTGTCCTCCACCGACGCGGCCGCGGTGTTCAGCGTGCTGCGCGGGGTCGGGGTGAGCCGCCGGCTGGCCGGTGCCCTGGAGCTGGAGTCCGGGTTCAACGACGCGCCGGTCGTGCTCGCCGTCCTGCTCCTGTCCTCGGACGAGCCGCTGACCTGGATCACGCCGCTGCTGGTCGGCTACGAGCTGGCGGTGGGAGGGCTCATCGGCGGCGCGCTGGGGGTCGCGGGAGCGTGGGCGCTGCGCCGGGCGGCCCTGCCGTCGACCGGCCTGTATCCCCTGGCGGCGATCGCCGTGTGCGTGCTCGCGTACTCCGGCGGGCAGCTCGCGCACGCGTCGGGCCTGCTCGCGACGTACGTGTCCGCCCTCGTGCTCGGCAACTCGAAGCTGCCGCACCGCGGCGGGGTCCAGTCCTTCGCCGAGGGCACCGGCTGGCTGGCGCAGATCGGGCTGTTCGTCATGCTCGGGCTGTACGTCTCGCCGGGTCGGCTGCTCGACGCCCTGGTCCCGGCGCTGGTGGCGGGGGCGGTCCTGGTGGTGGCCGCGCGGCCGCTGTCCGTCGTCGCCGCCGCGGCGCCGTTCGGCGTGCCGTGGCGCGAACAGGCGTTCCTGTCCTGGGCCGGGCTGCGCGGGGCGGTGCCGATCGTGTTCGCCCTCGTCGCGCTCATCGAGGGCGCCCCGGGCGCGGCCCTGCTCGTGGACGTCGTGTTCGTCCTGGTGGTGCTGCTCACCCTGCTGCAGGGCCCGACGCTGCCGTGGGTGGCGCGGGTGCTGGGGGTCTCGCGCACCGCCGAGCCGCGCGAGATCGAGGTCGACGCGGCCCCGCTGGACGAGCTGGGCGCCGACCTGCTCACGGTGCGGGTGCCGGTCGGGTCGCAGCTGCGCGGGGTGTACCTGGGCGAGCTGCGGCTGCCGCCGGGGGCGACGGTCAGCCTGGTGGTGCGCGAGGACGCCGCGTTCACCCCGGACCGGGAGACGCGCCTGCGCGAGCTCGACCAGCTGCTCGTCGTCACCACGGCCGGTGCCCGCGGGGCCGCCGAGGAGCGGATCCGCGCCGTGGACCGGGCGGGCCGGCTCGCCCGCTGGTACGGGGAGTCCGGCCGCTGACCGGGCGACCGGGCCGCGTCTGGGAGGATGGCGTCCGTGGACGAGGTGGTCGTGTGAGTGCCCCCAGCGCCGTGACGTCCCCCCGGCGGGTCCGGCTGCTCGGCCTCATCGCCGCGTCCGTGCTCGTCGCCGACGTCGTCACCAAGATCGTCGGCGTGGCGCTGCTGGAGGGGCGGGCCCCGGTCGAGCTGCTCGGCGGCGCCGTCTACCTGGTGCTGGTCCGCAACCCCGGCGCGGCGTTCTCGCTGGCCACCGGGTACACCTGGGTGCTGACGCTGGTCGCGATCGCGGTCGTCGTGGTGATCGTGCGCATCGCCCGCCGGCTGCGGTCCACCGGCTGGGCCGTCGCGCTCGGGCTGGTGCTCGGCGGGGCGCTGGGCAACCTGTCGGACCGGCTGTTCCGCTCGCCCGGCCCGCTGCAGGGCCACGTCGTGGACACCGTGTCGCTGTTCGCCCCCGACGGCAGCGTCTGGCCGGTGTTCAACCTGGCCGACTCGGCGATCGTGTCCGGCGGCGTGCTGCTCGTCGTGCTGGCCCTGCTCGGCCGCGAGCTCGACGGGACGCGCACGGCGGACCGGCGGGACGCCGATGGGTGACACCCGCCGCCTGCCCGTGCCCGACGGGCTCGACGGCATGCGGGTCGACGCGGGGCTCGCCCGGCTGCTCGGCCTGTCGCGCACGGTCGTCGCCACGCTCGCCGAGGACGGGCGGGTCGCCGTGGACGGGCACCCGGCAGGCAAATCCGACCGGCTCGTCGCGGGGTCCTGGCTGGAGGTGGACCTGCCGCAGCCGGAGGCGCCCGCCGCGCTCGCCGCGCCGGTCGAGGTCGTGGCCGGCCTCACCGTGCTGCACGCGGACGACGACGTCGTGGTCGTCGACAAGCCGGTCGGGGTCGCCGCCCACCCCAGCCCGGGGTGGACCGGGCCGACGGTGCTCGGCGGGGTCGCCGCGCTCGGGCACCGCATCTCCACCTCCGGCGCGGCGGAGCGGCAGGGCATCGTGCACCGGCTCGACGTCGGCACCACCGGGGTGATGGTCGTGGCGGCGTCGGAGCGGGCCTACACGACGCTGAAGCGCGCGTTCAAGGAACGCGCGGTCACCAAGCGGTACCGGGCACTGGCGCAGGGCCACCCGGATCCCAGCCGGGGCACCATCGACGCCCCCATCGACCGCCACCCGCGCCACGACTACAAGTTCGCCGTCGTCGCGGGCGGCAGGCCGAGCATCACCCACTACGACACGCTGGAGGCGTTCCGGTCGGCCACGCTGCTGGACGTCCGCCTGGAGACCGGGCGGACCCACCAGATCCGGGTGCACCTCGCCGCGCTGCGCCATCCGCTCGTCGGCGACGTCACCTACGGCGCCGACCCGGTGCTGGCCCGCCGCCTCGACCTCGGCCGGCAGTGGCTGCACGCCCACACACTGGGCTTCGCGCACCCGGCGGACGGCCGGTGGGTGGAGTTCACCTGCCCGCACCCGCCCGATCTCGAGCGGGCGCTCGACCTCCTGCGCGAGTAGCGGCGGTGAACCCCCGCCGGCGGGTGCTCGCGCTGCTGGCCTGCGTCGTCGTCGGGCTGGCGGTGGCGTGGTACGCCGGTTCCCGGGCGCCCGGCGGGGCGAGCGGCCCGCCGGGCGCCCGGGAACCGGCGTACCA
>Ga0247713_1001580_pt1 | contig 11079 bp, 10 predicted proteins | sample 21E_NmetaG_FD_189936 | JGI IMG/M metagenome (GOLD analysis project Ga0247713, IMG submission 189936) | Soil microbial communities from hillslope of Landscape Evolution Observatory, University of Arizona, Oracle, AZ, United States - 2-1-E_N | ecosystem: Engineered > Artificial ecosystem >... | reverse complement strand
AGCCCGAAGTTGGACGCGACGAGCAGGGCCACCACGAGCGACGCGAGCGCCGTGGCGATCGCGTACGTCCGGTCCTCCGCTGTCCAGGCCTGCATGGCGTCCCCTCCGTGGGTACCGTCCTCTGAAGCATCGCCCGGATCCGGCATGCGGACCATGACCCGGGGGGCCTAGTCGGGGGGGCCCGATGTGACTAGTCACATATGCCGGACAGGACCCGAGCGGTGAGTTGCTCGACGTCCTGTTCGGTGAGGGGCCGTTGCGTGGTGCGGGCGTGCCACAGGACCGCGGCGATCAGAGCGCGCAGGACGACGGCCATCCCGAGCGTGGTCGCGTCGGACGGGTCGGCCCCCGCGGAGGCGAGCTGGTTCACGAGGCCGTCGATCTCTCCCCAGCCCCCGAACGGACATCCCACCTCCCGGAAGCAGCAGCCGCTGAACCCCGTCTCCCCCAGCCCGAGCGCGCACTTGGACAGGTAGGTGACGGCGTCCCGGAGCGCTCCGCCCGACTCCAGGTGCTCGAGGAGAGGCTTGCAGCTGCGGTCCAGGGCCGTGCGGATCAGGTCGTCCCGCGTCCGGAAGTGCTCGTAGAGGGTGGCCTTCGATATGCCCAGAGCACGGGCCACGTCGTCCATCTTCAGGGCGCGGCACCCGCGGTCGTGCAGGAGGTCGACGCATACGTCCAGGATCTCACCGTGGCGAGAGCCCCGCTGACGGCCGCGGACCGGTCCGGTGGTACCGCCGTCCATATGCCTCCTGATCCTCGCCCCCGACTACGCCAGAGGTTACGCAAACCCTCGGCGGTGCGACCACCATACGTGATCCGTCCCTGGTCAGTGCGACCGCAGGGCGCCCCCGTCCACCGGGACCGACGCGCCCGTCACGTAGCCGGCGGGAGCCGAGCAGAGGAAGGCCACGACCGCTCCCAGCTCGGCCGGCTCCCCGTAGCGTCCGGCGGGGATGGCGGCTGCGGCGGCGGCGCGCACCTCTTCGATGGACCGGCCTGAAGCCCGCGCCGCCGCCGCGTCCAACGCCCCCACGCGGTCCGTGTCGAGCCTCCCCGGCATCACGCAGTTCACCGTCACGCCGTCGGACGCCACCTCGCGCGCGAGCGTCTTCGCGAACCCGTGGACGGCCAGTCGCACGCTGTTGGACAGCACCAGGTTGTCGATCGGCTCCCGCATCGCGGCCGAGGTCACGTAGACGATCCTCCCCCAGCCCCGCTCCCGCATCGCGGGCAGCACGAGCCGGGACAGCGCGACGAGCGGGGTGACGAGGAGACGCAGCGCCTCCTCGTAGCGGCCCTCCTCGGTGGCGGCGGCCGTCCCCGGCGGCGGACCCCCCGTCGAGAAGACCAGGACATCGGGCGTCCCGAACGCCTCGCGGGTCGCGTCGACCAGCCGTTGGGGCGTGGCGGGGTCGGTGAGATCGGCCTCGAGCCCCAGCCCCTCCCCCGGCATCGCCGCCGCCTCCTGAACGGCCAGGTCGCCGCGCCGACCGCAGATCACCACGGAGGCCCCCTCCCCGGACAGCGCCCGGGCCGATGCGAGCCCCAGCCCCGACGTCGACCCGGTGACGAGCGCGACCTTGCCGCGCAGCCCCAGGTCCATCTAGACCGGCGCCATGACCGGCGCCACCGTGACGGGGATCCCGTTCAGGACGGCGTTGCCCGAGAGCGGGTCGATCAGGTCGGTGCGCGCGAGCACGTTGCTGTTCACCCCCGGACGGGCCGACTGCACGCGACCCGGCGTCCCCGCATGGCCCCACCCGTGCGGGAGGCTGACCACGCCGGGCATCAGCTCGTCGCACACCTCGACCGTCGCCTCGATCCGGCCCGCCTCCGAGCCGACGAGCGCCGCCCCCCCGTCGACCAGGCCCAGCCTCGTCGCATCCTCGGGATGCACGAGCAGGGTGCACCGGTTCGACCCCCGGTTCAGCGACCCTACGTTGTGCATCCAGGAGTTGTTCGACCGCACGTGGCGGCGGCCGATCAGGACCAGCTCGCCGTCGCGTCGGCGGTCCAAGGCGGACAGCAGCCGCGGGATGTCCCGCTCGATCGGCTCCGGCATCAGCTCGATCCGTCCGGACGGCGTCTTCAACACCTCGGGGAGCCGGGGCTCGAGCGGTCCCAGATCGACCCCGTGCGGGTTGCGCTCCAGCTCCTCGAGCGTGAGCGAGTACGGACCCGTGCGCAGCAGGATGTCCAGCACTCGCTCCGGACCCCGCCGGTGCGCCACCGCCTCCCAGATCTCCTCCGGGTCCGCCTCGTGGGCGGGCGACTGCGGGTTCGTCACCCCGCGCCGGAGCGCCTCCCGGGCGACCATCTCGTCCAGCGGGTCGATATCGATATCGGCGGGCTGCCCGGCGGCGATGGCCGCCAGGCGAAGCAGCACCTCGTGCTCGGGCACCTCGTCGGCACCCAGCGGCTGGACCGGAGGGGAGTAGTTGGCGATGTTGCGGCACGCGAGCACGTAGAAGGCCAGGTCGTAGTGGCCACGGGTGAGGGCGGACTGGCCGGGCAGGATCACGTCCGCGTGGCGGGTCGTCTCGTTGAGGTAGATGTCCACGCTCACCATGAAATCCAGGGAGCCCAGGGCGGCGTCCGTGCGTCCGGAGTCGGGCGTGGACAGGACGGGGTTGCCGGCCACCGTGATCAGCGCCCTGATCTGACCCTCGCCCGGCGTCTCTATCTCCTCGGCCAGGCAGACCACCGGCAGCTCCCCCATCACCTCCGGGAGCCCCCGGACCCGGCTGTGCCTTCGGCCGATCGAGAGGCCCTTGCCGCGCCCCGGGATACCGGACGTGGTCGGGCTCCCGGCGGCCGGCTTCGTGAACAGGGCCCCGCCCGGACGGTCGAGGTTGCCCGTGAGGACGTTCACCACGTCCACCAGCCAGGAGGCCAGGGTGCCGAACTCCTGGGTGCACGTCCCGATCCGGGCGTAGACGGCCGCGCGCTCGGCGGCGGCCAGCTCGCGCGCCACGCGCCGCGTCGTGGCCGCGTCGATCCCCGTCGCCTGCGCCGTGCGCTCCGGCGGGAACGCCGCCGCAGACGCCCGCACCTGCTCGATGCCGTTCGTGAACCCGAGCAGACGGCCGGGGGAGACCAGGCCCTCGTCGAACAGCGTGTGGACGATCGAGAACAGGAACAGCGCGTCCGTGCCCGGGACGATGAACAGGTGCTCGTCCGACTCCTTCGCCGTGCGGGTGCGGCGAGGGTCCACGACCACGATCCTCCCGCCGCGCCGACGGATGGCGCGGAGGCGGCCGGGGATGTCCGGAGCCGTGAGCAGCGACCCGTTCGACGCGAAGGGGTTCGCGCCGAGGATCAGGAGATGGTCCGTGCGGTCGATGTCCGGGATCGGGATCGAGAGGCCCGTCCCGAACATCAGCCCGCCCGCGACCTGCCTAGGCATCTGGTCCACGGTCGAGGCGGTGAACAGGTTGCGGGAGCCGAGCGCGGTGACCAGGACGCGTCCATAGATGGTGCCGGCCAGGTTGTGGACGTTCGGGTTGCCCAGGTAGACGCCCACGGAGTCGCGCCCGTGCGCCTCGAGGATCGGTGGGAGCCGCCGGCCGATCTCCTCGAACGCCTCCTGCCAGGTGGCGGGCACGTGGGAGCCGTTGCGCTTGATCAGCGGCGTCCGGACCCGATCCGGATCGGCCTCGAGCTCCCCGAACGCCGCCCCCTTCGGACAGATGTAGCCGCGGCTGAACACGTCGTCGGGGTCACCCCGGACCTCCGTCACCGTGCGGCCGCGCAGGGTGAGCTGCAGGCCGCACGTGGCCTCGCAGAGTGGACAGGTGCGGATCGCCGTGCGGGAGCCGTGGGTGCCGTTCGTGGTGTCGCTCACGGGAGACCCTCCTGGCGCGCGGGAGCCCAGTGTGCCACTCCGCGCCCATGGGAGGCTTCTCGCTCGGGAGCCGCGGGAGGGGCTCCCGGGGTGGGGACGATAGCTAGCGGTATGGCCGGGCTATCGCCCTCACCCCGAGCTGCAGGCCGCGTCATCCGCTGGGTGGGGGCGGTAGCTCGGCATATGTCCGGGCTATCGCCCTCACCGACCTGATGCGAGCCCGGGTGGCGGCTCCCACGGGAGGTGCGCGGCGGCCGCCAGGTCCTTGCACATCTGCAGGCCACGCTCCTCAACGTCCGCCCAGGTGAACCGCATCGGCCGGTAGCCGGCCTTCACGAACGCGTTCTGACGCCGGTTCGAGTACTCGAGGTCGGCCCGCGACGCGTGTCCCTTCAGTCCGTCCGTCTCGATGAAGATGCGCGCCGCCCTGTAGAGGAAGTCAGGTTCGTAGGTCTTCCCGTCCAGGGTGATCTTGGGGTGGTACTCGGGGAGCGGCATCCTGTACCTGCGCAGCACCTCCACGAACCGCTTCTCCAGCTCGCTGTCGTGGACGCCCGCGCGGCGTGATCCCACCATCCGCGCGAGCACCGGGAGACCCTTCCGGCCTCCCGAGCCGAGCTCCTCGATCCTCCTATGCAGCCGCACCACGTTGGTCATCTTCCGGCGAAGCGCGTCGTCCACGACCGTTTCGAGCGTCGCGACGTCCAGCTGGGAGGCGAGCGCGATGAGCGTCCGAGTCACGGACAGACATGGGATCCCATCCACCCGTGTGACGTCCTTCTCGCGCAGGTCGCGGCAGCGGCGGACGATCAGGTCACTGCGGCGGACCCTGCGCGGCCCGGGGACCCACACCTCGATGCGGTTGGGCGCCACCCGGAGCAGTCCGTGGAGGGCAGCAGCGGTGGGTCCGCCGATGACGGCGTCCTGACCTACCGCCAGACACGCGCCCATGAGGTCCTGCTCCCACGTGGCTGGGGACCCGGATACGGCGTAGACCCCCAACCGGAGGCGGTGCAGACTCCCACGGGCGACGCGAAGCGCGATGTCGTCGTCGGTCCCGCCCGAGGCGATGATCTGTCGGCGGGCTACCGCCCCATGTTGTGCGCTGCCGAGCCGGGCGATCACCGCATCGAGTCTGGCGCGGCGTCCGCTCATCCTTCCCCGCCTCAGGAGAGCACGAGGAACCGACATCCGGCCGGGACGGGTGCGCTGCGTGTACGGGGGCGGACCCTCGACGTGAGCGGGTGGGGGCGATAGCCCGGCTATGCGTCGAGCTATCGCCCTCACCGGTGCCATCACGGGGCCGCGTGAAGAAGGTGGGGGCGATACCCCGGTTCAGAACCGGGCTATCGCCCCCACCTTCGAAAGAGCGCCTCCGCGGGCTCCCGGGAGCCGCGCTCCCGCGGCTCCCGAGGCTCCCGCGGCTCCCCTACTCCAGGACGAACGTCACCAGCATGTTCACCTGGTACTGGGTGACCTGGCCTCCCTCACCCACGTCCACGCGCTGCTCCTTCACCCAGGCCGAGCGCACGTTGCGAAGCGTGGTCGTCGCGCGCTCCAGGCCGAGCTTGATCGCCTCCTCGAAGCTGGTGTCCGAGACCGCGCTGATCTCCGTAACTCGGGCAACCGATCCTGCCATCGTCGCCTCCTCCGGCTCCCACCCCGTGCGCGCCGCACGGGACCTCACGGACGAAAGAGGGTCCGGCCGCGCGGAGCGCGGCCGGACCCGGATCGCACCACCCCTAGGTCTGGGTCGCCTGGGTGGACTCGCGCTGCTCGATCTCGCCTCGCCAGGCTCCGGTCTCGCGACCGCGCTCCTCGATGAACTCCTTGAAGCGCTTCAGGTCGCCCTTCACCCGGGAGTCGACGAAGCCGAGGGCGTCTCCGACCTTCTCCGTGAACCCTTCGGGCTCGAAGTCCATCTGCAGCATGACCTTGCAGCTCTGGTCGGTCAGCTTGTGGAACGTCACCACGCCCGCCGTGAACGCGCCCTGCTCGCTGGTCCAGGCGATCCGCTCGTCCGGGTGCTGCTCGGTGATCGTCGCCGTCCACTCGCGCTCGACGCCGGCGATCTCCGCCTTCCAGTTGAGCGTCTTGTCGTCCAGCTGCCGGACCTCCTCGACCCCCTCCATGAAGTGGGGGAAGTCCTCGAACTGGGTCCACTGGTTGTACGCGGTGCTGACAGGGACGTCGACCTCGATCGATTGCTCGACGCTCGACATAGGCTCCTCCTCGTCGTTGACGCCGACCCGCACCTAGTCTCCTTCCCGGCCCCCGTCCGAGCGAAACTGCTCGGACAGCGCGGCTCCCACGGCGATCAGGGACTCGTCGGCGCCCCGGCGTCCGGCCAGCTGCAGACCAAGCGGGAGCCCGGCGACGGACATCACCGGCAGCGAGAGCACCGGGACCCCGGCGTGCGTCCAGGGCAGGCTCAGGAGCGGGCTCCCCGTCGAGTCCAGGCCGAGGGGGGCCGGTCCCGTGGCGGCCGGGGACAGCCAGACGTCCACCCCGGTGGCGGCGAGGGCGTCGCGCAGGCGCCCGCGTCCGTCCCGGTGCGCCCGGACATCCCCCAGCGTCCTTCCCCACTCGATGATCTCCCGCGTCTGTGGTCGGTACAGGTCCCGGAAGCGTTCGAACCAGGGCTCGTGCACCGCCGCCATCTCGGCGGCGACGAGGCGGCGGTGGCGGTCCACGACGTCGTCGAGGTCGTCCAGGACCTCCACCGGCCGGACCTCCCAGCCGCGCGCGGCGAGCTGCGCCACCACCCGCCGGAACACGTCGCGCGCGGCTGGGTCCGCGAGTGCGAGCAGCGGGCCCTCGGGCACGCCGAGCACAGCGTCGTCTGAGCCGGCCGGCTCCCACGCGTCGCAGAGCACCGCGCCCGCGCGGGCCACCCCCTCCACGTCGGGAGCGAACCAGCCCACCGTGTCCACTGACGGCGAGCATGCGACCACCCCGTCGACCGGCACCCGCCCGTAGCTCGGCTTGAACCCGACCACGCCGCAGTAGGAGGCCGGCCGGATAACCGACCCGACCGTCTGGGTGCCGAGGGCGAGCGGTACGAGGCCGGCGGCGACGGCGGCCGCGGACCCGCTGGACGACCCCCCCGGGGTCCGCCGTGGATCGACGGGGTTGCGGGTCGGACCGGGCGCGAGCCAGGCGAACTCGGCCGTGTGGGTCTTCCCGGCCACCACGGCTCCCGCCGCCCGCAGCCGCCGCACGGACGTCCCCTCCTCCCCGGTCAGGACCTCGGCGGGCAGGCGGCTCCCCGCGTGGGTCGGGAGCCCGTCCACGTGGAAGATGTCCTTCACGCCGACCGCCACCCCGTGCAGTGGGCCCGGCGGGGCCGAGGCCCGCTCCCGGGCGATCCGGTCCGCCCGTCCGGGCTCGTCCAGGAAGGCGTCGAAACGGTCCGGTTCGCTCAGGCCGGCCACGGGTATCGAGCGTGCACCGAAGAGGAGGAGGCACGATGAGCCAGCCGGAGATCACCAGCGACAAGGTCGCCCCCGTCGTCGACGACAGCCGCAGCCGCGAGTACTCGGCCCGGCAGCCCCACGAGCAGGCGACCTCGGAGGACCGCCACCACCGCATGCCCGAGGGCACGCTTCAGCCCGAGGAGATCGACGCCCGCACGGAGCTCGCGCAGAGCATCCAGGGCTCGGTCTTCCCCGCCACCCGCGAGGAGCTGCTCGCGAGCGCCGAGGAGATGGACGCCACCCCCGAGATCATGGCCTCGCTGCGTCAGCTGCCCGACGGCACCTACGAGAACGTGCAGGAGGTCTGGGCGACGCTCGGCGGGTCGATCGAGGAGAAGCGGGCCTAGCCCCACTACTTCGCCGAGGCGAGGTCGGACGCGAGCTGGACGAAGGTCCGCACGGCCGACCCCGTCGCGCCCTTCGCCCGGTAGGGCTTGGCGTCCTGCCAGGCGGTCGCGGCGATGTCCAGGTGCGCCCAGGGGATCTCGTCCGGGACGAACCCGGCGAGGAAGGTGGCCGCGGTTATCGCGCCTCCCGGACGTCCACCCACGTTCTTCACGTCCGCCACGTCGGACCGCAGCTGCTCCCGGTACTCGGGGTACAGCGGCAGCGGCCACGCCCTCTCCCCCGACGCCCGGGCCGACCTCAGCACCTGGTCGACCCACCGGTCGGGCCGCCCGAACACGCCGAAGGCCACGTTGCCCAGCGCGATCTGGACGGCTCCCGTGAGGGTGGCCGCGTCCGCCATATGCGTGACGCCCTGCTCGGCCAGCCAGGCCAGCGCATCGGCCAGGATGAGCCGTCCCTCCGCGTCGGTGTTGAGCACCTCGACCGTCTTGCCGGAGTACATGCGCAGGACGTCCCCCACCCTCGTGGCCGTCCCCGACGGCATGTTCTCGGTGGCCGGGCACGCGGCCCGCACCCGGACCGGCAGCTTGAGGGCGGCGATCGCGCGCATCGCGGCCAGGACCGCCGCCGCCCCAGCCATATCGGCCTTCATCGTCTCCATGCCCTCGGAAGGCTTCAGCGAGAGCCCCCCGCTGTCGAAGGTGACGCCCTTCCCGACCAGGCCGAGCGTCGTCCCCTTGCGGGCGCGGCCCGGCTCCCACGACATCGTTATGAGGACGGGCGGCTCGCTCGAGCCCTGGGCCACCCCGCGCAGACCGCCGAACCGGGCCAGCTGGTCGCCCGTCAGCACCTCGACCTTCACGCCCAGCGGAACCAGCGTCTCGGTGGCGGCGTCGGCGAGCGCGGTGGGGGTCATGTCGTTGGGCGGAAGGGTGACGAGCTCCCGCGCCCAGTTGACGGACTCCCCCACGATGCGGCCCGCCTCGGCCTGCCGACGGACATCCTCCGCCCCCACCACGGTGACCGAGCGGACCCGGCTCTCCTTGCGCTCCGCCTTGAGCAGGTCCGGCTCGTAGGCACCGGTCAGGAAGCCCTCCACCGCGGACCGCGCGTGCGTGTCGTTGCGCAGCAGGAGCGCGACGCTCTCGTAGGCCCCTTTCACGCGGCGGGCCGCGGTCCCGTACGCGCGGCGCATCGCCTCGACGTCCGCCTCGCGCTTCGCGCCGGCCCCCACGAACAGGACGCGGTCGCTCTGCAGCCCCCCTGCGGGCCAGACCGCCACCTCGTTGGCCTTCCCCTGCACCTCACCGCGCTCGATGGCCGGACCGAGGGCCCCGTCCAGGGCGCGGTCGATGTCCTTCAGGGGGCCTCGGTTCACCGCGTCGTCGGTGAAGAGGGGGACGACCAGCACGTCGGCCGCCACGTCCGTCGGGTTGCCCTTCGTCGCCTTGATCTCCATGACCCACCTCCCGGGGCATCCTATGCTGTCCGCCATGCCCCCTCCAGGAGAGGTCCTGCTCGTGGTCGGCGTCGCGTGGGCGGCCGGGACGGCCGTCTTCGCCGCGTTCACCCGCGTGGGCGGACAGGTCGACCCCGGACACTTCAAGGTGTGCTGGCTCGTCGTGGCCGGGCTGGCCGCGGCGTTCTCCTTCGCTGGGGACCGGGCATGGCCGGCCTGGGTGCTGGCCGGCGCCGCGCTGCTCGCCTACCTCGCCATCTACCGCCGGCTCGATCACCTCGTGGGAGTGGCAGCCGCGCTCGCCGGCGTGGGCTCCCTGGTCGCGACCGTGCCCTCCGCGGACCCCCGAGCCTGGGCAGTGGCCGGGGGGACGGCGTGGCTGCTCGGAGCCGTGACGAACGCGATGCTGCTCGGACACTGGCACCTCAACCAGCCCCGGCTCGGCACCGGACCCCTGCGCCGCCTCGTGTGGCTGCTGTGGGCCGGGCTCGTCGTCTTCGTGGCCGCGGCCGCGGCCATGGTCGTCTCGTCGTGGGGGGACGGGTCCACGGCAGGGTTCGCGGGGGTCACCGGGATAGCGTTCGCCGTCTTCACCGCGGTGCTGACGGCGATGGTCCACCACCTGGTGAAGACGCGGTCGATCATGTCCGCCACGGGCATCCTCTACCTGGCGGTGCTCCTCTGCTTCGTGTCCGCGTTCACCGGTGTGCTGGGAGCGCTCTCGCTGGGCCGCCTGGCCTAGGACCCGTGGTGCCGTCCGCGCCTGCTCCTGGGAGACTGGGGCCGTGCGCGATGCCGGAGACCGACGCGACCGCGTAGCCGCCCTCGACGGGCTGCGCGGACTCGCGGTCGTCGCGGTCCTCGCCTTCCACGCCGCCCCCGAAGTGTTCCGCGGCGGGTTCCTGGGCGTCGAGATGTTCTTCGTGCTGTCCGGGTTCCTGCTCGGCTCCCTTCTGCTCGCCGAGCACGCCCGCACGGGGCGGATAGACATGATCGGCTATGCGCGGCGCCGGGCGTTGCGGATCGGTCCGGGTCTCCTCGTCTTCCTGGCCGGACTGGCCGTCCTCGCTCCCGCGCTCGCCCCGGACGACGTCCACCGTCTCCCGGGTGACATCGCCTGGTCGGTGGTCGGGCTGACCAACTGGCACCTGGTCGCGGAGGGTGCTTCCTACTTCGAGCGGGTGGGGCGCCCGCCTTTCGTGGGCCACCTCTGGTCGATCGCGATCGAGCTTCAGTTCTACGTGATATGCCCGCTCCTGTTGGCCTGGCTCGCTCGCCGGCGGGTCCGGACGGCCCTCGCCGCGCTGGGGGCCGGCGTCGCGGCGTCGGCGTTCGCGATGTCGGTGCATGCGCGTCCGGACGCCTACTTCCGGACGGACGCACGGATCGGCGCGCTACTCACGGGTGTCGCGGTCGCGATCGCCGTGACCCGAGCGGACCGGCTCCCGGACTGGGTCCGACGACTGGCTCCGGCAGGCCTCGCCGCTCTGGCCGTAGCCCTCGCGTTCGGACACCACGGCTCCCGGCTCCTGTACCCGGCCGGTTTCCTCGCCGTGCAGGCGGCCACCGGGGCCGTGCTCCTCGCCGTCGGCGCCGGGGGTTCCGCGGGTCCGGCGTTGGGCGCGCGGTGGCTGCGGTGGCTCGGGCGCCGTTCGTACGGCATCTACCTGTGGCACTGGCCGCTCGTGATCGTGATGCGTCCCGGGATCGACGTCACGTGGCCGGCTCCCGTGTCCGTGGTCGTGGGGGTGGCGGGCGCTGTCGCGCTCGGGGCCGCCTCGTACCGCTTCGTCGAGGGGCCGCTGATCTCGGGTCGGCTCCCGTGGCCCCCTCGGGTCGCCGCCGGCGCGGCGGCCGCGTGCGTGGCGCTGATCGCGTCGGTGGCGGTGCACGTCCCGGCCGAGGACCCGATCGTGGCCAGCCTCCGCGCCGGAGAGCAGGCCCTGGCC
>Ga0247713_1001579_pt1 | contig 11081 bp, 7 predicted proteins | sample 21E_NmetaG_FD_189936 | JGI IMG/M metagenome (GOLD analysis project Ga0247713, IMG submission 189936) | Soil microbial communities from hillslope of Landscape Evolution Observatory, University of Arizona, Oracle, AZ, United States - 2-1-E_N | ecosystem: Engineered > Artificial ecosystem > Mesocosm... | reverse complement strand
ATCACGCCGAGGTGCATGACCCCCGCGCCTACCTGGTCCGCCTCGTCACCCGGCAGGCGCTGAACCGGCTCCGGTCGCTGGCGCGACGGCGCGAGGAGTACATCGGCGAGTGGCTGCCGGAGCCGCTGTCGACGAGCCCTGCGGTCTCTGCCGACCTTGAGCTCGTCGAGAGCCTCTCGATGGCCATGCTCACCGTGCTGGAAACCCTGGGCCCGGCGGAGCGTGCGGTGTTCGTGCTGCGCGAGGTGTTCGAGACCTCCTACGACGAGATCGCAGAAGCGGTGGGTAAGTCGCCTGCCGCCGTCCGCCAGATCGCCCACCGGGCTCGCGATCACGTCGCAGCTCGGCGCCCGCGAATGCCGGTCACCATCACCGAGCAGCAGCAGGCCGTGGATCGGTTCCTGGCCGCCGTCCGAAACGGCAACCTGCAAGACCTTCTCGACGTCCTTGCGCCCGACGTGGTGGGCGTGTCCGACGGCGGGGGCCTCGGGGCCGCCGCTCGCCGTCCGATCGTAGGCGCGGAACGGCTGGCCCGATTCCTGATCGGCGTCGCCCGCTCACAGGATCTCCAGGTCAGGCCCATCTGGATCAACGGATCCCCCGCCGCCCGGGCGGAGCTCCGCGGTGAGGTGATCGCAGTGGTGAGCTTCTCGATCGAGGACGGGCGAATCACCAGGCTCTACGCCATCAGCAACCCCGACAAACTGGCCCGGCTCGAAGGGGTTACCGCAGTAACGCGTTCCTGACTCCCAGCGGGCGTGCCCCGTCAGCAGCGCTCTCAGCCGGCGGCCGCGCCGAACCACTTGGCCAGCCGGCTCTGAAGTTCCGGCTGATCGTCCCCGACCCACGCCACGTGGCCATCCGGCCGCAACAGGGCGGCGGGAATGTCCAGTTCCTCGCTGACGTCCACGACGTGGTCGACCCGATCGGCCCAGCCGGCCACCGAGAGCCGGCCGGTCTGGTCGAGCAGCAGCCCGCGGCCGCCGTGCATCAGCCCGTAGAGGCGCCCCCGCTTCAACCCGACATCCCGCATCCGCCGGCCGACCAGCTCATGCCCCCCGCCGAAGTCGTAGCGTATCCCGATGGCGGTGATCATCTCGGTCACGTACCGGTTCACCTCTTCGAAGTCCATCAGCCTCGAGACCAGCCGGCGCACGGCCTGGGGGCCCGGTTCGACGGACATCAGCTCAATTTGCGCCCGGGTGTTGTCCAGGACGTCGCCGGCCACCGGGTGTCGTTCGGTGTGGTAGCTGTCCAGCAATCCCTCCGGGGCCCAGTCGTTGACCTCTGCGGCCAGCTTCCAGCCGAGGTTGAAGGCGTCCTGGATGCCGAGGTTCAGCCCCTGCCCGCCGACCGGGGGGTGGATGTGCGCGGCGTCGCCGGCCAGGAGCACCCGGCCGGTGCGGTAGCGCTCGGCCAGCCGGGTGGCGTCGCCGAAGCGGGAGAGCCAGCGCGGCGAATGCACGCCGAAGTCGGTGCCGGCGAATGCCCGCAGCTGCTGCTTGACCTCATCGAGGGTGGGCGGTACCGAGCGGTCCCCGGCCACTCCCTCGGCGGGCACGACAATGCGGTACACCCCCTCGCCGAAGGGTACGGCGCCGAACCTCAGCTGGGTCTTGCGGACCTCCGCAACGACGGCGGCAACCGTCGCCGGGTCCTCGGACACCTCCATCTCGCCCAGCAGCGTCTCGACCCTGGTGGGCTCCCCGGGAAAGCCGACACCGAGCAGCTTGCGTACCGTGCTGCGCCCGCCGTCGCACCCGGCGAGGTAGCGCGAGCGCAGCTGCGTGCCGTCGGCCAGCTCGGCGGTTACCCCGTCGTCGTCCTGGCTCAGCCCGGTCAGCTCGCACCCGCGCCGGATGTCGACGCCGGCTTCGGCGGCGTGCTCGGTCAGCAACCGGTCGGTGATGGTCTGCGGGATGCCGAGGACGTACGGGTGAGCGGTGTCCAGCCGGTCGGGCGCCGGTTTGGCGATGCCGGCGAAGAAACCACCGAGCGGATACTGCCGGCCGAGCGCGAGGAACCGCTCCAGCAGGCCGCGCTGGTCCAATATCTCGATGCTGCGTGCATGCAGCCCCAGCGCGCGGACAACCCTGGTCGGCTCCGCCTCCTTCTCCAGCACGACCGCCCGCACCCCGTGCAGGCGCAACTCGCCGGCCAGCATCAACCCGGTCGGTCCACCACCGGCAACTATCACGTCGATCAACTCAACCCCCATTTCCGCAAATCCGGATTCGCCTGGCGATTCTGAAACACCACCGGGGCCTTGCCGCAAGCCCCCCGGCGCGTTATACGATGAGAGTGGCAGGGAGGGGGACATTCTCCTGGCGCCCCCTTTTTCTCCTCCGGACCGGTGTCCGTTCGCCTTACGGGAACGAGCGGCGCCGCAATGCCGGCGGATTCCCCAAGCGATCTCGGCCAGGGTTTGCCGGTCGCGGGCTGCGACCGCACTCGTCCCGATCCAACCTGTCCCTCGCCGGGACTCCCTGAAGCAGGCCGGGCGGAGCACGCTCGCGAGAGGCATGACCGTGCACCGATCTGTAAGAATCCGATCCGCTCCGATGATCGAGGAAAGGTGAAAAATGGCCATCAGGAATCGCGTTGTCTTCTTGCTGTTCGGACTACTGCTTCTCCCGAGTTGCGGCGGTGATCCCGAGCCCGCTCCGACCCCCAGCCCGGCGGCTTCGCCGGCAGCTTCTCCCGGTGACCTCCCCACCGAGCCGGCGGGCGACGATTTGGCCGACGGTCGTCACTTCGGCTTCATTAGAAGCGTGGACGTCCAAAACAACTCCATTTCCTTTGACCCAGCCCTCTTTCTGACCGGGGACGAGGCCCAGCAGGCGGCGCGGGAGCGGGGAGACGCAATGGCGGACGACGTGTTCGATTATTTTGTCGTCAACGACGACCCGGCCGCCACAACCCTTCAGGTAGGCGGCGATCCGCGCATACAGATCCTGACCGGGGGAGGATCGGACCTGGGTGACGCCACGCTTCAGGGACTGAGCGACCACCTTCCCCGTCCCGACAACGGTTTTTGGATAGAGATCGAAGACGGCGAGGTCGTCGAGATGGAGGAGCAGTACGTTCCTTAATCGAGTCCGTTGAAATTCGACGGCGAGGACAAAAAGCGAGGAGCCCCCGAAACCGGGCGGGGGCTCCCTTTGGTTCAGCCGGGTGGGTGTCGAGGCTCGGCTAAATCTGGGCAGGCCACGGGTTTGCCTCAAGGTGGGCGGAGGTGTGCCGGTAGGCCGACTCGATGAGACCGGCGCCGGCGCCGAAGTTCATCCGGGCGCCGTCGCTGAGCGGGGGTCGCAGGTACAGGGCAATCGGGTGGTCCACGAGGCGTTCTCGTTGCGACCTGGTGCTGGCCAGCGACATGCTTCGCATGACGACGTCCAGGATGCGGGGCATCTCGATGGTCCGGACGAACGGGTTGATGCGCGAGGACAGTATCCGCCAGCCTGACAACGACACATCGAACGGCTCACTCGGGCTGCTGTGGGTGCCTGGGTGCAGATCCACCGCAATAATCGGCCCGCTTTGGATCTTCGCCGCCATCACGTCCACCGGCAGGTTGTTCAGCACACCGCCATCCACCAGCAGGTCGCCCTGCTCGAACACGGGCGGCCAAACTCCGGGCAAAGAGACGCTCGCCCGGATCGCTCGCCACGTCCGGCCCCGCTCGTGGATCACCTCCTCGACCCGGCCCAGTGACGCCGACACGCAAAAGAAGGGCCTCCACAGGTCTTCGACGAAACCGCCGAAGGCCGGCTCGTCGCTGAGCAGCCGGCTGACTTTTCGGGCCGACGAAACCGAAACCAGCGGCAGGGTCATCCCCACGATGTTCCCGCTTTCAACGAGGGCCGAGACCGCCGCCCGGACCCGGCCTTCGTGGTCCAGATCCCGGGCGAACAGGGCTCCCATTACCGCACCTATGCTGGTTCCGCCCACTATGTCGATGGCGATGCCGGCTTCATCCAGGGCGCGGATGACCCCCAGGTGGGCGAAGCCCATGGCCCCGCCCCCTCCGAGCACAAGTCCGCATGCGTTGCCGCTCAGGTGACGCGCCAGCCGGCGGAAGTCGGCAATGCGATCACGGCGAACGTGGTGGTGCATGGCAACGGTGCGGTTCTCAAGCCACGCCGCGGTACCCGATGGGTTGTCCACTTCGACTCCATGCAGCAAAACCAAATGGCACCTGGAACCGGCCGGCCCCAGGGCCTCGCCGGCTCTGAGTACATGCTCAAGCTCTCCCGGCGCCGGGTCTCCGCCCGCTTCGGCCACCAGCACCACCCGGTCGGCCTGACGCAAGCAGCGTTGGGTCCAGGTGGTATCCCGGGGGTCGGTCTCGTAGAGGACAAACCGGTGCTCCTGCTCCGCTCGGTGCAGCCAGGCGACTACTCCGCCGTTGCGCGGGTCGTCCAGACCTATCTCGGAGGTCCCGGCGCCCATCTGGGCATCGAGCACCGGTGCCGACAGCGTCAACGTCCTGCCCGCCCGGCCCAGGGCGGCCGCCAGGCCGTCCACGAACCCGCCCGGAAGGGCCCGGCTGCCGGCCGGTACCACCGCGACTGTGCATACGTCGGCGGCGGACCGGGCCGCGTTTCGGTCGGTACTGGTCGATATCCGGACCAGCTCCCGGCACAAACCCAGCAGAGCTTGGGGATGCCGTTCGGCGAACGCCTTGAAGGACGAGGCGGTTAAGCGAAGCAGGACCGAGTCACGCATGGCCCGCGCCCAGGAGCCGGCCGAATCGCCGAGCAGCAGCGCTCCGGCTCCGATCACCTGTCCGGGACCTGCCTCGAAGGTCGCGGTGCCGGCACTGCCGGCCTCCAGGCGGCCGTGGCCGACGACGTACAGGGCATCGTTGGGTTTGCCGGATTCGAGCACCAGCTCCCCGGCCGCCGCGTGGACCGGCTCCAGGTGGGGCATCAGGCTGCGAAGGTCCGCCTGTGTCAGACCGCTGAAAACCTCGGTACCGGCAAGGAACTCCAGCAGATCGTCGCTGCCCGCCGGGTCGCTCCAGCTTTCGATCAGAAATAGCAGGTTGTGGGCGCGGCTCTTGGGCCGCCGGGACTTCATCAAGCGGTCCCGGTCGAAGAAGCCGAGGTCGTCCGGCGGCGTGCCCATCCGGACCTACCTCATGAGGGCGGCGGCGATTTGCCGGTAGCGCTCGGTCATCGGGTGGGCGGGGTAGCGCAGCGAGAATATGCCGGAACTGGAAAGGACCATCAGGTCGTCCGAGTGGGGGAGCACCGCCGCAACCGGGCAGTCGTAGGTGGTGGCGACACGCTCTCGTACCTCGTCGCTGTCGAACACCTCGGGAGTCTTGTTGACCACCAGGAGGATGTTCGGGACCTTCAGCTTGCGCGCGATGGTCACGGTGACCTGGGTGCCCTCGTAGTCCTGGTGATCCGGTCGCAGCACTATCGCCAGTGTGTGCGACAGCGCCAGCGACAGCAGCGTCTCCTCGTTCAGACCGGGATGGGTGTCGAGGATCAACACGTCCAGCGCGAGATCCTTGATCAGGGCGCGAAAACCGTCGTTGAGCATGGCCACGTCGTAGCCGTCGTGGATCACCCGGGCAATGTCGTGGGGCTGGACGCTGGAGGGAACCAGCCAGATTCTGCCCCCGCCGTTGAGCTGGGCCGGCGTGACGTCGTGGGCTGCTTCGGTCAGCTCGCACTTTCCCCACAGGTAGGTGTTCAGGGTGTGTCCCATGCCGGACTGGTCGAGACCGAACAACACGTGGATGCCCGGGGAGAGGATGTCGAGGTCGACGACTCCCACCCGCCGCCCGTCCGCCGCCAGCAGGGAGGCTACATTGGCCGCGGTGTTCGACTTGCCGGTTCCTCCGCGAAATGAGTGGATGGCGACGATTCTGCTCATGTGATTCCGGGCTCCAGGTTCGGTCAGTCGATGTCCGACGCAGTCATCCTGAGGTCGTGGACCTTGGATTGCAGGCGCCGAAAATAGTCGCTCTCGGTGATCTCGGCAACTTTCTGTGCCGCCCGAGCCTGATCGATCTCGATACGCAAGGCACCGACCTCCCGTTGCAGCCGCTGTTCTCGCTGCTCAACCTGGTGGGCCATACGGGTGAAGACCCGGGCCAGCCGGCCCAAAGCGTCGCTTCGCCCGGCAACCTCGCCCAGCATGGCGCCTTCGAACCTGCCGTCTTCCACTGCGGCGGCCGCTTCGGCCACGATTCCCACCTGTTCAATGTACTCGGCCTCCAGATCGTCAAGGCGCTTGCGGGCCAGCCCGGCTCCGATCCGCGCCCGCAGCAGTACCGGGTCGAAGGGCTTGGCCAGGAAATCGTCGGCCCCGAGCTCGATGCAGCGGACCACGCTGTCCATCTCGTCCAGACCTGAGATCACGACCACCGGAATGCGCCGCAGCTTCGGGTCCGCCTTCATGGTGGCGAGGACTTCGAAGCCGTCGACCTGCGGCATGAGGATGTCCAGAACGACGATATCGAACCGGCTTTCCGTGAGGCGCTCGAGCGCCACCCCGCCGTCCCCCGCCGCTTCGACCGTCAGGCCCTCCCGCTCCAGGCTCCGTTGCAGCAGCCGGCGGTTGATCGGATCGTCGTCGACGACCAGCACTTTGCCGCGCAGCTCGGTCACAGTGCTATCTTCCCTTCAACCGGGTTGTCCCCGCCGGAAACCAGCCGCTCCAACGTCCGGATCACCTGAGGCACCTGGGCTTCGATGCTTTGAACGAGCGGCCCCGCGCCGTCGAGGTCGCCCTCGCGGGCCAGGTGCTCCAGGTCCCGGCTGGACGCAGCCAACTCGCCGGCTCCGAAGGTGGCCGCGTTGGATTTGAGGGTGTGTGCCGCCACTCGGACACCGGGCGCGTCGGCCCTGAGAAGGCCATCCTTGATGGCCTCGAGCAGTTCCGGCGCCGATTCGATGAAGGTGCCGGCAACTTCCGCAATGAGATCCCGGTCATCGTTGTAGGAGGCGACGAGCCGGGAGATCGCGGCCGGGTCGATGACCTCGTGCCGGCCGGCAGCGCCGGCGGGACAGCGTCCAATCGCCGCAGCCAGGCCGTTGAGGCGAAGCGGCTTGCTGAGGTAGTCGTTCATCCCGGCGGCAAGGCATGCCTCCCGGTCTCCTTCCATGGCATTGGCGGTGACTGCGACCAGCCAGGGCCGCTCGTGGTCGGACGAGCTCTCACGGATACGGCGCGCCGCCTCCAGGCCGTCCATCTCGGGCATCTGCACGTCCATCAACACCAGATCGTAAGGCTCGCGCTCCAAAGCTTCGAGCACCTCGATGCCGGTGGTCGCCACCTCGGCCGAGTAGCCGAGCCGGCCCAACATACCGAGCGCAAGCTTGCGGTTTACCGCGTTGTCCTCGGCGAGCAGGATCCGCAGTGCCCGGTTCCCGGCGGTGGTTTGTCCGGCGCCGGCATCAGATCTCCGGTCGGACGGCTTGTCCACCAGGTCGAGTATTGCTTGCAGCAGCTGGCCGGACCGGACCGGCTTGTTCAGCCAGACGTCGACGACCCCGTCGCCGCCGCGGCGATCGATGCCCAGCGAAGACAGGCACACGATTGCGGGCGCCCGGGGGCCGGCCCGGTCCTTGATCTGCCGGCCGGCGGCAATGCCGTCCATCTCCGGCATGTTCAAGTCGACGATGGCCACATCGAAAGTCTCGCCCGTGGTCACCCACTCCAGCGCCTGCACCGCCGAACCCGTTTCACGGGTGGTTAGGCCCCACGCGTTGCAGTGTCCGACAAGGATCCGCCGGGAGGTCTCGTTGTCGTCCACAACCAGTGCGTGCCGCCCGCGGATAGATTCCGCTTCCTTGACCCGCTCGGCCGGAGCCGTGGTAGACGGGTCGACCAGGATCGTGAACCGAAACGTGGTGCCGCGGCCGACTTCGCTTTCCACCCACAACTTGCCGCCCATCATCGTGACCAACCGCTGGCTGATGGCCAGCCCCAGACCGGTGCCGCCGTAACGCCGGGTGGTGGAGGCGTCCACCTGGCTGAAGGACTGGAACAGCCGGTCGAGCCGGTCCTCGGGGATGCCGATGCCGGTGTCCGAGACCGAGAATGTCAGCTCGGTCGGGCCGTCGCTTTCCTTCTGGAGCGCATTAACCGAGACCACCACCTCGCCCTTCTCCGTGAACTTGACCGCATTGCCGATCAGGTTGACCAGGATCTGTCGCACGCGCAGTTCGTCGCCGGCCACCGCTTGAGGAACGTCCTCCTCCACCGCGCCCACCAACTCCAGACCTTTGGCTGCCGCCTTGGGCGCAAGCAGTTCCAGGCTGGCCTCTACGCACGTGCGGATGTCAAAGGGCTCCTTTTCGAGCTCGAGCTTGCCGGCCTCGACCTTCGAAAAATCAAGGATGTCGTTGATGATGGCAAGCAGGCCTTCGCCGCTTTGTTCGATGACCTCTATGTAATCGCGCTGTTCCGAGGTCAGCTCGGTCGTAAGTAAAAGGTCCGTCATGCCGATGACCGCATTCATGGGGGTTCTGATCTCGTGGCTCATGTTGGCGAGGAAGGCGCTTTTGGCCTGGTTTGCCTCGTCCGCCGCCCGGCGGGCGGCCTGAGCTTCTTCGAAGAGCCGGGCGCTGATTATCGCACCGGCAACCTGTCCGGCCACGGTCTCCGCCAGGGCCAGTTCGGAGGGGGAGAAGGTGCGCGTTGCGTCGTCGGCCCGCGCCAGGATCACCCCGATCACGTCGTTGCGCGCCAGAAGGGGGGCAACCATCAGGCTCCCGCGGCCGCTTTGCAACCCCGATCCATTGCCGTCACCGGCTGTTTCAGGGCGGGCACCGGCCACCGCAACCGCCCTTTTTTGCTGCAGGGCGAGGGCCACGGGACCATCCCCGTCCTGGCTCGGGACGGCGCCTATCCGGCTTTCTGCTCGCCCGTCCTGCGAGTGATCCGCCATCAGCACCAGCCGTTTGCCGCCGTCGTCGAATAGTGCGATCGCGGCCGAGGGTACCTTGAAAAGGCGCACGGTTTCTTCGGTGATCCGGTCCAGTACCGTCTGTAGTGTCCGGGCCGACCCGGTGGTCTGGGTGATCCGGTTCAGGGTTGCCAGCTGCTCGCGGTCGCGGGCCAGCCCTTGCGCAATCGCCCCTGCGATGCCGGCGATGAGGAATCCGATTCCCATGCGGAAGGTAATCGAGACCACCAGGAACTCGTTGCCGTATACCGCTGCGCCGAAGATCTCGCGCAGCGTGTACATGACGGTGATGGCGGTCATCGTCCACAGCGCGCCCTTCAGCTGGAAACGGATGGCGGCCTCCATCGGCAGGATGTACAGGAGGGCCCAGATCGCGGTTTCGGTGTCGAAGGTGTAAACCCACACCAGGCAGCTGAACACCACCACGTTGAGGAGCAGAGTGAGCAGGCTGAGACGGCGGGCGGCCTGCAGCGTGCTGGTGCGGCGCAGGCCGGCCCATGCGGCGACGTTGCCCAGCGCCAGCAGCCCGGTGGACGCCAGCGCCAGCGCCAGCATCCCCGGCGGGTATGGGATGTAGTAGGTCAGGATCTGTACGAGCGCAAACGCGACTCCGAACCAGCGGGCGCCCACCATGATCCGCTCGGCGTGCAGCAGGCGCGCCAGCTCGGCCTTTTCCGGGGTGTCGAACGCGGCCGCGGTGTCGCCGTGGCGGGCGGGCGAGTCGCCGGCAATGGAGACCGGCGACCGGTGTTTGAAGCTCCGAGAAACGGCCGCCCAGGAGAGGTCCCGCATGAGGCCAATCATCCCACCGGGGTCAAGCGTCGCGCTAATCGATTGGGTACGTTGTGTGGCAGCCGAAGCGAGGTTCTTGCCCGTAAGGCCATGCTCGGGGCACCGTAGGCAGGTCCCGGAGACTCAGTTGACTTCAGCTCCTCGCGGGCGCGTCCTGACCAGCACGATCCGTTGGCGGACGAGCTTCCGCCCACCGTACAAGGGGGTGTTTCGCCCGTCCCGTGTGTGGGTACTGGGCCCTCAATGGGGGTCCCTTCGTGGATTGAACGCTGGCCCGCAGCCCGTCAATTGCTGCGGGGCGACCTGTTGGGCCGGGGCGCTGCCGCGATGTCCGACCGTTCCGCCTCGCTGCAGCCCCGCACTGCGGAAGCCGACACGGTGGCTCGCTCGGTGTGTCCCTACTGCGCCGTCGGCTGCGGACAGAAGATCTACGTCAAGGACGGGCAGGTCAGCCATATCGAAGGCGACTCCGACAGCCCGATCTCCCGAGGGCGGTTGTGTCCCAAAGGTTCGGCGAGCAAGAGCCTTGTCACCAGCCCGCTAAGACCCAAGAAGGTGCTGTATCGCCGGCCGTTCGGCGACCGGTGGGAGCCGCTCGAGCTCGGCGAGGCGATGGAGATGATCGCCGACCGGGTGATCAAGGCACGGCGCGAGACCTGGGAAGACTACGACGACCAGGGACGGCGGCTGCGCCGGACGATGGGGATTGCCAGCCTGGGCGGCGCCACGCTCGACAACGAGGAGAACTACCTCATCAAGAAGCTGTTCACCGCTCTGGGTGCCATCCAGGTGGAGAACCAGGCCCGGATATGACACTCCGCCACCGTCCCCGGTCTGGGGACATCGTTCGGGCGAGGCGGGGCAACCACCTTCCAGCAGGATCTGGCCAACGCCGACTGCATCGTGATCCAGGGATCGAACATGGCGGAGTGCCATCCGGTGGGCTTTCAGTGGGTGATGGAGGCCAAGGCGCGGGGCGCCACGGTGATCCATGTCGATCCCCGATACACGCGCACCAGCGCACTCGCCGATATCCATGTCCCGCTGCGCCCGGGCACCGACATCGCCTTTCTGGGCGGGGTCGTCAATTACATCCTCGAGAACAACCTGGATTTCCGCGAGTACGTCGTCGCCTATACGAACGCGTCGACGATCGTCGGCGAAGACTTCCGGGACACCGAGGACCTGGATGGGCTTTTCTCCGGCCTCGACCCTGAGTCCCGGACCTACGACCCCTCCTCGTGGCATTACGAGGGGATGCAGACCAACCCGGCCGCCGGCCTGCGAACGCACGGCGAGGAGGTCGAGGAGGCGGCCTCGGAGGAGCACGGCAGCCACGGTCCCACCATGGAGGGGGAAG
>Ga0247713_1001578_pt1 | contig 11083 bp, 6 predicted proteins | sample 21E_NmetaG_FD_189936 | JGI IMG/M metagenome (GOLD analysis project Ga0247713, IMG submission 189936) | Soil microbial communities from hillslope of Landscape Evolution Observatory, University of Arizona, Oracle, AZ, United States - 2-1-E_N | ecosystem: Engineered > Artificial ecosystem > Mesocosm... | reverse complement strand
TCGGCGCTGACGCTCGACAATAACGAGCTGCCGATGCTCGTCACTCCGGGGGCTGCCGGCGAGCCGCCGAAGCTTGCGCTGCTGCCTTATTATACGATCGACAATCAGGCGGTCACCGTCGCCGGCGACGCCCGCGGCTTGCAGTTCGACCGGCTTCCCGGAAGCTTCGCCGTGCGCCTGACCGGAAGCATCGCCGAAGGAGCAAGGCCGGCATTGCTTCGCCTCGCCATCGACGACCCGGCCCATTATGCCGCCTGGCGGCTCAAGGCCCTCCTCGAGGAACGCGGGGTCAAGGTGACCGGCGCAGTGTCCGTCCGCCACCGGCCGCCGATGCCTGGCGACGATCCGACCGCCCGAAGCGGCGACGGCTCGCCGCCCCCGCCCCGCCTACCCCCGCTTGCGAAGCTGACTCCACCGCCGCTGATCGAGGACATCGCCGTCATCAACAAGGTCAGCCAGAACGTTCACGCCGAGCTGCTTCTGCGCCGAATTGGCAGCATTTCGGGAAGTGGCTCGATCGCCGACGGGACGGCTGTCGTCCGCTCCATGCTCGAGCGCGCCGGCGTTCCGCGACCCAATCACGATTTTGCCGACGGGTCGGGCATGTCGACCTACAACCGGGTTGCGCCGCGCGGGGTCGTCACGCTGCTGCGCTGGATCGACGCCCAGCCGTGGGGCGCTGCATGGCGAGCGACCCTGCCGGTCGCCGGAATAGACGGAACGCTTGCCCGCCGCTTTCGCGGCACCGCTCTCGATGGCCGCCTGTTCGCCAAGACCGGAACGTTGAACGCGACCAATGCGCTGTCCGGCTACATGATCGCCCGGAGCGGCCGGACCTTGCTGTTCTCGATTTTCGCCAATGACGTGCCGGAGGGCGCAAGCGCCAACCGAATGATCGACGCGGCGCTGGAAATGGTTGCGGCAGAAAACTGACAGTCGGTCGCAGACGCGCGGCATCAGCATTGGAGATTTGGCGATGCGCTATTCGCCGGGCCGTATTCGGTTGAAATAGAAACTCTAATTGCAAGTCCGCTCGTTTTCGGTACTTCTTGGAATCGATGAGTGCCTAGGGGGAGTGGTAACATGGGCAAGTCACGGTTCCAGGTCGCATTGCATCTGACGACGGCGACGGCGGCATTGCTGTTCGCGACGAGCGCGCCGGCGGCGGCGCAAAGCATCCAGCCCGAAGAGGAGACCACCGACGAGGCGCCAACCCCGACAGGGGCCGCGACTCCGGTCCGAGGAGCCGATCTGGCAAGCGGCGCCAGCCAGCCGCCAGGCGACATTATCGTCACCGGATCGCGCATCAGGCGCGACCCCAACCAGAGCGCGCTGCCCCTGCAAATCGTCACTACCCGCGAGCTTGAGCGAAACGCGATCACCAGTCCCGAGCAGCTGGTTGCCTATCTTCCCACCAACGGTACCGCGGCCGACAATCTGGCGAGCAATGCCGACGTCGTCAGCGGCCAGCAACGCGGCAACAATGGCGCTTCTTTCGCCAACCTTCGCGGGCAGGGCTCGGGATCGACGCTGATCCTGCTCAACAGCCGCCGAGTCGCGGCGCACGGGCTGCAGGGGTCGGCGGTCGACGTCAACCAGATCCCCTTTGCGGCGATCGATCGGGTCGAGGTTCTGAAGGAAGGCGCGTCGGCGATCTACGGCACCGACGCGATCGGCGGAGTGATCAACTTCATCCTTCGCAAGGATTACCAGGGATTCGGAATCCAGGGGTTCACCGACACGCCGTTGCGCGGCGACCATAATATGTACCGCGGCTCGGCGATCGCCGGCTTCGGTGACCTCAGCGCCCAGGGCTTCAACGTCATGGGCGCGGTCGCTTACCACAAGTCGCCCGAGCTGCGCGGGGACCAGCGCGACTTCGTCAACACCTTCCAGGTGGACCGCGGCCTGTCGGTCGACACCCGCGGAACGCCGCACGCGACCATCTTCCCGCTTGCCGGCACGTTCTTCCCGACCGCCGCATCGACGCCATTCGTTCCCGGAACGAATACGCGCGCCAGCGGAGGTATCAACATCCTCGACATTCCGGGCGGCGAGGGGTGCGGTACCGTTTCCGGCCAGGCTGCCTACGATCACCTTCTATGGAACACGCCTTCGGCCGCGCTGGCTTGCGCCTGGGACACTGGCCGCGCCGCGGTATTGCAGCAGCCTCTGCAGACTCTGACCTGGCTGGGGCGCGGAGTCGTCGCCTTCGGCCCGCACGAACTCTTCGCTGAGGTCACCGGATCGGACGCGACCGCAATCAAGCGCTTCTCGAACCTGCAGATCACGCCGAACACGACCACCCAGAGGTACGAGCATCCGGTCGGCGCTCCAGGATGGGACCTGGTTTACAACCGCTTGATCCAGGCCTTTCCCGAGCTTGCGACTCGAGCACCGGCCGGCTTCGCCTATCGCTGGCGCTGCATGGAGTGCGGGCGGCGCGAGATCGTCACCGACACCAAGACGGCGCGTTATTCGCTTGGCGTCGACGGCCCCATCATGGCCGGCTGGGACTATCGCGCCGGCGGCTCCTACGCGCAAAGCGAATCACAGTCGGAACTCGGCTCGGGCTATTATTTCCGCGGCACTCGAGCCGACGGATCCGACGATCCGAATGCGCCGCTCGCGCCCGGAGCGACAAGGCGCGGCATCATCGGCCTGCTGAACAGCGGCCTGATCAACCCATTCCTGCTGCCGGGGCAGTCGCAATCGCCGGCGGCGCTCGCTGCCCTTCGCGCGGTGTCGGCCGAGGGCACGATCCTTTACGGCGGCAAATATTCGGTCACTCAAATCGATTCGTCGGTATCGGGGTCGCTGTTCAGCCTGCCGGGCGGAACGGTCCGCGCAGCGCTCGGAGTCGACTTGCGACGAGAGAAATACCGGTTCAACGGCGACGTTCGCGAGGCGTCGGCGCAGCCCGTCATCATCGCCGCACCGTTCGACAATCAGAATGCGCTGGAAGGCGCTTCGCGCAACATCAAGGCGGCTTACGCCGAGGTGCTCGTTCCGATCCTCGACAATCTCGAAGTGACCGCGGCTGGCCGGATCGACCATTATTCCGGCTTCGGTTCGACCAGGAACCCGATGATCAACTTCAAGTACCGGCCGATCCGGCAGCTGATGTTGCGCGGCAACTACAATACCGGCTTCCGGGTGCCGACCTTCAACCAGCTGTTCAACGGCGAGATCGAGGCGCTGTTCACCGGGGCAGACATCGCCGACCCGGCCAAATGCCCCGGGGCGGTACCCAATCCGGCGGTGCCCGGCTGCGAATCGCTGGCCCGGTCGATCAACATCATCAGCGGCGGCAACCTGGGGCTCGAGCCCGAGACGGCGAAGATGTTCAGCCTCGGCGCGGTGCTCCAGCTTTCGCGAAACTTCAGCGCCTCGGCCGACTTCTACAGCATCGATCGCGAAAAAACCTTCCAGGTGCTATCGCGGCGCCAGCTCGTCGACAATTTCCAGCTGTTCCCCGATCGCTTCATTCGCGACTCGGCGGGCAATTTGCTGGCGCTCGACCAGCGGTGGATCAATACCGGCGGCTCGAAGACGCAGGGGGTCGACATCACGCTTCGCGGTGCGCTCGATGCCTTGGGAGGCCGCTTCGCGGGTGGAATTGACGGCAATTATTTGCTGAAGAAGAAGGAGCAGCTGATCGAAGGCGGCGCGTTCGACAATCGTCGCGGTGTCTTCTCCTTCAGCGGCGACCTTGGCCTGAAGTGGAAGCACAACGCCTTCATCAGCTACGGCACCGGGCCGTGGACCCTGGGGCTGACGCAGCTCTACCGTTCCAGCTACAAGAACCAGCAGCTGCCCGGCGTTGCGCGCGGGCTGGTCGATCCGCCCAACGACGTGATCAACGTCAAGCCGTACACGCTCTACAACCTGTCAGCGGCAATCGGCGTGACCGAGCGGATGCGGCTGACGGCGACCGTCAAGAACCTGTTCGACACGGATCCGCCGTTCGCCATCGCCTATGACAGCGACACCGGCGGCGGCAGCTCTTGGGAACCGCGGGTCGCCGATCCGCGTGGCCGGGCATTCACGATCATGGCCGACGTGAAGTTTTAGAAACTGGGCGGTTACGACAAAATGGGCCGTGGCCGTGGCGGGGGGATGGAGAGACGCAGATCATGGCCGATTGGCGCTCTGATCACGGCATCGGGTCGTGCGCTCGCCCTTCCGCTGCTAGTCATGGCCGCAGGCTGCACCACGCCCGTTAGCCCGGCGGGCGATGCGGCGCCGGTCGCGCAGGTCGGGGTCGCGTTCGACCGCGACTCCGAGATCGGCAGCTTTGCCGAGGGCTTCGCCGATCCCGGCAGCGGCCGCGAAATGACCCCCGACGACCCCGCGCGGGTCGCATCGATCACCAAGCTCGCGGTGGCGGTCGGGATCATGCGGCTCGTCGAACGCGGACAAATCGATCTCGACGGCGACGTTTCGGCGCAGCTCGGCTGGCCGCTTCGCAATCCCGCCTTCCCCGACCGGCCGATCAGCCTGCGCATGCTGCTGGCCCATACGTCGAGCGTGCGCGACGGGATTGAATATTGGGCGATTCCGCTCGGGACATCGGTCCAAAGCAGCATGGCCGACCCGAAAGCCTGGGACGACGGCCACCCGCCGGGCGGCTATTTCACCTATTCGAACCTCAACTATCCGATCATCGGCTCGCTGGTCGAACGCGTGACCGGCGAGCGGCTCGACCGCTGGCTTCGGCGCGAGGTGCTCGAGCCGATGAAGCTCGACGCGTGCCTCAACTGGTCGGGCTGCAGCGAGGCGGCGATCGCCCGCGCGGTGGTGCTGATGCAGGATGGCAAGGCGGTCCGCGACGATCTGGGCGGCAAGCCGCCCGCCTGCCCGGTGCTGGTGCCCGAGGGCGCAAGCTGCGACCTTTCCCGATGGCGAGCGGGCGAGAATGGAGCTTTGTTCTCCCCTCAGGGCGGACTTCGCATCTCGGCGCGGGGACTGGCGCGAATCGGCCAGATGCTGCTGAACGGCGGCACGCTCGATGGTGTTCGAATCCTCACTGCGCAATCGGTGGAAGCGATGCTCGCCCCGGTCTGGCGATTCGACGGGCGCAACGGCGACACCGACCATGGCTTTTACTGCAGCTACGGCCTCGCCACGCAGCTGATCCCGACGGCGGTCCCGGGCTGCAGGGACGACCCGGCGGGCAACGGAGTCCCCCGGGTCGGCCACGCCGGCGACGCCTATGGCTTGCGCTCCGGCCTGTGGATCGACCGGGCTTCCGGAACCGGCGTCGCCTACTTCGTTACAGGCTTGTCGGCGGAGCCGCCGCGTGGCCGAAGCGCCTATCGCGCAGCAGAAGAGGCGGCCCTTCGCCGCACCCTGGCCCTCTTTCGAACACCGACCGGGGATCGCTAGCGCCTCGGACCGAAGGCGGCTTCAATTCGCAACAACCCTTGCCGCTGCTCGCTGCCGGGCTAAGGTCGCCCCCATGGCCTTTTTCCTTCGAGCATTATGCGCCGCCTTCGCGCTCGCGATTGCCGCGCCAGCCGCCGCCCAGCTGACCAAAGCCGAGCAGTCAATGGTCGCAACCATCGATTCCGAGCGGGATCGAACGCTCGCCATGCTCGAGAAATGGGTCAACCAGAACAGCGGCACGATGAACTTCGCCGGCGTCAAGGCGGTCGGAGAGATGCTTCGCGCCGAGCTCGAACCGCTGGGATTCAAGGTCGAGTGGATCGACATCAGCGCCGCCAATCGCGCCGGCCACATCGTCGCTCGGCACAAGGGCAATGGCCGAGGCAAGCGACTGCTGCTGATCGGCCATCTCGACACGGTGTTCGAACCGGACTCGCCCTTCCAGCGCTGGGTTCGCGAAGGCAATCTCGGCCACGGTCCCGGGGCCGTCGACAACAAGGGCGGCATGGCCGTGCTCATCGCCGCGCTGCGCGCGATGCGGGCAGCCGGAACGCTGAAGGACGCGGATATCACCGTCTTCCTGAGCGGCGACGAGGAGGATGCGGGGCCATTGGACATCGCCCGGCGCGACCTGTTCGCGGCCGGCAAATGGGCGGACGTCGGGCTCGATTTCGAAGGGCTTGCCCGGCTCGACGGCGCCGACATGGGCTCGATCGCCCGGCGAAGCTCCGACGAATGGACCCTCAAGGTCACCGCGCGCAGCGGCCACTCGAGCGGAATATTGACTCCAAGCGTCGGGTCGGGCGCGATCTACGAACTGGCTCGGATCATCGACAGCTTCCGCCGTGAAATCTCCGAGGACAAGCTGACCTTCAACGTCGGCCTGATCGGCGGCGGCACGACGGCCGAACTGGCCGCCGACAATCTGAGCATCTCCGCAAATGGCAAGACCAACGTCGTCGCCGCCACCGCAATCGCCCGAGGCGACCTGCGGGCGATGAGCGCCGACCAAATCGCTCGCGCCCAGGCGAAGATGCGCGAGATCGTCGCTCAGCCGCTGAGCGGCGCAACGGCCGAAATCACCTTCGAGCCGGACGGCTATCCGCCGATGGCGCCGACGGAAGGCAATCGCGCGCTCCTGTCCCGGCTCAACCAGGTCAACCGCGACATGGGATTGCCCGAAATGGGCGAGCTCGACCCTGTCCGGCGCGGCGCCGCCGACATCAGCTTCGTCGCCCAGGACATCGATGGTCTCGCCGGGCTCGGGCCGGGGGGCAGCGGCGCGCATTCGGAAAGCGAGCGGGTCGATATCGATTCCATCTATCTGCAGGCGAAGCGTGCCGCCATCCTGATGAGCAGGCTCTCCAGGGAACGCCGACGGCGCTAGCCGCCGCCGCGTTCAGCGGCCCTTCGCCGGTCTCCGGGGTTCATCGGCTGGGGTCCAGCCATTGCGGGATGAGGTCGTTTTGGATCAGCGCCTCGACATCCTGCCTCTCGCGGACGACCGCCCAGTCGCTGCCGTTCACCAGGACTTCGGCGGCTAGCGGACGCGAATTATAGGTGCTGCCCATCGTCGCCGCATAAGCGCCGGCGGTCCTGACGATCATCAGCTCGCCGGCCTCGACCCGCTCGATCGTTCGAGCGCGCGCGAAAATGTCGCCCGATTCGCAAACCGGCCCGACGATGTCGGCGACCATGGGATTCTCATGCTTCGGAACGACCGCTTCGATCGCGTGCCACGCATCGTAGAGGCTGGGGCGCATCAGATCGTTCATCGCCGCGTCGACGATGACGAAAGGCTGGCTCGGCCCTTCCTTCACTCGAATCACTTTGGTCAGGAGTACGCCCGCGTTGCCGACGATCAGCCGGCCCGGCTCGAAGACGAGGCGGACGTCCCAGCCAGCGGTCATTCGCTCGACGAGCGCGGCATAATCCGCGGGGCTCGGCGGCACTGGCGCCGACGGATCATAAGGGACGCCAAGGCCGCCTCCCAAATCGGCAACCGTGATTTCGTGGCCGGCCGCCCGAAGCTCGCCGATGAGCTTGCCCAATATCCCGAACGCGGCTTCGAGCGGATCGAGGCTGGTCAGCTGGCTGCCGATGTGGACCGCCACCCCTTGCGGGGCGAGGCCCGGAAGCTGTCGCGCCCGTTCGAACGCCGACAAGGCCTGGCCGATGCCGATCCCGAACTTGTCCTGCGCTCCGCCCGTCGAGATTTTCGCATGCGACCCCGCCGCCACGTCCGGGTTGATCCGAAAGCTGACCGGCGCCTTGCGGCCGACCGCGAGCGCGACCTCGGAAAGCATTTCGGCCTCGGCGAAGGATTCGACGTTGAACTGATAGAGTCCGCCCCGCAGCGCCAACGCCATCTCCTCCGCGGTCTTGCCGACTCCGGAAAAGACGATCTTGTCGGCCGCGATCCCGGCCGCTCGCGCACGGCGATATTCGCCTCCCGAAACCACGTCCGCGCCCAGCCCCTCGGCCGCCAACGTCGCCAGCACCGCGGCATTGGGATTGGCCTTGACGGCAAAGGCGATGAGCGGATCCTCGAGCTTCGTCAGCGCGCTTTTCAATACCCGCGCGTGCCTCTGCATGGTGGCGGTCGAATAGACATAGACGGGGGTGCCGACTTGCCGCGCGATGAGCGGCAGCGGGACGTCCTCGCAATGCATAACGCCGCCGCGCAGCTCGAAATGATTCACCGGTCAGCTCCCGCCGCTCAGGACACTGCCGGCTCGAGAATCCTGATCGTGCCCGCCGATGCGTCGATCTCGGCGCGAACGCCGACCGGGATGCTGAACTGGTCGTCGATATGCCCGATCAGCGCGCCCTGATAGGCCGGGACTCCAAGCGGCTCGACATGCTGCCGAAGCACCTGGGACAATGTGAACCCGCCGTAAGAGGGACCGGCGGCGCGGCAATTGGTGCACTGCCCGAAGACCACGCCCGCAACGCGACGGAGCACTCCGGCCAGCGCAAGCTGCGTGAGCATTCGGTCGACCCGGTACTCGGCCTCGTCGACATCCTCCAGGAACAGTATCGCGCCGTCGAAACTCGGCAAATAGGGCGTGCCCATCAGCGCGGTGAGAACGGTGAGATTGCCGCCGAGCAGCGGTCCAGCGGCCTTGCCTGGGCGAATGGTCTGGGTCCTCCAGTTCCGCTGGACGAGCCGATCGTCGGTCGCCTGCGGATTGCGGTACAGCGGAGCCTTTCCATCGAAGACGAGATCCTTGAACGCGTTCCACGAAAGCTTCCCCCACATGCTCGACGCATTCGGGCCGTGAATGGTGGGAAAGCCCGCCCGGGCGGCAAATGCCATGTGCAGCGCGGTGATGTCGCTGAAGCCGATCAAAAGCTTCGGATTGGCGCGGATCAGGTCGAAGTCGAGGTGGGGCAGGATTCGGGCCGAACCCCAGCCACCGCGAACCGCGAAGACGGCCCGCACGCTGGGGTCGGAATACATTGCGTTGAGGTCGGCGGCACGGCTCTCGTCGCTGCCGGCGAGATAGCCGTGTCGGGCGCGCAGGTGCGGCGCCGGTTTTGGCACCAGCCCCATCGCGGCGATCGCTTCCATGGCGATCTGAAGGTCGAAATCATCGGCGAGAAAGCTCGCGGGCTTGACGATTCCGACCGTGTCTCCACGGCGAAGCCGGGGCGGCTTCGGGCCGGACCCTTGCGCATTGAGGACGGCAGTCGGCAGCGCGGCCGAAGCAGCGAGTGCAGTGAAAACCTGGAGTGCCGTGCGCCTGTCGTGCATCCGCCTGGCCATAGCAGCAAAATCGCGCGCCTGTCCCATCCCGAAAAGCGGGTCTAGTTCCTGCGGATTATCGGTGCGCTCTGACGGCCGCTGGACGGTATTCGGCCCTCGATCCGGGGCCAGCCGTCGCGCCAGACGATCGGGTCGATCAGCATCACGCGCCTGGTGTTCACATCGTCGGTCGGCTTGGAGCGCGGCCGGCGCGTGTCGACCGCGTGATAAAGCATCCAGTCGGTGCCGGCATCGTCGCGGATGACGCTGTTATGTCCCGGCGCCAGCCAGTTCGAGCCGGCCTCGAGGATGACCTTGTCGGCCGGGATTTCGAATGGCCCGGTGGCGCTTCGCGAGCGGGCGACCATCGCCGCATAATGAGCGTTCGGCCCGCAGCAATTGTCGCCGGAATAAAAGAGATAATAATAGCCGCCGCGAAGAATCACCCAGGCCCCTTCGACCAGTCGCTGATATTCGCTCGGCTCCTCGGTCTTGATGGTGTGGACAAGGTCGATCGGACGGCTTCCGGGCGCGAAACTCACCCGATCGGGGGCCAGCTCCTGGACCTTGATCGGCCCGAAGCCCGATCCCCAGTAGAGCAGGCGCTTCCCCGTCGCCGGGTCGTCGAAGGCCATCGGGTCGATGTTGACGAAGCCTTCGCCGCACAGCAGCGGCGCGCCAATGTCGGTGAACGGCCCCTGCGGCTGGTTCGCCGTGGCGACCGCCAGGCACAGGCCGCGGCTTTCGTCCTCGAGCGCGGCGTCCGGCTTGGCCGAATAATAAAGATAATAACGTCCGTCGGCCGCGAAGACGTCGGGCGCCCAGAAATCCTGGGTTCGGCTGGCCCAGCCCGGCTTGACCGGAAGCGCGTCGCCAAGATGCTGCCAGTTGACCAGATCGGCCGAGCGGGCAACCTGCATGTTGATCATCCGACCGTCGCGCTCGGTCTGGGTGGCGTAGGCGTAGAAAAAGCCGTCGGCCGAACGGATCACTGCAGGGTCCGGAAAGTCCGAATCGAGCACCGGATTGGCGAATGTCGCCTGTGGGCCGGCCGGCTGAGGGACGGCGCAGCCGGCGGCCAGCATGGCGGCGAACAGCAACGCCAGCAGCTTGGCGATCGTCTCCATCGCTTCACGATAGGACGATGCCGGGCGCATCGGAAGGACTTTCCATCGCCGGCTCGCCGCTCTATCGGCGCCGCCGATGAACCGCTTTGAATCGCAGCCCGCCTTTCACGTCGAAGCAGAGGAGGACGGGGAGGGGACACGCTTCACCGTCCGGGCGGACGGGCAGCAGCGCGAATATCATGTTCGCGGCGGCGAGCATCCGCATTATCTCGAGTTCTTCGCCGAGCTGGCCGAGGACTTCGGAACTCGGGTTCCGGGCTCGGTCGAGGAGCCCCGCTCCGACCAAGGCGACATTCGCTGGCGACCGCTGATTACCGAAAACCTCGAGCCACGCACGCATTATGGCTACGGCGACCCGGCGGTCGTGAGGACCGGCGAGGGATGGGTTTTGACGGCAACGAGCAGCGATGCGCCCGATGCCTTCCCGATCGTCTTCTCGAGCGACCTCGACCAGTGGGAGCCGCGGGGGCACATCTTTCCGCGAGGGCAGACGCCGCAATGGTCGGCGACAGGTCGGCATGTCGCCGATTTCTGGGCGCCCGAGATCGCCAGGGTCGGCGACGAATATTGGGCCGCCTACACGGCACGCCAGCAAAGCAACGCGCTCGCCATCGGGCTCGCGCGGTCACCGACACCCTTCGGCCCGTGGGAAGACAATGGCGAGCCGCTGATCACCGGCGGCAAGGTGCTCTATCCGGGCACGGCGGCCAGCGGCGGAGTGATCGATTCGCACATATTCGTCGACGATGACGGAACGCCCTTCCTGTTCTGGAAGAACGACACCAACGGCTTGTGGCCAAGGCCGCTGGCCGCCGTGCCC
>Ga0247713_1001577_pt1 | contig 11084 bp, 14 predicted proteins | sample 21E_NmetaG_FD_189936 | JGI IMG/M metagenome (GOLD analysis project Ga0247713, IMG submission 189936) | Soil microbial communities from hillslope of Landscape Evolution Observatory, University of Arizona, Oracle, AZ, United States - 2-1-E_N | ecosystem: Engineered > Artificial ecosystem >... | reverse complement strand
GAGGCGGCGGAGGTGGTGGCGGCGGGGGCGCCTGGTAGGCGCGGCCTAGGGCTCGTCGGTGCGGGCGCGCGCGAGCCGCAGTGCGCGCAGCGCGAGCTGGAGCCGCAGCTTGTCCTCCGCGTGGCGGAGCGACCATCCGGTTAGCCGCTCCACCTGCTTCAGGCGGTAGGTCACGGTGTGGGGGTGGGCGAACAGCTTCTCGCCGGCGATCTTGATGCTCCCGTCGGCGTCGAAATAAGCCTCGAGCGTCTTCACCAGGTCGCCGCGGCGCTTCTGGTCGTAGTCGAGGAGCGGGCCGAGCGTCCGGTCGACGAAGCGATCGACCAGCTTCGGCTCGCTGCGGAGGAAGTGATAGAGGAGCAGTTCGTCGAAGAGGTAGACGCTTCCCTCGATGCCGAGCGCAAGCCCGACCTCGAGGGCCTCCCGCGCCTCGAGATAGGCGCGACGGATGCCCTCCAGCCCCGGCTCGGGGCCGCCCATGCCGAACCGCCAGCCGCCCTGCAGCTCGACCACCATCTTCTCCGCGGTCGCGTACCCGTCGACGGCGGCATCCACCGGGAGCAGCGCGATCGTCTGCTCGCCCTTCTGCAGGACGATCGGATCGGCCGCAGCGTCCCCCGTCGCGCTCGCGGCTGCGGCCGCGACCACTCCCTCGTGACGCCCGCCGCGGGCGTCACCGACACCGACCAGCGCGAGGTACGAGAGCGAGAGGTCGTACCCGAACGCGTGCGCGCGGCGGAGTATCTCCTCGGGTTGCGCGTCCGTGCCGTAGAGGAGGTCGGCGAGGAACTCGCGGCGCGCGCCTTCTTGCTCGCGCACGATGGCGCGCTGCGCCCGCGCGTAAGCCTCGGCCACGCTCATCGAGATCACGTCCGTGTAGCGGAGGAGAGCGTCGGCGAGCGCGATCGACGCCTCGAGGGCCTCTTCGCCGCGCTCCTTCCGGCACTCGTCTGCCAGCACGTCCCAGCAGACGCGCGAGACCGTGCGGTAGGCGTGCAGCACGTCGTCGAGGGGGATGCTCGCCTCGGCACGCCGAGCGCCGACCCGCTCGATCGCCTCGAGCTCCTCGCTGCGGACGTCGCGGTCCTCGCTCAGGACGCCGGCCAACGTCGCGACGTTCCCCCTGACCGCCTCGCGCACGTCGTCCCGGAGCGCATCTCCGCCGCGGCCGTATGCCGGCGCGCTGTCGAAGATGGCTTCGGTGCAACGCTCGGCGATCTCGTCGAGCCGCGCCAGGAAGGCGTCGATGATCGTTCGGATCGCGGATGGAGGCATCAGGCCGGAGCGGCCACTCGCCGCAGGGCGCGGCCCAGGGCATCACGTGCGGCGACCGCCGCGGCCGGCGGAACCGAGACGCCCTCCTCTTCCAGCGCGTCGACGGGATCGAGTGCCGCTACGTACGCCGTCGAGCCCTGCTCCTGGACGACGACGTTGCAGGGGATGTGCATGGCGACGCGGATGTCGCCGTCGAGCTGCTCGATCTCCCGACTGTTCCAGGCGCCCATGAACAGGTATTGACGCTCCGCGCCGGCCTCGGGCCCGAGGACGCCCCCGACGTGCATCTCGGTGATGATCGAGAAACCTTCGCCGCGCAGAGCGAGGCGGGCGCGCACCACGGCTTCATCGTATCCCTCGTCTACGAGGACGCTGTAGCCGTAGTCGCTCATCTCCACTACGGTACCGCTCGATGCCCCTGCTCGCAGTCCCGAACGTCTCCGAGGGACGGCGGCTGGACGTCGTCTCTGCGCTGGTCGATCGGATCGACGCGAACGGCGGGATCGTGTTCGACCGGCATGCCGACGCCGCCCATAACCGCGCGGTCCTGACCGTCGGCGGTGACCTCTTGCGTTCCATGGGAGAGCTTGCGATCGCGGCGCGGGACATGATCGACCTGACGCGTCACGACGGGGTTCACCCGCGCCTCGGCGCGCTGGACGTGTGCCCGATCGTGCCGTATCGCGAGCCGGCGGAGGCCGCGCGCGAGCTCGCCGAGCAGGTCGGACGCGTCCTCGGGGACGCCGGCATCCCGGTGTTCCTCTACGGTGCGGCGGCCCGGCGCGCCGAGACTCGGCATCTCCCCGGCCTGAGACGCGGAGGTCTCGCCGGGATCGTGCAGAGGATCGCCGGCGGCCTGGCGCCGGACTTCGGTCCGCCGGAGGTCGATCCGCGCACGGGAGTCACATGCGTTGGTGCGCGCGGCCCCCTGATCGCGTTCAACGTGTGGCTGGAAGGCGACGCATCCGTGGCGGCCGCGATAGCCGCCCGCGTGCGTACGTCGGGTGGCGGCCCGCCCGGAGTGAGGGCGCTGGGCTTGGCGATGGGCGATCGGGGGCACGCCCAGGTCTCGATGAATCTGACCGACCCCGCGACGACCGGCATCGATCGCGTCTTCGAGGCCGTGGAGGCACTCGCGGAGAAGGAGGGGGTGCGTATCGCCGCGACCGAGATCGTCGGCCTGGTCGAGGAGCGCTTCCTGCCCAAAGGGAAAGCGGCCCGGCTGCTCATGGCGCCGGGCCGCTCGGTTGAATCAGCGCTGCAGGGTTAAGACGACCTCGTCGACTTCCTCGTCGACTTGCGTGCGGTCGATTTGCGCGTGCCCGTCGACTTGCGGGTCCCGGTGGACTTGCGCGTGCCGGTGCCCTTGCGGGTCGACTTGCGCGCCGTGGACTTGCGCGTGCCGGTGGACTTGCGGGTCGACTTGCGTGCGGTCGACTTCTTCCGACCTGTCGACTTCTTCCGACCTGTCGTCTTCTTCCGACCTGTCGTCTTCTTGCGACCGGTGGTCTTCTTGCGCCCCGTCGTCTTGCGGGCGCCCGTCGTCTTCCGCGTCGACTTCCTGGCGGTCGACTTCTTCCGACCGGTCGTCTTCTTCCGACCGGTGGTCTTCTTGCGTGCGCCCGTGGTCTTGCGCGCGCCCGTCGTCTTGCGGCCGGTCGACTTCCGCGCCGATGTCTTGCGCGCGGTGGTCTTCCGCGTGCTCTTCCGTGCGGCCGTCTTACGACCCGTCGTCTTCTTCGCTGCCAACCTGCACCTCCTCTTCGCTCCTTGCGAGATCGTTCGATCTCGCAACCCCGGCGTTGCGCTGCTTCATCCAACTGCCCCGAACGCGCATGTCACAAACGCGCATTCAAGTAGCTATTGAGCAACATTCGAAGGGAAGGTGCAAGCATTCTTTTGTTCCGTCGGTGGATCGCGCGCGTTACGACGCGGTGCGCAGACGCCGAATCGTGCGCTCTTTACGAAGCCGACGACGTTCGCGTTCGGATGTTCCGCCCCATATGCCGAACTGCTCTTTGTTGTTCAACGCGTACTCAAGACACTGCATACGAACGGGACAGTCGCGGCACACCGCGCGCGCGGCCTTCGAAGATCCACCGCGTTCGGGAAAGAAGATCTCGGGATCGACCTCGGTGCAACGTGCGTCGCTCTGCCACTCGAGCGGCTGGAGCAGCTTGGTAGTGATCCTCTGCATGTCCCCCGGCTCCTCCCTGCAGGGCTTCCTCGCGGAAGGCCACATTCAGCCGGACCGTCGACGGAAGGCGCCTCGGGAAATCCGCCCCCGGCCCGAATCACAATGTTGTAATTCTAGGCTTGCGATTCGGCGGCGCGCAAGGGGCCTGACCTGCGACTTTGTCGCGCCCTACCCGGGCGTGGGCGCCGCGGCTCGGAGCGCGGCGAACACCTCTTCGGCGACGATGGGCTTCACGAAGACGGCGGCGGCGCCGGCTTGGCGCGCCAGCCATTCGTCCTGATAGCGATCGAGCAAGATGACGACCGGGACCGATCCGAGGCGCGTCGTCGCATGCATGTCGCGCGTGAGAGCGAATCCGCCCGCGCTCCCCGTCTGCAGATCCACGATCACACCCGCGGGAACGCGATCCTGCAGCCAGACCCAAGCGTCGCGCGCCTCGCGCGCGGTATGTACCTCGGCTTCACCCGATAACCCGAACTCGAGCTCCTCACGGATCGCGTCGTTGTCGGTCACCACGAGGACACTCGGCGCGCCGGCCATATCAGGCGGTCGCGGCTGTCCCGGCGTGACCCCTCACGTCCGCGGCCACGTCCGCGAGGATCTCGTCGATCTTCAGATCGAACCCGGTCTCCATCGACTGCAGGCGCCCGAGAGACGCGACGAACTCACGAGCCGCGGTCTCCGCCGCATCGACGCCTTCGACGAGGACGGTGGTGTAGTGCCGAGCGAAATGGGCGCCGCAGAAGGGACATCTGCCGGGAGCGTCGGACTCGGGGCCGATCTGCGAGAGCAGGAAGTCTCGCCCACACCTTCCACATGTAGCTTCGATCTTCATCATTCACCTCTCGCGCGTCGGGATGCGCCGTGATGATAGTCGTCGTCCGGCTCCCGCCGCGGCGACGCCTAGAGCTCGGCCTTGACGAGGTCGACCGCGGCCCGGATGTTGGCGAGTTTCCCCTTCGCCTCGTCCACCTTCCGCGTCTTGAGGCCGCAGTCGGGATCGACGAACACCCGCTCGGGCGGGATGTGCTCGAGCGTCCGCCTGATCCCCGCCGCGATCTCCTCGACCGGCTCCACCGCGTGGTGGTGGACGTCGACCACGCCGAGCCCGATGTACTTGGTGAAGGGATGCTCGGCGAACGCCTCCAGCAGGGAGTAATCGGAGTTGGCGAACTCGAGGTCGATCTGGTCGACCGGGATCTCGAGCATCTTCGGATAGGCATTGTGGAAGTCGCCGTAGCAGATGTGGGTGATCGTGTGGGCCGAGAGCGGCTCCGTCACTATCTGCATCGCCTCGATCACGAGGTCGAGCTCGTCCATGCGCGTCGACGCAGCGGGCTCATCGATCTGGATGAATTTCGCCCCCGCGCGCTCGAGGTCGAGGGCCTCGTCCCGTATGACCTTCGCCAGGTCGAGGACGAGGTCGCGGCGCGTGGCGTAGTGCTCGTTGAAGGACCAGTCGCAGATCGTGTACGGGCCGGTCAGCATCCCCTTCACCGGGCGATCGGTGAGCGACTGGGCGTATTCCCACCACTCGACCGTCACCGCGTGGTCGCGGCCCACCGGACCAACGGCGATCGGCTTCCTGTAGTAGCGGTTCCCGTAGGAACGGACGAGGCCGCCGATCTCGAGACCCGGCAGCTCCTCCGCGAAGAACGCGACCATGTCGCCGCGGTAGATCTCGCCGTCGACGACCACGTCGGTCGGCAGGCTGTTCTGGAACTCGATCCACTCCCGCGTCGCCTTACGCTCGAGCGCACGCAGCTCGTCTCCGTCGATCTCGCCCCGTGCGCGCCGCTTGCGGGCCTCGAGGATGTAGTCGGGCTTGGGGAGACTCCCCACCGACGTGGTCCACAGGCCCGGGCCCTGCAGCTCAGGAACGCTCATCGGCCCTCCACCTTTCGCGCCGCCTCGACGAGACGACCGAGCTTGGCGCGCGCCTTCTCGCGCGGCAGGAACTCCAATCCACAGGAGGGGCTGACGCTCAGCCTCTCCTCGCCGACTGTGGCGGCGAGCGACGCGATCCGGCGCGCCAGCTCGTCCGTGTCCTCGAGCTTCGTGTTCCGAGCATCGACGATCCCCGCCTGGAGCCTCATCGTCGACGGGAGCTCCGGCAGCAACTCTTCGTTCTCGGCGCCCGCCACGAGATCGAGCCCGAAGCCGTCGACCGGAAGATCGAACAGACCGCGCCCGAGGCGCTTCGCGCTCCCGAAGTAGGTGGCGACGATCGAAGCCGCGCCTTCGAGATCCCGCGTGAGGATGCCGTAGGCCCTCTTCGCAAGATCCAGGTCCTCCGGCGCGCCGAGCAGGGCCGGCTCGTCGAACTGAACGGTGGCGCATCCCGCCGCCTGTAGCTCGAACGCCTCTTGGGCCAGCACCTCGGCGAGCGCGAGCGTGAACGTCTCGTGATCCCCGTAGTGCTCGTCGATCGAGAGGTGGGCGAACGTCACCGGGCCGGGAAGCACGGCCTTCACCGGGACACTCGCGGCCTCGGACGCCGCCTTCCAGTCGTCGACGCTCATAGGGCCGCGCCACTCGACCGGACCCGTGCAGATCGGCCGGCGGTAGTAGACGTTGTTGTCGAAGAAGCGAAGAAGGCCGCCGATCTCGAAACCGGCCATGCGGCGGGCGAAGGGGGTCACGATGTCGTCCCACCGCACCTGGCCGTCGGTGACGACGTCGATCCCCGCCGCTTCCTGCTCGGCGATGACCTCGCGGACGAGCTCGTCCTGGGCGCGCCTCAGGTCGTCCGCATCCGCCTCCCCGCGGTCGAGGGCGTGGATCGTCTTACGGAGAACGAACTGACCGCCCTCCTCGGGCGGCTTCGGGTAGCTGCCGACGACCGTGGTCCTGATCCCCATCTCACCTCGCTCCTCGTGGCCGGCATCCCGACCGCGGCACGAAAAAAGCCCCTTCCCGGACGAGAAGAGGCTTGCGCTCTTTCGGCTCATCCTCCCCCGGCACGAGGCCGGAGCCGGGCTTCGCACCTGCCGCCGGAGCGGTGGTTGCGGCGGGATCTACGGGCCGGACCCTCCCCCGCTCTCGATGAGCGAAGCGATCATACCTTCCGCCCCCGGCGCGACGGCGGCCGCCCGAGGGCGGCCGCACGGTGAAGCCGTGGCTTAGAACTGAGCGGAGTCGCCGCAGGCACAGGTGCCCTTGGCGTTGGGGTTGTTGATCGTGAAGCCGGACTGCTGCAACCCGTCGACCCAGTCGACCTCGGCGCCCTTCAGGTAAGGGGCGCTCATCTTGTCGACCCGCACCTCGAGGCCCCCGACGACACCCACCTGGTCACCCTCGAGCTCACGGTCGTCGAAGTAGAGGGCGTACCGCAGGCCGGCGCAGCCACCCGGCTGAACGGCGATCCGCAGCGAATACCGCTTGTCGGCGTGCTCCTCGGGATTGGACGACGTCTCGCGCTCGAGCAGCTCGAGGACCTTCTTCGCCGCACCCTCGGTGATGTTGACCGGTGCCATGGTGGTCGTCACAGACCATTCCTCCTGACAAAGGGCCTTCTGCCCCTAAGACCTACAGAGACTCCGATATTACTGAACTTCAGTGGATCAAGGTCCATTCCCCCACTATGAGAAGGGCCGCGACCGCGGCGAGAGCGAGCACCGCCGGGCGCCCGCGAGCGAGGATCGGCGGTGGTTCCTCGAACAGCAACGGAGCGAGGAGGAGGAGAGCGGCGCCGGCCGCGGCGAACAGCGTCGTGCCGAGCACCGCCACGTGCCACACCTCGTGCATCTGCCGGTCACGCCAGGTTCGACGACCGCGGGTACGCCACCTCGGGGTCGGTCAGGATGTTGACCAGCGAGGGCTCACCCGATTCGAAAGCGCGCCGAAGGGCGGGCCCGACCTCCTCGGGATCGTCGACCAGCTCGCCGCGGCCGCCGAAGGCCTCCATCATCCGGTCGTAGCGGATGCCGGGTCGGAGGTCGGCGGCGACGTCGTAGCCGTACATCGCCCGCATCGGGTGCTTCTCGAGCGCCCAGATGCCGTTGTTGCCCACGACCGCCACCACCGGGAGGCCGTGGCGCACGAACGTCTCGAGCTCGGTCCCGGAGAACCCGAGCGCGCCGTCGCCGTAGAGGAGACACACCTGGCGGTCGGGGTGCGCGAGGCGCGCCGCCAGTGCGTAGCCCGGCCCGCAGCCGAGGCAACCGAAAGGTCCGGGATCCAGCCACGCGCCGCCCTCGTAGGACGGCACCTCGCGGCCGGCGTAGGAGACGAAGTCGCCGCCGTCTCCCACGACGATCGCATCGCGGTCCAGCACCTTCGCCAGCTCGCCGTAGACGCGCATCGGGTGTATCGGGGTCTGCGTCGAGGAGAGGTCGGCCTGCGCGGCGGCGCGCCTCTTCTCCTCTTCGCCGCGAAGCAGCTCGACCCAGTCCTTCGTGTCACCCGGCGCATCGACCGCCGCCGTCAGCGCGGCGAAAGTCTTGTCGAGGGGCGCTCCGGCTCCCGCGGCCAGGGGTATCACCCCCGAGACGAGCGACGCGTGGGAATCGAGGTGCACGACCTTCGTCGCCTGGCCGAAGCCCTCGCCGAAGCCGAGGCGGAAGTCGAGCGGCGTGCCGGCGACGATCACGAGGTCGGCGTCTGCCAGCGCGCGCGAGCGCGCCCGGGAGAACGCGAGGCGGTGGTCGGCCGGCACGCAGCCTCTGCCCTGCCCGTTGAGGAACACCGGCAGCTCCGCCGCCTCGACCAGCTCACGCAACGCGGCGTCGGCGCCGTCCAGCCACACGTTAGATCCGCCGATGAGCACGGGCCGCCGCGCCTCCGCGAGGAGGCGGGCGATCTCTTCCACCGCGGACCCGTCCGGCTCCGGCGTCTCGACCGGCGGAACCTCGCCGACCTCGACGTCGGTCGTGCTGAACATGACGTCCAGCGGGAAGTCGAGGAACGCCGGCCTACGCGGCGGCGAAGATGCGCCGCGCGCCGCGGCGACCACCGCGTCGACGATCGCCGCCGGGTCCATCACCGTCCGCGCCTCCGCCAGCGGCGCGAGGAACGGGACGTGGTCGATCTCTTGCAGGGAGCCCTTGCCCCAACGGAACTGCGGGGCGCGGCCGGCCAGCACGAGCATCGGCGCGCCGTTGAAACCGGCCTGCGCGATCGGGCTCATGACATTGGTCACTCCCGGCCCGGCGGTGACGACGGCTACGCCGACCCTCCTCGTGAGCCGCGCCCAGCCCTCGGCCGCGAAACCCGCGCTCTGCTCGTGACGCACGTCGACGATGCGGATGCCGTCGTTGTGGCAGGCATCGAAGATCGGAAAGATGTGGCCGCCGGAGAGCGTGAAGATCTGCTCGACGCCCAACGCTTTGAGAGCGCGCGATACCGCGTAACCCGCGTGCAGGTGTTCGGCCATCTCCCGAGAGTAACGGTGTGGAGGGTCAGTCTCCGTCGAAGACGCGCCGGCTGACGCCGGACTCGCCGGTCGACGCGGTCTCGCCGGAGGTCCGGCGGATCTTCTCTTCGTGCTCGTGGTCGTGTGCGGCCGGATCGGCGGTGCGCTCGTCCGACTCCTCGAGCATCGCGCGCGCGGCGGCACGCGCCTGATCCATGCTCTCGAAGCCGTTCTCGCGCAGCAGCTTCGCCGCGAGCTTCTCGATCCGTTCGTCGCTCATCCGGAGCCGCCGACCATCCAGGTGTCGCCCGAGGAGAGGAGCCGCTCGAGATCGCCCGGCCCCTGCTGCTCGGCCGCGCTCCTCAGCTGCGCCTCCATCGCGTCTCCGTAGACCGGGCGGTCGACGGAGCGGAAGACGCCCAGCGGAGTCGGCGAAGTCGGGCTCTGCGCCAAGCGGCTCAACGCGAATGCCAGGCTCGGATCGTCGCGGTGCTCGTCGTGGACGAGGAGGGCGGCCTCACCGGCGGTCGCGACGTCGACTATCTCCAGCGTCCCGTCGGGCTTCTGGACGACCCCCTTCGAGCCGTCGGGACCGAAGCGGATCGGCTTGCCGTGCTCGAGGTAGATGCGGTTCCCGGTGCCGCCCTTCCCGGTGAGGGCGACGAACGCGCCGTCGTTGAAGATGTTGCAGTTCTGATAGATCTCGACGAAGGCGCTCCCGCGATGCGCCGCGGCGCGCCGGAGTATCTGCGGCAGGTGCTTGCGCTCGACGTCGTAGGTCCGCGCTACAAAGGTTGCTTCGGCCGCGAGCGCGAGGCTGATCGGGTTGAACGGCGCTTCGAGCGAACCGAACGGCGTCGACTTCGTGATCTTCCCGCGCTCCGACGTCGGCGAGTACTGCCCCTTCGTCAGGCCGTAGATCTGGTTGTTGAACAACAGGATCTTCAGGTTGACGTTACGCCGGAGAGCATGGATGAAGTGGTTGCCGCCGATCGAGAGCGCGTCGCCGTCTCCGGTGACGACCCAGACGTGCAGATCGGGGCGCGCCGCCGCGACGCCGGTAGCGATCGCCGGGGCGCGGCCGTGGATGCCGTGCAGCCCGTAGGTGTCCATGTAGTAGGGGAAGCGGCTGGAGCAGCCGATCCCCGACACGAAGACGAACTTTTCGCGCGGGATGCCCAGCTCGGGCATCACAGACTGAACCGCCGCCAGGATCGCGTAGTCGCCGCATCCCGGACACCAGCGCACCTCTTGATCCGAGACGAAGTCACTGCGCGTGAGCGTCGTGACCCCGCCGGTCGCCTCGGTGATGCCTCGTTCTCCGCCGGACAGCTCGTCAGTCATCTAGATACTCCTCGATACGTGCCTCCAGCTCCGCGGCGCGGAACGGAAGACCTTTCACCTGGTTGATGGAGACGGTCGGCGTCAGGAACTCGGCGCGGAGCAGCTTGGAGAGCTGCCCCATGTTCATCTCGGGGACGATCACGGTCTCGAATCGCGCCAGCACCTCGCCGGTGTTCTTGGGGAACGGATTCAGATGCTTGAGGTGGGCGCGGGCCACCTTCTTCCCTTTGGCGCGCAAACGCCGGACCGCAGCGCCGATCGCGCCGTAGGTCGAGCCCCAGCCGAGCACCAGCGTCCTTGCATCGGTGTCGCCGTCCCACTCGAGTGGTTCGATGTCCTCTTCGATCGCTTTGATCTTGGCCGCGCGCAGCTGCGTCATCAGCTGATGGTTCTCGGCGTCGTAGGAGATGTTGCCGGTCCCGTCGGCCTTCTCGAGACCGCCGATGCGGTGCTGGAGCCCCGGCGTCCCGGGGATCGCCCACGGGCGCGCGAGCGTCTCGTCGTCGCGGAGATAGGGCCAGAAGTCCTCGCCGGCGTTCGGCCCCGCCGCGAAGCGCACCGGAATCTCCGGCAGCTTCGCCACCCCCGGTATCCGCCATGGCTCGGCGCCGTTCGCCAGGTAGCCGTCGGACAGGATGATCACCGGCGTCATGTACTTGATCGCGATGCGCACCGCCTCGAGCGCGGCCCAGAAGCACGACGGCGGCGAGTAGGCGGCGACGATCGGCAGCGGCGCCTCTCCGTGACGGCCGTACATCGCGTGCAGAAGGTCGCTCTGCTCCGTCTTCGTGGGAAGGCCGGTCGACGGACCGCCGCGCTGGATGTCGACCACGATCAGCGGGAGCTCGAGCGCGATGCCGAGCCCGATCGCCTCGCTCTTGAGGTCGAGCCCGGGGCCAGACGTGGTCGTAACGC
>Ga0247713_1001576_pt1 | contig 11085 bp, 10 predicted proteins | sample 21E_NmetaG_FD_189936 | JGI IMG/M metagenome (GOLD analysis project Ga0247713, IMG submission 189936) | Soil microbial communities from hillslope of Landscape Evolution Observatory, University of Arizona, Oracle, AZ, United States - 2-1-E_N | ecosystem: Engineered > Artificial ecosystem >... | reverse complement strand
CGGCAAGACCTCCATGGAGGTCTTGCCGACGTCGTTGACCCGGGCGCTGACGCGCAGCACGTCACCGACGTAGACCGGCTGCAGGAACGACAGCTCGTCGATCGCCGCCGTGACGCACACCCGGCCGGCGTGCCGCGCCGCCGCGGTGCCCGCGGCCACGTCGACCTCGTGCATGATCACGCCCCCGTGCACGTTGCCGATGAGGTTGGCGTCCACCTGCGTCATCGTCCGTGCGAACGTGACCTCCGAGGCGCTGACCGGTCGTCCCTGAACCATGCCGATCCCTTCTACAGGCTGCGCTCCACCAGCCGCAGCCGCTGGACGGTGTGAAATCCCAGCCGTTCGTACAGCGCCGCGGCCTTCACGTCGTCGTCGAGGTCCACCCCAAGGTCGACCCGGGTCTGCCCCCGCCCGTGCAGCACGTCGGCCGCCCAGGTGATCAACGCGCTCGCGATGCCACGGCCGCGCCGGTCGGCGCGGACACCGACGTGTCGGACGAACCCGAGATCCCCGTGGTCGAACACGGTGATCGCGCCGACGGCGTGCTCGCCCTCCCACGCCACCCCCCACAGCTCCGCGTCGAAGTCGGGATGGTGGACGTGCTGCTCGACGAACCGGTCCAGCTGTGGCGTCAGCGGCCGCACGTGGTCGCTGAATGCGTCGACCAGCACACGGTGCACCGTCGCCTCGTCCGCGCCAGGCCGAAACGGCACAATCCGCAGTCCCTGAGGCGGAGACGCCTGACGGGGCCGGTTGTCGAGGTCGAGTCGCATCCGCAAGAAGGTGCGGCGCTGCGTGAAGCCAGCGTCGGCGTAGGTCTGCAGCTTCGGGTCACCCACCGGCAGCCAGGTCGACAGCACCGTCCCCTTGCGGAAGCGGCCACGCGCCCGCCCCAGCGCCTCGTCCAGCAGCGCCGCTGCGATGTCGTCCGCCACGCCGGGCGGCGTGACCACGTCGAGATCGACGACCCCCTGGCCGCGGTCGTAGACCTCGGCATACCCGACGAGTCGTCCCTCGTCGACGGCGACGACCGCGTCGCGCTCGACGTCGAAGCCGGACTCCTGCCAGCCGTTGAGGATGTCGGCTTCGGTGGTGTCGGGCTCGCCGAGCGACGCCTCGTCGGCAGCGCGCATGACCGCGACCACGGCCTGCAGGTCAGCGAGCCGTGCGGCCCGGATGGTCGCCACCGGGCTACAGCCGGCCCAGCACCTGGCGGGAGATGACCAGCCGCTGGATCTGCTGCGTCCCCTCGTAGATCTGCGTGATCTTCGCGTCCCGCATGTACCGCTCCACGGGATAGTCCTTGACGTAGCCGTAGCCGCCGAAGATCTGCACCGCGTCGGTCGTGACGCTCATCGCCACGTCCCCCGCCTTGCACTTCGCCATGGAGCTGAACAGCGTCAGGTCGGCGTCGCCGCGGTCGGCTTTGGCCGCCGCGACGTAGACGAGCTGCCGAGCCGCCTCGGTCTCCATGACCATGTCGGCGAGCATGAACTGCAGCCCCTGGAAGGAGCCGATCGGCTTGCCGAACTGCTCGCGCTCCTTCATGTACGCGGTGGCCGCGTCGATCGCGCCCTGGGCGATGCCGACGGCCTGCGCGCCCACGACCAGCCGCGTGTGGTCGAACGCCTGCATCGCGTAGGTGAAGCCCTTGCCCTCCTCCCCGATCAGCCGGTCGGCGGGGATGCGGCAGTTGTCGAAGTGCACCTGGCAGGTCGGCGAGCCCTTGATGCCGAGCTTGCGCTCCTTCTTGCCGATCGAGAACCCGGGATCGTCCTTGGTGACCATGAAGGCCGACACCCCACGCGCGCCCTTGTCCGGGTCGGTCTTGGCCAGGACCGTGTACAGGTTCGACGGCCCGGCCATGGAGATCCAGACCTTCGTGCCGTTGAGCACGTACTCGTCGCCCTCCCGAACGGCCGTCGTCTTCATGCTTGCCGGGTCCGAGCCGGCCTCGGCCTCCGAGATGCAGTACGAGATGAGGTCCTCACCCGAGGCGATCCGCGGGAACCACCGCTGCTTGAAGTCCTCGCTGCCCCCCATGAGGATCGGCACGCTGCCAAGCTTCTGCACCAGCGGGATGACCGACGACGATGCGTCGACGCGGGCGATCTCCTCGGTCAGGATCGCAAAGGTCAGGGTGTCGGCACCGGCGCCGCCGTACTCCTCGGGGATGTGCAGGCCGAGCAGCCCGTTCTCCGCCAGCACCTCCTTGACGTCCCACGGGAACTCCTCTGACTCGTCGATCTCCGCCGCGCGCGGCGCGATGCGGTCCTCGCAGATCTTGCGGACGACCTTGCGGAACTCGAGGTGGTCCTCGGTGGGGGTGAACAGGCCGGTCATGGCGATGGGATCTCCTGGAAACGGGGGACGGCAGTCTAGTGGGACACCCTGGCTAGACTCGCGGCGACCGCGACCCGACAGACGGCTGCCGGAGGCGATGAAGCACCAACCGCAGCGCGCCATCGCGCACGTCGGGCGCGAAGTGTTCGGGCACTGGAGCCGCGAACGCCGCTCGATCCGTCAGGGCTTCTCGGCGCTGGCGCTGTCCACCGGTGTGGGCATGGCGGCCGGCGTGGTGCTGGGGTTCATGGAGGGCATCCTCGCCGAGTACCGGGGGCTGCTGGTGCTCGTTCCGGCGGCGATCGGCATGCGCGGGGCGATCTTCGGCGCGCTCGGCGCGCGGATCGGGACGGGGATCCTCACGGGTCTGTACTCGACGACCCTGCGCAGGGGCAGCTTCACCGCGCAGAACGTCGAGGCGTCGATCCTGCTGTCGTTCTTCTCCAGCGCGCTGGCGGCCATCGTCGCCCGGGCGGCGGCCGGTGCCTTCGGGCTTCCCACCATCAGCCTGTGGGAGCTGATGCTGGTGTCGATGCTGGGCGGGCTGCTGTCCAGCGCGTTCATCCTCGTCGGCGTGCTGCTGCTGGCCGCGACTGCCCAGCGGCGCGACTGGGACATGGACGCGATCGGGTCGCCGCTGATCACCGCGACCGGTGACATCGTCACGCTTCCCGCACTGGTGGTGGCCACGCTGCTGCTGGGCTACGAGCCGCTGGCCACGATCCTGGGAGTCGTGCTGTTCCTCACGGCGGTCGCCGCCGTGTACCGCGGGGCGTGGCGGTCACCGGACCTCGCGCGGGGGGTGGTGCGCCAGAGCCTGGCGGTCCTGGCGTACGCCGCGATCGTCGACGTGCTCGCGGGAACGGTGCTCGAGACCCGCATCGAGGAGTTCGTGACCAGCCCGGCGCTGCTCGTGCTCATCCCGCCGTTCATCGCCAACTGCGGGTCGCTGGGCGGCATCCTGTCCGCCCGGCTGGGCAGCGACCTGCACCTGGGTCTGATCACGCCCCGGTTGATCCCGGAGAAGCTCGCCGGGTTGGAGGCGTCGGTGACCGTGCTGTTCTCGGTCGCCGCGTTCACCGGCGTCGGACTCATCGCACACACCGCCTCCCTCATCGCCGGGTTTGCCTCACCGGGACTGGGCCCGATGGTGCTGATCTCCCTGACCGCCGGCGCGCTCGCGACGGGCCTGCTGGCCGTCGTCGCCTACGCCTCGGCGGCTGCCACGTTCCGCTTCGGCATGGACCCCGACAACTACGGCATCCCGATCGTCACCGCGACCATGGACTTCTTCGGCGTGCTGTGCCTGGTCGCGGGAATCGCCCTCATCGGCCACACCTAGTACCGCATACTGGAGAGCCCTCATGCGTCGCAACGTCAAGGACCTGCTGATCGAGGCCAAGGACGCCTCGGAGCTGATGGTCGACCTCGCCTACGCGGCGGTCTTCTTCGACGACGACGACCTCGCCCGCGAGGTCATCCGACTCGAGGACCGGATGGACCTGGCGGTCCACGAGATGCGCATCCTGTGCATGCTCGCCACCCGGACCGCCCAGGAGGCCGAGCAGTTCGCCGGGATCCTGTCACTGGCCAACGCCATGGAGGAGGTCGCCGACGCCGCCGAGGACATCGCCCGCGTGGTGTTGAAAGACCTCGGTGTCCCAGGCGAGCTCCGCGACGACCTCCGGCACGCCGAGGAGGTCCTGGCGCGGGTCAAGCTGCGGCCCGGCAACCAGATGGCGTCGCGGCCGCTGGCTGACCTTGCCCTGCCCAGCGAGACGGGCATGTGGATCATCGCGATCCGCCGGGACATCGACTACGTCCACGGACCGTCGGGGGACACGGTCCTGCAGGACAACGACGTGCTGTTCCTGCAGGGGCCGCACGAAGGGATCGACCTGGTGCGGGAGCTGGCCGGCGGCGAGCCGTTCAACCTCAAGCCGCCGTCCGAGGGCGGACGGCTGTCCCACCTCGACCGCGCCATCGACCTGCTCGTCGAGCTCAAGAACGTCACGGAGGTCGCCGTGGGACTCGCCTACTCGGCGATCCTGTTCCGCGACCTGGGGCTGGTCCGCGAGGTGTCGGCGCTCGAGGACCGGTGCGACGACCTGTACAACGACCTGCAGACCTGGGTGCTGCGCGCCGCCGCCGAGGTCGGCGACGACGAGCTGAACGAGCTGCGCGGGCTGCTGCAGATCGGCCTGTCGTCCGAGCGGATCGCCGACGCCGCGCAGGAGATGACCCGGCTGGCCGAGGCCGAGGACGACCCTCACCCGGTCATCGCCGCCGCGCTGGCCGAGGCCGACGAAGTGGTGTCCGACGCAATCGTCGTTCCCGGCAGTCCAGGTGAGGGACAGACCTTGCGCCAGCTGTCGTTGGAGACCGAGACCGGCATGTACGTGCTGGCCATCCAGCGTCAGGGGCGATGGCTGTACCGGCCGCGTGCCACCCGGGCGCTGGAGGCCGGTGACCGGTTGCTGGTGACCGGACCTGAGGAGGGGGTCGAGCGCCTGCGCGTGCTCACCGGCGACCGACGCGAGGAGCATCACCCCGGCGTGGTGCACCTGTAGGGCAGCGCATGCACCCGCTGGCGTCCCAGGTCGACTGGCCCGCGCAGGAGCGGGCCGCCATCGAGCTGTTCCGCACGCTGCTGCGGTTCGACACGACCAACCCGCCGGGCGACGAGGCGCCGTGCGCGGCGTTCGCCGCCGACTACCTCGCCGAGGCCGGCATCGCGCCGGAGATCCTCGAGGCGCAGCCCGGTCGGGCCAACGTCGTCGCACGCCTGCGCGGCGACGGCGACGAGCCGCCGCTGATGCTGTCGGCGCACCTCGACGTGGTGCCCGCCGACGCCGACGCGTGGACCCACCCGCCTTTCGCCGGCGAGATCGCGGACGGGTACCTGTGGGGCCGCGGCGCGGTGGACATGAAGAACATGGCGGCGATGAGCCTGTGGGTGATGGCGCACCTCGCCCGCTCCGGCGCGCGGCTGCGCCGGGACGTGATCTTCACCGGCGTCGCCGACGAGGAGGCGGGCTGCGGTGCCGGCAGCGCGTGGCTGGTCGACGAGCACGCCGACAAGGTGCGCGCCGGCTTCGCGCTCGGAGAGGTCGGCGGGTTCACGCTGCACACCGGCGGCACCCCCGTCTACCCGGTGCAGGTCGCCGAGAAGGGCGTGTGCTGGGTCCGCGCCCGCGCCCGCGGCACCTCCGGGCACGCGAGCATGCCGCGTGACGACAACCCCGTCGTGCGGCTGGCGACGTTCCTGTCGCGGCTGGGGCGCACCAAGCTGCCGCTGCAGCCCTCGGCGCCGGTCGAGCGCTTCGTCACGGAGCTGGCGGCGTCACAAGGTGGGATCGCCGAGCGCGTGCTCCCGCTGCTGCTCAACCCACGGCTGTCCGCGACCGTCAGCCGCATCGCGCTGCGCGATCCCTCGGTCTCACGGATGTTCGATGCGATTCTGCGGAACACCGCCTCGCCCGTGGCGCTGCGTGGTGGGTCGAAGACCAACGTCATCCCCTCGACCGCCGAGGCGGACATCGACGGCCGGATCGCCGTGGGGTCGACCGCCGACGAGCTGCTGGCCCAGCTGCGCCGTCTGGCCGGCCCCCACATCGACTTCGAGGTGTTGCTGACCCGTGAGCCGCACGCCGCAAGCCCCGACACCGAGCTGTTCCGCGACATCGCCGCGGTCGTCGCCGAACACCACCCGGGAGCGGTCGCTGTTCCCAACGTGATCCCGGGATTCACCGACGCGCACTACTGGTCGCGTCTGGGGACCGTGTGCTACGGGTTCTCGCCCGTGCGGCTGGAAGCCGACGGTCCAGGGTTCGGCGATCTGTTCCACGCTGACGACGAGCGCATCCCCGTGGACGGCTTCACCGCCGGCCTGCGGATGCTCACCGACGTCGTGTGCCGCTTCACCGTGGCCGGCTGAACGCCGAGGGTGCGCGGTTTCGCCTGATCGCACGGTTAGCCTGCGACCGACATGGCGCTGACCGCTCAACCGCTGTACCTCGCCGACGTCGCCGTCGTCCGGCCCATGACGCACGACGACGTCGACTTCGCCGCGGCGCTGCACGAAGTCGCGCTCGACCACGGGTTCTTCGGCCGTCTAGGCCGGCGGTTCCTGGCGGCCTACTACGAGTCGTTCGTGGCCAGCCCCCACGCCGTGGCCTACGTCAGTGAGAGCGGCGAGGGGCTGTCCGGCATGCTGGTCGGCACGGTCCGCAACGGTGCGCACTACGCGTGGGTGGTGCGCCAGCGCGGACCCGCGCTGGCACGGCGGGGCGCAGCCGCACTGCTTGCGCGCCCCGAGCAGCTGCGCACCTTCGTGCGCACCCGGGTCGGCTGGTACCTGGGCGGCCTGCTGCGGCTTGCCCGCCGGCGGCTTGCCCCCGCCCCCCGGACCCAGGCCGGACGGCCCCCTGCGGTCCTTACCCACGTCGCGGTGGCGCCGCGGTGGCGCGCCTCGGGAGCGGGCGCGGCGCTGGTCGAGGCCTTCGAGCTCGCCGCACGGAACGCGGGCTGCGAACGTGCCGTGCTGGTGACGCTGGCGGGGCGCGACGGAGCGGGCCGGTTCTACCGCAAGCTGGGTTGGACGCTGCTGGAGACGCATGCCGATCATGACGGCAGGCTGCTCGAGTGCTATCAACGGCGTCTGTGACCGACAACCACCCCCCACGCCTGAATCGCCGCGCCGTCCTCGGGATGCTGCTGGCCGCGGGCGCGTCGGCGTGCAACCTTCCGGTCGGCCGGACCACCGCGGAGCCCGGTCCGAGCCCGCACCCGACCGGCCCGACGGACCCCACCCCCACGCCGCGGCGAACCCGGCCACCCGAGCCCGAGATCGCGACGCTGACAGCGGTGCCGCCGTACACGACCATCGACGGTGAGACGTACCCCAACGCCAAGCGCATCGCGAGCCGCTACGTGCAGGCGCTGACGACCTACGACGCCGGCACCCGCCGGCGTGCGGTGGTTCGCGGTGCCTCGCGGGGCGCCGACCGCGACTTGGACCTGGAAGGCGTGATCCGCCGGGCGCGACCGCTGCACGTCGCCGGCGCCCAGTCGCGGGGTGAGATCGTGTACCCGCAGCTGGGCGGGCTCGCGCTGGGGGGCACCGTCGACCGCTGCTGCGTGATGGTTGTCGTCCGCCAGACCATCCTCGACGACAGCGGCGAACAGCGAACCGTGACCCGAACCGTCGACGTGCGGCTGGTCAACCGCGACGACCAGTGGATGGTCGAGGACATGGCCGACGCCGGCGGCCGGCCTGTCCGCCGGCGTGACGGCGCGCTGCCGCCGATCGCACGGCGAGTCCTGGACAACGACCGGATCGACCTACCGGACAGCGCCCGCTGGGACATCCACGAGGGGCTGATCGACGAGCGGCTGCTGCGGACGATGCACCGGATCGCTCAGCTGACGCCGTACGCGGTGTGCACGTTGCGCAACGGCCACCCTGTCAACGTGTTCAACACCAACCGGACCAGCAACCACACGTTGGGACGTGCCGTGGACATCTGGGGCGTCGGTGGTGAACCTGTCGTCGTGCAGCAGCCACAGGAGGACACCGACGCCCACGAGTTCACCTCGGAGCTGCTCGACGGCTACGGGGTGACCGAGCTGGGGAGCCCCTGGGACCTGGACGGACCACCAGAGCCCGGGAAGGTCCGGCCGTCGTTCACCGACGCCGTCCACGCCGACCACATCCACGTGGCGTACCGGACGGGATGACAGAACAGCCGGCGGCGGCCGGCCCCTCGGAGCGCAACGCCGCCTCGTGGATGGCGGTCGGCACGCTGCTGTCGCGCCTGACCGGGTTCGTGCGCACCGCCGCGCTGGTCACCGTGCTGGGGACGACCCGGTTGGGCGACGCGTTCAACACGGCGAACACGGTGCCCAACATGCTGCTGGTCCTCGTGACCGGCGGGACGCTGTCGTCGGTCCTCATCCCGATGCTGGCGCGTGAACGCGACGACGCGCAGCGCCGGCACCGCGCGGAGACCATCGGCGGGCTGGTGATGCTCGGCACAGGTGTGGCCTCGGCGCTGATGTTCCTGGGCTCGCCGATCATCGCCCGCTTCTTCGCCCTGGGTCTTCGGGGAGGACCTGACTACGAGGCGTACGTCGCAGTGACGACCCAGTGGCTGGCGCTGTTCGCGCCGCAGATCCTGTTCTACGGGATCTCGGTGTACGCCGTCGCGGTGCTCAACGCGCACGGACGGCTGGCGCTCGCCGGCTTCGCGCCGGTGTTGACCAACGTCGTCGCGGTCGGCGCGGTCATCGCGTACGTCATGACCGGTGGGCCCAGCGGGTGGGGGCAGGAGGGTCAGCCGTCGATCCAGCAGCTGGGCACCACGCCGTTGGTCGTCCTCGGGGTGGGGACGACGCTGTCGATCTTCGCGATGGCGCTGCCGCAGCTGCTGGGCGCACGGCGGGTCCTGCCCGGGCTGCGGCTGCGTCCCCGCCTGCGGCTCCACGACCCTGCCACCAGGGAGCTGTGGCAGCTGGGACGGTGGACCCTGGGCTACGTCGCCGCCAACCAGGTCGCCCTCGCGGTGATCATCGCGCTGGCCAACGACGTCGAGGGCGGCGTCGTCGCGTACCAGACGGCGTTCGCGATCATGCAGCTGCCGTTCGGGATCCTGGCCGTGTCGCTGTTCTCGGCGATCTACCCACGGCTTGCGCGCAACGCCACCCGCGAGGACGAGGCCTTCGCCGCGTCGGTGTCCGGCGGCTTCCGGCTGACGGCCCTGCTGCTGGTGCCGGCCGCGGCAGGGCTGTTCGCGCTTGCGCGACCGGTCACGGAGCTGCTCGTTGCCTACGGCGCAACCGCCGAGACCGGCGGCGACTTCATCGGGGCGGTCGTGCGGGTGTTCGCCGTCGCGCTCCTGCCGTTCACGGTCTTCCAGCTGCTGACGCGCAGCTACTACGCGCTCAGCAACACGCGCACCCCGATGCTGGCCAACGTCGCGGTGGCCGCCGTGAACATCTCCTTCGCCGGCTTGGCGACGCTGCTCATCGCCGACCCCATCATGCGGATCCAGGGGCTGGTCGGGGCCTACACGCTGTCCTACGTCACGGGATGCGTGCTGCTCGGCCGCGGGTTGGTGCGCCGGCGACCCGGAGCGTTCGCCGGTGGCGTCCGCGCCGTGGCGACGTCGGGGTTCGCGGCGTTGATCATGGCCGCCGTCATCGTGGGCGCCGACCGGCTGCTGCCGGCGCACCAGGGGCAGCTGATGTTCATCCTGCGGACCGGCGGCTTGGTCGCGATCGGCGGTGCCGCGTACGCCGTGGCGCTGATCGCGCTGCGCAGCCGGGAGCTGGGCGAGCTGGTGTCCCGCCGCAGGGCCTGACCATCAGCCGGACAGGTCACGTTTCGCGCCGGCTGGATGCGAAATGGTCGAGGGGTACAGGATCCATCGAGCAAAGGAACCAGTTCATGTCCGTCGCACGGGTAACGGAGATCAGCGCCCGGTCCGAGACCAGCTTCGAGGACGCCATCCAGAAGGGCATCGAGCGGGCGACGCAGACCCTGCGCAACGTCGAGGGCGCATGGATCAAGGAACAGCAGGTGCGCATCACCGACGGGAACATCACCTCCTACGAGGTGAACATGAAGGTGACGTTCGTCCTGGAGTAAGGGCCCCTCAAGAATGAAGACGCCGGCCCAGCGGGCCGGCGTCTTCTGCTTCTGGGATGGTGCAGCGTCAGCCGTCGGTGCCTGCGGGCTTGCCCGGCGCCTGCTCGGCGTTGGCCCGGCCGGTCGCTTCGGCCGCGGCGCCGCGCTCGCGAGCGGTGGTCTCCTCGGTGGTGGGCTCCTGCGGGCTGTTGGCCCGTGCCTGCGTCTCACGCTCGCTCGCCTGCGCGCGAGCCTGCGTTTCGCGCTCGCCGGCCTCGGCGCGCTTGGCCGTGCCGGTGTCGGTGCCGGTCGCTGCGGCATCGCCTCCGGCGCCCTCGGGCTTGCCGGCGTTGGCTCGCGCCTCGGTCGCCTTGGCCTTGCCCTCGGCGGCCTTGGCCTTGCCCTCGGCGGCCTTGCCCTGCCCTGCCTCGCGAGCCGCCTCGGCGCGCGCTCGCGCCTCGGCTGCCTTCGCCAGGCCGGCGGCACGCGCCTGCTGGGCCTTGAGCAGCGCCTCCTGGGCCTGCTCGGCGGCGTTGTCGACCGCGGTGTCGGGGATCCCGGCTTCCGCGGCGCGGGCGGGACCGTCAGTGCCCTGCTCGGCCTCGACGCGGTCAGTGTCCTGGCCGATGACGTCGGGCAGCTTGTCCGCGGCGGCCAGACCGCCGACGGTGGTGGCGGCGACGAGGGTCGCGGCGGCGACCTTGGCGGGAAGGCCGGCAAACAGTGCGGCGAGCGCTGACAGTGGCATGGGAAGCGGTCTCCTGAGGCGTGCGGGCCGGCGGCGGCGGGTCGCGCTCGTGCCGGCGACGGTCGGCGTACGGCGTGCCTGGGCGGCGGCGGCCGCGATGTGCGACGCCTCGACGTCCGGTGGGACTGCGGGCACGTCGGCAAGACGCGACACCAAAGCCACGGCGGGGTCGGACGGGTCCCAGTGCTCGTCGTAGCGGTTCATGTCCGTGTCACCGCCGCGGACGCTCGGGGGGATACGCCCTGTCGGAGAATTCTTTTCGCAGCGCGGCCAGACCCCGTCGCTGCAGCGCCTTGACCGCAGTCACCGGGCGGCCGACGATGCGGCTGACCTCTTCCAGCGCCAGGTCACCGAACACGCGCAGGGG
>Ga0247713_1001575_pt1 | contig 11087 bp, 8 predicted proteins | sample 21E_NmetaG_FD_189936 | JGI IMG/M metagenome (GOLD analysis project Ga0247713, IMG submission 189936) | Soil microbial communities from hillslope of Landscape Evolution Observatory, University of Arizona, Oracle, AZ, United States - 2-1-E_N | ecosystem: Engineered > Artificial ecosystem > Mesocosm... | reverse complement strand
GCGTACGCCGGCACGGAGGCACTGATCGTGCCGCTCTCGGTGGTGTCCGTGGGGCAAACGATCAGGCCTGTGCGCGGTCCACGGGATATCGGAGTGGGCAGGTGGCGCAGTAGGTGGCGGCGGCGGTGCGCCACCACAGGCAGCAGCCGCGGCGCAGGTGAACGGGCACGGACCGGTCGTCGATGAGAATGCGCGCGTAGGCGGGGGTCACGTCCAGGGGTGGCGCGCCGCTGAGGATCTGGTGGGCGAGCTGTTCGCTGGTGTGGCGGTCCTTGCAGGCCAGACCGGCGTGCAGTAGCGCTGTCGCGGTGCGGTCGCCGATCGTGCGCCATAGCGCGCGCGTGCTGCGACCGTAGCCGCGGTTCAGCGCGACGACGAGGGGCTCGAAGTGGCTGATCAGCGTTTCCTCGAAGATCTCGCAGAGTGCTGTTGGCGTACGTACCGGTCGCGCACCGTGATGCGCTGCGGCGCGGTCGTTGCACAGCGCGCTGAAGCGGCCGGGCCGGAGAAGCAGTTCGGTGGGTCGCCCCTCGCCCGGGCGTAACGCGACGTCGTGTAGCGTCGGGATGGCGACGCGCTGCTCGGCGACGAGTGCGCCGGCGAGCGGGAGCACCAGCCGCCAGGCGTAGGCCTCGAGGAGGATCGAGGCCTGCACGTCGCGTCGCGCGCTGCCGATCTCGATGCCGATGCGGTCGAGCGTCGCGGGCAGGTGCTCGTCGTTGCCGAGCAGCGCGGCGGTCGAAACCCACTCGTCGCGGGCGCTGCCGGTGCGAAGGCCGAGGTGGCAGTCGCCGTGGCGGCGGTTGTGTCCGCGCGCGAGCGTCTGGGCGATCGGGTGCGTCATCGCGCGCGGGATGTGAGCAGCCAGATGAGGTACGGCGCGCCGATGATCGCGGTCACGACGCCGACCGGGATGTCGACGGGCGCGAAGGCGGTGCGCGCGGCGGCGTCGGCGACGAGGACGAGGCAGCCGCCGAGCATGACCGCGGTGGTGAGCACGGCGGCATGGCCAGCTCCCGCGAGGCGGCGGGCCGCGTGCGGGGCCATGAGGCCGACGAAGCCGACGGGTCCGGCGACGGCGACGGCGGCGCCGGCGAGTCCCGCCGCGAGTGCGAGCAGCCGCAGGCGCTCGGCCTCGATCCGCACGCCCAAAGCACCGGCGGTGTCGTCGCCGAGCATGAGGCTGTCGAGCTGGCGCGCCGACAGCAGGGCGAGCGGCAGCCCGATTGCCAGCCAGGGCGCGAGGGTGGCGAGCTCCTGCCAGCCGCGGCCGTAGACGGTGCCCGCCATGAACGTGACCAGCTGGCTGGCGTGGATGAGCTCGTCGATGCTCGAGATCACGCCGAGCACGATCGCGTAGCCGAGCGTCGTGATGCCGACGCCGATCAGCAGCAAGCGTGAGGGGGAGCTGCCGCCGTCGCGCCAGGCGAGTGCGTAGACGAGTGCGCTGGCGAGCAGGGCGCCGGCGAACGCGCAGGCGGGCAGCATGGCGATGGTGAGGTCGGGCAACGCGACGATGACGACGACGGCCGCGACGTGCGCGCCGGCCGAGACGCCGACGAGGTCCGGTGCCGCCAGGGCGTTGCGGGTCAGTCCCTGCAGGATGACGCCGGAGGCCGCCAGGCCGGCGCCGACGCCGAAGGCGACGAGTGCGCGTGGCAGGCGCAGCTCGCTGACGACGAACGACGAGCTCGGATCGCCGCGGCCGAGCAGGCTCAGCAGCACGTCGCCGGGCGCGATCGGGTACTCGCCGAGACCGACGGTCAGGATCAGCGTCGCGAGCGACAGCAGCGCGCTGGTGGCGATCACGGCCCGCGTGCGTCGCGTGCGGCCGCGCGCGCACCGGCGCGGCAGGAGCGCTGTGCGGGTGGTCATGGGCGGTGGGTGCGGCGGCGGGCGACGTGCAGCAGCACGGGTGCGCCGACGATCGCGGTCACGACGCCGACGGGCAGCTCCTCGGGTGCCAGGAGGACGCGTGCGGCGATGTCGCTGACGACGACGAGCAGCGCGCCGAGGACGCTGCAGGCCACCAGTTGCGGGCCGATGTCGCGGCCGACGAGGGCGCGTGCGGCGTGCGGCACGGCCAGGCCGACGAGCGCGATCGGGCCGGCGAGCGCGACCGATGCGCCGGCGAGCGCGACGATCGCGACCGCGGTCGCGGCCTGCACCGGGCGCGGCCGCACGCCGAGGGCGCTGGCGACGTCATCGCCGAGGCCGAGCGTCGTCAGCGGGCGCGTGATGGCTGTCGCGATCACGGCGCCGACAGCGAGATAGGGGAGGGTCGCCGCGACGTCGTCCCAGCCGGCGCCGGTGAGCGTGCCGGCGAGCCAGTGCCGTGCCGCTTCGAGGCTTTCGCGGTCGATGACCAGCAGCCCCTGCACGAGCGCCAGCAGCAGTCCGCTGAGCGCCGCACCTGCGACGACGAGTCGCTCGGCGGCAAACCCGCCCCGGCCGAGCAGCCCGACCGCGACGATCGCCGCAGCGGCCACGCTGGCGCCGCCCATCGCAAGTGCGACGAGCAGCACCGCCGAGTCGACCCCCACGACGATCTGCCCGGCGACCGTCGCGAGCGCCGCACCCATCGAGATGCCCAGGATCGAGGGATCGGCGAGGTCGTTGCGCGCCACGGCCTGCATCAGCGCCCCGGCGACGCCGAGCGACGCGCCGACGAGCAGCGCGACGGCCGTGCGCGGCAGGCGCACCTCGGCGACGGCGACGTGCTCGGCGGAACCGTCGAAGGCCACCAGCGCCGCAACCGCCTCGGTGGGCGCGATCGCCGTCGCGCCCAGCACAAGACTGGCGAACGCGGCGAGCGCGAGCGCGCCGAGCCCGAGCACGATGAGCAGCGAGCCGGGCAGCCGCCGGCTCCCGGCCCGCCTGCGCAGCGCGGCTGCCGCCGCCGGGCTCACGCCGTCTTGGGGTTCCCGTCGTCGCCGGGCAAGCGGCGCCCGTCGATCACGATCGCGCGCAGGTCGTCGAGCACCTTGCGCGCCGCGAAGTTGCCGATCCCGAGAAACCACAGGTCGTCGGGAACCTCGAAGACGCGATCGGCCTTCACGACGTCCAGTCGCTTCCACAGGCGGTTGTCCTGCAGTCGCTTGAGCAGCCGGTGGTCGTCACCGAAGCGCGACAGGATCATGAGGTCTCCGTCGAGATCGGGGATCCGCTCGGGCGTTGCCGTCTCGGAGAATTCGTCCTTGTCTTGCGCCTTGGGCCGCGGCAGGCCCGCATCGGCGAGGATCGTGCCCAGGAAGTTCGCCTTCAGGTAGATCCGCACCTCGTCGCCGACCGAGCGCACGACCGAGATGGTGGTATCGGCGCGCTTGTCGCCCAGCGCAACGCGCAGTTCGCGCGCCTTGTCGTCGTACTCGGCCTGCAGGCGCGTCGCCTCATCACTGCGCCCCAGGGCCTCGGCGTGCAGCGCGAAGTTCTCCTTCCACGTCACGCCGACCTCCTCGCTGAAGACCGTCGGGGCGACGCGCGCGAGCTGATCGTAGATCGCCTCGTGGCGAACTTTGCTGGAGAGGATCAGGTCCGGGCGCAGCGCCGCGATCGCCTCGACGTTTGGCTGCTCGATCGTGCCGACAAGCTCGATGTCCTCGACTGCGTCGCCAAGATACGCCGGCAGCCCCTCGCCGGCGATCGCCTCGACCGCGCCGACGGGCTTGACGCCGAGCGCGACCGCGCTGTCGAGCTCGCCCGTGTCGAGCACCACGACGCGCTTCGGCGTGCCGGTGATCGTCGCCGCGCCCATTGCGTGCGCGACGCTGCGCGCCGCCTGCGGCTCGCTTGATGCCGAGACCGTGTCGTTGTCCTCGTCGCCGCACGCGGCGACCGTCAGCGATGCAAGCAGCGCAGCGCAGATGCTCAGGATACGTCTCAAGAATCCTCCCCAGGAAGCAGTAAGGGTCACCTAACAGTTAGGGCACCCTAACAGCGGGAGCAGAGTTGTGCCTCCCTGCTCAGAGCCGGGCGAATGCACGCTCGCGCTCCCAGTCGGTGACGCTCGCGGCGAAGGCGTCCAGCTCGCCCTGCGCGGCGCGCGCGAGGTGCTCGACGACCTTGTCGCCGAAGGCGCATCGGGCAGCCGAGCTGTGCAGCCAGCGCGCGCGGGCTTGCTCGAGCGAGACGGGAAGCGGCGGTGCCGAGCCGGCGGGCGGCCCTTCGGTCGGCTCGGGCAGGTCGAGGTCGTGCTCGAGGCCGTGCAGGCCGGCCGCGACGATCGCGGCAACGGCGAGGTAGGGGTTGGCGTCGCCGCCGCCGACGCGGTGCTCGAAGCGCAGGCTCTCGCCGTCGCCGACGACGCGGATCGCGCAGCGGCGGTTGTCGACGCCCCAGGCGGTCACGGTCGGGGCGAAGCTTCCGGCGCGCAGGCGCTTGTAGGCGTTGAGCGTCGGCGCGAAGAGCAGCGTGAAGTCCGCCAGGCAGGCGAGCTGGCCGGCGAGGAAGCGGTCCATCAGGGCTGATCGGCGCGTTGGCCCGTCGCCTGCGAACGCGGGCGTCCCGTCGGCGTCGCGCAGGCTGAGGTGCACGTGGCAGGAGTTGCCCTCGCCGGCGTCGTACTTGGGCATGAACGTCAGCGCGCGGCCGTCGCGCGCGGCGAGCTCCTTGGCGCCGGCCTTGTAGAGCACGTGCTGGTCGCACGTCGTCATCGCGTCGGCGTGGCCGAAGACGATCTCGTACTGGCCGGGATGGCACTCTCCGCGGGCGGACTCGACCTGCATCCCGAGTGCGCTCATCGACTGTCGGATGCGGCGGGCGAGGTCCTCGAGCTCGCCGAGGCCCGCGAGCTGGTAGTCGCTGTTGTGGGTCGTCAGCGGCTCGAGGTCGCGCCAGCGCAAAGCGGCGGACTCGCGGTAGGAGGAGCGAAAGGCGAGGAATTCGAGCTCGGTGCCGACCTGTGCGTGCAGCCCGAGGGCGGCCAGGCGGTCGAGCTGGGCGCGCAGGATCGTGCGCGGCGCGATCGCGATTGGTCTTCCGTCGCGGTCGACGGCATCGGCGAGGACGCATGCCGTCGCGTCGCTCCAGGGCAGCGAGCGCAGGGTGTCCAGGTCGGGGACGAGCGTGAGGTCGCCGAAGCCGGCGCCGTGCGGATCGGCGTCCCAGCCCGCGCAGGGCTGCATGTCGACGTCGACGGCCAGCAGGTACGTGCAGGCGCCGAAGCCCGAGCGCAGGACGTGGTCGACGAAGTGCCGGGCGCCGATGCGGCTGCCCTGCAGGCGCCCCTGGAGGTCGGGGAGCGCGAGGATGACCTCCTCGATGCGGCCGGCCGCGATGTCTGTTCGCAGGTCTGCGAGGGTCAGCATCGCGCGGCCGCCAGCGGATTTGCGATGGTGCCGTGCGCGAGGTCGAAGCCCTCGTCGCGCTCGGCGCGGTCGTGGAAGCCGTCGCCGAGCAGCTGCTCGCGGTTGAGGCAGATCCGCTCGAAGCGCGGCGCCTCGAGGTCGAACGCGGCGATCCGCTCGGCGAGCTCGGGAAACGCGTCGCGGTAGCCGCGGACGGTGCCGGCGGCCAGCTCCCAGAAGCGCTCCTCGCGCACCGCGAGGTGGCGTTCGACGATCTCGCCGAAGAAGCGGAAGTGGCCCGCGAACACTGCGCTGAGGATCGAGTGGCGCAGCTCGCGGGCGGGCCAGCGATGCAGCACGGCGTCGGCGTCGGCCGGCAGCGTCGCGTATTCGGGCAGCGCATCGGGCAGCAGGTTGACATCCTCGGCGAGGTCCTTGATCGCGATACCGACGGGCGTTTCGGTGGCGTCGAAGAGGACGATCGTGTTCTCGCCGTGCGGGCAGAACGCGACGCCGTAGCGGTGCAGCCAGTGCAGCAGCGGAGACAGCAGGACGTCGAGGAAGCGTGTCAGCCAGGCCTCGGGGTCAAGCCCCGAGCGGGCGACGAGCTCGCTCACGAGCGCGCGCCCGTCGCAGCCGACGCTATTCAGCGCGGCCATCGTGCGCGCCCGCTCGCCGGGCTGCAGCACCTCGGCGACGGGCTGGCGCCAGACGGCGCCGAGCAGCTCGGCGAAGCGGTACGGCGCGTCGGGCGCGACGGCCAGCTGCGGGTGGCGTCCGGTGACCGAGGCGACCTCGCCGAGGATCTCCATCCGGCAGCCGCCGGTGAGGTACGCGTCGCGTCGCGCGATGCCCTGCAGCCAGGCGCTGATCTGCGGCGCGGCGGCGCTCGGCGCCGTCGCGAGGCCGCGCCAGACGAGCGTGTTGCGGATCAGCAGCGGCAGCTTGACGTCGAGGCGGTCGGGCCGGTCGACGTTGGCCAGCGTGCGCACGGACTGCAGTGGCCGGTGTCGATCGGGTGCCTCCCCGAGGACGATGATCCGGCCCTGCGCGAGCTGTGCCGCGAAGAGCGGGGCGATCGCCTGGTCCCAGTGAAACGGATGCACGGGCAGCCACGCCCACGCGGCGCTGTCGGCGGCATGGCGGCGCAGCTTGGCGGCGAACGCGGCGCGCACGGGCGCGTCGAGCTGGCGGCTCGTGAGCGCGGCGCGGCCGATGCCGTGGTGGCGGGCGAGCTCGGGGTGCAGGGCCAGCCAGCGCAGCCGCAGCGGTCGGCCGGCCTCGGGCGCGTAGCGGGTGACATCCGACGCGCCGAATCCGAGGCGCCCCTTGCTGAGGACCATGCACGGGTGCCCCGAGCCGTGCGCTTCGAGCTCGACGTAGGGCAGGTCGGCGAGCCCCGTCGCGGTCGGGCGCACGCGCAGCAGGCGGGCGTCTGCGGCGTGCGTGGCCGCCAGCTCGCGGATGACGTCTGCGAGCTCGGGCCCGGCGAGGCCGAGTGCGTGGCGCGCGTCGAGCACGAAGTGCAGCGGGTCGTCGGCGGGCGTCTCGACACCGGCGCTCAGGCGCATGATCGACGCCGCGTCGACGCGCCAGGCACCGAACGGGCCGCGCCGCGCGCGGAAGCGGTAGTCGACGCCGCCGGAGAGCTCGACGCGATGCCCGCCATCGTCGGCCCGTGGCTGCAGGACCTCCTCGTAGGCGAGCTCGGCGAGCGCCTTGGCGAGCAGGGCACGGCCGGCGGCATGCCAGGTCTCGAGCTCAGGGGATCCGGGCACGGGCTTCCTCCATCTCGGGGCGGGTGATCAGGACGGGGGTCAGTGCGGCGGCAACTGCGAAGAGCAGTGCGCCGGCGGCGAGCGGGCTGGCGAGGCTGGCGCTCGCGGTCAGGGCGGCGAGGATCGGCGCGAGCATGAGTGCGCCCGCGCGCAGCGTTTCGACGGCGGCGTAGCCGGGTCCGTCGGTGCCGGCGGCGGCGAACATCGCCAGGTCGAGCTCGACGTGTGCCAGCCCCAGGCCGACGCCGAGCAGCAGCCGGCCGGCGATGAGCGCGGCCGCGTCCGGGACGGCTGCCTGCAGCCCGGCGCCCAGCGCGGCGGTGACGAGCGCGAGCGGAAGCAGCGCCGCGCCGAGCGCGCAACGCACTGCAGCGGCCATCGGCAGTACGCCGAGCGCGGCGAGCGACGGCAGCAGGAACAGGAGCGCGGCGGCGCCGAGCGTGAGGCCCGACTCTTGCGCGTAGGCCGTGAAGAACGGGCGCACGACGTTCGCCGCGAGCTCGAATGCGATCGCAACGACCGCGACGGCGGCGAGCGCCGCGCCTTGTCGCGGCGGCACGATCCGCGACGTGCGCGCGGCGTGCGCGGGCGCCACCGCATTTGGCAGTGCGCGCAGCACGAGCACGAGCAGGACGAGATCGAGTGCGGCGATCGCGCCGAGCCCGAGTCGCGGGTTCGGTAGGCCGGTGATGGCGGCGCCGAGCAGCGTGGCGATGAGCGTCGCGCCGTGCAGGAGCGCCACGAAGGCGAGCACGCCGGGCGGGCCGCCGTCGTCGAGTGCGACGAGCGCTGGATAGGCCAGCAGCAGCGCCGTCCCGGCCGCCGCCGCCGCCGCGCTGAGCGCGATGAATGCGGCCGCGCTGGGTGCCAGCGCGAGCGCGCCGTCGAGCACGACGCAGGCCGCCAGACCGGCGGCGACCAGACGGTGCAGGCCGAGGCGCCGCGACAGCAGGCCCAGCAGCGGCAGGGCGACGAGCGCCGTCGCGCGGCACAGCCACAGCAGCAGCCCGACGGTTCCGGGGTCCTCGGCGCCGTAAAGCTTGCCGAGCAGCTGGGGGTAGAACGGGCTCAGCGCGAGTTCGGTGACGAGCAGCAGTGCGATGACCGCGACGAGGAGCCCGCGCTGCCCGCTCGGCGACCTCATGCCGGCGCGCCGAACGAGGTGAAGGCCGTGCGCCGCGGCAGCGGGTAGATGGTCCGCCCCGCGAGGTCGTTGAGGATCGCCGCGCTGCGGTGTGCGCCGAGCCCGAGGTCCGGCGCGCCGACGCCGTGCGTGTGCAGCTCGGCGTTCTGTACGTACAAGCGGCCCTCGACCTCCGGCGTGAGCGCGACGCGGTAGCTGCCGTCGACGCTGAGGGCGCCACCCTCGGCGCGCGCCAGTTGGCCGGCCAGCGGTGCCAGGCACGCCGGCTCGCGCGGCGCGTAGCCGGTGGCGAGCACGACGGCATCGGTCCGGACGTCGAAGCGGCGGTCCTGGCGCTGCTCGTGACAGCGCAGCAGCACCCCGTCACCGTCGGGTGCGGCCGCCTCGACCGCGGTACACGGGCGCAGGTCGATCTCGTCGGGCCAGCCCCCGCCGATCGTGCGCTCGTAGAGCGCCTCGTGGATGTCGGCGATCGTGTCGGCGCTGATCGCCTTGTAGAGCTGCCACTGGCGCGGCAGCACCGCGGTGCGCACGTCGGGCGTCAGCGCGCGGAAGTACTCGGTGAACGCGGGCGTGAAGTGCTCCAGGCCGAGCTTGGAGTACTCCATCGGCGCCAGCGCGGGCGTGCGCGTCAGCCAGCGCAGTCGCGTGTCGGCCGGCACCGCGCGAAGCAGGTCGAGGAACACCTCGGCGCCCGATTGTCCCGAGCCGACGACGGTGACGTCGGCGGTGGCGAGCAGGCGGTCGCGGTGGTCGCGGTAGTGCGCGGCGTGGACCGCGCGGTCGTCGAGCAGCGGGCGCAGCGCGGCAGGCACCCAGGGGGCCGTGCCGATCCCGAGCACCACGTTGCGCGCCAGCAGGCGCTGCGGCCCGTCGGCCGTCCGCGCGTGCACGTCGAAGGCGCGGGCGCGGGCGTCCCAGGAGATCGCCTGCACGTCGGCGCCGAACGTGCACGAGGGAAGGGCGTGCGCCGCCCAGCGGCAGTAGTCGTCGTATTCGCGGCGCGGGACGTGGAAGCGTTCGGCGAAGTAGAAGGGGTACAGCCGCTCGCGGTCGCGCAGGTAGGCGAGAAACGACCATCGGCTCGTCGGGTCGACGAGCGTGACGAGATCGGCCAGGAAGGGCACCTGCAGCCGCGTCCCGTCGAGCAGCAGCCCCGGATGCCAGCGAAACTCCGGCTCGCGCTCCAGGAAGCGCGCGTCGAGCTCGGGTACCGCATCGGCGAGCGCGGCCAGGCCGAGGTTGAACGGGCCGATGCCGACGCCGAGGAGGTCGTGCATGCGCGTCACGGCGCGGCGAGCGCGTTGCGCACGTCGCGGTACAGCGACTGGGTCTCGACGGGGGCGTCGAGCTCGTCGCGGCCGTCGGCGCAGGTCAGCAGGTTGGCCTTGCACGGCAGCGTCGGCGCGTCGATCAGCCGCGCGGCCAGCCCGCCGGGATGTCTGCCGGCGTGCGGCTGCAGCGCGCGGCGGGCTGCGTGCAGCAGCTCGCGCTCGTCGGCCAGCTGCTCGGCGCCCAGCGTCCCGACGAGGCCGAGCAGGGCGTTGACGCCCAGGTAGTAGGCGACGCGGTCCTCCACGAGCTCGTCGTCGAAGACGGCGCGCACGCCGTCCTCGAGATCGGGGACGGCGGCGCGCGCGCGCTCGGCATGGCGCGCGGCCACGTAGAAGCCCTGGTTGTCGCGATACCAGCCGCCCGCCGGGAAGCCGTCGGCGTCCAGCGCTACGAGCAGGTTCTGCGCGTGGGCCTCCAAGCCGAGGCCGTGCGTGTCGAGCAGCCAGACGACCGGCGCGACGACGTGTTGCACGAAGCGCGCGATCCACATGACGGCGAGGTCGGTGAGCGTGCGGCGCCCGTCGCCGGCCGCGTGCCGGAGCAGCCCGGCCAGGCGCGAGCCGCCTGCCGGCCGCTCGGCGAGCAGCCCGGCGAGACAGACGACACGGTCGCCGGCCCCGAACGGGTTCTCGCGCAGGACGACGTCGAGGCCGCCGTGGCTCGTGCAGCCGGCCGGCTCGACCGCCAGCCAGGCCGGATCGCGAAGGACGCGAAAGCCGGGGTGCGCGGCGCGCAGCGACGGCTCCAGGGCGTCCAGCAGGCGGTGCGCGTGCAGCCCGAGCAGCAGCTCGCTGCGCAGGTTCTCGCGCCGCGAATTCGTAATCCGAAGGCCGAGCGAGAGCTTCAGCATGATTGGGGCGCCGTCGCGAAAGACGGTGCGCACCGATGACGTCGGCTGCCATGCGTCCGTGCCCGGGCCGAGGTCGCGCAGCAGGCCGGCGTCGAGCAGCTCGGCGATCCCGCGGCGGTGCGCGACGTCGCGTGCCTGCCACGGATGGGCGGGGATCGCGACCCATCCCGCCGGCACGTCGACGCCGACCGCCAGCGCGCGAGCCGTCCGGAACGGATCGACAGCCGTGGACGCCGACCCCCCGGCGGCGACCGACGGGTGCGCGGCGAACCAGTGCAGGGCGATGCGGCCGCGCAACTCGGGCGACAGCGCGCTCAGCTCGGCGTCGGATGCGCCCGGGCGGCTCTTCGGCGCCGGATGAAACGGATGGCCGAGCAGCAGCGCCTGCTCGCCGGCGAGGAACGAGCACTCGCCGGTCGGGTCGGCCGGGTCGGCGCGGCGCGCGCGCAGGTGCACCGCGACGCGCTCGGCCGACAGTAGCGCGCGCGTCGCCAGATCCCCGGTGGCGGCCGGGTCCACGCCGCCGCGCGCGGCGAGCTCGGCCGCCAGCAGCCCCGCGACCGCGGGCGCGCCGGCAAGCGCGCCGCTGGCGGCGAAGCGCGGGCGCCCGAAGCGATGCCAGTCTGTCTCGGAGCGATGCAGGACGGGCACGCCGAGGGTCACGCCGCTCGCGGGCAGGACGAGCTCCAGCGACG
>Ga0247713_1001574_pt1 | contig 11087 bp, 10 predicted proteins | sample 21E_NmetaG_FD_189936 | JGI IMG/M metagenome (GOLD analysis project Ga0247713, IMG submission 189936) | Soil microbial communities from hillslope of Landscape Evolution Observatory, University of Arizona, Oracle, AZ, United States - 2-1-E_N | ecosystem: Engineered > Artificial ecosystem >... | reverse complement strand
ACGCCGATCCGGTGCTCGAAGACTCTCTCTCACAGATCGAGGAGGAGGTGCCGCTCCCCAACGCAGCCTGAGCCGCTGACGCAGCACCCGACGAGCACCTACACCACATCACGCGACTTGACTCGCTGCCAGCACCGCCGAGACAACGGCAGAACGGCAGTAGCGCTCCTTGCTCCTTCAGACGTCGTCTCGATGCTTGCCCTGAGCGTCCAAAAGTCTCGCGGACCTTGCGACGGGGCGCAATAAGCGGTCAAGGAGGGCCCTCTTGGGTGTCGACGGATTGTGCGAGGCGCGATCGCGTGCAGCAGTGGCGGGGTAGCCAGGGTTCGTGAGACGTCTCAAGCACTGGACTATGAGCCGGGCTGGGTTCCGCGGAGACCGGGTTAGTTGGTTTCCACTTTTGATTTGGATGGGGAGAGATGGACCGTACTGCTCGAGCTCAGAGTCTCGAACTCTGCGGGCGGGATGTCGCCGAGCGACTCGTGCAGGCGGTCGTTGTTGAACCAGGCGACCCACTCGACGATCGCGAGTTCCAGTTGGGTTCGCGTGCGCCACACGCGGTCGGCGATCAGCTCGGTCTTGAAGGTGTCGACGAAGCTCTCGGCCATCGCGTTGTCATAGGCGTCGCCGACCGATCCGATCGAGCCGAGCACCCGGTGGTCGTCGAGGACCTGCTGGAAGGCGAAGCTCGTGTACTGCGATCCGGCGTCGCTGTGGTGGATGAGCTCGACATCGGCACCAGCCCGGCGGCGCGTCAACGCCATCCGCAGGGCGTCAAGGACGAGGTCGGTGCGCATGTGGCTGGCGAACTGCCAGCCGACGATCCGCCGCGAGTAGACGTCGATGACGAAGCTGAAGAACACCATCCCCTCGTAGCAGCGCACGTAGGAGAAGTCAGCCACCCACAGCGCGTCGGGGCGGTCGGCGCTGAAGTCGCGGTTGACGAGATCCGGGCTATGAGTCGCCACGGGATCGGCGATCGTCGTGCGCCACGGCTTGCCGCGCCGCTTGGCGCCCTGGATGCCCTCGACGCGCATCAGGCGCTTGACGTGGTCACGGCCAACGGTCTCGCCGGCGCGCTGCAGCGCCAGCCACATCTTGCGGTAGCCATAGGCGTAGTAGTTCGCGGCGTGGACCTCGCGGATCGTCTCGAGGAGACGCTCGTCGCAAGTCACGCGCTCCGAGCGCTCGCCGCTGGCGCGGTGGTAGTAGGCGGACGCCGACACGTCCAGGACCCGGCAGATCGGCTCGACGCCGAAGCGGCCGCGGTGCTCGTCGATGTAGCGGCTCACCTCGTTCGGTCCTCGTCGAGCTCCTTGGCAAAAAACACCGAGGCTGACTTGAGGATCTCGTTGGCGCGACGCAGCTCAAAGACCTCGGCGCGCAGCCGGCGGATCTCTTCGCGCTCCGCCGTCGTCGGCAGGTCGGGCCGCGAGCCGTTGTCGGCCTCGGCTTGACGCACCTTCTTGCGCAGCGTCTCGGATGCATTCCAAGGTCGGCGGCGACATGCGCGATCGGACGGCCGCTCTCAAGCGCCAGCCTCACGCCGCGCGCCACGAGCTCATCGGGGTACTTCTTCGGACGGGCCATAACGAGTGCTTCCTCTCCCGAGGACCGAAATCCTCGTTTGGAAGTCTCCGTCAAACCCAGCCTGCCTCACTACGCGCAACCTTGCGCGCATCGGGGTAGCTCTCTCCGCTATGGCGACGAGCCTCGCCGTCTGCCTCTTGGGCAAAGGAGCAGAGGAATGGTGGGAGGACTTTTGGATGCAGGTCGGTACCGCCTTGATGCTTGTGGCGCCACTTGTGGCGCTTGAGGCGATCATCGCTCGGAAGAACGCAGAGGCACGGGTTGCCGCGCGAGATGCCGCCGCTGCGGCCGGTCGCACGCAAGAGCGGGTCGAGACCGCCCTCTTGATCCTTCGCGGCGCCTGCGGCTGCCGCCTCGGCGCTAGGCCCGACTTTAGGTCTCGGGCCTCAGCCCGGTGCGCCGGATCGGCAACCTCCAGTGACGGAACCTAAGCCGCATATCGACCCGCCGGCGCTGGCTCTGCAGGTCGCGCAGGCTGCGGCAGCGTTGGGACTGAGCGAGAACCACTTTAGGAGCGAGGTGCTGCCGCACGTTCGGTCGATCAAGGTTGGGCGGGTTCGGATCGTGCCGGTGATCGAGCTAGAGCGGTGGCTGTACTTGAACGGCCGGCTCGAGGGTGAAGACTGACGGGTCCCACTACTCGTGCTCGGCAGCACCCGGACCCGGGAGGCGCTTGCCGAGGCCGTCGCTAAGGGTGTCTCGTCGCGTCCGTTCACGACGCTGCGGTGACCTGAGCGCCGATGCTTCGGATAGGTCCGCTCCGCACCGCTCCCGCACCGCACCGCACCGCTCCGCACCGCTCCGCACCGAGCCGAGCCGCTCGATGTCGTGGAACGCCGAGCGTCCTGTGACGCGCGGCGCTGGGCGGCGGTCCCCCGTCGGGTCGGTAGCGCCTTGTCTGATGTGCCGGCGTGCAGAAGCGCATGGCAGCGACACTCGCCGGGCCAACGTAGTCGTACCCTCGGTGGCGATGACTGATCCAGGGTGGGACCTTGGGATGCGAAGCGCGTCCGCACCGCGTTGTGGCCAAGCACTGAGGACTGGCCAGATGGGGATGACCTTTGGCCTGACGTAGCTATCTCCCCGCCCGCTGTAGGACGCGCCGACCTTGCTCCGATCCGCGCAAGTGATATCGAGCCGAAACCGGGCCCGCTGTGGATCACTTACTGGGTATGGGCAGTCACAACCCCGTTCGTCAAGATTGGCCACGCGCAGTACCAGGCCGACCGCGATGGGCGGTGGCGCGGCACGGCGGAGCTCGCACAACGACGCGTCAGCGACTGGTCCACCGGCTGCATGTGGACGGTGCAGCTGATACGCGTCCAGCTAGGCGACGCCGAACACGAAGGGGTGGAGCACGCCCTACGCGCCGTCGCTCGGGTCACACCTGAGCGTGAGTGGTTCGACCTGCGACGCCTCTAGGGCAGTTACGGCCAGCGCTGAGACCGGCGCCGCACGCTAGATCGCTGCGAGGACGCGGGGTCGAAACCCGGGCAGCGTCGCGGCGAACGACGGCGGCCGGCGGCATCAGCAGCAACGGCGACATGAGGCCTTACGCGATTTAGCGGGAGCTCGGTCTCTCGACCCTTCGCGCCGCTATGCGCCGAGCGACTTTGCAAGCCGGGAAACGGCTATGCGCAACGAGGGTTCCGTGTACTCCTCAACCTTCCTGAAGCCATGTGCCCTGAGGAGGTGCAGGGCCGCCTGGTTCCCATCGAAGACGTCCGCCATGGCGAGCGGCAACCCCAGGCCCTTTGCCTCCTCGAGGGCGTGACCCAGGAGCCGTCTGCCGATGCCCTGACCGCGCTGGGCGACGTACACGTCGCCGATGTAGGCGCGGCCGTCGCGGACCTTCAGCGCGGCCATACCCGTTGGTACGTCGGGAGGTCCGACGACAAAGAACGTGGATGCGCAATCCGGCCCCGCGTCGATTCGCGCTGCGAAGTAGCCGGGCACCGCAAAGCGACCTAGCCAGTGATCAACGTCCGCGGTGTCGTGGTCCCGGCCCCAGGTCTCAGCCACAACCGCCCGCTTGAGGCCTCGGAGCGCCGGCACGTCTTCCCGCGTAGCGATGCGGATCTCGAGGGATGCTGGTGCCAAGACCGTCAGAGCCATGTTCTAAGGGTAGAGCGCGTCCCGGCAGATCGCTATGCCACCGGCCGGATCTGCCCCCTCGCTTCAGCCGTCAACTCGTAGACCCGGAAGCCGTCTTCGTCGAACGCGCCCGTCGCCTCGACGCCCCATAGCGCGGCGGGTGCCGGGCCGTTCGACCGACCGTTCCAGTTTCGTTTGAGATAGTCACGCAGTCCCGCTCCCGCGCCGGCGCTGCTCGGTAGTCGGCTGCGGGAGTTGACCCATTGCGCTATCGAGCCATCGGGTGCCCACGACTTGTCCAACGCTGCAATACGGATGTCCTCAGCGTCGCTCTGGCGAACGGCCTGGACGTACGTGTAGTCGTGGAAGGACTGGCCGACTCCATGCAGATCTGCGCCGCTGCAGCAACAACCGCCATCGCTGAGCAGCAGCAGATCGGTGTCTGCCGCGCCGAAGGTCAGGCCGTTCGCGTGGGCTAGTTGGCGGAGCTCAAGGATCGTCGGCAACCTCTCGGCTGCAGGCAATACGAGTTCTCGTCCGACCCGCTCGGCGTGTCGGAGGCGATACCAGGCGAAGACGTCATAGCCCAGCACGGACGAGAGACGATTGGTCCCCGCCCAGCTCTTCTCGAGCGGCAACTTCAGGTGCTCGACGCCAACGTGCCGGGCGCCCGCGGCGCGAACGGCCTCTATTACCTCGCGCTCACGACTGGCCCCGCGGGGTAGGAGCGGCTGCAACCTCGCAGAGACGACGACGCCGGCCGCGGTCAGCTTCGCCATGGCCCGGAGCCGGCGGCTCGGCGGCGGGCACCCCACTTCGAGCTTCTCGGCGAGCCTGTCGTCCAGCGTCGAGAACGAGAACTGGACCATGAATCTCCCGCGTTGGAGGTCGTCAATCACTCCGTCTTCGGCATCATCGAGTCCCTTCGTCGAGATCACCGTCGCGTGTGCGTGGTCCGCGAGCGCCGTGATCATTCCCTGGGTCGTCTCGCGGATCTCAGCCCGCGGACCGAAGGGATCACTCATGCCGCCGAAGTGGATCGCAGCCCCGCGCGCGAGCATCTGGTCTATCGCGCCATTCAGGCGCCCTGCTTCGATTCGTTGTAGACGGCGCCTGAGCCTGCCCGCGTCGGCTGTCTGATCGCTTCGGCCCAGTTCTGCCCCGCCCCTCGCCTTGGAGAAGCAGTAGAGGCACGCGAACTTGCACCTGGGCTGCGTGTCGAGCCGGAGGGGTAGCGCGCAGAAATAGAACTGGCTGGTGAGCCCGAGGCTGTACTCGTATCGCGGCTCGGGGGTTACGACATCCCTCACGGCGTCGGCGTCACTGACGGAGCCGGTGTCGAGCGGCCGCCCGCACCCCCGCGCTTCGTGAGCGACGGGGTCGGCGTAGCTACCGGAGTCCGTTTAGGCGTAGTGGTGGGCCGCGTTGTCGGTTTCGCCTTCGCCTTTGCCCCGTCGTCCTTCACCTGGTCGTCGTAGAGGTCAGGCGCCACGACGACGCCGATACCCAGCGCAACGACCGCCGCTGCGAGGCTGATGACGATCCCGCGCACGAGAACCTGGCGGAGCGATGTGAGGAACTGATTCTTGTAGAGCTCGGTCCAGTGCAGGAGGTAACTCTGCTCGATGTCCTGGGCGATCGAGATGCCCGGCTCGACGAGCGAGAGAGTCCTCGTATTGAAGTCGCCGCGAATGTCCGTGTACTGGGTCTCCTTCGTCGTGCGTACGTCTCTCTTCAGCCGGCTGTGCCACGGGACGCTGGGCTTACCTGCGCCCGGGATTGCGTCTCGGTAGAAGTGCTTCCAGGTCGTCGAGACCTTCTTGAACGGGTAGTTCCAGTTCGTCTGGGCGGCCCACACCGAGAGGACGACGACGCCCGTCACGACGAGCCCAACGGCGAGGGTAAGCAGGCCGAGTCGACCAGGGAAATAGTCCCAACCGTCTTTCGCGACCTGCAGGAGCGCGGCAAGACCCGCCGCGACGATCACTCCACCGATGGTGGCGAGCGACCCTCGCCGTGACTCTGCGTATTCGATCCGGGCCCGCTGGTCGTCCATCAGGGAGCTGAGGGTCTCCTGCAGCGCCTTCTGGTCCTCCGTGCCCAAGGCCGCGATTTCGTTCTTGAGCGTCTCGTCAACCGTGGGAGGAGGTGTCTCGGCCGGCGGGGCGGCCTGCGCTTCGTTCGGTCCCTCGGACGCCACGTCGCATGCTTCGACACCTCCCCTCGCGGCCCTGCGCGGCGAGCGAACGCGGCGATCCCGGCGGTGCCGACGCATCAGCCCGCAGTCAGGACGCCAGGCGCTCGGCCTGCACATCCATCGACGCGCGGAAGGCCACGCACACGTAGTCATCCGCCCGGTGCGGGCGGTGCTGGCCACACTCCACGCAGTCCTTCTCGCCCGCGTCCTGACCCGGGAGCCAGGACAAGACCTACGAGAAGACCTACTGGAGCGAGTTCGTGATCTCGAGCTCGACGAAGTGGGCGGACGAGTTCGCCGAGATCTACGATCGTCGCCTCCTCGAGGACGCGGCCTCGTGAGACGCGGGCTGACCATCGCGCAGACGGCCGTGTACGCCGCGGTCGCTGCGCGGGACCCGTGGACGATCTCCGACGTCGCGCACGCAGTCGGCGCGGCGAGCCTGAGTGAGGCCGAGCGGGTACTGAACGCGCTCGGCCGCCGGGGGCCGATCGAGTCGGACGGCAACCTCGGGCTCGTGTACGCCGAAGGTGTCTCACTCGAGCGTCAAGGCCGTCTCCTCCGCGACCTCCGTGATCAGGTCCGCGACCGCGTGTAGAAAGCGGTTCTGGTCGGGAGAAGCGACCACGCCGGGCACGGGAGCTCCGCGGTCGTATACGTCACGGGCGATGATCCGCGCGCGGACAAACGTAGAACCGGGACCGCGCTGGGCGAAGGCGTCCTGCCAGGCGAGTCGCGTCTCCTGGACCAGGCGCTCGCGCGTCATCAAGAACAAGCGCTGGGTGACTGCGTTCGAGATGTCGTCGATGATCTGCTGCTTCGCATCTTCGTCCGGCTCCTCGCCCTCCCACTTGAGGGGCTGCTGCAACATCAGGAATACCTGTCGCTGAAGCTCGTAGCGTAGGTCGGCTACCGGCCTGAGCTGGTCGTACTCATCTGCCCACCCTTCGGCGAGCCGGCGAGACAGCGCCTTGACTCGGGTCCAGTGCTCCTTGGGAACTGACGGGTTGGCCTCGAGGCCGAGGAGACCGCGCCACCGGGCATGGAACCTCTTCGCCGCAGCCGTCACCGCGAGGGACAGGTTCATCCGGTCGTACACGGGCTTCGCGGGACCGACGTCCCGTCGTTCGGCCTCGGACGTGAGAGACGCCAGCAGAGCGTCCAGCTGACCGATGGTGCGGTTGCCCGCCTTCTTCTTCGGGTCCAGCGTGTCCTGGATCCCACCGACGAAGGACCGCGCCTCGTCCAACCGCTGCCGCAACGCGCGCTCCGCCGCAGGTCCGAGGTCCTCGCCGATAGCGCTGAGGACGTTTTCGACCGAAGCCAGAACGTGCTCCTCTCTGGCTGAGAACGTCGGCAGGTTGTCGCCGCCGACCTGGTCGAAGTGCGTGAAGAGAAAGTGGAGCTTGCTCGAATTTCCGGAGACTGCAATCCCCTTAAGCGCGGCCGTCGGCGCGGCCTGCATCGGCTGCGCCGCGTTGTCGACCAGCAGAACCGCTTCAACCTGCTCGAGAAGCTCTGCGACGTGAGTAGACAGCGCCGCTGCCGAAGTCGGTGTGTGGCCGAGCCCCTCGCCGTCGATGAGGACGAGCTTCCGTGGTTCGACGCTCCAGGCCGGCGAGAAGGGACCGGACACGCGGATCCCGTTCACCAGCGGCGTGAGGAGCTGACCGAAGAGCGGCGCGTAGTTGCTCGAGAAGCGGGAGATTGTGCGGATGAAGTCGCGGCGCGCGTCGGTCTCATACGACCAGCTGACCGGCCAGCCCTGACGGTTCCTTCGGATCTCGCCGTCCGTCAGCGTGGTGAACCGCTTCTCGATCTCGTCCGATAGGCGGTCGACGACCGTGTGAAACGCCTCGGACTGTCGAAGCTCGTTCTCGAGCTCCTCCTCGATGAGCTCCTCAGCCACGCGCTCATCGCCCTCCTCCGGGTCGAGCGCGTCGCGCAGCGTGCCGGCGTGGGCTTCGACTACCTCGCGAAGAGCATCCACGCATTCGGCGATGACGACCTGCGTCTGCCCGAGGTCGAGCTGTGAGTCGAACTCGAGAAGCGCCTCGTCGACGTCCTCGTGCTCGATGAGGTCATCGTCATCAACGTCCTCGTCGTCCGCCAGGTCGTCCTCGGGCGCCGCTCCGCGGCCCAATACGTAGCTGAACCGGAGACGCTGGTTGACATGGTCAAGCAGCCGCCGCGTGACCTCCGAGTCGGGCCGACCGGCGTGGACCGCAAGTGCGGCCTCTACGACGTTCTCGGTCAAGTAGTCGAGCATCTCGTCTCGAGGAACGAAGGTGACCACCGCCCGGTAGGTGGGGTCGTCGACCACGACGAGTTCGGTGTCGGCGACGGTCGTCTTCGCCGTGGAGGTCGAGGGGAAGCGCTCCTTGTCCGGATCGGTCCCAAGTATCTGGCGGACGACCGTGGTCTTGCCGGCCCCGGTGGTGCCGAGAAGCAGGACGCGCCGGTAGCCCTCCGCCCGTCCGGGCAACGGCAACAGCTCGTCTCGTACCGACTGGAAGTCGAGACGTGCCGCCTCGGAACCTTCGTAGAAGACCTCGACAACCCGCGCGTCGAACCGATCCGTCGCGAGAGCACGCGCCGCGGGCTGCCAGAGATCCGGCGTGCGGAGGATCTCGTTCAGCTCCTCTACCAGCCGCGTCGCCTCCGCTTCATCAGCCGTTCCAAGCCCGCGCCGCACTCTGCGCCCGGGCTTCCCATTGTTCGGGTCGAGTCGGGTCGGGTGCCGGAAGATGACCGACCAGGAGTCGCGGCCCTGGTTCCGACTCTTCGACGCCGTATAGAACTTCACCGTCATGGCTTCCTCCGTTGTTCCCACGGTGTACCGGAGCCGGAGCGTGGCAGCTGCGTGAAGGACTGTCAAGTCCGTGGAACACCAGCGGAACAACGGTTCGAGGCGAAGCTACCCCTCTGGGACAAGGTCCCCTGCGTTCTCATCGACGAACTCCACGATGCGATCGATGACCTCGGCGGGTTCCATGGCCGGCTTCCAGGAGTTCCGCGCCCGCGCGCTCCAGCGCAAGTACTTGAGCGTGAGTCGGCCCGCCTTCAGGCATTTCGTGGCGGGTCGAAATTGGCGAACGCCCAAACTTCCGTAGCTCTTGCAACAACGCTCGTGCTTCCGCGGTTTGAGGTCCAGCTCGCGTAGCCGATGGGGGGCTACCTGAAGAGTCGCCCGAATCCTGAAATTATTGAGCTTGTGCGTATCAGCACAAGCTACCTACCAGGAGGATCTCATGGCCACGAAGAACGCCGCGTCTCGGGCAGCCTCTGAGACGCCCGCCGCGCTCGACCTGTCGGCTCTGAAGAAGACTCACGTGCTCCGCCTGGGGCTCAAGGGCCGCAAGGGCCACTGGGTCGGGCAGCTCGTCAGCTCGGAGCCGAAGGACCAGCAGCTGACGATCAAGGTCAAGTGGATGGCCGAAGCGCGGACGGTGTCGTTCGCCGACATCGTCAGCGCCGAGGCGCGGACAGCAGGGAAGGCATCCAAGTTCTCGCCCGTGCGGCTTGACGCGTAAACGTCGGTCGGCGACCCGCGAAACCGCACCGGCCCGTATAAGCGTCTTAGAACAGGCTCAGGCCAGCAGCAGGACCCTCTGGTCTCGGCTTCGGCTGCACGACTGGATTGACGCGTGGTTCCGCCGAAAGAAGAGAGCGCAGCCGCGAGAGCCCTTCCTCGGGGACGCCAAGAGCTTGGGAGATGGCGCTGTCGATGTTGACGCGCACTGGGTCGTCCTTGAGTTTCGAGACTGCCTGAAGCTCGCTCTCGCAGTGCCTCTCCCAAGCATTAGCAAGATCCTGCAGTACCGAGTCCTCAAGAGCACCAGTATCCAGTAGCGGGAGCGTCTTGAGCTTGTTCTTCTTGATTGCCATCCACGGGCCTCTCGTCTCCTCCGCTGCTCCTATGAATGACGCTATTCCAAGCGTCGAATTCAGCCACAAAGCGAGGGCATGCTCGGCGTTCGGATCGTCCTCGTGCAGGTGGATCGACCACCAGGTGTTCGAGACAGCTCGGGACGGAGTGACCACGCCGACGACGCGGTAGGTGACCGTCCACAGGCGCTCGACGATCATCAGCCGCCCAGCGCCCGCCCACACCTGATCGGCGGGCTTGATCCTCTCGCGACCGGGAGCCGGCTTGGTACGCGGGCGTAGCTCGGCGTTTGTTTCTGCGGAAAGGCGCAGCATCTTCTCCGGGTCTTGACCCCAGAGAGCGGGATATCCCACAGACTCGCTCACTTGCTCGAACGCGTCCGTGATGTCGCGGCGGTCGTACCCAATCCGAGCAATGTCACCGAGCGCCCGGAGCGGAAGGTCGACCGACGCGCCGCCCGGCAGAGGGACGGCGTTGAGGTCGAGAAGCGCCTCACAGGTCCGATCGAGCGTTTCGCGAGAGAACGTGGCATGCCTCCATGGCTTTCCGCTGCTCGGCGCCGGACGAGAAAACGCTTCTCCGATCTCTCCCTCGATGCTGTCGGAGATGCGCAGGACGTCGCCTTGCTGTGAAGCCGGGATGACGCGCCGAACAGCGCTGGCCGTGCCGAGAGCCTCCACGACGGTGTCCGGGTTACGGCGGAGCGCGACCCAGGTCGTCTTCTTGCCCTCGACGGAGTCGCCCGACTCAAGGCGGCGCGCCAATAGAAGAGCCTCGGACAGCTGGGTCGAGTCCGAAAAGTTTCCAATGATCCGCCTCGTGCGCCGATATCACGAGTTCAAGATGGAACTGCTTCGCTAGCAGCCGACGAGTCGGTTCCCAAGCTTCACCCGTCAGAACGGACTTGGGCAGGACCAACGCTAGCCGGCCGCCCTTCCGAACGGCGCGGGCGGCGAGATCGACAAAAGGCGCGCCAAGGCCCGCGGTGAGGTTCGCGGAAATGTCAGGGCGGTTGACCAGCTCCTTTAGGCGACGACGGGCGGTCGTGAACTCGGTGTTCTCGAGTGAGCCAAGCAGCTGACTTCCTCCGACCGACCTCGTGAAAGGGGGATTCATAACGACGAGGTCAACCTGCGGCAGAGCGACATCAACCTGTTCCGCCGTCTCAAAGGACAGAAGTTCTCCCGGGTGGTCACGTCGGTAGAAGTGGTGTAGCGGGCGCCGGGTAGGTCGATCCGACCACCGTGGTGTCCAAGCTCGTCGGCTCTTCCCGGAGTCGATGAACAAGGAGCACCACGATGGCCGAAGACCGGATGA
>Ga0247713_1001572_pt1 | contig 11110 bp, 9 predicted proteins | sample 21E_NmetaG_FD_189936 | JGI IMG/M metagenome (GOLD analysis project Ga0247713, IMG submission 189936) | Soil microbial communities from hillslope of Landscape Evolution Observatory, University of Arizona, Oracle, AZ, United States - 2-1-E_N | ecosystem: Engineered > Artificial ecosystem > Mesocosm... | reverse complement strand
GTCCTGGCCGACGGCTACGCCTGCGGCGGCGGACGCCGTGGCGCCCAGCAGGCGCTGCGCAATTTCTGGAAACGGGTGAGCGACGCCGCCCGCTTCAGCCCGCTGCAACGCACGCCGATGGACCGCATGCTCGGACGCTGGACGATGGACACCTCGCCCGGCTATGTGCTGTTCGGCATGCTCACCAGCATGATCTCGCCTTACGAATTCAATCCGCTCGACGTCAACCCGCTGCGCAACCTGCTGGAGGACCTGGTGGATTTCGAGCGCGTGCGCGGCTGCACACCACTGCAGTTGTTCATCTCTGCAACCAACGTGCGCACAGGCAAGGCGCGCATCTTCCGCCGCGAGGAACTGAGCGTGGATGCGGTGATGGCCTCCGCCTGCCTGCCGCAGATCTACCGGGCGGTGGAAATCGACGGCGAGGCCTACTGGGACGGCGGCTACATGGGGAATCCGGCGCTGTTTCCGCTGATCGACGAGACCGATGCGCACGATCTGATCATCGTGCAGATCAACCCGGTCATCCGCGAAGAACTGCCGCGCACCGCGCCCGAGATCATGAACCGGCTCAATGAAATCACGTTCAACTCAAGCCTGATCCGCGAGATCAGCTCGATCCTGCTGCTCAAGCAGCTGATCGACGAGGAACATGTGGACAGGGTGCGCTACACCGAAATGCGTCTGCACCGGATTAACTCGGAAAAGGAATTGCTGGGACTGTCGGTGTCGAGCAAGTTGAACGCCGAGTGGGCCTTCCTCGAACATCTGCACGACGTCGGCTACCGCACCGCCGACGACTGGCTGCGCGCCAATTTCGACCGCGTCGGCAAGGAAAGTACGCTGGACACGCTGTCGATGTACTTCGCCGAATGCGGCGTGCAGACGCCGGAGCAGCCGCAGGAACAGGCACTGCGCAGGCGCGGCTGATCAGACGGTGCGCGCGCGCAGCGTATTCTTCCCGCCCCTCTTCGCTTCGTACATCAGCTCGTCGGCCCGGTGCAGCGCCTCGTCGGCGCTGGCCGGGGGCACGCTGAAACAGACGATGCCGATGCTGAAGCCTACCGGCCAGCGGTGCCCGCGGGACGTGCGTTCAAGCTCGGCCTTCATCTCGTCGGCGATGTGCTGGGCGGCGGCCAGGCCGGTTTCGCGCAGCAGCACCGCGAACTCGTCGCCGCCGAGCCGGCCCGCGCTGTCTGTCTTGCGCAGGCGGGCAAGCAACAGGCGTCCCAGCTCGGTCAGCAGCGCATCGCCGGCCTGGTGCCCCTGGGTGTCGTTGAGCGTCTTGAAATTGTCGACGTCGAGGTAGAGCAGCGAAAACGCATGGCCATAGCGTTTCTGGCGCACGACTTCCGCCTGCAGCTGTTCATGAAAGCCGCTGCGGTTCAGGCAGCCGGTCAGCACATCGGTGCGCGACTGGCGCCTGACGGTCCGGTAGGCTTCGCGCAGCCGCGACTGCACGAATACGAGCAGCATCATCGCGACGAAATCGCTGGACAGGTCAAGGTAGCGGTACAGCGGATTGGACGCGGGCGGCGCGAAATTGATGGTCAACAGCACCGTGATGACCGTCATCAGCACGAGGATGAACATCCCCCAGCGCAGCGAGGTGTACCAGGTGACGACGAGAACCGGGAGCATGTGCAGCGCGACGAGGCTGATCTCGAAGTTCAGTGCCGCGTCCGCAAGTGCGACCAGCGCGACGCCGACCACACCAAGGCTGATCACCCGATTCTCGCTCATCGTCATCGCCTCGCCTCACCTCCCTCTTCGCTGCTATGCGTTCGCTACATCCTGTCGCGCCGCTGGCGCCAGCGGCGCGACACGTTCATCTTCCAGATCGTGCTGACCAGGAAGTAGCCGGCCAGCGCGCCCACCGTGGACATCACCAGCAGCCCGAGCGCCAGCGGCAGGCCGACGCTCTGGAGCCACAGCAGCAGGTTCGGGAACCAGCCGATCACCTCGCCCTGCTGCACGGTCAGCACTTCCTGGATGTCCGTCTCTATCGCCGCCTCGGCCATCTCGACTTCCGCCCCGGTCAGGAAATCGCCGAGCCGGTACGCGGCGTAATAGATCGCCGGGAACGTCAGGGGATTCGACACCAGCGTGCAGAAAGCCGCCGTCGGCAGGTTGACCCGGATGATGATCGCGACCAGCGCGGCGAAGAAGATCTGCGCAAATGGAATCAGAAGCCCGAAGAACAGACCCACGGCCACCCCGCCGGCCACCGAGCGCCGGTTGAACTGCCAGAGAAAGTGATGATCCAGATAAGGGGCAAAAGGTTTCAGGAAGCGACTTTGCTTCAGTGACTGGGCGGACGGCAGACGTTTGGAAAACTGGCCTCGCGGCATGCGCAATATCCCTGCATTGATTGGAGCAGCGCCCATTGTATGCCGAGGCCGACCCGATTCGTTGCCGCAACGCGCCTTGTTCTGGAAACGTGTAGACCTTCTGGCATCGTGATGCAGCTCAAGTGCGTTCCGGGCGCAGAACTCCGCGAAGTTGCCCGGACTCCTAACAGAAATCAGGATGGAGCCGAGAATGAACAAGATGATCAGGATGGCAATGACCGGCGCATGCGCCGGGAACGGGGGTGTGCAATGAGCGCCCCGGTGGTTGTGGTGACCGGCGCGTCCGCCGGAATCGGCCGCGCGACGGCGGTGGCGTTCGGCAGGAAAGGCTACAAGGTCGCCCTGCTCGCGCGCGGGGAGGAAGGCCTCGAAGGCGCCCGCCGGGATGTCGAAGCGGCCGGCGGCCAGGCGATCGCAATCGTGACCGATGTGGCCGAGCACGACCAGGTGGAGGCGGCCGCCGAGCGCGTGGAGCGCGAACTGGGACCGATCGACGTGTGGGTCAACAATGCGATGGCGACAATCTTTGCGCCGCTCGAGCAGGTCGCGCCGCAGGATTTCGAGCGCGCGACCCGGGTCACCTACCTGGGGGCAGTCTGGGGCACGATGGCTGCACTGAAGCGCATGAAGCCGCGCGACGCCGGCACCATCGTCCAGGTCGGGTCAGCCCTCGCCTACCGTTCGATTCCGCTGCAGGCCGCCTACTGCGGCGCCAAGAGCGCAATGCGCGGCTTCACCGATTCGCTGCGCTCGGAATTGATCCATGACAAGAGCCGGGTGCACGTGACGATGGTGCAACTGGGGGCGTTCAATACGCCGCAGTTCGAGTGGGGCCGCACCAGCTTCGACCGGCGTCCGCAGCCGGTGCCGCCTATCTACCAGCCGGAAGTGGCCGCCGATGCGATCGTCTGGGCCGCCGAGCGCAGGCGCCGCGAGGTCTGGGTCGGATCCAACGCGTTCAAGGCGATTGTCGGGCAACGTCTGTTCCCCGGCATGCTCGACCGGATGATGGCCAGCCAGGCCTGGGACGGGCAGCTCGACGACGAGCCGCTGCCGCGGGAGCGGGCCGACAATCTGTACACCCCGGTACAGCGCGACTACGGGGCGCACGGCCGCTTCGATGCGCAATCGCGGCCGGTCAGCTGGCAGTACCGGCTGGTCAAGTACCGCTGGCCCACGCTGGCCGCGTCGGTTGCGCTGCTGCTGGCCGGCGGGGCCGCATGGCGCGCCGGGCGCCGCGCGGTGCCGGGCGCGTCGGACCGTCAAGCACGCTCCGGGCGCGATACCTGATCGGAGAAGGAACGGTGCGGGCGCCGTTCCTTCGACGAAGCGATGTCAGCGCGTCTGCACGCCGGGATTCGCCCACCCGAAGTACGCTGCCAGCATCGCGGTACCGGCGTGGAGCCAGACGTCATGGCTGTGCAGCGGCACCAAGCCGAACATCGTGTGCAGGCCGGGAATCAGACCCATGACGGCAAGCAGCCCGTAGATGACGGCCAGGGCGCGCGCATAAAAAATCGCCGCGCCGGCGGTGCGGGCGGCGAACAGTCCCCATGCCCCGATCGCGAGATGCACCAGCGTGTGCAGCACGTTTACCGGGAACAGTCCCAGCAGGCGTCCGTGCAGGGCTTCCACGGCCAGGCCCGGGTCCTTCGGGGCGGGCGACTGCAGCAATGGCGGCACGAATCCGGCAATTCCCACGATCAGGTAGATCAATCCGATCACAAAGGCAAAGCGCATCACGTTCATGGCCCCTCCAGAAAGTAAATGTGGAAACAACAACGGCAAAGCCTGCTTTCCTGCGCCACGTTTGCCGCGCGTGTGACCGGACTCGCGCCGGCCGCCGTGCAGCGTGACGCCGCTACTCCGCTGCCGGCATCTCCTCGACCTGTATCGGCACCTGCAGTTTCTGCCCCTTGCGCCAGACCTCGGCATTGACGGTGGTGCCAGGCTTGGTATTGGCGACGAAGCGCGCAAGTCCCGCCGAAGATTCGACCGGTTCCTGGTTCATCGAAAGGATCACGTCGCCGGCCTGCAGGCCGGCCTTCTGTGCCGGCGATGCCGGCTCCACTGCGGCGATCAGCGCCCCTTCCGGCTCTTTCAGTCCGAACGACGCGGCCAGGTCGACCGTCATTTCCTGCACCTGCACGCCGATGCGGCCGCGCGTGACCTTGCCAGTCTCACGCAATTCCTTGGCCACGCTCATCGCGATGTCGATCGGAATGGCGAAGGAAATACCCATGAAGCCGCCGGTCTGGCTCAGGATCATCGAGTTGATGCCGATCACCTCGCCGCGCGACGAGAACAGCGGCCCGCCGGAATTGCCGGGGTTGACCGCCACATCGGTCTGCAGAAAGGGCACGTAGCTTCCGCCGGGCAGCAGGCGTTCCTTCGCGCTGATCACGCCCACGGTGATGCTGTTTTCGAAGCCGAACGGGGCGCCGATGGCGGCCACCCATTCGCCCGGTTCCACCGGCGCGGAATCACCCACACGCACCACCGGCAGTCCGGTGCCTTCGATCTTGATCAGCGCCACGTCGGTCTGCGTATCGACGCCGATCACGCGCGCCTTGTATTCGCGTTTCGTGGTCAGGCGCACCGTCACCTCGGCGCTGTCGGCGACCACGTGGGCATTGGTGAGGATGAAGCCGTCGTCGGAGATCAGGAACCCCGATCCCATCCCCGCGATCGGGGCTTCCGGACCCGGCGCGCCGAAGCGGCGGAAAAATTCCGCGAGCGGATCGGTGGTTTCGCCTTCGGCCGGAGTGGTGCTGATGTTGACCACGGCCGGCCCCTGCTGCTTTACCAGCTCCACAAAGCTGGGCAGGCTGGCGGGGGCCGTGCTGGTCCGCTCGTCGGTCTGGCCGGCCTGGAACGGCCCCCTGTCGTCGCGTGCGCAACCGGCCAGCAGCGCGGCAAGCATCACCATTGCGAACATTCGGGAAATGATTGGATTGCGCACTCGGCTTCTCCTTTAAGCGCCCTGCCCGTTACCTTCGAGGGCCAGATGGGCCATGATCTGCGAGACATGGGTCAAGCCCTGTGGAAAGTTGCCCAGCATTTCTTCATGCCTGATGCTGTATTCCTCGGAAAACAAGCCGATGTCGTTCGCACATTCCAGCGCGCGCCTGTAGTACTTTTCGGCGCGGTCGCGCCGACCCTGCTGCGCCAGGCAGGCAACCAGCCAGAACGTGCACGGCAGGAACATGCCTTCCTCGCCTTCCAGCCCATCCTCGGTGTTATAGCGCAACAGCAGGCCGCCTTCGTCGAGCTCCTGGCAGATCGCGTCGACCGTGCCCATCATGCGCGGATCGTCATACGGCAGGAAGCCCACGCGCGGCAGCAGCAGCACGGCCGCGTCCAGCCCCGGCTCTCCGAATGCCTGCACAAAGGTATTGCGCGTGGCGTCGTAACCCTCGGTTTCGATCGCCGTGCGCATTTCCTCGCGCACTGCGCGCCAGCGCTCCAGCGGCGCCTCGAAGCCGTTGTCCTCCGCCAGACAGATGCCGCGATTGACGGCAGCCCAGCACATGACCTTCGAATGCACATAGTGGCGCGGCACGTCGCGCACTTCCCAGATGCCGTGGTCGGCGTCGCGCCAGCGGCGGCAGGCGGTCTCGACGACATCGCGCAAAAAGGTCCAGTAGTCCGGTTCGGTCGGGTGGCCGTTCGCATGCCATTCCCACGCCATCTCCAGCAACTCGCCGTAAATGTCGAGCTGGACCTGCTTGGCGGCGCAGTTGCCGATGCGTACCGGCTTCGAGCCGCGGTAGCCCTCCATCCAGTCGAGGATGGTTTCGGTCAGGCGGCGCTTGCCGTCGACGCCGTACATGATCTGCATCTGCTCGGCGCTGCCGGCCGCGCTGCGCTGGATGAACTGGTGGAACAGATCCGCCTCGCGCACATAGCCGAGATCGTGCAGCACCCGCACGGTGAACACCGAATCGCGCACCCAGCTGTAGCGGTAGTCCCAGTTGCGCTCCCCGCCTATCCATTCAGGCAGCGAGGTGGTGGTGGCGGCGATGATGGCCCCGGTGCGCTCGAAGGTCAGGCCCTTGAGCACGAGCGCAGAACGCATCGTGTACGGGTCGCTCGCGTAGCGCCTGTCCATGCGCGAAGCCCACTTGCGCCACCAGTTGCGCGTGGTCTCGAAATAGCCGTCCAGCTCGTTGGCGGACGCCATGCCCTCCTCGAGGCGCTGCTCCACGCGCTCGGGCGTCTCGAACTCCAGGGCCAGGCGCAGCCGCTCGCCGGCACGGATCGTCGCCGAGCCGTACAGGCCGTCATGCTCGGCCACCTCGAGCTCCATGTCGGCGTGGATGATCAGCCCCTTGTCGCTACCGATCGCGGTATAGACGCTGCGCCCGGCGCGGCGCATGCGCGGCAGGATCTCGCCGTAGTCGAAGCGCGGCCGCACTTCCACGCGCAGCTTGACCTCGCCTTCTATGCCCTGGACGATGCGCACGTGGTCGTACAGCGGTTCGGCATCCACGTCGGGATCGATGGCGAAAAAATCGATCAGGCGCGCCATGCCGGTCGCGGTATGGAAAGTCGTCTCCAGCACCAGCGTTTCCGGCAGATAGCGCCAGCTCGTCTTGAAGTCTCCCTCCGGCGCAATCGAGCAATAACCGCCCTTTTTCCAGTCGAGCAGCCGCCCGAAGATACTGTCGTCATCCACGCGCGGCATGCAGCACCAGTCGACCGAACCGTTGCGCGAAATCAACGCGTTGCAATGGCAGTCGCTGATCAGTGCGTAGTCGCTGATCTTCGGGTAGTAGCTGTAGTGTTCGCTCATCGCCTGCTGGTCTCCTCGATGCGCTACATGCGCCGCAGCGGGCCGGCCGCATCGCGCGTCATTGCCGGCGGACGCGACAACGGCGGATTGCCGGGATCGTACTCGGGGCTGCTCTCGATCTCCGCCCGGCTCATGCCGACCGTCACGCTCTTGTCTTCCCAGTTCACCGAGGAAATGCGTTGCGGGGACACCATCACATGTTTGCCCGGCCACCAGTTGCGCGGGTCGATCACGATCAACTGAATTGACCAGTCTTCCTCGTCGAACAGCAGATCTTCGACATGCCCCAAGGTATCGTCGGTGGCGTGGATGGTGTAGCCCACCACCTCGTTGCGGCTGCGCAGATGCGGGTCGTCATCGCTTTCGGCCATTTCCTCGCGCATCTCGTTGGCGATCACGTCCTCGCGCTCCCGTTCGGCGATCAGCGAGGGTTCGACCGAGAAACCCCATGCGTACGGTCCGGTCCAGTAGTACGGATAGCCGTAATGGCCGAACAGTTCGCGCTCCTGCTGGCGTGAAACCGGCATGTGGGTATCGATGCCGGGACTGTTGCGGATCTGCTCCTGCGTGAGGTTCATCAGGATCGTCCCGCCGTCCCAGTCCGCCTGCCGGAACGACAGCGGCGACAGCAGAACCTTGCGCCCGGTCAGCCAGGTTCCCGTGTCGACCACCAGATAGCGCACGACCCAGCGCTCATCATCGAAGTACACATCGTCGACGCTGCCGACCTCGCCGTCGGTGCCATGCACGGTGAAGCCGATCAGGTTCTTTGCACTGTGCAGCATGGATTTCCTCCTTACGTTGCGTTCCGCGACGCAAGGCAACGCGCCTGCGCCGACGCTTTACGACACGCAAAATGCGGGCCGGGACGAACCCGGCGGCCGTGAAGCAGGGCTGGCGCGGCCGGCATGCGCGCGCATGTAAAACCTGCCGTGCCGGATGGAATTCCGGGTGCGCGGCACGGTCTGAGTGGCACCGTGTGCGCCGCCACGAGGACCGCCATGCTTACTATCAGTAATACCCGCCCGGAAGCGCCGAACGTCGCCGTGTTCGGCCAGCTCGACGACGGCACCTATGCCGGCGAAGTCGTGGGAGAAACGGAGGTGCCCTATACGCGCTGCTGGGACAACGCGATCGACCAGGTCGTCGTCTACATCGAACCTGATGAAAAGGAATTGCAGGAAATCGTGAAGGCGCTCAACGACGGACGGCTGGAGTTTCGCAGCCTTCAGGAGTTCGGCGGCGCCGACGGAGGGTCGTCGACGCTGCCGATTTGAGAGGAGAGTCAGCACAGGAGACAGGAGAGGCCCCTGCCGCCCGAGGGGAGCTTCACCGCACTCCGCTGGAGCAGATCAACCCAGTTCTATCGGCACGAACAGGCGGTGCTCGCCCCGTTGCACCAGGACCGCCGCGTTGCGGCCCGATTTGCGCGCCAGGTCCCGCAGCTGCTCGGGACCGGTGACTTGCGCCCCGTTGAACGAGAGCACGATGTCGCCGCGCTCCAGGCCGGCCTTGGCAGCCGCACCGCTGACGCCTTCGACCAGCACGCCGCCCTGCACGCCGGCGCTGCGCTGCTCCTGGCGATCGAGCGGACGCACCGCAAGTCCGAGCCGGCCCTGCTGCTGGGCGCCGGGTTCGTCGTCGCGCTGTGCGACGGTCGTGTCCTGCATCTGGCCGATCGTGACGTTGAGCGCCTGCGGCTTGCCGCTGCGCAGCACCTCCACCTTGACCTGAGTTCCCGGCTGCATGCGCGCCACCCGTGCAGGCAGATCCGACGATTCCCGGATTTCCTGTCCGTTGAAGCGCACGATCACATCGCCCGGCTCCAGCCCGCCCTTGGCCGCCGGCCCGTTGCGCTCGACAGAGGCGACCAGCGCGCCATTCAGCGAATTCAGCCCAAGCGACTCGGCGAGCGACTGCGTGATGCTCTGTACGCTCACGCCAAGCCGGCCGCGCGTGACCTTGCCATGCTTGACGAGCTGATCCTTCACGTCGATCGCCACGTCGATCGGCACCGCGAACGACAGCCCCTGGAAGCCGCCGGTGCGGCTGTAGATCTGCGAGTTGATACCGATCACTTCCCCGCGCAGATTGAACAGCGGGCCGCCCGAGTTGCCGGGATTGACCGCAACGTCCGTCTGGATGAACGGCACATAGTTGTCATTCGGCAGCGCGCGCGACTGGGCACTGATAATGCCGGCCGTCGCCGTGTTCTCCAGGCCGTAGGGCGAGCCGATCGCCAGCACCGGTTCGCCGACCGCCGATGCGCCGGGATTGCCGATTTTCACGGTCGGCAGGTTCTTTGCGTCGATGCGCAGTACCGCGACGTCGGTCTGACGGTCCGCTCCAACCACCGTGGCCTTGAACTCGCGCCGGTCGGTGAGGCGCACCGTGACTTCGTCGGCACCCTCGACCACGTGGGCATTGGTCAGGATCATGCCGTCGGCGCTGACAATGAAGCCCGAGCCCATGCCGCGGGCCTGCGGTGCAGGCTCTGCCCCGCCGGGTCCTCCCGGTCCGAACGGACCGAAGGGGCCGAACGGAAAGGCGCCGAACGGACCCTGCTGCGGCCCGCTCGGAACGCCGCGTGCGCGCTGCTCGCGCGCCGTGCCGACCACGCTGATGTTCACCACGGCGGGACCGTAGGCCTTGACGATGCCGGAGAAATCGGTGGCGACGGCACTGCCGGGTACGGCGGCGGCCACTGCTGCCGGCGGCGCCGCGGTCTGGGCCGCGGCATGTCCGCCCAAGCCGGCATAGCCGCCGGCCATGACCGCCGCAAGGGAAACGGCGATCACACTGCGCTTGAAAAGCTTGCTTGTCATTCGATGCACTCCTGGGTTGCTGCGAAACGATAGGCTGGATGGTAGCGGGGGGACTCTTAAAATGGACTTAAAAGGGCCGGCGCCGTTCTGCAAGGCGTACACGCCTAAGCGATTACTCTTGTCATGTCGTTCCCGTGAAGGCGGGAACCCAGTTTGAACGGGTGCAGGGACGCAGGCAGGGAGAAAATCCCGGCATCGTTCTGCCACCCAACTCGTTGCTGGGATTGCATCCCAGCCTACCGTGCTGAGCCGGCTTCCCGCCTGCGCCGGAACGACATTGCGAATTTGTTCGCATTTTTGAACGGCTATCCCTCAGCCAACCCGCTTTCACACGCCACCTCACCCCTTCCACCGCAACTCCGCACGCAAGCCCGGATGCGTGTTTCCCAGGGTCAGCAGCGCGCCATGGGCCTCCGCGATCTGCTTGGCGATCGCCAGTCCCAGGCCGCTCCCCACCTCCGCCGTACCCGGCACCCGGTAGAAACGGTCGAACACGCGCGCGAGATCTTGCTCGGGGATGCCGGGGCCGGTGTCTTGCACGGCAAGCACCGTGTCGTGCCCGTCCTTGACCACGTGCACGTCAACCCTGCCCCCGCGCGGCGTGTAACGCAGCGCATTGGAGACGAGATTGCCCAACAGGATGCGCAGCGCATCCGGGTCGCCTGCCACGCTGACCTCCGCCGCCTCGGCGATGCCGAGGTCGATCCCGCGCTCCTCGGCCAGTGCCGCATGGTCCGCCACCGCCTGCTGCGCGAGCGCGCGCAGCGCGACCGGTTCGCGGCGCATCTCGGCGGCGTCCGGCTCCTGGCGCGCGAGCGTGAGCAGCTGCTGCACCATGTTCATCGCGCGCATGTAACCCTGTTTCAGTTCACCGAACGCCTGCGCGCGCTCCGCGGGCGTCTGGGCGCGCTCGGCAAGCTGGATCTGCAACTGCAATGCCGTCAGCGGCGTGCGCAGTTCGTGGGCGGCATCGGCGATGAACGCGCGCTGGGCGCCGATGGACTGGCGCAGGCGCGCGAGCAGGTCGTTGAGCGCGCCGGCAAGCGGCTTGATCTCGTCTGGCAGATCTGCGCTCTCAATCGGCGCGAGCGTGGCCGCGTCGCGCGACTGCACTTCCCGTGCAACCCGCTGCACCGGGG
>Ga0247713_1001571_pt1 | contig 11114 bp, 10 predicted proteins | sample 21E_NmetaG_FD_189936 | JGI IMG/M metagenome (GOLD analysis project Ga0247713, IMG submission 189936) | Soil microbial communities from hillslope of Landscape Evolution Observatory, University of Arizona, Oracle, AZ, United States - 2-1-E_N | ecosystem: Engineered > Artificial ecosystem >... | reverse complement strand
CGCGGTGGAGGCGTTCTCGCCCGATGGACGGCCGATCACCGGCGAGCAGGGCGAGCTCGTCATCACGGCGCCGATGCCATCCATGCCGGTGGCCTTCTGGAACGATCCGGACGGCGAACGCTACCGCCAGGCGTACTTCGCCGACTGGCCGGGCGTGTGGCGTCACGGCGACTGGGTGACCTTCTCCGACCGTGGCTCGTGCGTGATCAGCGGACGCTCGGACGCCACCCTGAACCGTGGCGGCGTGCGGATCGGGACGGCCGAGTTCTACGCCGTGGTGGAGTCGATTCCCGAGGTGGCCGACTCGCTGGTCGTCCACCTGGACGAGGGCGATCGGCTGCTCCTCTTCGTCGCGCTGCGCGACGGCGGCGAGCTGACCGACGACCTGCTGCACCGGGTCACGTCCGAGCTGCGCACGAGCCTTTCACCGCGGCATGTGCCCGACGAGATCCGCGCCGTGCCAGCCGTGCCGCGGACCCTGTCGGGCAAGAAGCTCGAGGTTCCCGTCAAGCGCATCCTGACCGGCGTCCCGCCCGAGGTCGCGGCGTCGCGGGGCTCCCTCGCCGATCCCGCGTCGCTCGACGCCTTCGCGGCGTTTGCGAAGGCTGCGCGGCTTGCTGGCGACTGATCTGGTTAGTGCTACGCAACACCCGTCGCGGCGAGCACGTCCGCGCCGCGCGCGGCGTCAGAAGAACGACCTCCGTTCCAGCAGCCTGGCTGCTATCCGGCACATGAGACGTGACTCCGGATCCGTAGCAGTAACCAGGGTCATACGCAGCAGGTCGGACCGATCAGCAGGCCGATGCGGTGCGGCGAGCGGGAGCGGTGCGGCGACAGGTACCCTTCCCGGTGAAGCAGCCACCGGAGGCCCGGGGTACCCATGAACGAGCTCCACACCTGGGAGATCTGGTACCCCGGGGCCGGCGCCACCGGTCTCGAGATCGCCCGGGCCCGGATCGACCCGCAGCAGGCGGTCTGGGTCCATGCCGTGGCACGCAAGGTCGCGGTCACGGTGCGACAGGGAGACGACCGCGTGATCGCGCGAGGAGAGCCGCTGACGCGCGACGGCGCGTACGTCCCGATGACCCGCTTCCGGATCGAGGGCGACACGGTCCAACGCGAGGACCGCTGGCCGACGGACGATGACCTCGGCTCGGTGGTGATCCTCCCCGGCGGCGAGGCAGGCATCCTCACGGCGTGGTGGAATGCCGAGGACCGATCCGCGTGGCGCTGGTCGCTGGAGCTCAGCAACCGCCGCCGGTAGGCTCGTCAGTCGGTGTAGTACACGCCGTCGAGGGCGCCCCACGCCGCCGCGCTGAAGACCGCGCAGGCGGTCCTGGTGCGGGCGAACTCGGCGTCGCTGAGCTGCTCGATCATGGCGGCGAGCATGGCGGGTTCGTCCGTCTCCACGGCGTGCTCCACCCAGTAGCGCCGACCGTCTTCGCTCACGGCCTCGGCGTAGTGCTCCCGCAGGCCGTCGAGCTTCGAGGTGGCCGTCCTCGGCTGCTGGACCTCGAAGCTGTACAGCGCCCCGAGCGCCTCCGGCACCGATGCGAAGGCCTGCTCGCCGACCGCCAGGAGGGTCTTCGACTGCGGTCGCGCCATCTCGCTCGAGGCGCCGAGGGCGGCACGGAAGCGCTGCCACAGCTCGTCGTGCTCACGCTCCTCGGCCGCGTACTCCGGATGGCCGATGCGGTCCCAGCCGAGGTCGACCACGCCGATGAACGGCGCCCACTCGTCGGCGTACTCGGCCAGGCGCTCGACCGGCAGCGTGCCGGCACGCCACTCGGCGTAGAAGGGGTGCTCGTTGAGGTCGAACTGGCGGACGATGGCGTCGAGCTCGTCGATGCGGCTGCTCATGGGTGGGGGCACCTCGCAGATGGGAACTTGGGCGGGCCAAGCGTAGCCGATCAGGCGTGGTCCCCGTCGATCTCCTCGAGCCGCCCATCCCCGTCGGGAAGCAGGTCCAGCGGGCGCCGCCTCGGCGTCCGCAGGAACATCGCCACGCCGGCGGCGACCGTGACCGCCGCCGCGATGGCCAGCCACGGCAGGCCCCGGTAGTCCACGACGCCGATCACCTCGAGGCGCTGCGTCGTCTCGTTTCCGAGCGGGTCGCGCGCGCTCACGACGATCGTGCGGGGCCAGATCGGGGCGTCCACGTCGAGCTCGAATCGCCCCGACCCGGTTGCCTCCACGCTCCGGCCGTCGACCGAGACCGTCGCGCCGGGCGAGGCGCGCCCGCTGACGGTCGCCCGCGCGGCGAACAGCTCGGTCCTGGCGAGGGCGCTGAGCTCCGGCGGATTGCGGATGAACGTGCCCTCGAGACGGATGAGCGACGCGTGACCGGTCGAGCTCATGACCAGCAGCTCGCGCTCGAAGGGCAGATCCTCGTCTCCCGAGCGATGGGGCCGCACCGGGATCTCGAGCGGCTCGTCACCGACCTCGTACACGCGCGTGACGGTCTCGAAGACCGCCACGGCGGTGCCGGGAAGCGCCGTCACGATCAGCGAGAACCCGTCCCCGTCGGCGACGACCGTGGTGCGTCCGGCGTCGGACCCGAGCTCAACCGCGTCGCGCAGGGCGACCGTGCCGGCGAGCTCGGCCCGATGGTCGAGGAGCTGATCCAGCGGGACGAGGGCCGTCCGCCCGGACGCCTCCCCCGGGAAGCCGCCGTAGAGGTACAGCGGCCCACCGGCAGGCCCGTGGCCGTTGCCGAGCACCGCCCACTCGCCGTCGCCGGCGATGCCCGCGATCGGCGTGCCGATGAGCGACGCCATCGGCGCGGTGACGTATCCGCCCTCGCCGTCCGGTCGCACGAGGGTGCCGCCGGCGGCGTAGCCGTCGTAGCCCGGGATCGGGCCGACATGCGGAAAGAGCGGGCGGCCGCTGTCGGTCCACAGGCCTCCGAACATGTCGCGCCTCCAGGCCGTCAGCACCTCCGCCTCGAACGTCACGCTGCCGAGACGCGTGAGCGAGAGGTCGTACACGTCGACGCGCGGCTCGACGCGGCCGTGTGGCAGGTCCGGTCCATGGAGGACGAGCAGGGCGTCGGCACCGTGCCCGACCACCTGCACGCTCGGGAAGCTCGACATCCGCGCCTGGGCGACCACCGACGGCGCCTCGTCGGCCGGCCAGCCCACGAGATGGACCCCGTCGCTCGCCACGACGAGCAGGTCGCCGTTGACGATGGCCGTCGGCCAGGGATCCCGTCCCACCAACCCGGTTAGCGACGCGTGCTCCTCGACGATTTCACCGTCCCGGACGCTGATGCGCGTCAGCTCACCGGGCGGTTCCCGGCGAAGGATCACGTCGCCGCCGGGCCGCCCGTCGCTGTCGCCGGTCAGCACGGCATAGCCCGGGGGGTCGAGCTCCTCGCTCCAGATCGGGGTCCAGGCCGGGCCGTCGGACACCAGGATCTCGATGATCGTGGTGCCGCTGTCCTCCACGGACTCATACCGCGTCATCGTCGTGAGCAGCTCGTCGGTGCCGTCGCCGTCCAGGTCAATCGGGTAGATCGCCTCGAAGGCCCCGCCGATCTCGGTCGCCTCGAGGTGAAGGCGGTCGTTCACCAACCGGACCCGCCACGCAGCGACGCAGCAGAGCTGTCCGAACGGGCTCTCGCGGTCGAAGCGCCCAGTCACGAGGAGCACCTCGTCGCGTCCCTCGTGGCGCGAGCGCATCAGCCCGCTGACCTCCGGCTCGCCCGGGCGCACGATCGCCCCGTCGAGCGAATCTCGGTCCCGCGGCGGCACTCGACGGGCGTCGATCGGCCGCCATTCCGCGCGGTCCAGCCCCCAGGCGTCGACCACGAGCTCGGATTGGGGATCGCGGATGAGGCGCACCACGTCGTCGACGCCGTCGCCGTCGAGATCGGCCACGACCGTTCCGATCACGGAGCCGGGCAGCACCTGGGGCACCGGCTCGTCCGCCGTGACGGCCGGCGGCTGGCCCAGTGCGAGCGCAGCGGCGGCAGCCGTGGCGAGGGCCAGCGAGCGCCGGTCGATCCCCCCGAGCCGGCTCATCGGCGTCGCTACATCGCCCGGAGCCCGAGGAGGTTGCGGGCGATCACCATGCGCTGGATCTCGCTCGTGCCCTCACCGATCTCGGTCAGCTTCGCGTCGCGCAGGTAGCGCTCGACGCGGTACTCCGTGATGTAGCCATAGCCGCCGTGAACCTGGATCGCGTCGTTCGTCGCCCGCTGGGCCACCTCGGAGGCGAAGAGCTTGGCCATGGCGGCCTCGGTGGAATAGGGCCGCCCGTTGTCCTTGAGCCACGCGGCCCGATACGTCATCAGCCGGGCTGCATCGATCTCGGTGGCCATGTCGGCGATCTTGAAGGCGACGCCCTGGAAGGTGCCGATGGCACGCCCGAACTGCTTGCGCTCCTTCACGTAGGCCGATGCGGCCTCGTAGGCCGCCTGCGCGAGCCCGAGCGCCATGGCCGCGATGCCGATACGCCCGCCGTCGAGCGTCTTGAGAAAGAGCTTGTCGCCCTCGCCCTCCGGTCCGAGCATGTTGTCGGCCGCGATGCGGCATCCCTCGAAGATGAGCTCGCCGGTGTTGCTGGCATGAAGGCCCATCTTCTCCTCCATGCGGCCGATGCTGAAGCCGGGCGTGTCGGCCTCGACGATGAAGGCGCTGATCTTCCCCGACTCCTCCTCGCGGTCGGTGACGGCGGTGACGATGTACGTGCCGGCGACACCGGCATTCGTGATGAAGCGCTTGCCGCCATCCAGCACCCACGCGTCGCCGTCGCGCCGCGCCCGGGTGCGCGTGCCGCGCGAGTCCGACCCGGCGCCCGGCTCGGTCAGGCCGTACGCGCCGATGACGTCCCCCGAAGCCATCGGGCGCAGGTACTTCTCCTTCTGCTCGTCCGTGCCCGCCAGCCAGATCGGATTGCAGCCCAGGCTCGTGTGGGCGCTCACGATGATTCCGACGCTGCCGGAGACCCGGCTCAGCTCCTCGACGGTGATGGCGTACGACAGCGAGTCGAGGCCCGTTCCGCCGATCTCCTCGGGATACGGCACGCCGAGCAGGCCGAGGGCGGCCGCCTCGCGGATGATCTCCATCGGGAACTCGCCCTTCCGTTCGAGCTCGTCGGCGACCGGGGCGATCCGCCGCTCGGCGAAGTCGCGCACCGTGCGCCGGATCTCCTCGTGCTGGGGGGAAAGGGCGAAGTCCATCGGCGTCGTGCGCTCCGTTGCTGCGGAATTCTGGCGCTCGGGAGGCCGAGTCTAACAAGCGAACGACCCGACCGGGCTGATCCGGTCGGGTCGTGGCGTCGGGTCGCTCGGCGCGCGGCCTATGCGCTCCGGCGCCAGCGCTCGAGGTTGCGGCGGCTGCGCTGCTCCTCGGCGCGCTGGAGATCGGCTCGGCGGCGCCGGGTGACAGCCGGCCGCGGCCGCTGCCGCTTCTGGTGGTTGAGCTTGGCCATCGGTCTCCTGCGTCCTCCCCGCTCGGTGGGTTGTGCCGCATATGACGCGCGAGGCGAGGCCGAGGTTGCATCGGCGAACGGATCGGACGTTCGCTTGCTTTCTTGACAGGCGAGTGAGCCGAAAACCTATACTCGGCGTCCTTACTGCAACGCGACAAGGTTGGCGAGTGACCAAGCGTGCCCGAGGTTGACGTTCGACTGGACCGGGTCACCAAGCAGTTCGGTGACTTCACGGCCGTCGACGACCTCTCCCTCACGATCGAGCGGGGCGAGTTCTTCTCGCTTCTCGGGCCGTCGGGCTGCGGCAAGACGACGACGCTGCGGATGATCGGCGGCTTCGAGGAGGCCAGCGCCGGCACGATCTTCCTCGGCGAGGCCGACGTCACCGATCTCCCGCCGTTCAAGCGCGACGTCAACACCGTCTTCCAGAACTACGCGCTGTTCCCGCACCTCACCGTCTACGAGAACGTCGCCTTCGGACTGCGCCGGCGGAAGGTCGCGAACGACGAGGTGCGGCGTCGCGTCGGCGAGATGCTCGACCTCGTCGAGCTCCCCGGCTACGAGCACCGCAAGCCGAACCAGCTCTCCGGCGGCCAGCAGCAGCGGGTTGCCCTGGCACGGGCGCTCATCAACCACCCGCGGGTCCTCCTCCTCGACGAGCCGCTCGGCGCGCTCGACCTCAAGCTGCGCAAGCAGATGCAGATCGAGCTGAAGCGCATCCAGACCGAGGTCGGCATCACGTTCGTCTACGTGACGCACGACCAGGAGGAGGCCATGACCATGTCGGATCGGATCGCGGTCATGCGCGCCGGCCGCATCGAGCAGCTCGGTGCGCCGGAGGAGCTGTACGAGCGGCCGCGCACCGAGTTCGTCGCCGGCTTCCTGGGCGTCAGCAACCTGCTCGACGGACAGATCACCGGTCGCGCGAACGGGCTGCTCGACGTCCGGCTCGGGGACGGCACGACGGTCCGCGTCCCGGGCGACCACGACGGCCGGCGGGACGGTCGGGTTCGCGTGGGCGTACGGCCCGAGAAGCTGAAGGTGACCGCCGTCGAGGGCGCGGCGGCATCGGGCGGCCCGGAGGTGAACGCGCTCGACGGGACCGTCCTCGACGCCAGCTACATCGGCGTGAGCACGCAGTACCTCGTCCGAACGGCGGACGGCCACCAGCTGACGGTCTACGCGCAGAACCTCGAGACCAGCGGATCGGCCGAGGCACTGGCCGACGGACAGCGGGTTCGGGTGAGCTGGCGCCCGCAGCACACATTCGTCATCGACATGGCCGAGCACACGCTCCACGACCATGGCACCGGAACACTGGAGGAGGAGATCCCGGCATGAGCCAGCGCGAACAGGAGACCGATCTCGAGCGAGCCATTGCGCGAGCCTTCGCGCGAGGGCGGTATTCCCGGAGAGCGTTCCTGGGGAGGACCGGCAGGGGCCTCCTCGTCGCCGGGAGCGCCCTGTCGCTGCCCTCGATCCTCGCGGCATGCGGCATCGGCCCGCAGGCCAGCCCGACACCCGGCGCCACGAACGGGAACGGCAACGGAGGCACCGGCACGCTCGATTGGGCGAACTGGCCCTTCTACATCGACCAGGACGAGGACACCGGCGAGTCCGACACGATCAACCAGTTCGAGGAGGAGACCGGGATCTCGGTCAACTACCGCGAGGTGATCGAGGACAACGAGAGCTTCTTCGGCACGATCCAGCCCTCGCTCGCCGCCGGACAGTCCGCGGGGTGGGACATGATCACCCCGACCGACTACATGTGCCAGCGGCTCATCCGCCTCGGGTATCTGCAGGAGCTCGACTGGAGCCAGCTGCCGAACGTGGAGGCCAACATCGACGAGGTCTACCGCGGCCGGCCGCTCGACCCGAACAACCAGTACCTGGTCCCGTGGCAGTCGGGATTCACCGGCATCGGCTACAACATCGAGCTGACCGGGCGCGAGATCACCAGCATGGACGACCTGTGGAATCCCGAGTTCGAAGGGCGCATCGGGATGTTCCGCGAGATGCGCGACACGTTCAACTTCGCGCTCCTGCGCAACGGCGTGAACCCGACCGAGGCGACCTTCGAGGATGCGGGGCGGGCGGCCGAGTCGCTGCTCGAGCAGGCGCCGCTCGTTCGGAACTACTACGGCAACGAGTACACCGACGGGCTCGCCAACGGTGACGTGGCCCTGACCATGGCCTGGTCGGGCGACGTGTACCAGCTGCAGCTCGACAACCCGAACCTGCGCTTCGTCATTCCCGACGAGGGCGGCAACCTGTGGGTCGACAACCTGTGCATCCCGACCGGCGCGGCGAACCCGGAGGCGGCGCACCAGATGATGAACTTCGTGTACCAGCCGGAGATCATGGCCCAGATCTCCTCATACGTGCAGTTCATCAGCCCGGTGCCGGCCGCACGTGACGTGCTCGCCGAGTCCGACGACGAGGAGGAGCAGGCCCTCGCCGAGTCGGAGCTGATCTTCCCGTCGGAGGCGACGCTCGATCGCGTGTACGGCTACCCGGACCTCTCCGACGAGGCGGAGGAAGCTCGCTGGCTCGAGCTCTTCCAGGGAGTGGTGCAGGGCTGACCGACCGGAGCCGTCCGCGGCCGCCCCGAGCCGATGACCGCCGAGGCCACCCCTCGTCCCGCACCGCGCCGAGCCGCGCGGCCGTCGCTCATGCGCCGGCTGCGCTGGCTCGTGCCATACCTGTTCCTGCTGCCGGGCGGCGTGTGGTTGCTCGTCTTCTTCGCCATCCCGATGGTGACGATGCTGTCGGTCTCGTTGCAGGAGGGGTCGCTCGGGGCGGGGTACGCGCTCACCTTCAACTTCGGCATCTATCCGGAGGTCATCGAACGCTGGAGCACCCAGTTCCTGCGCTCGATCCAGTACGGGTTCATCGTCACCGTCCTGGCGCTCGCCATCGGCTATCCGATGGCCTACACGATCGCCTTCCGCGGCGGTCGCTACAAGAACATCCTGCTGCTGCTCGTGATCCTGCCCTTCTTCACGAGCTACCTCATCCGCACGATCAGCTGGAAGTTCATCCTGGCCGACAACGGGTTCGTGCTCGGCACGCTGAAGGAGATCGGCCTGCTCGACGCGGGATTCCGCCTGCTGGCCACACCGGTGGCCGTCATCAGCGGCATCACGTACAACTTCCTTCCGTTCGTGGTGCTGCCGCTGTACGTGGCGCTCGAGAAGATCGACCCGCGGCTCATCGAGGCGGCCACCGACCTCTACGCCAGCCGCCTCCAGGCCTTCCTGCGCGTGACTCTGCCGCTGTCGCTGCCGGGCGTCTTCGCCGGCTCGCTGCTCAGCTTCATCCCCGCCGTCGGTGACTTCATCAATGCCGAGCTCCTCGGCAGCCGCAACACGACGATGATCGGCAACGTCGTCCAGCGCCTCTTCCTGACCAACAACGACTTCCCCCAGGCAGCGGCCATCAGCTTCCTCCTCATGGGCGGGATCCTGGTCGGGATCTACTTCTACGCCCGCGCCCTGGGCAACGAGGAGCTGACGCGCTGATGGCCGGCCTGACCCGCGCCGAGCGACCGCCGGCGCCGGCCCCGCGCAAGGCGTGGACCTCGCGAGCCGGGAGCTGGATCCTGCCGATCTTCACCGGGCTGGCGGTCCTCTACCTGTTCCTGCCGATCGCGGTGATGATCGCGTTCGGGTTCAACGACCCGGCCGGCCGCTTCAACTTCACCTGGCAGGGGTTCACGCTCCACAACTACGCGACGATCTTCCGCTTCCCGCAGCTCACCGAGGCGCTCATCAACAGCCTGATCGTGGCGACCATCTCGACCGTCGTGGCGACGACCCTCGGCACCCTCATCGGCCTGGCGCTGACCCGCTACGACTTCCGCGGCCGCGGACCGCTCAACCTGCTCGTCTTCGTGCCAGTGGCCACGCCCGAGATCGTCCTCGGCGCCGCGCTGCTCGCCTTCTACGTCTCGGTCGGGCTGGCACGCGGGCTGAGCACCGTGATCATCGCCCACATCATGTTCAACATCAGCTTCGTGGTCATCACGATTCGGGCGCGCCTGACCGGCTTCGACCGGCGGCTCGAGGAGGCGGCCATGGACCTGGGGGCGAACGAGTGGGCGACGTTCCGCAAAGTGACCTTCCCGCTCATCTTCCCCGGGGTGCTGGCGGCGGCGCTGCTCGCCTTCGCGCTGTCGATCGACGATTTCGTCATCACGCTCTTCACCGCGGGGCAGGCGACGACCTTCCCGTTGTGGGTGTACGGCGTCTCGCGGTTCGGCGTGCCGCCGCAGGTCAACGTCATGGGCACGATCATCTTCGCGATCGCGCTCGTGTTCATCGGCCTCCAGATCTGGATGCAGCGGCGCGCGATCGTGTCGGCCGCGCCGACCAGGACCGACCGATGACGGCCGTCGCCGTGACCGACCCCGGAACGCCGCGGTACACGATCGGCGAGGCGGCACGGCGGGTGGGCGTCTCGCCCTCGGCGCTGCGCCTGTGGGAGAAGCAGGGCCTCGTGCGTCCGGCGCGGACCGAGGGCCGCTACCGGCTCTACAGCGACGCCGATCTCGAGCACCTGGCCGGCATCCGGCGGCTGCGCCAGGTCGACCGGCTCAACGCGCCCGGAATCCGGCGGGTCCTGCGCGACCGGGTGCAGTCGTCGCACGAGCGGCGGCTCGACGGACGGCCGCTCCGCCGCCTGCGTCAGCGGCGGGGATGGAGCCTCAGGACGGCGAGCGAGCGCAGCGGGGTGTCGGTCTCGTTCCTCTCGTCGCTCGAGCGTGGGGTCACCGGCGCCAGCATCGCAACGCTCCAGCGCCTGGCCGCGGCGTACGGCACGACGCTGCTCGAGCTGTTCGGGCCGCACGAGGACGGGGGCGACCGCCTGGTCCGGCACGACGCGCGCCCGGTGCTCCGCCTGGCGAGCGACACGGTCCGGATCGAGCACCTCGCCCGGGACGCCAGCCACCTGGAGCCGCAGCTCTTCGTCCTGGCGCCGGGGGCCTCGAGCGACGGCGCGTACGCGCACGAGGGGGAGGAGTTCCTCTACCTGCTCTCGGGGGCGCTGACCGTGTGGGTCGGCGAGGCCGAGATCTATCGGCTCAGCCACTCCGGCGACGCCCTCTGCTTTCCATCCACGCTGCCGCATCGCTGGCGCAACGACGCCGGCGGGGAGACACACCTGCTATGGATCAACACGCCACCGACCTTCTGACCGACTGGAACGCGCTTCGCTCCGGCGTCGCGCCCGTCTGGGCGCGCTACACCGATCTCGTCGTCGAGCGCGGCGTCGGTTCGTGGCTCGAGACGCCGGAGGGCGACCGGTACCTCGACTACACCTCGGGGATCGGCGTCACCAACACCGGGCACGCGCATCCACGGGTCGTCGCGGCCGTGGCCGAGCAGGCGGCCAAAGGCCTCCACCTGCAGCAGAACATCGTCCACCACCAGCCCGGCCTCGAGCTGCACCGGCGGCTGCCCGAGCGCTTCCCGAACCCGGCGCCGGGCGTTCCGTACGGCCTGTTCCTCTCGAACTCGGGCGCCGAGGCGGTCGAGGCGGCGGTGAAGCTCGCCAAGTACACCACCCGGCGGCCGGCGGTGGTGGCCTTCCGTGGCGGCTTCCACGGCCGCACGCACGGAGCGATGGCACTGACGAGCTCGGGCATCAAGTACCGCGCCCACTACGAGCCGCTCATG
>Ga0247713_1001570_pt1 | contig 11115 bp, 8 predicted proteins | sample 21E_NmetaG_FD_189936 | JGI IMG/M metagenome (GOLD analysis project Ga0247713, IMG submission 189936) | Soil microbial communities from hillslope of Landscape Evolution Observatory, University of Arizona, Oracle, AZ, United States - 2-1-E_N | ecosystem: Engineered > Artificial ecosystem > Mesocosm... | reverse complement strand
CTCGGGCTCCGCCGCGCCGGTGCCGGCCGCCGCGGCGCCGGCGCTCGCGGCGAGCAGGCCGGCGGCCAGCGCGGCCGCTGCCAGGATCTTGCTCGCCACGCGCATCGGGCGGGATGCTGTCACAGCGCTCAGCGCACCACCTCCAGCCAGTCCGCGCGGATGCCGACGAGCCGGCGCCAGTCGTCCGGGTCGATCGTCTGCACGCGGCGCTGCGCGTCGTCGACGGGCTGAAACCAGATCGGCCCGGCGTGCCGCAGGCTCGAGCGATAGCCGCCGCTCCCCGGCCGCAGGTCGCCGCCACCCTGCACGACCTGCACGCCGTGCTCGCCTCGGGTGAGACGGCGCGTGCCGATGAGCACGTGGGCGCCGGGGTTGTTGAGCCCGCCGCTCGTCGCGCCCAGCGGCCGCCCGTCGATGCCGACCTGCAGCCGCCGCGCGAAGGCTCCCTCGATCCACACGTTGTAGCGCCCGGTGCGCGGGATCCGGACCGGCCCGTCGATGCGCGCCGGCCCGGTTGTCACGATGGCCTTGGGGAAGTTCGCGAAGCCGGCCCACGATCCCGGACGCTCGTTGTGCGCGATGTAGAAGCCCGTCAGCCGGGCGCGCTCGACGTACGCGATCCGGCCGCCCCGCCGGCGTGCCCGCGCCGCCCAGTCGCGCGCGTCCTCGCGCGTGACGCGTGCGCCCGAGCGCAGGATGTCGGGGCCCAGCGGCTTGTGTCGCAGGACGCGCGGCGTGCTCGTGCGGCGCCACAGCTCGTAGAACTCGCCCGTCCACTCCAGGCGGAAGTTCGCCGGCGGGCGGCTGGCCGTCGGCGACCGGCGCCAGATCAGGTAGGGCACCGACTGCAGGTAGTCCAGGCGCAGGTCGTCGACGTCGAGCGGGGTCTTCTCGCTGGGCCTGCGCTGCGGGTCGGCGAGCGCGTTGGGCGCGTACGGCGCGTGCCGGTAGCCATGCCCCCACTCGGGCTGCGTGTAGCCGGGCGCCCGGCGCAGGAAGTACTTGCCGAACTCGTCGTACTCGTTGCTCACGACGGGCCCGCGGCCGGCCAGGCGCTCGTCGAGGTCGAGCAGCTCGGTGTAGCGGTCGTACGGCGTCAGCGAGACGTCGTGGTAGGCGAGCGCGCTGGAGCCCAGCACGGCCAGCGTGACGAAACCCGTCGCCAGCAGCGAGACCGCGCGCAGGCGCCCCCGCCAGAGCACGAGCGCGCCGAGGATGACGAGCAGCAGGACGGCGGGCGACATGAGCGCGAGCACCTTGGCGTCGGCGTACGGGCCGCCGCGCCGCAGGAGGTACAGCGAGGGCACGACGAGCACCGCCGCGAGCAGCAGCGGCTGCCAGGCGCGCCGCCGCACCGCCCAGCCGATCGCCAGCAGCGCGCACGCTCCCGCGATGACGAGCGCGATGAGCTGCTTGTCGGGCTCGAAGGTCACGTAGCGGTAGTCGCCGCTGAACCAGATCCCGAGGACCTGCTCGAGCTTCAGCGGCGCGGCGAGGTTGCCGAGCTCGATCGGTGCCGACGCGCCGGCGCCCTTGGACTCCAGCGTTCCGCCCTGCACCGCCAGCTGGGTGCTCAGCGAGGACAGCACCGGCAGCGCGAGCAGCGCCGCCAGCGCGCCGCCGGCGACGAGCCATGGGATGTCCGCCCAGCGCCGCTCGCGAGCGATCCGCACGCCCCAGACGACGGCGACCGCGACCGCCATGACCGCGAGGAAGGCGGCCGCCGCCGGGCCGAGCGCGCCGAGCGCCGCCGCTGCGGCAATCGCGAGGACGAGCAGCGACCGCGCCGGCCGGCGTGCGCCGATCGCCGCCGCCAGCACCGCGACACCCGTCGTCACGGCGGCGAGCGCCGTGATCTCCTTGATCGAGCCCTGCAGCGCGAAGCCGACGACGAGCGCCGGCTGCGCGGCCACGAACGCCGCGACCCCCACCTTCCAGCGCGCGCGCAGCACGGGCGCGACGAGCGCCGCCAGCGCGAGCGCGGTCATCGCCGCCATGAAGCTCAGCAGCGGCTGGTACAGCCAGGCGAGGTCGAGCAGGCCGAGCGGCGCCGTGACGCCGAGGGCGGCCTGCCCGGCGACGGGATAGGCGCTTTCGACGTAGGGCCGCAGCCCGAGCCGGATCGAGCCGTCCGCGTGGGCGGTCCAGTCGAAGCCGTGGCGCGCGACCAGGTCCGCGAGGCCGAGCTGGTGCGACGTGTCGGGCAGCGCGAGGTAGCCGGCGAACGTCGGCTCGCCGGACAGCACGACGGGCGCCCCGAAGACCGCGAAGACGCCGAGCGCGGCGAGCGCGATCCACGGGTCGGGCCGCAGCGAGCGCAGCCAGGCGCGCCCGGCCACCAGCCCGGCGAGCGCGAGCAGCACGATCGCCGGCAGGGCCAGCGGCGCCGTCGCGCCCTCCTGCGTCAGCAGCCGCGCGAGCGCGGTGAGGGTGACGAAGCCGACCGGCAGCAGCAGCGCGCCCGGATAGCGCCACCCGGCCAGCCGTCCGGCGAGCAGGCCGAGCCCGAGGCACAGCACGGCCAGGGCAAGCGGGTACACGAGCCACGCCGCGAGGAGGTCCACGAGCGGCGGAACCTACGGGGTGTCGCGGCGGCGCAGCCCGAGGATGGACAGAAGAAACGAGGAGAAGAAGATCTGCAGCCCGATGATGACGAGCGCGGCCGCCGTCACCGCGAGGCGCTCCTCCGACAGCGCGCCGAAGCCGCGGTCGATCCAGATGCCGACGATGACGGCGCCGGCGACGATCCCCGCGAGCACGATCGCCCCGCCGAGCATGAGCCCGTGCTCGAGGCGGAAGCGCGCGCGCATGCGGTCGAACCACGGGTCCTTCTCGCCCATGAAGTACGTGCCGTAGGCGTGCGCGCAGAGGCCGAGCGCGACGATCTGCACGCCGACGACGCACAGCAGCTCGCCCGCCACGAGCGTGTGCAGGTTCCACTCGCGACCGAAGATCGGGAGCTGGCTGAGCGAGATCACCGAGATGATCAGGCCGATGAGCAGCATCACCGCGCCCGGCACGATGAACAGGTGCGTCGGGCTGTGGACGAGCAGGAAGCGCAGGTGGCGCCAGCCGTCGCGGAAGCGCGAGAGCTTCGACTCGCCGCCGCGCGGCGCGTAGGCGATCGGGAACTCGCGGATGTCGAGCTTCTCCTTCGACGCGCGGATCACCATCTCCGATGCGAACTCCATCCCGGTCGTGCGCAGGTCGAGCACCGGCAGGACGTCGCGCCGGAAGCCGCGCATGCCGCAGTGCGCGTCGCGGATGCCCGTGCGGAAGAAGAGGTTGAGCGTGCCGCTGAGCAGCGGGTTTCCGATGTAGCGGTGCATCCAGTGCATCGCGCCGGGCTCGATGTTGTCCATCCGGTCGCCCATGACGAGCTGCGCCCCCTCGCGCAGCTCCTCGACGAAGCGCGGGATCTTGTCGAAGGGGTACGTCAGGTCGGCGTCGAGCATCACGATGTACTCGCCGCGGGCGGCCGCGAAGCCCGCGAGGTACGCCGACCCGTAGCCGCGCCGCGGCTCGTGCACGACGCGCGCGCCGGCCGCGGCGGCGAGCTCGGCGCTGCCGTCGTCGGAGTCGTTGTCGGCGACGACGACCTCTCCGGCGATGCCCGCCTCGTCGAGCGCGGCCTGCGAGCGGCGGACGCACTGCTCGATGTTCGCGGCCTCGTTGAGGCACGGAATGACGACCGAGACCTCGATCGCCGCGACGGGCGAGGAGGTCTCTTCAGTCCCGGCTGATGTGCTGTGGGTCGAGGCCATGGAGCGGTGCTCAGCGGGCGCCGGACGGACACCCACGGACGCTTCAACGCGTGGGGACGCGAAGGTTGCGCGAATCAGAGCCTAGTGGGTCGACGCGATCTGAAACGCTGGCCGCGGCATGCGGATCCTGATCGTCTACGACTGCCTGTTTCCGTACACGATCGGCGGCGGCGAGCGCTGGTATCGCAACCTCGCCGAGCGGCTCGCCGCCGACGGCCACGAGGTGACGTACCTCACGCTGCGCCAGTGGGATCGCGGCGTCAGCCCCGAGCTGCCGGGCGCCAGCGTGCGGGTGGCCGGCCCGCGGATGGCGCTCTACACCGGCGACCGCCGCAGGATCGCCCCGCCGCTCGTCTTCGGCGCCGGCGTCCTGTGGCACCTGCTGCGCCACGGCGGGCGCTACGACGTCGTGCACACCGCCTCGTTTCCGTTCTTCTCCCTGCTCGCGGCGGCGCTCGTGCGCCCCGTGCGGCGCTACGGGCTCGTCGTCGACTGGTTCGAGCTGTGGTCGCGCGCATACTGGCGCGACTACCTCGGCGCCGCCGGAGGGCGCGTCGGCTGGGCGGTGCAGAAGCTCTGCCTGCGCGTCCCGCAGCGTGCCTTCACGCTCGCGCGGTCGACCGCCGAGCGGCTGCGCGCCGAGGGCGTGCACGGCGAGGTCGAGGTGCTGACCGGGCTGCAGGAGCTGCCGCCGGCGGCGGGCGCGCCGCACGCGGCGCAGCCGCTCGTCGTCTTCGTCGGGCGCCACATCCCCGAGAAGCGCGCCCCGGCGCTCGTGCGCGGCTTCGCGGCGCTGCGCGACGAGGCGCCCGAGCTGCGGCTCGTGGTCTTCGGCGACGGTCCCGAGCGCGGCGAGGTGCTGCGCCTGATCGACGAGCTCGGCCTCGGCGACGTCGCGAGCGCGCCCGGCTTCGTCGATCGCGCCGACCTCGAGCAGACGCTGGCGTCGGCGCTGTGCATGGTGCTGCCGTCGCGCCGCGAGGGCTACGGCATGGTCGTCGTCGAGGCGTCGGCGCGCGGCGTGCCGAGCATCGTCGTGGCAGACCCCGACAACGCGGCGACCGAGCTTGTCGACGAGGGCGACAACGGCTTCGTCGCCGCCTCCGCCGAGCCGCGGGACATCGCGGCCGCGATCCTGCGCGTGCGCGCGGCGGGCGCGCCGCTGCGTGCCTCGACGGCGGCATGGTTCGAGCGCAACCGCGGCCGCCTGTCGCTGTCGAGCTCGCTGGACCTGGTGGCGGCGGCCTACGCCGATCCGCGTCGCGCCATCGCGCGCTCGTAGCTTGCGGCCGTTACGCGCGCCGTCGCCGCCCAGGTGAAGCGCTGCGCCTGCGCGCGGCCGGCCGCGCGCAGCCGCTCGGCCTCGGCCGGGTCGCCGAGCACGCGTTCGACGGCGGCGGCGATCGCGGACGCGTCGTCGGGATCGAACATCAGCGCCGCATCGCCTGCGACCTCCGGCAGCGAGCTGCGGTCCGAGCAGGCGACCGGCACGCCGCGGCGCATCGCCTCGAGCACGGGCAGCCCGAAGCCCTCGTACAGCGAGGGGAACACGAACGCTGCGGCGAGCGCGTACAGGCCCTCCAGCTCCGCCCCGGAGACCCAGTCCAGCAGGCGCAGGTCGCCGCTCACGCCGAGCTGCTCGGCGCGCGCGCGCAGGGTCGCCTCGTAGGGCGTCGGGTAGCCGGGGATGACGAGCACCGGGCGGCGTTCGCCGGGGATCGCGGCGAACGCCTCGAGCAGGCGCGCGAGGTTCTTGTGCGGGCGCTTGGCCGACACGGAGAGCAGCACCTGCCGGTCGCCGAGCGCGTGGCGCTCGCGCAGGACGGCGGCCGGCTCGGGCTCGGCGGCGGTCGTCGTGCCCACGCCGAGCGGGACGACGTCGAGCTTGTGCTCGGGCACGCGCAGGTGGCGGCGCACGTCGCCGCGGGTGGACTGCGAGTCGACGATGACCCGGTGCGAGCGGTGCGCGGCGAGCGGGATCAGCACGCGCATGCCGAGCCCGAGGATCCCGAAGTGCGCGTCCGGCACGACGCGGTAGAGCAGGTCGTGGATCGTCACGACGCGGCGAAAGCGCCCGCGCGCCGGCGCCGTGCTGGCGAGGCTGTGCAGCACGTCGATCCCCGCGCGCCGCGCGAGGCCGGGCAGCAGCTGCTGCTCGCCGCGGACCCACTGCACGCGGCTGCGCGCGAAGACCGGCACCTCGACGACCTCGGCGAACTGGTCCCACTCGCCGCCGGCCGCGCGCGCCTCGCGGTTGACGAACGCGGTGATCCGCAGGTCGGGCCGCTCCGCCGGCAGCGCGCGCAGCAGCTCGCGGGCGTAGACCTCCATCCCACCCTGCTCGCCGGGGACGAGGAAGACGAGGTTCAGGCCGACGTGCATCGCGTCAGTCTGCACGGCACGTCATCGGGGCGCGGCCCGCCGGCGCAGGAGCTCGCGCACCTCCGCAGGAAAGCGGCGCAGCACGAGCAGCAGCCCGAGGAACAGCGCGAGCGCGGCGCTCGCCTCGACGAGCGGATGCACGCCGACGAGCGACCCGGCGACGTAGGCGGCGCCACCCGCGCCGAGCGCCACGGGGACGGCGCCCAGCGGCAGCCGCGGCCCGTTGCGGCCAAGCGCCGCGACGTAGGCGACGCAGAGCGTGAAGTCGGCCGCCACCGCGGCGATCGCGCCGCCCTGCGCCCCGATGCGCGGCGCGAGCGCGAGCGCGAGGATCGCGACCACCGCCAGCGAGCCGAGGTTGGCGGCGAGGATCTCGCGGTGGCGGTGCAGGCTCAGCAGCGGGTAGCCGGTCGCGCTGACGACGAAGATCGCGATCATCGCCAGCGACTGGATGCGCAGCACGTCGGTCGCCGGATGCGTGCTCGAGCCGGTCAGCACCTCGACGACGAACGGCGCGCCGAGGCAGAGCACGAGGCTCAGCAGCACGCCGCTGAGCAGGGACAGCTCGAAGAGCCGGCCGCTCGCCCAGTCGAAGCGCTCGCGGTCGTCGCGGGCCGAGCGCGACAGGATCGGGAAGGCCGCGCTCGCGAGGATCGCCGGCACGCCGATGAGCACCTCCATGACCCGGAAGGAGATCGCGAACTCGCCTGTCTGCTGCGCGGTCGCGACGAGCGACATGATCACGAGCGTCACGCGGAAGTACAGCGAGTTGATCGCGACCGCGATCGCGAACACGGCGGTCTCGCGCATGAGCGGCAGCCAGCGATCGACTGCGAACGCCGGCCGCAGGACCGTCGTTCCGCGCACGACGTAGACGGTCGCGATCAGCGACAGCAGCGCGGCCGGGATGATGATCGCCAGGAAGGCGAGCACGCCCGCGCCCGCGATGACCAAGACCACGAGCAGCGCCGCCGTCAGCACGCCGCGGCCGAGCTCGATCGCGGAGGCGATCCCGAAGCGCATCCGCGTCTGCAGCACGGCGGCGAACAGCGTCTGCGTGACCGTCAGCAGCATCCCGATCCCCGCGAGCAGCGCGCCGAGCACGAGACCCCCCCCGTAGCCGGCGAGCTGCGTGAAGCCGACGGCGATCAGGATTCCCGCCGTCGAGAGGACCATCCGCAGGCCGAGCAGGTCGGCCATGATCCGGTCGCGCTCGCGCCGGTCGGCGGCCGACGAGAGCGCGCGCATGGCGACGGAGTTCACGCCGCCCTCCGTGAGGCCCGTCACGATGGCGACGATCGCCAGGACGGTCGAGTAGCGGCCGAAGTCGACGTCGCCGAGATGGCGGACGACGAGCGGCGCCGTCAGCAGCGCGAGCAGCAGGCTGCCCGAGAAGGCGAGCGTGCGCATCGCGCCGCCGCGCATCGCGATCGCGCCGGCGCGCCGGCTGTCCAGGATGTCGTAGTCGTCGGGCGCCGGGGGGACGCCGATGCGGAGGTCGTCCTCGGGCAGCGGCGGGCTCATCCGGCACGCGCGTGGGGACGGGCGGGAAGCGTCACGTGCGTCAGCGGCCGGAGCCGACGACCGCGTCGAGCTCGCGCAGGCTGCGCGCGCGTCCCCGCTGCACGGCCCTGCGCCGGCGCAGCACGTCCGGCAGCCCGCGAGCGGCATCGGCGACGGCACGGCGCCAGATCCCCAGGCGGCGCTCGCGCAGCGCATCCCGCAGATGGCCGGCCTGCGCCAGCGCCAGCCGCGGCGCCTGGAGCAGCAGCGCTCGCGCGGGGTAGTTCTTCGCCACGAGCCAGATGCCGTTGCGCCACAGGTGGTAGCGCGTGAAGTCCGTAGCGGCGCTCCCGACCGTCGCAGATCCCATGTGGTAGGCGACCGCCGACGGCACGTAGCGGCATTCCCAGCCGAGCAGCTGAGCGCGGAACGACCAGTCGGAGTCCTCGTAGAAGGCGAAGAAGCTCTCGTCGAAGCGCCCGACGCAGGACAGCGCGTCGCGGCGGTAGACGGCGACCGCGCCGCACGCGCCGAAGACGGCCTGCGGCGCGTCGTACTGCCCGCGGTCGCGCTCGCCGTGCCCGCGCCGCGCCGGGAGCCCGTGCCAGATGAAGATGTCGCCGGCGCCGTCGATGACGCCGCGATCGTGGAAGTCCAGCAGCTTGGCGGCCGCCGACCCCGCGGCGGGGTGGCGCTCGAGGGCCGCGACGAGCTCGCCGAGGCAGTCCGGATCGAGCTCGAGGTCGTTGTTCAGGAGGGCCACGAGCTCCGTGCCGCGGGCGGCGTCGACGCAGACGTTGAGCGCGGCGGTGACGCCGACGTTCTCGGGCAGGGCGACGATCTCGACGTCCGGCCAGTGCTCGCGCAGCCACGCGACGGTGTCGTCGGACGAGCCGTTGTCGACGACGACGGTGCGGAAGTCGCGAAATCGCTGCGCGGCGAGCGAGGGCAGCGCGATCTCCAGCAGCTCGCGGCCGTCGTAGGAGAGGATGGCGACGGTCAGCCGGGGCTCAGCTTCCACCGGCGCCCCGTGGCGTCGACGACGTGCTCGCGGGCCGCCGCAGCAGCACCGTGTAGGCGGCGCTGCGCAGCCCGCGCCGCTCGACGGGCGCCATCAGCCGCTCGACGGCGTGGCTCGCGAGCACCACGATCAGCGGTGACGGACCGCTGGCGGGCCGCCGCCGCAGCGCGTACTCCCATGCGAAGCGGTTGCAGTGCCGGGCAAACGGATCCGCCGTCCGCGTGGCGACGTGCTCGAGGCCCAGCCCGCGGGCCTGCGCGACGAGCGTCGCCAACGGCAGCAGGGTCAGGTGGCGCGGCGCGTCGAGGTGCGCCCAGCGTCGTCGCATGACGGCGAACCCGAGCGACTGGGGATTCGGAACGGCGATCGCCAGCACGCCGCCGGGCTCGAGGTTGGCGGCCGCCGCCTCCAGCACCTGCACGGGGTGCTCCAGGTGCTCGAGCACGTGCCACATCGCGATCACGCGGCTGGGCGGCAGCTCGGCCAGCACCTCCTGCGAGCGCGAGCTCTGGATGGCGCGCACGCCGACCGTGCCCTCCAGGTAGGCGCAGCACGCCGGGTCCATCTCGATCCCCGTGACGTCGTAGCCGGCCTCGCGCGCGGCCAGTGCGAAGGCGCCGAAGCTGGGACCGATCTCGACCAGGCGGCCAGGCTCGACATGCGTCGCCAGCAGGTCGATCTTGTGCGCCTCCAGCGGCAGGCGCGCCCGCAGGTCGGCAGGCGCGGGGACGCCGTGGTAGCCGTCGTCGTAGTACGGCCCGAGGTCGCGGGGGACGTCCGAGAGCTGGATCGTCGCGCACGCGTCGCAGCGGACATAGCCGAACTCGCGATCGTCGACCTCGCGGTTGCGATCGCGCGCCGTGAGCATCGGCGACGTCGCTGCGCCGCACACGCGGCACGGTTCGTTGGCGATCGCCATCGCCCGCGCACGCTACCGACAGCGTCAGCTCGAGCTACAGCGAGGGCCACTCGACGCGCGCGACCTGCAGCGTGCGGCGAGCTGCGCGATAGGCCGCCCGCCGCAGGCCATGGCCGGGCCGCCGCAGTGCGATCGCGCCGGCGCGCGGCGCTGCCGGCGGCGGCTCGGAGCTGGTCACCCAGCGGCGCAGCGGTGCGGCGACGACGGGCCACGCGTGATCGGCCGCCGCCTGGGCCAGACGCGGCGCGTAGGAGCTGCGGCCGCGGTCGAGCACCGTCTCGATCGCCGCGGCGAGCGCCGCGGGATCGGCGGGGTCCACGACCGCCCCGAGGCCGTCGCGCGCGACGCGCGACGCGAGCTCGTCGCCACGGGTGCAGACGACCGGAAGGCCGGCCCAGAAGCAGTCGAGCACCCGCGTGCGAAACGCGAATCGCGTCTCCAGATGGTCGCGCGCGGCCGCGACGGCGCAGTCGGCCTCGAGCAGCCACGCCCCGCGCCGGTCGTAGGAGACCCAGTGCTCGTTGAACTGGACCGCGCCGCCGAGCAGTCCCAGCGACGCTGCGAGCGCGCGCGCCTCGGCCGCTGCAGCGGCCCCCGCCGGACCGTCGCCGGTGCCCATGAACACGAGCCGCACCCCCGGCCGCCGCGCGGCCAGCAGGTCGATCGCGCGGATCGCCGTCGGCGCGTCGAACCAGTTCCACAGCCCTCCGTTCCACAGCACGATCTCGTCGCCCGCCCCGATCTGCGGCAGCGTCGCGCGGATCGCGCCGGCGTCCCCTGCGGCGGGTGGTTGGGAGGGCACGCCGAACGGGACGACGTCGAGCAGCGAGCGCAGGCTCGGGTCGCGGTCGTAGACGGCCGGCGCGAGCCGGCGCGCCGCGAGCAGCGCCCCGACGTAGAGGTCGCGCTGCGCCGTCCCGGCGCACATGAAGTGATGCCCGCTGCGCAGCGCGTCCTCGAGCCGGTCGACCGTCAGCGCGACCATCAGCCGTCGCAGCGCGGCGGGGCGATCGGAGAAGAGCTCCAGCGTCTCCAGCGTCTCGGGGGCGTAGAGGTCGAAGACGAGCCGCGCGCCGGAGCGTCGCATCCAGCCCGTGACGACGGGCCACTGCGGCGGTGCGGCGATCGCGTCCGCCCGCGCGATCTCCGCGCGCAGCGCGCCCGGCGCGTGCGGCTCGTAGCCGGTCACCCGCACGCCCTCCGGCGGGGCACCGCCGCCGCGCAGGTCGCCGGTCGCCACGCTGACGTCTGCATGCGGCGCGAGCGCGCGCGCGAGCTCGGTGTAGCGGATGCCCATGCCGCGCATGTGCTCGCCGACGGCATCGGGCGAGATGAACAGCACGCGGGGCCGGGGCGCGCTCATGGGGCGGCGACGTGGCCGCGGTAGACGCCGCGGCGCAGGCGCAGGCTGTCGGCGAACGTGATCGTGCGGTCGATGGCGTCCGGCGCGGGCAGCGGGCGCCGCGGCCCGCGGCCCGCCGCGCGCCAGCCGGCGAGGCGTCCGCGCAGCGCGGCGGGCCGCGGGC
>Ga0247713_1001569_pt1 | contig 11117 bp, 10 predicted proteins | sample 21E_NmetaG_FD_189936 | JGI IMG/M metagenome (GOLD analysis project Ga0247713, IMG submission 189936) | Soil microbial communities from hillslope of Landscape Evolution Observatory, University of Arizona, Oracle, AZ, United States - 2-1-E_N | ecosystem: Engineered > Artificial ecosystem >... | reverse complement strand
CCCCGGACGCCACGCTCACCCCCACCGCGCAGGGCAAGGAGCGGCCGCCCGGTTCGGTCTCGGAGATCGCGTCGCGGACGGTGCCGGCCGTCGTGTCGATCGAGATCCGGGTCGGCGACCAGGGCGGCACCGGTTCCGGTGTGGTCATCGACCCCGCCGGCTACGTGCTCACCAACAACCACGTCGTCTCCCCCGCCGCCGAGGTGGAGGGGGCCACGATCGAGGTGGTGTTCCACGAGGGCACCCGTGTGACGGCCCGGATCGTGGGGCGGGACCCCAAGACCGACCTCGCGGTGCTGCGGGTGCCCGTCGAGAACCCGGTGGTGGCGACGATCGGGTCGTCGTCGGGGCTGACGGTCGGCGATGCTGTGCTCGCGATCGGGTCACCGCTCGGGCTGGTCGGCACGGTCACCACGGGGATCGTCAGCGCCGTGGACCGTCCGGTGCGCCTGGACGGTGGGCAGACCGACACCAACGCCGTCATCGACGCGATCCAGACCGATGCCGCGATCAACCCGGGCAACTCCGGCGGTCCGCTGGTCGACACCACCGGCGCCGTGGTGGGCATCAACACCGCGATCCGCAGCCTCGGGACGGGCGAGGGCGGCTCGATCGGGCTCGGCTTCGCCATCCCCATCGACGACGCCCGCCAGATCGCCGAGGAGCTGATCCGCACCGGCGCGGTGCGGCACGCGGAGCTCGGCGTGAACGCGCGCTCGGTCACCGACGGCACCACCGACGGCGCCGAGGTGCAGAACGTCCAGCAGGGCGGCTCCGCCGCCGCTGCCGGGATCGTCGAGGGGGACGTCATCGTCGTCGTCGGGGACCGGTCGATCGCCGGCGCCGACGAGCTGGTCGTCGCGGTGCGCGAGCGCGACCCCGGCGAATCGGTGCCGATCGAGCTGGTCCGCGAGGGCCGCCCGCTCACCGTGACCGCGGTGCTCGGCTCGGACTGAGCGACGGCCGAGGGCGCCCCGCTCACCGGGACCGCTACTGTGGTGCACGTGTTCGACAGCGTCGGCTGGGCCGAGATCCTCGTGCTCATGGTGGCGGGGCTGTTCATCCTCGGGCCGGAGCGGCTGCCGTCCGCCGCCGCATGGGTGGGCCGCACCATCCGCCAGGTCCGCGAGTACGCCACCGGCGCCCGCGATCAGCTCCGCTCGGAGCTCGGTCCCGAGTTCGACGAGCTGCGCAAGCCGCTGGAGGACCTGCGCGGGATGCGGTCGTTCAACCCGCGCACCGCGGTCAAGCGCTCGCTGTTCGACGACGTGCTCGACGAGAAGCCCAACGGGTTCGCGGCCAAGCCGAAGCGCAGTGGGAACGGCGCGGCCACCACGAACGGTGCGGCCGCCACCCCCGAGCGCCACCCCGCCATGGGCAAGGCACCGGAGGGTCTCGCCCCGGGAGAGAAGCCCCCGGTGGACCCGGACGCCACCTAGCCTCCTCCTGCAGGCTGCGGTCGGTTCAGCAGTGGCGGCCGGCGCCGGTGCCAGTCGGTGGCCTGCTGGTAGGCGTGCGCGGCGGCGAGCACCGCGGCGTCGGCGTGGCGCGGCCCGACGATCTGCAGCCCCACGGGCAGGCCCTCGGCGAAACCGCACGGCACGCTCGCCGCCGGCTGCTGGGTCATGTTGAAGGGGTAGGTGAACGGCGTCCAGGACGTCCACCGCGGCTGCGGCCATCCGGGCGGGACCTCGACCCCGCCGGGGAACGCCGGGATCGGCACGGTCGGGGTGAGCAGCAGGTCGTGGCGGGCGTGGAACGCGCCCATCAGCGTGCCGAGCTCGTTGCGCACGGCCATCGCGGTCAGGTAGTCCAGCGCGCTGTACCGCGCGCCCTGCTCGGCGATCTCCACCAGCGCCGGGTCCATCGTCGCGCGCTGCTCCGGGCCGAGGTGCTCGATCGTCTTGGCCGCCCCGGCGCACCACAGCACGTGGAACGGCTCGACGGGGTCGGTGAAGCCGGGGTCGGCCCGCTCCACGTGCGCACCCAGGCCGGCGAGCACGTCGACGGCGGCCTCGAACGCGGCCGCGACCTCGGGGTGCACGCCGTCGACGAAGCCCAGCGTGGGGCTCGCGGCGATGCGCAGCCCGGCCACGCCCGCGTCGAGCGCGGCCGTGCAGGGGGACGCGAGCGGGCCGAGCGCCCACGGGTCGCGGGCGTCCGCCCCGGCGACGACGTCGAGCAGCAGCGCCGACTCCGCCGCGCTGCGGGTCATCGGACCGACGTGGGCCAGCGTGCCGAACGGGCTCGCCGGGTGGTGCGGCACCCGCCCGTACGTCGGCTTGATCGTCGAGGTCCCGGTGAACGCCGCCGGGATGCGCACCGAGCCACCGCCGTCGGTGCCGAGCGACAACGTCCCCATGCCCAGCCCGACGGCGGCGGCGCTGCCGCCCGACGAGCCGCCCGCGGTGCGCTCGGGGTCCCACGGGTTCGTGGTCACTCCGGTCAGCGGCGAGTCGGTGACGCCCTTCCAGGCCAGCTCGGGGGTGGTCGTCTTGCCCAGCAGCACCGCACCGTGCTCGCGCACCCGGGCCACCGCGGGGCCGTCGACGTTCCAGTCGCCCTCGGCGGGGATGGTGGGCGACCCGCGCCGCGTCGGCCAGCCCGCGGTGAGCAGCACGTCCTTGACCGAGGTCGGTACGCCGTCGACCAGCCCGCACGGCTCGCCCCGGCGCCAGCGCTCCTCGGACGCCCGCGCGGCCGCCAGCGCTCGCTCGGCGTCGACCAGGCAGAAGGCGTTGACGGCGGGGTCGCACCGCTCGATCCGGTCCAGGGCGTCGCGGGTGGCCTGCACCGGCGAGAGATCCCCGGCACGGTAGGCGGCGAGCAGGTCGAGCACCGAGAGGTCGGCCGTCGAGCTCACCGGGCTCCCCCGGACACGTATCCGAGCCGCTTGTCCACGACGTTGTGCAGGGGCGCACCGGCGCGGTAGCGGTCGAGGTTGGCGGCGAAGGCGTCGACGAGCTCCCCGCGCCAACCCCGGACGTCGCCGGACATGTGTGGGGAGACGACGACGTTCGGCAGGTCCCACAGCGGGGAGTCCGTGGGCAGCGGCTCCACGGCGAAGACGTCCAGCGCCGCGCCGGCGATCCGGCCCCCGCGCAGCGCGTCGACGAGGTCGTCCTCCACCACGAGGCCACCGCGCCCGACGTTGACCACCCGGGCGGTCGGCTTCATCGACGCGAGGGCGCGGGCGTCGAGCAGGCCGCGGGTCGCGTCGGTGAGCGGGGCGGCGAGCACCAGGTGGTCGGCGAGCGGCAGCAGGCCGGTCAGCGCGTCGAAGGCGTGGACGCCGTCGGCCGCGCGGCGCCCGACCAGCTCCACCCGGATCCCGACGCAGCCCAGCATCCGCGCGACGGAGCGCCCGATCGGACCGCTGCCGACCACCACGGCACAGCTCCCGGCGACGCGCTCGGTCTCGCGGTGGCACCACTCGCGGCGGCCCTGCGCGGCCAGCGTGGCCGGCAGGTCCTTGGCGAACGCCAGCACGAGCCCGAGCACGTACTCGGCCATGGGCGCGTCGAAGATCCCCCGCGAGTTGGTGAGCACGACGTCGGAGCAGAGCAGTTCGGGGAACGTCACCCGGTCCACCCCGGCGCTCGCGGTGTGCACCCAGCGCAGGGTGTCGGCCGCGGGCCAGGCGCGGGCCACGGCGTCGGAGGTGAAGTCCCACACGAGCAGGACGTCGGCCCCCGGCAGCGTGTCGGCGAGCGTGTCGTCGGTCGCGAAGCGCAGTTCGGCGCTGCCCACCCTGTCCGCAAGGCCGGGTGGGCGGTCCGCCCCGTGCAGCACCGTGATCGTCGGTGCCGGCCCCTGAGCTGGGGGAACGTGCAAGGTGGAGGTCCTTTCAGGGCCGGCCGGGCAGTTTGACACGCTAGGAACCGTTCGTATGATTGTCAACAATCCGCAAGGTCGCGGGGTTGACTCCACATCCCTCCAGCAGTTCGGAGTTGCCCATGCCCAAGCTCATCCGCATCTCGCTCGCCCGCCGCGGTGTCTCCTGCGTGGCCGAGCTGCTGGAGAAGGACGCACCGCGCACCTGCGCCGCCGTCTGGGACGCCCTGCCCCAGGGCAGCGACGCCCAGCACGCGAAGTACGCGCGCAACGAGGTGTACACGATGGTGCCGAGGTTCGCCGAGATCGGCCGGGAGAACCCGACCGTCACCCCGATCCCCGGTGACGTCGTGCTGTTCGACTTCGCCGGCGGCATGCTCGACCGCGCCTTCAAGGACGACCAGGGTATCGACCAGGCCGAGGGCGCGATCGACCTCGCGATCTTCTACGGGCGCAACAACCTCCTGCTCAACGGCGACGTCGGCTGGGTGCCCGGGAACGTGTTCGCTGCGGTCACCGAGGGCCTCGACGTCATGGCGGAGGCGTGCCACGACGTCTGGCGCTCGGGCAGCGTCGGCGAGCGCCTGATGTTCGAGCGCTTCGAGCCCGCCCCAGACGCCGGGTAGGCGGGCATGCCTACCGAACTGTCGGTGGGTTTCGTCGACTCCGCCCCGGCCGACCGGCCGGGGATCGGCGTCGTCGCCCCCTTCGACTTCGCGCTCGACCGCGAGCTGTGGCGCTGGGTCCCCGAGGACGTCTCGCTCTACCTGACCCGGTTGCCGTTCTTCACCACGCCGGTGACGGTCGAGATGGCCCGGGCCGTCGGTGAGCGGCGCGCGGTGCGCCGCGCCACCCTGGACGTGCTCACCCCCGAACCGGGCGCGGTCGTCTACGCCTGCACGTCGGGCAGCTTCGTCAACGGCACCGCGGGGGAGTACGTGCTGCGCCGCACGATGCTCGACGCCGGCGCGCCCACCGCGTGCACGACGTCCGGGGCCCTGATCGACGCGCTGGCCACCCTCGGGGTGAGCCGGCTGGCGATCGCGACGCCCTACATCGAGCCGGTCACCGTGAAGCTGGTCGGCTACCTGGCCGAGCACGGCGTGCGGACGGTGGCGAGCGAGGGTCTGGGCCTGCTCGGCCACATCTGGCGCGTCACCTACGCCGAGGTCGTCGAGATCGTCAGGGCCGCGGACCGACCCGAGGCCGACGCGCTGTTCATCTCCTGCACGAACCTGCCCACCTATGACGTGATCGAGCCGCTGGAGCAGGCGCTCGGCAAGCCGGTGATCACCGCGAACCAGGTGACCATGTGGGCCGCGCTCAAGGCGCTGGGCCGCACCGCCGTCGGTGGCGGGCGGCTGCTGGACGTCGACCGGCCGCGACTCGAGGTGGCCTGATCACCCCAGGAAAGGACGACATGGGCCCGACCGTCGGCATCCTGTACCCCGGCTTCTCCGCCGAGGACGACTACCCGCGCGCCGAGGCGCTGCTCGGTGACGGTGCCCGCCTGCCGCTGGTGCACACGGCGATGCGGGAGGACGCGCACCGGGTCGACGCGCTGCTCGACATCGGCGGGGACGAGGTGCTAGCGGCCGGCGCGAAGGCCTGCCGGGAGGGGCGCACGCTCGACGCGATCGTCTGGGCGTGCACGTCGGGCAGCTTCGTCTTCGGCTGGGACGGCGCGGCGGCGCAGGTCGAGGCCCTGCGGACGGCGGCCGGGGTGCCGGCGTCGAGCACGTCGTTCGCGTTCGCCGACGCGTGTGCCCGGCTCGGCGTCACCCGCGTCGCCGTCGGGGCGACCTATCCCGACGACGTGGCCGAGCGGTTCGTCGCGTTCCTCGCCCGCGCCGGGGTGCAGGTGCTGGCGCTGTCCGCCCGCGGGATCGTCACGGCGGCCGAGGTGGGCACCCTGCCGCCGGCGACCGTGCTGGAGTTCGCGACCGCCGCCGATCACCCGCAGGCCCAGGCCGTGCTGCTGCCGGACACGGCGCTGCACACGATCGGCCTGCTGGACGCGCTGGAGAAGCGGGTGGGCAAGCCGGTGCTGACGGCGAACCAGGTCAGCGTGTGGCAGGGCCTGCGCCTGGCCGGGGCCGACCGGTCCCGCTCCGGGCTCGGCGCCCTGTTCGCCCGTGGCCCCGAGGAGTAGGGGGGCGGGGTGGACGTGTCCGATCTGGAGCCGGTCAGCCGTCGTTCGACCGCGGCGATCGTCGCCGACCGGATCCGCGACGCCATCATGCGGGGCACCTTCCCGCCGGGCGCGCAGCTCGGCGAGGTCGAGCTCGCGGCCCGGCTCGGGGTGAGCCGCGGGCCGCTGCGCGAGGCGATGCAGCGGCTCGTCGCCGAGGGCCTGCTGCGCAGCGAGCGGCACCGCGGGCTGTTCGTCCGCGACCTGCACGCCGACGACGTGCGCGACGTCTACACCGCGCGCACCGCCGTGGAGCGGGCCGCGGCGCTGCTGCTGCTGGCGGGGGACCGCGCGACGGCGACGGCCCGGCTCACCGCCGCGCTGGCGACGATGGAGGCCGCCGCCGCGGCGGGGGACGCGGTCGCGCTGGCCGATGCCGACCACGAGTTCCACGCCGAGATGGTGCGGACGAGCGGCAGCCCGCGGCTGCGCCGGATGGCCGACGCGCTGCTGGTGGAGACCCGGATGTGCCTGGCGGCCCTGCAGTCCACGGCGCCGCCGGCCGCCGAGCTGGTGGCCGAGCACCGCACGCTGCGCGACGCCGTGCGCGACGGGGACGCGGCGCTGCTCGTCCGCACCCTGGAGGCGCACATGGCCGATGCGGTGGCCCGGATCCTCGCCGACCTGCCGGCCGACCCCGCGGTCCCCGCCTGAGCCGGCCGCCCTGCTGACTTGCACCACCGGGGCGGGGCGTGCTCTCATCGGGACTGATTGTCGGATTGTCGACAACTGTGCTCACCCACCGCGAGTCCCGGAGCTCCCATGGCGAAGCTGTCCCCGGCCCTCAAGCAGGCCACGCCCGTGCAGGCCGCGCGCGGCGCGGGCGTGTACCTCTTCGACACCGCGGACCGCCGCTACCTCGACTTCACCGCGGGCATCGGCGTCACCAGCACCGGGCACTGCCACCCGCGGGTCGTCGCCGCGGCTCAGGAGCAGGTCGCGACCCTGATCCACGGCCAGTACACGACCGTCATGCACCAGCCGCTGCTGCGGCTGGTGGAACGGCTCGGCGACGTCCTGCCCGCCGGGCTCGACCGCCTGTTCTTCGTCAACTCCGGCAGCGAGGCCGTCGAGGCGTCGGTGCGGCTGGCGCGCCAGGCCACCGGGCGCCCGCTCGTCGTCGCGTTCGACGGCGGCTTCCACGGCCGCACGATGGGCGCCGCCGCGCTGACGACGTCCGGGGCGAAGATCCGCGCCGGGATCGGACCGATGATGGGCGGCGTCGCGTTCGCGCCGTTCCCGTACGCGTTCCGGTACGGCTGGAGCGAGGACGAGGCGGTCCGGTTCGCCCTCGCGGAGCTCGACCGCCAGCTCGTCACCACCGCCCCCGCGAGCGACGTGGCCGCGTTCCTCATCGAGCCCGTCCTCGGCGAGGGCGGGTACGTGCCCACCCCGTCGGCGTTCCTGGCCGGGCTGCGCGAGCGCGCGGACCGCCACGGCATCCTGCTGATCGCCGACGAGGTGCAGACCGGCTTCGGGCGCACCGGCCGGTTCTGGGGGCACGAGCACGCCGGGGTGACCCCGGACGTCCTCGTCATCGCGAAGGGGATCGCCTCGGGGTTCCCCCTGTCCGGCATCGCCGCGGCCGAGGAGCTGATGGCGAAGGCCTGGCCGGGCTCGCAGGGCGGCACCTACGGCGGGAACGCGGTGGCCTGCGCTGCCGCGCTCGCCACCCTGGACGTGATCGAGGAGGAGGGGCTGGTCGCCAACGCCGCCACACAGGGCGTGCGGCTGCTCGAGGGCCTGCGCAAGGTCGCCGCCGACCACCCCGGGATCGCTGAGGTGCGCGGTCTCGGCCTGATGGTCGGCAACGAGTTCTGCACCCCCGACGGCGCGCCGGACCCCGCGACGGCCACCCGGGCGCACGCGGCCGCCGCCGACGCCGGCCTGTTGCTGCTCACCTGCGGGCCCTACGGCAACGTGGTGCGGATGATCCCACCGCTGATCGTCACGGGCGAGCAGGTCGACGACGGGGTGAGCCTCTGGGCCGGGGCGGTACGGGCGGTCGCCGGGTAGCGACCCCGGCACCTCCATCTGGGTGTGTTGCGGGGCGGCGCGGGTTCCTACCCTCCGGCCAGCAAACCTGCGCGTGGAGGCATCCGTGGCGACGTCCCAGTCCGAGTCCGTGCCGATGAGCCGGGTCGCCGGCGCGGCCTTCGCCGGCACCACCATCGAGTTCTACGACTTCTTCATCTACGGCACCGCCGCCGCGCTGGTGTTCGGACCGGTGTTCTTCCCGGCGTTGGGCCCGGCGCAGGCGACCGTGGCGGCGTTCGCGACGTTCGGCGTGGCGTTCTTCTTCCGGCCGGTCGGGTCGATCCTGTTCGGGCACCTCGGCGACCGGCTCGGCCGCAAGCGGACCCTGATCTACACGCTGCTGCTCATGGGCCTGTCGACCTTCGCGATCGGCCTGCTGCCCACGGCGGAGACGATCGGCGCCGCCGCGCCGATCATCCTCGTCGTCCTCCGGGCGCTGCAGGGTCTCGCGGTCGGCGGTGAGTGGGCGGGGGCGGCGCTGCTGACCGCCGAGTTCGCGCCGAAGGACAAGCGCGGCCTCTACAGCATGTTCCCCCAGCTGGGCCCCGGCATCGCGTTCGTGCTGTCGAGCACGACGTTCCTCGTCACGGCGCTGGCGATGTCCAACGAGTCGTTCGTCGCGTGGGGCTGGCGCATCCCGTTCCTGATCAGCATCCTGCTCGTCGGGATCGGCCTCTACATCCGCCTGAAGATCACCGAGACGCCGGTGTTCGCGCGGGCGCTGGCCGCGGGCAACGTCTCGACCAAGCTGCCGTTCGCCGACGCCGTGCGGCACCAGTGGCGCGAGATCCTGCTGACCGGCGGCACGCTGACCATGCTCTTCGGCTTCTTCTACATCAGCGTGACGTTCCTGACCAGCTACGCCGGCAGCAACGTCGAGCGCGGGGGCGTGCTGCTGCTGGACCGGCCCACGATCCTCGTCGCCGGCATCGTCGGCGGCTTCGTGTTCGCGGGCAGCTGCATCGTCTCCGCCCTGCTGTCGGACCGGATCGGCCGGCGCAACGTCGTGCTCTACGGCAACCTGGTCGCCCTCGTCGCCGGGCCGCTGGCATTCCTGATCATGCAGCCGGGCGACGCCCCGTCGTTCTTCATCGGGCTGAGCCTGCTGCTGCTGGTGGTCGGCATCCCGTACGGGCCGGCGGCCGCCTACCTGCCCGAGATCTTCCACACCCGGTACCGCTACACCGGGGCCGGAATGGGCTACAACCTGGCCGGGATCCTGGGCGGCGCGCTGCCGCTGGTCATCGCGCCGCCGATCGCGCTGGCCTACGGCGGCATCGGCGTCGGCTTCTACCTGTCGGCGATCGCGCTGCTCAGCGTGCTGTGCGTGCTGGCGCTGCCGGAGACCCGCCACGTCGACATGGAGGAGGAGCGGGTGCCGGCGCCCGCCTGAGGTGCGGCCGGGCTACCGGCGGACGGGTGAGATGTTCAGCGACATCCCCGCCAGTCCCCGGGCCCGTACGGCCAGCTTGTCGGCCACCCCGCGCAGGGCGACGGCGGACGGGGACTCCGGGTCGGCCAGCACGATGGGCGTCCCGGCGTCCCCGCACTCCCGCAGCCGCGGCTCCAGCGGGATCTGGCCGAGCAGCGGGACGGGGGCACCGAGGCTGCGTGAGAGCGAGTCGGCCACGGTCTGCCCGCCACCGGACCCGAAGACGTCGATCCGGCTGCCGTCGGGCAGCTCCATCCACGACATGTTCTCGACGACGCCGGCGATGCGCTGGTGGGTCTGCAGCGCGATCGACCCGGCCCGCTCGGCCACCTCGGCGGCAGCGGTCTGCGGGGTGGTGACGATCAGCAGCTCCGCGTTCGGCACGAGCTGCGCGGTGGAGATCGCGATGTCGCCCGTGCCGGGAGGCAGGTCGAGCAGCAGGACGTCGAGGTCGCCCCAGAACACGTCGGCGAGGAACTGCTGCAGTGCCCGGTGCAGCATCGGCCCCCGCCAGACCACGGCGCTGTTGCCGTCGGTGAACATCCCGATCGAGATGACCTTGACGCCGTGCGCGGCCTGCGGCGGCATGATCATGTCGTCGACCTTGGTGGGCCGCGCGGTGGTGCCGAGCATGCGCGGCACCGAGTGGCCGTAGATGTCGGCGTCGACCACCCCGACGGACAGGCCCCGGGCGGCCAGCGCCGACGCGAGGTTGACCGTCACCGAGGACTTGCCGACCCCGCCCTTGCCGGAGGCCACACAGTAGACGCGGGTGAGCGAGCCGGGCTGGGCGAACGGGATCACTGGCTCGGCGGCGTCGCCGCGCACGGTGCGCCGGACCTGCGCGCGTTGCTCGTCGCTCATGACGTCCAGCTCGACCTCGACCCCGGCGATGCCGGGGACGGCCGACACGACCTCGGTGACGCGCGCGGTGATCGTCGCCTTCATCGGGCAGCCCGCGACGGTGAGGTAGACGCCGACGTGCGCCACGCCCTCCGGCGACACCGCCACGCTCTTGACCATCCCGAGCTCGGTGATGGGCCGGTGCAGCTCCGGGTCGTCGACCTTCGCCAGCGCGGCGCGCACGGCGTCGGCGACGGTGCCGGAGGCGGTGTTCCCGAGGGTCGACATCTGGTGCTCCGCTGGACCTTCCTGGGTGACGACGGGTGGGCGACGGCTGCCGGCGACGGGCACCGGCCCATGCCAGCCATGCTACGTGCGCCGGGCCGGAGCTCCGTCCCGTGTGCCGTGGGCGGGCACCGTCCGTAGCATCCTGCGGCGTGACGGACAGCGCGGGTTCGGTCGCGATCGACGCCGGCGGCGACGGCCGGACGGCCCCTCAGCCGCGCCCGACCACGGCGGAGCTGGCGGCGTGGCGGGCGTTCCTGCGGGCGCACGCCACCGTGACCCGCCGGCTGGAGACGGAGTTGGTGGCCGAGCAGCGGCTGTCGCTGGCGGCCTACGACGTGCTGGTGCAGCTCGCCGAGGCGCCGCAGCGGCGGCTGCGGATGACCGAGCTCGCCGACGCCGTGCTGCTGTCCCGCTCCGGGGTGACCCGGCTGGTGGACCGGCTGGAGCGGGCCGGGCTGGTCTGCCGGTCCACCAGCCGGGTCACCCCGGAGC
>Ga0247713_1001568_pt1 | contig 11118 bp, 6 predicted proteins | sample 21E_NmetaG_FD_189936 | JGI IMG/M metagenome (GOLD analysis project Ga0247713, IMG submission 189936) | Soil microbial communities from hillslope of Landscape Evolution Observatory, University of Arizona, Oracle, AZ, United States - 2-1-E_N | ecosystem: Engineered > Artificial ecosystem > Mesocosm... | reverse complement strand
CTTCGGCCCACCCTTGCAGTGCATCCCGAAGTAGGACGCCACCATCGCCGCTATCAACCCGAAGACGCCTGCCTTCATGAGGGCCACCCATAGGTCCGCCGTCTGGGCCAGGAGCGAGAACGAGGCGAGGTAGGCGCCCGGCGTCCCTCCCTGGACCAGGACGTTGAAGACGTAGCCCCCGGCCACGCCGGCCACGGACACGAACCCGTTGAGCAGGACGGCCACGACGACGGCGGCCAGGATGCGAGGGACTATCAACCGATGGACCGGGTCCACCGCCAGGACCTCCATCGCCGCGATCTCGTCGCGGACCTTGCGGGAGCCTAGATCGGCCGTCATCGCCGACCCACCGGCTCCCGATATCAGCAGGGCGGTCGCGATCGGAGCCGCCTCACGGACCACCGCGAGCACCATGGCCGCCCCCGTCTGGGACTGGGCGCCGAGCTGCCGGGACACGTTCCCGACCTGCAGGGCTATCGTCGCGCCGAACGCTATCGAGACCAGGATGACCGGGACGATCGAGACCGCGACGATGAACCAGGAGATCCGCAGGAACTCGGCGACCGGCCACGGACGGCGGAGGAAGACCCGGAAGGCGTCGAGCGTGAGCGCGAACATGTTGCCGGTCTCACGCGCCACCCCGGCTATCAAGCGTCCCTCCCGGTCACGACGCGGCGGCCGCCCTCTCCCCCGCGTCCTTCTCCTCGGACATGCCGATCGGACCGTCGGTCGTGCCGTTGAGGAACTGCGTGACCACCTTCTCCTTGCTCGTGAACATGTCCTTGCGGGAGCCGAACTTCACGAGCTTGCGGGCGAAGATCAACCCGATGTGGTCGGGGACCGTCCGGGCCGTCTCGATGTGGTGGGTGACGATGACGATCGTCGGTCCCAGGCGCCTCTTCAGGTCGAGCGTGAGCATGTTCAGGTAGGCCGTCCGCACGGGGTCGAGCCCGGAGTCGGGCTCGTCGAACAGGAGGATCTCGGGCTCGAGCACGAGCGCCCGGGCCAGGCCCGCCCGCTTCTTCATCCCGCCGGAGATCTCGGCCGGGTACTTCCTCTCCGCTCCCGAGAGCCCCACGAGCTCCAGCTTCTCGGAGACGATCTGGCGGATCGTGCCCTCGGACAGGTCCGTGTGCTCGCGCAGCGGGAAGGCGACGTTGTCGGCGACGGTCATGGAGCCGAAGAGCGCGCCGTCCTGGAAGAGGACCCCGAACTTCTTGCGGACCTCGAAGAGCTCCTTCTCCTTCAGGGTCGGTATGTCGTGCTCGCCCACGTAGACGTGTCCGGCGGTGGGCTTGAGCAGGCCCACGAAATGCTTCAGCAGGACCGACTTGCCGGTGCCGGACGGTCCCAGGATCACGGTGATCTCACCCTTCGGGACGTCGAACGTGACGTCCTCCCAGATCGTCTGGGAGCCGAAGCGCTTCGTCAGCCCGACGACGGAGATCGCGACCCCGGGGGGTGCGGCCATTCCCCTCCTCTCCCCACGTTGGACGAAATCCTACAAGAGGCCGCCCGGATGCACGGGCGTTCGAAGAGGACGACCGGCGGCCGATCGGGGCCGGCCGCCGGTCAGGGAGAGCTGAGGGTCAGGCGGGGCAGGCCGCCTGGAAGTTCGCGAAGTCGACGCGGTCGCTGACGGCGTCGCCGACCCCGGGGCCGCGGCCGCTGGGTCCGGTCGACGAGCCCCACCAGTTGCGCTGCGCATCGATGGGGGCGCCTCCCTCGTTGTAGAGGCCGTACGCGCTGTGACCGGATATGCAGCTCTGTGTCACCCGGGCGGCGGACCCGCCCGAGAAGAACGCCACCCCGTAGTCCCCGTTGTTGGTGATGCGGGTCCGTTCGACGGTCGGGCTCGAGCCGCTGTACGCGATGATCCCGTACGTGTGCCACCCCGCTCCTCGGTTCTCGGCTATCCGGGAGTCGCTGATGCTCGCGCTGGCCTCCCACATCGAGATGCCCCCGGAGTCGTTGCCGGTTATCTCGACCTGCGAGAGGACGGGAGCCGCGGACGCTATCTCCATGCCGAACCTGCCTCCGTCGCGGATGCGGGTCCCGATCAGCACGGGAGCCCCCTCGTGGACGGAGAACCCGACCGAAGAGCTGTTGGAGATGGTGACGGGGACGCCTCCGGCGGTCCTCTCCAACCGGGGGCTCGACCGGTGGCCCTGGATGCCGTACCCGTTCCGGTCGATGGTGGACCCCTTCAGGGTCGGGCTCGCCGCCCACAGCTGCAGCCCGGTGCCGTTCGACGATATGTCGTTGGCGAGCAGGTCCGGCTGGATGGAGTCGAGGTGGATCCCGACGCCGTTGTTGACGGCGGCGGAGTTCGACACCACGGGCCGGGTGACGAGTCCGGACCTGATCGAGAGCCCCGTCGGGTTGCGCGTCGCCGTCGTCGTGGTGATCGTGAAGCTGGACGCGTCGGAGCGCAGACCGACGCTGCGGTGGTCGGAGAGCAGCGATGAGGAGACCGTCCCCGAGCTGTTCACGAGGTGGATCCCGTCGACGTTGCCTCGGAGCGTGGCTCCGCTGATCGCTATCCCGGTGGAGTCGTAGAAGGTCAACAGACCCTGCATCGTGGTCGCGCCGCGGGCCCCCGAGGTCATCGTCCTCCCCGCGATCGCCGCGCCGTTCGCGCGGTAGAAGTACACCCGCTCATGGGGGCGCAGCGCACCGTCGACGTTGATCCCGTTGACCGTGTTGCCGGTCATCAACGGGACGCTCGGCGCGGCTTCGTGCGGGACCGAGATGCCGATGTCGTTGTCGTCGAGCTGGTTGCGCTGGAGGCGGACGGTCCCCTGGTTGACGGAGAGGCCGACCGACGACATCTGCGTCACCCGGTTCTCCGCCAGCGTCGCGGCGGACACCCCCTCGGGCGTGTCCGCGGACACCGAGATCCCGGACCTCCCATCACCGGAGATCTCGTTCCCGGCCACGGTGACCCGTCCGTCGTCGACGGTCCAGACCGAGAGCCCCACGCCCCACGAGTCGTCGTGCAGCGTGACCACGTTGTCCGTTACGTCGAGCGCTCCGGTCGAGGCGTCCTGGTCCTGATGTGACAGGGCCAACGCCACCGAGCTCCACTGGCGCACCTCCACCTCGTTGTGGGTGAGGGCGATCGCGGCCGTCCCGGGGTCCTGGTACGTCCGGATGCCGTGAGCCCCCCACCAGTAGCCCTGGGTCGAGATGGAGTTCCCATCCACGGCCACGGGCTCCCGAGGAGACCCCACGGTGAGCCCGGACGACCAGTTCGTGATCGACGTGTCGGTGAACCCCCCATCGGAGGTCTCGAGCCTGGCTCCCTCGGTGTAGCCCCCGTTCTCGGGACCACGCATCTCGGACCCATCGATGTCGACGGAGCTGTCCCGGGTCAGGACGCCGTAGTGGTGGTTGGTGAGGCTGCTCGCGTCCACCAGGAGCCCGTCGGCTTCGAGCCGGCTCTCCCACAGCGCGAGGGTGTACGTCAGCGGGTAGGAGGATGCGTGCGCCTGACGCGTCGTCGTCATCGTCACGTCCCGCAGCTGGGCGTCCGACGCGGCGAGCGTCGCGGTCACGTCGTGGAGGTCCGTGTCGCTGAGCTGAAGGACCGGTCGGGCGTCCGACCCCGGGGCCGGGGCGGACACCAGCTGCACCGGGTACGTGGGCGCCGCCTGGGGAGCCAGGGACACATGAGCGACGATCGAGGACCGGCGCGGGTCGAACCTCAGCCCGAGCGGCCCTTCGTACTCAGCCAGGTCGAAGGTGCGGAGCGCCCCGGTCACGACGATCCTCTGGGCGACGACGTTGTCGCGGATCACCGCGCCGGCCTCGGCCAGCGGGCCGGAGACGGCGGGAGGCGCGGGAGGGTCGTCCGGGAGCCGGTGGTAGGGGTACAGCGCGGTGTAGGCGGTCCAGTAGGCGTCGTACCAAGCGAGCTGGGCGAGCTCCTCGGCCGAGCGGATCTCGTTCAGGCGCGGCTGGACCGCCTCGTCGTAGATGCGCTGTCGCACATCCGTGTCCCGGACCTCCAGCTTCGTCCCGTACAGGTTCAGAGAACCCTCGGGCGTGATGATCACGGACCCGTCGACGATCAGGTGCAGCCCGACGAGCGTCACCTCTCGGTCGATCACGAGCGGTCCGGGCACCAGGATCGGTGCGGCGGGCGGGGCCACGGTCGTGGCCGCGGCCCTCGACCGGGCTTCGAGCATCTCGAGAACGGAACCGGACGCGGCCCGGAGGACCTCCCGGTCCGCAGCCCATGCCCCGTGCGTCGCCGTCAGTACGAGTGCCGCTGCGAGCGCGCAGCCGAGCACGCGCCGGATAGCCGTGATGCCCATCACGTCCCCCTTCAGCCCAGAGAACCCCAGGCTCACGGGTTCGCCTCGGAGGGACGGTGTCCTGCCATAACGGACACGCCCCCGGGGGGTCCCCCCCGACGTCTGCGAGGACGGCCCTAGGCGTACCGGGGGTCGGACCGTTCGGGGTCCAGGCCGAACCGTTCGATCGCGTCGGCCACGGTCTGCGGCTTCACGTCTCCGGCCAGCGCCAGCGCGTGGAGCGCGGCGACGACGGTGTGCTCGGCGTCCACCTCGAAGTGGCGCCGGAGGGCGGGGCGGGTGTCCGACCGCCCGTAGCCGTCGGTGCCCAGGGGGACGAACGGACCCGGCACCCATCGTCCGATCTGGTCGGGCACCGCCTTCATGAAGTCCCCGACCGCCACGACCGGGCCGCCGTCCGACAGGGACCGCGTCACGTACGGCACCCGCGCCTCCTCGGTCGGGTGGAGCCGGTTCCATCGCTCGGCCTCGAGGGCGTCGTCTCGCAGCATCTGGTAGGAGGTGGCGCTCCACACGTCGGCAGCGACCCCGAACTCGGCCAGGAGCTCCTGGGCCCGCAGCGCCTCGAGCACGATCGGACCCGATCCCAGCACCTGCACCCGCGGACCCTCGGCGTCGGAGGTCTTGAACCGGTACAGGCCGCGGATGATGCCGTCCTCGACCCCCTCGGGCATCGGCGGCATCCGGAACTGCTCGTTGTACAGGGTGAGGTAGTAGAAGACGTCCTCCCCCTCGTCGACCATCCGGCGCAGTCCCTCGCGGACGACGACCCCGACCTCGTAGGCGAAGGCCGGGTCGTACGAGTAGCAGTTCGGGACGGCCGAGGCGAGCAGGAGGCTGTGGCCGTCCTGGTGCTGGAGCCCCTCTCCGGACAGCGTCGTACGTCCCGCGGTGGCTCCCAGCAGGAACCCGCGCCCGCGCTGGTCGCCGAACGACCAGATGAGGTCCATCACCCTCTGGAAACCGAACATGGAGTAGAAGATGAAGAACGGCACCATGAGCTCGCCGTGGGTGGAGTACGAGGTCCCGGCGGCGGTGAGCATGGCCATCGAGCCGGCCTCGGTGATCCCCTCCTCGAGCAGCTGCCCCGTCTCCGACTCCAGGTACGGCATCAGGGTGCCCACATCGACGGGCTCGTAGGTCTGGCCGAGCGGGTTGTAGATCTTGATGGCCTTGAACAGCGACTCCATCCCGAAGGTGCGGGCCTCGTCCGGGATGATCGGGACGATCCGCTTGCCCAGGTTGGGGTCCCGGAGCAGCTGGCGCAGGAGCCGGACGAACGCCTGAGTGGTCGCGGCGTCCTGCTCGCCGGATCCCTTCCCCAGCTCGGTGTACACGTCCGGACCGGGCAGCTCCGGGCGCGTGTAGCGGACCACACGCTTCGGCAGCGGACCACCCAGCACCTCGCGACGCCACTTCATGTACTCGACGACCTCGCTGTCCTCTCCGGGGTGGTAGTAGGGGAGGTCCTCGATCTCGCTGTCAGAGATGGGGAGCCCGAGGCGGTCGCGGAACTTCCGGAGGTCGGTGTCCGTCATCTTCTTCGCCTGGTGCGTGACGTTCCGGGCCTCGATGTCCTCCCCGAGCGTCCATCCCTTCACGGTCTTGGCGAGGATGACGGTCGGTTGGTCCTTCAGCTCCGTCGCCACCTTGTAGGCGGCGTACAGCTTCCGGTAGTCGTGGCCTCCCCGGCGCAGCCGGCGCAGGTCGGAGTCGGACAGGTGGGAGACCATCTCGCGGAGCCGGGGGTCCGGACCGAAGAAGTTCTCACGGATGTAGGCCCCGGACTCGACCGCGTACTTCTGGAACTCGCCGTCGACGGTCGTGTCCATCTTGTTCACGAGGACACCGTCGACGTCGCGGGCGAGCAGGTCGTCCCACTCCCGGCCCCAGACGACCTTGATCACGTGCCAGCCGGCCCCCCGGAAGAGACGCTCGAGCTCCTGGATCACCTTCCCGTTGCCGCGGACGGGGCCGTCCAGGCGCTGGAGGTTGCAGTTGATGACGAGGATCATGTTGTCGAGGCGCTCGCGCGCGGCGAGCGAGAGCCCGGCTATGGACTCGGGCTCGTCCATCTCGCCGTCGCCCGCGAACATCCACACCCGCTGCTCGGAGGTGTCCTTGAACCCGCGCGCGTGCAGGTACCTGTTGAAGCGGGCCTGATAGATCGAGTTCAGCAACCCGAGTCCCATCGAGACGGTGGGGAACTCCCAGAACTCCGGCATCAGCCGCGGGTGCGGGTACGAGGAGAGCCCGCCTCCCGCGGCCTCCTGGCGGAAACGGTCGAGCTGCTCGGGGGACAGCCGCCCCTCGAGATAGGCCCGCGCGTACATCCCCGGCGAGGCGTGCCCCTGGTAGAAGATCTGGTCTCCCCCGCCGGGGTGGCTCTTGCCACGGAAGAAGTGGTTGAACCCGACCTCGTACAGCGACGCGGCGGACGCGTACGTGGAGAGGTGGCCGCCGATCCCCGGAGCCTTGCGGTTCGCGCGCATCACCATGATCGCGGCGTTCCAGCGGATCAGCCGGCGGATCCGCCGCTCCATCTCCTCGTCGCCCGGGAACGGGGGCTCCTCCTCGGGGGCGATCGAGTTCACGTAGTGGGTCGCGACCATCGGCGGCATCCCGATCTGCAGCCGGCGGGCCTCCCCAAGCACGCGCCGCAGGACGTACCCGGCGCGGGTGGCGCCCTTGCTGGTGGCGAGGTCCTGGAGGGCCTCGATCCACTCGCCCGTGATCTGGGGGTCGATGTCGGGGAGCTGGTCGCGGTACTCGTCAAAGGTCATGGGTCCACCCTACCCCCGCCGCCCAGCCGTGTCGGCAGGGGGCCCTCTGGGCGCCCGCTTGACGCGCACGTGGCCTGCCGCGCCCGAGCGCGAGGTGTGGGCGATAGCTCGGCGCGACCGGGAGTTATCGCCCGCACCTGATGAAGGGGGCGGGTCGGGCCAGTCAGCGGTGGTCGGCCGTGGCGTCGCGATGCCCGGATCGAGCACCTTGCGCAGGCAGCGTCTCGAGGGCCTGGAACGGATGATCTACCGGAGGCCTGTGATCTCGAGAGTTGACGGATCGTGTGCCGCCGAGCTTAGGGACCCGTATGGTTGGTTCGTGATGACTCCTCACGCACCTCCGAGGGGCGGCATCGCCGCGCGGTTCGTGCGCGACGGGTACATCGTGCTCCCGGACGTGCTCGCCGCCGACGAGGTGGCCGAGCTGCGGGACGAGGCCACGGCGATCTGTCGAGGGCTGCGGGGCGAGATCGGCGGCGTCGAGCCTCCGCGGCCCGGCGAGGATGACGACGAGGTGCTGCGCCGGTACCTGTGCATCCACTTCCCGCACAAGGTGTCGGACGTGATGATGCGCTACCTCGCCCACCCGCTCGTGGTGGAGGCGCTGACCCAGGTGATCGGTCCGGACGTGAAGGCCATGCAGTCGATGCTGTTCATAAAGCCGTCCGGCAAGCCCGGACAGGCCTGGCATCAGGACGAGTACTTCATCCCCACCCGAGACCGCTCGCTGACCGCCGCGTGGATCGCCCTGGACGACGCGACGGTGGACAACGGGTGTCTGTGGGTGATCCCCGGCTCCCACGCGCCCGGCGTGATCTACCCGCAGCGGGAGCACGGGGACGGACGGTTCGACTGCGCGGGGGAGGCCTACGAGTTCCCCTACTCCGACGACGACGCGGTCCCCGTGGAGTTGGCAGCGGGGTCGGCCGTCCTGTTCAACGGGTACCTGCTGCACAGGTCGCTGCCTAACACGTCCGGTCGCTACCGTCGCGCGCTCGCCTGCCACTACATGAGCGCCTCCTCGCTGCTCCCGTGGTACCTCCCGGGTCCGGACGAAGGGATGGCGAACACCGATATGCGCGACATCGTGATGGTGGCCGGCCGGGACCCCTACGCGTGGAAGGGGATCACGGACATCAACCGCCCCCACGTGCGCCCGTCCGGCGAGGGCGGGTGCGGCAACGAGCGCAACAACATGTCCTAGGGCCAGACGGGGCCCACCTCCCGCAGCCCGTCGGTTCCTCGCAGCCACTCGTAGCTCCATGCGCTCGTGGGGCCGTCGTCCGTCGTCGCCTCCACCACCACCCGCCTGTACAGCTCGCCCTCGCTCTCGACCTCGTCGAGCAGGGAGAGGGCCTCGTCCGGGCGGTCCAGGTGCAGCACCGAACCCTCGATCCGCCCGCCATGGCCGAACAGGGCTGCGGGGTATCCCAGGCCCGTGTCGTAGAGCCGGCCGGGCACGGATGCGGGGGTGGCTGCCCGGACGAACTGCTCCACCACGTGGTGGAGCCGGGAGCCGGGGCGCAACAGGCCGTATACGAAGACGCGATCGGTCACACCCACACCGTCTCGTAGCGGAGCGCGGGCAGGGACGCGGAGTCGACCAGCTCGTCCCCGGCCCTCAGCTCCACCGCCTCGAGCGGCTGGGAGTGGGGGAACGAGACCATCCAGTGCGACCACGTCCCACTGTGGTGGACGAGCCGAGGGATCCCCATGCCGGTGACCGTCGATCCGCTCCGCACCGAGAGGTGTCCGAACCCGCCTCGGTGCCTGAGATGGACGAGGACACGGTCGCTCCACCGGGTCACCGCGTGGACCCTCATGACGCCCGCCGGCGAACGCAGGGTCAGGTCGCACGGGAGGGCCTCTCGCAGCTCCGTCCGTGGCTGCGAGGTCAACGCGTCCAGCCACGACTCACGCAGCGCGTCGCACCCGGGACACCGTCCCGGCTCCTGCAGGTGCTCCTGGAGGGCGCCGCAGGTCGCGCACCCGGGAGGGCGGCGCAGGCGGACCCCCCTGCGCGACGAGAGGTCGATCGTGAGCTCGACCCGTCCGTCGGCGGGGTGGTCGGTCTGGACGTGCACCACCGTCGCCCCCGCCGGCGGACGGTCGAAGGCTATCGGGTAGTGCGCGAGCTCCGGCTCCGGACGGGCGCCCCGGTCGTGGCGCTTCAGCGGCACGCGGCCCTGCGGGGTTGCCGCGACCGCGCCCCACGGCCAGCGCCACGGACCGTCCATCAGCTGGACCCCGGTCCGGCCCGGCGCCTCGAACACATCGAGCTCCACGCAGGTCGTCCACCTCGTGGCACAGGCCGCCCAGAGGCGGCGGTCGCCGTCCGGGGGCAGGGGGACGCCGATCGCGTAGGTCCGAGGCCTGCCCTTCGGCTCCGAACGCGGCCCGGCGTTCACGTCCGGAGTCGGCGAGCCAGGTACACGAGCGGGTGGACGGCCTCCCTGCCCGTGAGGTCCGCGATCTGGTGCCGGCAGGAGGTCCCCGTGGCGACCACCTCGGCTCCCTCCGCCTCGCGCACGGCCGGGGCGAGCACGCGCTCCCCCATGGCCACGGACAGGTGGTAGCGCTCCTCGCGGTAACCGAACCCGCCGGCCATCCCGCAGCACCCGGCGTCGGGCTCCGTGATCTCCGCTCCCGCGGCCGCGAGGGCCACGCGGGTGTCGGCCGTCCCCCAGAGGGCCTTCTGGTGGCAGTGCCCGTGCAGCAGGACCGCTCCCCCCTGCTCGTAGTCGAGACCGAGCTCGGACACGTACGCCTCGGCCGGGCGCGATCTGGCGACGATGTCGGACACGTCCTCGATGAGGTGCGGCCAGTCGTCGGTGACCGCGGACAGGCAGGAGGGCTCGCAGAACAGGATCGGCCCGTCGGTCGACCGCAGGACCCGGGCCGCCCGCTCGGCCGCCCGCCTGGCGCGCCCGATGTAACCCTCGGACAGCATCGTGCGTCCGCAGCACCCCGCGTCGACGAGGCCCAGCGTGCGTCCGGCTCGAGCCACCAGATCGCGCGCTGCCTCCCCCACCTCCGGCTCCTGGTAGGTCGTGAAGCAGTCCGCGAACAGGAGAGCGTCCCCGTCGCGCGCCATCCTCCGCGTGAGCGGCTCCCGAGCGAGGGGCGGCAGCTCGCGCTGCAGCGCGATGCCGAGCCGTCGCTTGAAAGCCGTCGTGGACATCACGCGGTTGACGAGCCGGGGCGTGCGGGAACCGGCTGCGGCGAGCTCCCGGAGCCTGGCCGTCATCGCCTGGAGGGGCGTGGCTCCCTCAGCCCGGCGGGTCATGTCCATCCACTCCGACTTCAACCGGGCCAGGTCGACCTGCGCCGGACACTCGGTCTTGCACGCCTTGCACCCGACGCAGGTGCCCATCACCTCGTGCGCCTCGGGGGTCGAGAGGTCGCCCGGGTCCAGCTCGCCGGCCACCACGCTGCGTAGCAGGTTGGCTCGGGCCCGGGTGGAGTGCTCCTCCAGTCCGGTCGCCGCCGCCGGTGGGCACATCGTGCCCTGGAGCCGCTTGCGGCAGGCGCCCGCCCCGAAGCACCGCTCGGCGGCGGCGGCGAACCCGCCCTGATCGGCGTAGGAGAAGGAGGTGGCGGGCACCCGGCGGGTGTAGCCGGGTCCGTACCGCAGGTCCTCGGTCGGACGCGGTCCCTCGACGACCTTGCCGGGGTTGAGCAGGTCGGCCGGGTCGAAGGCGGCCTTGATGGCCCGGAGCTGTCCGTACAGGGCCGGCCCGAAGAGGCGCTCGTTCCAGTAGGCGCGGGCAAGTCCGTCGCCGTGCTCGCCGCACAGGTCCCCGCCCCAGGCGTTCACGAGGTCCACGGCGTCCGCCATCAGGCGCTCGAGCTTCGTCAGGTCCGAAGCGCTCGTCAGATCGAGGAACGGGCGCGTGTGGATCAGCCCGGTCGAGGCGTGGCCGTACCAGACGACATCGGTGCCGTACCGGGAGAAGAGCGCGTCGAGCTCCCGGATGTAGCCGGGCAGCCGCTCGACCGCGACGATCGTGTCCTCG
>Ga0247713_1001567_pt1 | contig 11118 bp, 12 predicted proteins | sample 21E_NmetaG_FD_189936 | JGI IMG/M metagenome (GOLD analysis project Ga0247713, IMG submission 189936) | Soil microbial communities from hillslope of Landscape Evolution Observatory, University of Arizona, Oracle, AZ, United States - 2-1-E_N | ecosystem: Engineered > Artificial ecosystem >... | reverse complement strand
TTCATTCCAGACACCTAACTTTCTGGCCGTCACATGGACTAGGTCCCGCTGAAGATCGACATCACGCGAGGTGACCACCTCAGCGCTCGTGACTTGGAAGAGGGCATCCATCGCTCCGATTGGAGCAGCCACCAATCGTCCCTCTGACAACCCAAGGTCAGCCACTGCAGGGGGTGTGTCGAGGCTTAGCTCGTCAAGATTGGTTCCCGCCCCTACGTGGCCTACGACGGGATCCTCAGCTTTTTCGTCGAGGACCTGAACCTCTGTCCCGACCGGGAAAGGGGCAGCCGAAATCGGTGCGACTCGAACGACAGGGGTCTCGAGGCTTGTAGTGACATCAACGACCGTCCCTGGGAGATGCCCGCTCCCCAGCAATACCTTGCTCCCGAGTGATGGAGTCGAACCTGCGGGAAGTCGCGCTACGAGGATTCCAGGATCCTCGATTCTCTCGACCCTCCCAATCGGACCTCTACGAGGCCGGGCACGTCGGGCTGCAATCCACACGGCAATCGCTTCGAACGGCTGCAGAACTGTGACCGCTAGCCAGGAGAGATAAAGCACAGCCACCTTGTCTGCCTCATCAGCGAAGACGGCGTAGCCAGCAGCGAAGAGAAGAACGCTGAATACCCATCTTGAGCGACCGTATCGACCGACGAGGTCGGTTGCCGCTGCCGCTATTCCCGCACGAGGCCCGGAGCTGTCCTTGAACACCACTGCCACCAGGGCCATCCCCACGATGACCAAGCCATAGGCAAAGAGAACGGTTCTACCTGCCTTGGCCGTCGCTGGGTCGACCTGTGCGTGGTTCAGGGAGACCGATGCGACCGCGATGAGGAGAGCGATGCCGTTCGCGATGGCGTCCGCTGGTCTGGTGAAGAACGGTTCGATGAGGAACTCGCCCAGGACGAGGGCAGCGAACGCAGCGTAGAACCACAGCCCCGTGAGGCCGAAGGGGGGCCACCATTGACCCGTCAGGTACTCGGAGAGAGCAAGTAGACCTACGACATAGCCGATTGCGACCCAGACTCGAGTTGGCTGATCCTGAAGACGTCTCTTGCCCTGAGTTTCGCGCGGCCTGATCGGATCCACCTCCCCGAGAAGAGAGTACGAGCGGACGTTGCACAGACTTGCATTTACATGCTAGTAATTACACGAAAGGGATTTACAGGTCAAATCGGCGGTGGTGAGTGCTCAACATCGGAAAACTGGCGAGAGGACAGCAGGGTTATTACCTGAACTCGGTCGCCCGCGGGGTCGAGGACTACTACGTGGGCTCCGGCGAGGCCCCCGGGTACTGGCTGGGAGGCGGCGGCGCCGACCTCCGGCTCGAGGGTCGGGTCCTCGAACGGGAGCTGACCCCGGTCCTGGAGGGCCGCGATCCGGCGACCGGAGAGGCGATCAGTCACCGCCATCACAAGGCCCGGATGCCGGGCTTCGATCTCACGTTCCGGGCCCCAAAGTCAGTCTCGCTGCTCCACGCCCTGGGTCCGAAGGACGCCTCGAATGAGGTCGTGAATGCTCACGACTCGGCGATCACCGCCGCCCTCGATTACCTGGAACGCCATACCGCCGTGGGCCGCCGCGGGACGGATGGGGTAGAGCCGATCGGGTCATCCGGTTTCGTGGCCGCCGCCTTCCGTCACCGGACCTCGCGTGCCGGCGACCCCCTGCTTCACACCCACGTCCTCGTCGCGAATCTCATCCACTGCTGGGACGACAAGTGGAGCGCTCTCGATGGGCGCCTCCTCTACAGCCACGCCAAGACGGCCGGCTACCTCTACCAAGCTCAGCTCCGCAAGGAGCTCACCCGTCGGCTCGGGGTGGAATGGACGCGGGTCGGCAACGGCACGGCCGAGATCGAGGGCATCCCGCGCTCGGCCATCACCGAGTTCTCCCGTCGTCGCGCGGAGATCGAGATCCGCATGGAGCAGCGCGGTGAGCACAGCGCCAAGGCCGCCCAGGTGGCAACACTCGATACCCGCCGCGCCAAGGACCACAAGGTTCGTCCTGAGGGCCTCCAGCCTGAGTGGGAGCGACGCGCGGAGGGGGTCGGTCTGACCCGCAAGGATCTGCGGAACGTCCTCGACCGCACTCAGGAGACGCGGAGGCGTTTGTCGCCTGCTCTGGCGGAGGAGCTGTTCGGGCCCGATGGGCTCACCCGGGATGCGAGCAGCTTCACGGTCCGAGAGGTGATCCAGGCTCTGTGCGAGCGGCGCGGGCCGGGGGTGTCGGCGGCGCAGATCGAAAAAGAGGCCGAGCAGCTCCTCGATTCTGACCTCGTCGTGCGGCTCTCGGCGGCCAAGTCCGACTTCCTACTCACGTCGAGCTCGCTGAGGCTCGCCAACGGGCAGGTCGTGCCGGCGGTGAACGACGCCACCCGCTATTCGACCAAGGAGCTGATCCGACTCGAAGAACGCCTCATCCGCCGAGCAGTCGATCGGCAAGGGGACTCTGTGGCCACCGCCGAGAGGAAGGTCCTCAAAGAGATCCTGGCGCGCCGAAGCTCGCTCACGCCGGAGCAGCGCAGCATGGTCGAAGGCCTCACGCTCAGCGGCCGAGGCGTGGACGTCGTGGTCGGTAAGGCAGGTACCGGTAAGACGTTCGCTCTCGATGCGGCCCGCGACGCATGGGAATCCTCCGGCATCAAGGTCATCGGGTGTGCGGTGTCGGCCCGGGCGGCTAAGGAGCTTCAAGCTGGATCTGGTATCGAAAGCACCACGCTGGCAGCCTTGATGAAGGATCTCGATGATTTCAGCGCCCCTGGCCTTGATAGCGGTTCGGTCATCGTGGTCGACGAGGCCGGGATGGTCGGGACCCGTCAGCTTGACGCGCTGCTGAACCACGCCGAGGGCGCTGGCGCCAAGGTCGTCCTCGTCGGCGACGACAAGCAGCTTCCGGAGATCGCTGCCGGGGGAGCCTTCCGGGCGATGAAGGAACAGCTTCCGGCGATCGAACTGTCCGAGGTGAGGCGTCAGAGCAACTCGTGGGAGCGCGACGCTCTTGAGCTTCTCCGCGAAGGCCGGTCGGCCGAGGCAGTCGAGGTGTACGGCGAGCGCGACCGCCTGGTGGTCGGGAGGGATGCTCTAGAGACCCGAGCCGCCCTGGTCGCTGATTGGTGGCAGGCATCGCAGGAAGGTCCAGCGGTGATGATCGCGGCGCGCAAGGCAGACGTGGTGGATCTCAACGACAAGGCCCGGACGATCCTCAAGGCAGAAGGCGTTCTGGGTGACGAGGAGCTGACCATCCGAAGCCGGTCGTTCAGCGTCGGCGACGAGGTGATGACCCTTCGCAACGACCGGAGCCTCGGCGTCATCAACGGCAGCCGAGGAGTTGTCCATAGCGTTGACTCCAGCCAACTAGAGGTCCGCTTGGACGACGAGCGGGTTGTGACCCTTCCGACCGAATATCTCGAAGCGGGTCACGTCACTCACGCCTACGCGATCACGGGCCATAAGGCGCAGGGGATGACCACGGGTCGGGCCTTCGTGTTGGGCGACGATTCGCTCTACCGAGAGTGGGGCTATGTCGCGATGTCTCGGGGCCGCGAGGAGAACCGTCTCTACGTTGTCATGGGCGATGGCTGTGGCCGCGAGGATGTCGGTGGAGCTGTCGAACGCCCCTACCAGGTAGATCAACTCGTGCGTTCTCTGGAACGGAGCAGGGCGAAGTCGCTCGCCTTTGATTCGTACAGTGACATCGCGGAGAAGGACTCGAAGTCTCTGCGGCTCGAGCAAGAGGCGATCTACGAGCAGTTATCGCGAGGTCCTCGTGATCCGAGGGACAAGCTGATCCACGTGCGCCAAGAAACTGAGCGCCTGCGTCAATTGCTGGAGCGGGAGCGTTGCTCGGCCACCGAGGCGGAGGAGAAACTCGCCTCGATGGGAGCTGTCGCCAAGGCGCGCCGGAAGGCCGAGGTCGAAAGTCTCCGCCGACAGATCATCCGTTCCGAGCGCGGCGAGAACAACCTGACGGAGAAACTGCGATCGCTAGCCGACCAGGAAAATGAGCTCGCCCTATCGCAACAGCAACGGGACCGGTGGACTCGGGAGCAGAGTCCGTTAGTGGCACGTGTAAAGGAGATCGAGAGCGAACTGGAGCGCCGCAACCGGGCGACGCTCCGTGATCGGGAGAGCAACCTGCCGAAGTATCTAGGGAACTCCGTCGGAGCGCCGCCGGAGCGCCCGTCAGAGAAGCATGAGTGGCGCAAGGCAGTCTCGGCGATCGAGGGCTATCGAGAGCGATACGAAGTCACCGATGAGAAACGAGCGCTCGGCCCAGAGCCCCGCACATCCGACCAGCGGTGGGAGAGGGAGCAGGTGGAGCGACACATCGAGGAACACAACGATCGGCGCTTGGGCCGCTCTCGTGATGACGATGTCGGCCTCGAACGTAGCTTCGAGCTGACTCCCTAGGTCGATGGATGTCGTGGTGGGTGTCGATGCCTACAAGGGAGGGTGGGTGACGGTCTCCCTGCGCAATCGATCGGTCGAACGATGCGGCGTCTACGGACGAGTCGAGGAACTGTTGGAAGATCATGCCGACGCTTCTGTCGTCGGGATAGATATTCCGATCGGGCTTCCTGTCAGGGGAGCGCGGGAGGCAGACGGACTCGCTCGAACGTTCGTCGGCCCACGTCGTAGCAGCGTCTTTTCAACCCCACCTCGTGCAGTGCTCGAGGCCGCGACCTATCAGGATGCGCTAGAGGTCACCCGCACCCTCGGGGTTGTCGGCATTTCCAAGCAGAGCTTTGGGCTGGCTCCGAAGATCCTGGAGGTGGACGAGATTGCCCGGCATGACGAGCGAGTCGTCGAGATTCATCCAGAGGTCTCGTTCCGGGCGATGGCCGATCAGACGTTGAAGTATTCGAAGAAGTCATGGAACGGCGCTGCGATCCGACGAGAGCTTCTCGCGCAGCACGACATCGTGCTTCCTAACAATCTGGGCGAAGCAGGACTGGCTCCGGTCGACGATGTGCTGGATGCTGCCGCAGCGGCATGGACGGCTGACCGGATAGCCAGAGGTAAAGGGGTAAGCCTCCCGAGTCCTCCCGAAGAACTCGCTGATGGCCGCAAGGCAGCCATCTGGTATTGAGGAACACATGAGGGTCAAGGGTTCCCTGCCCGAACTCGTGAGGAAGAGCGTCGAGCGCGATGTTGGTCACTACTGCGAGCAGCGTGTTCCGTCGCACCTACGAGACAAGATCAGGATCGAGTACGAGATCCGAGGCAACTCGGTGACGATCGTCGAGCGCCGTCCGCCGTGGCGGGAGGACTTCGGACCAGAGTGGAGCCGACTATCGGTTGCGCAGCTGCGCTACGAGGATGGCAAGTGGGCGCTCTACTGGAGCGACCGCAACAGTAGGTGGCATCCCTATGAGGAAGAGTTCGAACCGACGCCTGACTTATCAGCAGCGCTTGCCGAAATCGACAACGATCCAACAGCCATCTTCTGGGGATGAGGCCAGAGAGGTATATATTTTTCTCCGTGATGGACCCGCGAATCATCCAAGGAGGTGACGGAGGCATCCCCTCCATATGCACGCCCCCATAGGGGCTTACATAGGAGGAAAAGATGCCGTATCGGGTCCGTATCCGGAAGTTCTTGAACAAGCCCGGCTTTCACGCGGGCGCTTACGTGCTTGCCGAGGTCGAAGACTCGACGAAGCGCAAGAAGGGCAAGCACGGGTGGCCCTACGTTCACGTCGATCTCACGTTGGCGGATTGCAGCCGTGTCGTGAGCTTCGATTTCGATCTGTCGTCTGCCAAGCAGCGCGCCAACAGCCTTCACAAGATCGACATCTTGGTCGAGTCCCTGACTCAGTTCCGGGACGCGCTTCGAGCGGAGGCGGACCTGGCGGCGGAGCGCAGCCGTGGAAAGAAGCGCGGTGCGAGGAAGGGGATGGAGGTTTTCGAATCCGCAGAGGACTTCCTTGACTCGCTCGATTAAGTAAGGGAAGGGCCTCTTAAGAAACGGCGGACGACTGTGGCCGCTCCCAAGTTCCAGGCATAGGAGCTAAATATGCAATCGCGCCCGATTCTGAGATGCCCACGACATGCGCGTTGCAGCGGTTTCCTTCTCCATCCTCCGCGAGCACAGTTTCGCCCGCGACAATCTGTCCCCTGGACTCGGGGAGTAGACGGGCGGGAATCCGCCCGTGCTCGTCTTCGAGGTTGAAGTCAGTAATGAGCGTCTGCATCAGGTTCCACCGCTCTCATTATCGCTCCCCTCTCGTTGAATAGTCGAGGTGTCGACAGGAGCTGTGTCAATCACATCAAGGCCTGAGAGATCACGAGGCTCACTAAGCCGAGGATCTTGTCGCCGACGCTCGAGAAGCCCTGGTTCGATCCTTTCTCGAAAGCCTCGACGGACGGAACGCAGTTTCCACTCGACCTTCTTGCGCTTCGCATCCAATATGACCTGGAGCTCTTGGGATAGAGCAACCAGTGCTTCGTCGGGGTCGTCGGGAAGGATGGCAATTGCCTCTTCCATAGTGAGCTGAGCGCGGTCGCGACTCGTCGTGCTGTTGCAGAACTGGCAAGCGGTAACGATGTTTGCTTCATGGATGCGAACGGCGAGGTCACGTCTTTCGTCGTCTGCGATATGGGCGAATCGGATTTCCACCGCAGCCTTAATGCGAGGTGGGTAGCCACCCTGGCCCTCGCCGATTAGATGCTCGACAGTGAACTGACGCCAGAGGTCGAAATCGACTTCGGGGCCGGTGCCACAGCCACACAGTTGACAGATCCCTCCGGACCGCTCGTGCGCCGCTCGGCCGTAGCCGAAGAGGGACAGAAGGCCTGTTTCTTCGTAGGGAGCTTGCTCGTCCACGTGATTCAGTGTGCCATCGTCCCCCTGCCCTCCGGGGGGAGTCAGTCCTGGCGGCGAGAACCTGCAGGTAGGTCAGGAGGCCCTTCTCGGGAAGGGTGCGGGAAACTGTCGGTGGTCCTACCTAGAATGACTTCGACCGGTCGGAAGAAAGCACGGAGGGTGATTACCACGAAGGATCGTGATCGTCGGTTCGTAGAGCCCCTCTACACCGTTGCCGAGGCAGCGGCCTACGTCCGCGTCCCCCGGCAAACCTTCGAAACGTGGGCCCACGGCTATACCCGGAAGCGGCACGGTCGTCGGACCACTAAGGCGCAGCCAATCGTCACATCGGTACGTGCTGGCAGGAGAGAACCCGAGATCCCGTTCATCGGTCTAGCCGAAGGCATGGTGCTAGCGGCCTTCCGTAGCTTTGGTGTGCCGATGCAGCGGATCAGACCCGCAGTGGAAGTACTTACGGATGAATTAGGTCTTGATCACGCTCTCGCCTCTAGGCGCCTTTTCAGCGATGGAGCCGAAATCCTTTATGACTATGCAATCAAAGAAGATGAGTCGGAACTTCTCGGGCTCACTGTCGTACGAACCCGCCAGAGGGTCTTCGCTCCGGTCATCGAGGACTACCTGCAGCGGATCACTTATGCGCAGGACGGATGGGCCCAGCGTCTACGTCTCCCAGTATCCGAGAACGTAATCGTCGATCCGAAACGCGCGTTCGGCCAACCGATTTTCGAACACGGCGCGGTGAGGGTCGAGGATGTCTTGGACCGCTGGAAAGCTGGTGATTCCCTGAAGGACGTCGCGAGCGACTTTGGCGTACCTGCCGAGGACGTCGAAGAAGTTCTGCGTGTCGCCTTCAAGACAGCAGCCTGACCCGCCTGAGTTCCTAGTCGACCGAAGCCTCGGCAGGCTTCACCTTCCGGCAGCTCTTCGTTCGCTGGGGTACAGGGTTTACACGCTCGCTGAGGTTTATGGCGAGGAGCGCTCACAGCGAGTTGAAGACGAGCGCTGGATCGAGCGCGCAGGTCGCGAGGACTGGGTCGTCCTCACGAAAGACGACCGCATCCGTTACAGAAAAGTCGAGCGGGACGCGTTCGTCGCGGCAAACCTTCGTGTGTTCTGCCTTACAACGGCCACGTTGGGGAAGGAAGATCAGACCGCCCGATTCGTGAAGAACATCAATCGCATCGTCCAGCGAGCACGGAAGCCGGGCCCGTACATCTACGCGGTCTATGAGAAGAGACTCGAACGAATATGGCCGCCACAGAGTTGAGCTGGTACTCGATAAAGTCGGCGCGAGTTGGCTGGAAGGGAAGGACTGACCCGTGAAGGAAGACGTTCTCGAACAGATCGTCGACGACTACCTGCAGTTCAAGGGCTACTTCACGATTCACAACGTTCGTTTCAAACCGAGTTCGGAGCATCGAGAGTATGTGCAGGCGCTCGATCAGGTCGCATCAGATGTTGACGTTGTCGGATTCCACCCCCGTCTGAGCGGTCCAGACAAAGTCATTGTCGTGAGCTGCAAGGCGTGGCAAAAGGGTTTCAATACATCGGCAGAGCTGAAGAGACTCCAGGGCCTAAAGAGCGCCGGGAAGAAGCAGGGCTGGAGACACTTCCGCGAACTGTGGATTCCGAAGTGGAGCGAGGCGTTCCGTGAAGAGATCGAAAGGCGTACCGGACAACGTGAGTTTTCCTACGTCATCGCCGTGACCCGCCTGATTGGTGATCGAGACGTGGGTGCGTGGAGGGACGATCCGACTATCCAGGCGAATATTCCAGGCTGCTCATTTGACTTTCTCACCCTGGAAGATATGTGGAAACCGCTGCTTGAGTGGCTGGGAACGGAACCCGCCGCCAGCGAGATCGGCCGGCTCGTGCAGCTACTTAAGGCATCAGGACTCACGGACTCTAAGGTCATCGCGCCGCCAACATCCCCCACCCCTGGTTCGGACGCGGCGATCGCGGAGGAGCTTGAACACGAGATGGAGGTCTAGCTTCGACTAGACCGACGAAGCCAATCACCGAATTCTCTCCACCATTCCGCCTTGGATCCTTTCGGAGCGTAATGATCTGGATCGGCGCTTGACCCCGAGCTTGAAGGCAGCACGTAAACGCGGGAATCGTCGAGCGTCCACTCCGCTAGACCAAGTTGCGGTTCGCCTTTCCTTAGAGCACTGAACACTTTCTGTGCGGCCTGTTTGCCATTGAATGCCACGACGAAGGGTTTTAACGCCTCGATCTTTCCGATGAACCCTGGGACGTCGTAGTCCGAAGATCGAAGCAGTGAGTCCGACGATGACGCCCTGCCCTTGACCACGTCGGTCAGCCCGATGCGGTATTCGAGCACCTTCGCATCTTGCTCTGGGACGAGCAGCCGCTCGCCTGTCAGATCGGCTTCCCAGAGAAACTCCCAGAACTTGTTCCCCCGTCCCGCGTAGTAGTGACCTCTCGACGCTGAAGCGGTAGCAACCGAGGTTCCGACGAACACAACGTCGAGATCCTCCTTGAGGTAATCGGGCAGCACTTCTTAACCGCCCCTCGTTCGCTCCAGGTACATCTGCGTGGGCCAGAACCTCTTTGGATGAGCTCCGACTGACTCAAGCTCATGGCGACGAATTCGAGTGCCTTGCTTGTTCACGAGGTCGTGTCCCACGGACAGGAAGTTCCGGATCAAGGCCCGCTCGGCCAGAAGCAAACACTTGTCCACCTGCTGTCCTCGCTTCGTGACAAACCTTCCCGCGAACAGAACGCGCTTCCCCGCCTTGGCGTCATGTAGATGCTGCATCAGCTGGAGATTGTTGAGGTGTCTCTTGACCCGGGTTTGGACATTCGCCGCTTTGCCCACGTAGAGCGCTTCGAACCCCGAGCCCCACTGTCGTCCGAAGATGTAGACACCCGGATAATCGGTCACCTTGCTGAGGTCAAGGATGTAGCCAAAGCTGTCCCTGCTCCGTTTGAGGACTATCGGACGGCTCCACTCCACCTGTAGCTTCATCTACGCCCCCAGAGATTGAGTCTTCTGGTCCAGACGTGTAGCCAGCGCATCCAAGTCTTCATCGAAGAGGTGACCGTAGACGGTGAGGGTGAATGCCGCGGAGCGGTGACCCATGATCGACTGGACAGCCTTCGGCGAGGCGCCGGCCGAGATCATGCGAGCTGCCGCCGAGTGACGGAGCGCGTGCAAACCCACTGTCGGCATCCCTAGTTCCTTGAGCATCGGGCGCCAGATGTCCATGTACGCGAAGCGGTAACGCAGCGGCCCACCCTTCTCGCCTGTGAAGAGGAGGGTCTCTGGGTCGGCATCGATCGTTTCCAGATGCTGCTCGAGTTCGGTCATGAGCGATGGCGGTATCGGGAGTGCCCGTTCGGCGTGGGACTTCGTCGGTCCGAAGATCAGCTGGCCGCTCACTTCGGCCAGCGATTCCTCTACGCGAAGACGCCGACGCAAGAAGTCGACGTGGCGACGTTTGAGCGCGACGGCCTCGCCGTAGCGGAGGCCGAGGATGGCGAGGATGCGGAACAGCAACCGATAGTCATCGGGAACCGCGTCCACGATCTGGTCGGCGACCTCCGGGTCGAAGTACTCAGCTTCCTTGTGGGGGATCTTCGGCAGCTTGATGCGGTCAGCCGGATTCCGTGCGATTAGGCGGTCGTCGACGGCAGCGTCGAGCATGAGGCGCAGGACGATGACCGCTTGACGCGCGCGACCTGCGGAGACGCCCTCGGCAAGCATCGAGGCGATCCACTCCTGGATATCCGAGCGTCGGATCTCGGCTAGTCGACGCTTGCCGAACGTCGGAAGGATTCGGCTCCGGAGGAGGGATTCGTAGCCCGACTTGGTCTTGGGCTTCACTGTGAGCCCGGCAGCCCACTTCTCGGACCATTCGTTGAGTGCGACCTTGCCGGCCCTCGGGTCCACGTAATCGCCCCGGAGGATATCGGTCTCGATCGTGGAGGCGAACTTCTCGGCGTCGCCCTTCTTATCGAATGTCCGGGCACGCTCGACACGATCGGGGTCGCGGTAACGGACTTTCCATGCGTGCCGCTTCTTGCCGTCCTTCGTCGCACGCTCGACCTTGATCACATGAGCCATCCGTCGCCTCCCAAAAATGGTCACCGCCGTCCTGCGGACTTATTGCGGACTTCACGATAAAAGCGACATGAGACAAAAACTCGGATTTGGTGTCTGACCAGGGAAAATAGGAGTGGGTCGCCAGGGAATCGAACCCTGAACCTACGGATTAAGAGTCCGAGCCCGGCGGGTTTTCGACGCTTCTCATGCTTGTTCGAAAT
>Ga0247713_1001566_pt1 | contig 11133 bp, 7 predicted proteins | sample 21E_NmetaG_FD_189936 | JGI IMG/M metagenome (GOLD analysis project Ga0247713, IMG submission 189936) | Soil microbial communities from hillslope of Landscape Evolution Observatory, University of Arizona, Oracle, AZ, United States - 2-1-E_N | ecosystem: Engineered > Artificial ecosystem > Mesocosm... | reverse complement strand
GGCTGCTCCCGCCCGACCCCGCGCCTCCGGGGTCAAGCTGCCGCCAGCTTCACCGGCCTGCTGCGACAGGCCGAAGGCGGGTCTCTCATCCCGCCCGGTGACACAGCGCCTCGTGGCGCACGCGCAGATCGTGAAGGCGGATGCGGGGGATTCCGCTGTCTTTCACATGCTTGTCGAACATCTGGGTGAACCGATCCGGGTGAACCGGCGTGCCATCCGCTCGGCAGAACACGAGCCCTATGTCTTGGTACGCCTCCCCGAGCAGCAGCTTCTCCTGGTTCTGCGACGCGCGATGCGCTCGCAATGCCGTGACCGTCCCGCTGTCCAGCGCGACGGATCGCCGTCCGCGCGCGGTCTTGGGCTCAGAGATCTCGACGCGGTAGTCGATCGAGATGATCGTTTGGCGGATGGCAAGGCGCCGCCGGTCGAAGTCGATGTCTTGCCACCGCAGACCAAGTACCTCGCCGCGCCGCATGCCGGTGCTCGCCGCTAAGACCCATGCCGCGTAGTACGGGTCGTTCGCCACGTAATCGAGGAAGCTTCGGAGCTCGTCCGGCGTCCAGGTGCGCATCGCCTTGCCGGATGATGTCTGCTTCGGTGGGTCGGAGAACTGAGCGACGTTTCGAGGCAGGTAGCTCCACCGAACGGCGTCGTGTAGTGCCCTGTGGAGCATCACGTGGATGTTGTGGACGGTCTTTGGGCTGAGCCCGCTCTTGCCGTCCTTCCGGCCCGTCTTAAGAAGCTCGCCATAGAAAGCGTTCAGTTGATCGGGCGTAAGTGCTTGCAGCCGTGTCTCGCCGAGTCGCGGCAGCACGTAGTTGACGATGGCAGAGCGGTAGCCCTGGAGGGTGCTCTTTCGCAGTCCGGAATCGATGGCCGGTAGCCAGTGGTCCACCAGGAACGTCTTGACCGAGAGCTTCGAGGGCTCGACGTAGATGCGTCGTTGAAGGGCACCTTGCGCCTCGTTGAGTGCGGCCAGGGCATCCCGCTTGGTCCGGTAGCCGCCCTTGGACTTCTGGCGCCGCCGCTGACCGGGGAGTGAGATGTCGAGGACGTACGTCCAGGCGTCTCCCCGCTTGTAGACGTGGCCGCGCCTGCTCACGAGGCCTCCCCATGGAGCTTCTCGGCCTCGGCCTGGAGGTGGGCGATCAGGCTGGCTCGGGGGATCCTGATGTGCCGGCCGAGCCGGATGGAGGGGATGCGGCCCTCGGCCACTAGGGCATAGGCCATGTCTCGTCCGATGCGCATGAGCTTCGCCGCCTCCTTGACCGTGAGCAGGAGCGCCGGGTTCGTCTCCTCACCGTAGTCAGGGGCTGTGACGGAAAAGTGAAGTTGATCACTGGATACCTGCGGTCCTCGTCGCCTCGCCATGGCCCAGAAGTACCAGCCGCCAACCTGGAGTTCCATTGAAGAAGTCTTTGAGAAGCCTTTGAGAAGCCTTGGCGAGCGCCCTGAGAGTGCCCTCCGGGTCCCTCGCGCCTCGATTCAGCGCTTACCAGACGCTCGTTTCAGATGAGCACGCGGTTGCGCCTCGGCCCCGCCAGGGGTTCTGCCGCCCCCGGGCCCGCCCGCATTGTCGTCCGTGCCAAGCTGTCGTCATGACGATTGCCCGCCCCCACCGGCCGTAGGCCGCCGTGCTCAATCGAGCTGCGTTGCTCCTCCGCTACAAGCAGCCCTTCCTCGACTGGATCAATGCCGTGGACCCTTCACATAGCTCCGAGTCGCTCACGCTGGTCGACGTCGAGGATGACCGGACGATCTATCTGGTCGAGGTCGAAGACGAGGACGAACTAGCCCGTTGGCTGGGCCAGCATCACAAGGAGCTGTTCGAGGAGGAGCTCAACGGCTGGTACACCGATCCGGCCCTGTGGCCCCGAGACCGATCGCTCAAGACCTTCAAGGAGTGGTGTTCCTTCGAGCTGCACACGGTGGTCGTGGATGCCGGCAGCTCGCCGCTGGAGGATGACGACCTCTGAGGTGATCCCTGGTAGCCAGGGCTCCTTCCCAGGGGATGCCAACGAAAGCAAGCAATTAGGTGGTTCGGCACCGGGGTGCAACTCTGTGCTTCGTTCCTTACCGGAGGTGAAGTCATCTCCAGAGCCGGGCCGCATCGGTCGATGACTCTGGCATGCGTAGACGACGACGAGCCGGTGGGAGCACGCGAGCTTTGATCTTCGAGAGACGGTTGGCCTTCCTTCAGCGGAATCGATGGCGCCTTTTCGTACTCGTGGGCGGCTACGGTCTCCTCTCGGGCGCTATCAGCCTGTTCGTGCCTGCCGGTTGGTGGAGCGGCGCCTACTCGGGAGCCGTCTGCGTGGGGCTCCTCTGGGCAGTCTCCTGGTTTGCCAGCCTCGACGGGACGCTGTTCGCTCGGGCCGGCAGCTGGGCCGAAGAGTGGACCTCTCAGGCGTTACGGAAAAATGCTGCCGGGTGCGCAGTGGTCGATGACGTCCCCCTGGGTGGACGGAATCTCGACCACGTGCTCGTGGGTCCTGGAGGAGTCGTTGCCGTGGAGACCAAGTGGAAGTCCAAGTGGCGTGACCGTCAGCACAAGCTTAAGGATCTGGAACTCGAGCGAGCCCAGGCGGCCCTCCAGGCGGAGGAGCTCCAGACGATCCTCCACTCGTTGGGGCACTCTGTCCGCGTCAGACCGATGGTCGTCGCCTGGGGTCCTGGAATCCCAACCGACGAAACCTTCGTTGGATTTGGGGCGGTGGGGATGCTCGTGGGTGACCGGTGGAGAGACTGGCCAGAAAGGGCTCTTGCGAGGGACTCCCTTTCGCCCCACGATGTCGAGGAGATAGCGATGGAGCTCTCTCGATTCGCAGAGGAATATTCGATGCCAGAGCCGTCAGCGACCAGGAAGACGATCCGCCTCGCCAAGGCGCTATTCGCGCCTGCCTTGAATCGTTAGAGCGGGGTCGTTAGCGCGGAGTCTTCAGATCTGAGCGTCCCGGGTCGTCCCATCCGATACGGATCCATCGGAGATGGTCCGGATAGTTGGCCGGTTCCTAGAGTCAGGCTTTCAGCGGGAGCCACAGCCAAAGTGCGGGCTGCGACGATGGTTTGCAGGACGGCGGGGAGCATGGTTCGGTATTAGTGGAGATGCTCGACACGCAGGGGGGCTAGTGGCGGACGTAGTTGTAATCGAGAACCCGATCCTCAACTCCCCGTATGAGGAACCCAAGCGGCATTTCAAGTTCACCGACGAGGGCATAACCGATGAGGTCGTTGACGAGCGCCGCAAGAGCTCCTATTTCATTCCAATCCCAGCCTCCAAGAAGCGAGGCAAGCAAGAGGTCATCGACACCGAGTGGACCAAGGACCGCATCGAGGAGAACACCTGGATTAACCGCGTCCGCTTCGAAGTGGATCGTTGGCGCATCGGTGGCCGGGCAGGGGTGACCCGGACAACCAGTCGTCTCCTCGACTATTGGACCGACACAGCCCGCGAGAACAAGCTCTTCTTCTGTCAGATAGAGGCCGTCGAAACCGCTATCTACATGGCGGAGGTCGCTAAGAAGGCCGGCGACACCTGGATCGACAATGACCTGAAGCGGTTCAACGAGGACGCCAACCCGGGCCTGTTCCGCATCGCTCTGAAGATGGCGACGGGAAGCGGCAAGACCGTAGTGATGGCGATGCTGATCGCGTGGCAGGCACTGAACAAGGCCGCAAACCCGCAAGACGCGCGGTTCTCGGACTCGTTTCTCCTCGTCACGCCCGGGATCACCATCCGCGATCGCCTCCGCGTGCTCCTGCCCAACGATCCGAACAACTACTACCGGGAGCGGGACATTCTGCCGCCCGACCTGATGGCGGAGCTCCACAAGGCCAAGATCATCATCACGAACTTCCACACCTTCAAGCCCAGAGAGACCGCCAGCGCAGGCAAGCTGACGAAGAGCATTCTTGGCGCCGACAAGACGAGTGCCTTCACCGAAACCCCGGACCAGATGGTGCGGCGGGTCTGTCGGGAGCTGGGCAACAAGAAGAACATCATCGTGATCAACGACGAGGCTCATCACTGCTATCGGCGGAAGCCTGACGCTGAGGAAGAGAAGCTCTCGGCGGACCAGAAGCAGGAAGTTAAGATCCGAGAAGAGGAAGCTCGCATCTGGATATCCGGCCTAGAGGCCGTGAGGAAGAAGATCGGCATCAAGGTCGTCTACGACCTGTCGGCGACCCCTTTCTTCCTTCGGGGCTCGGGCTACCAAGAGGGCACGCTGTTCCCGTGGGTCGTGTCGGACTTCTCTCTGATCGACGCGATCGAATCCGGAATAGTCAAGGTGCCGCGTGTCCCCGTCGCCGACGATGCGATGACCGGCAAGGCGCCGAAGTACCGGGACCTGTGGTTAAACATCAAGACCGAGCTCCCTAAACGTGGACGCAAGACAGACGCAGTGTCAGGCACGCCGAAGCTGCCGGCTGCGCTAGAGAGTGCGCTCTTGAGTCTCTACGGCAACTACGAGAAGTATTTCAGGAGATGGCAAGAGGCAGACAGCAGCGGAGCCACTCCACCCGTCTTCATCGTGGTGTGTAGCAACACGAACGTCTCAAAGCTCGTGTTCGACTGGGTGGCCGGCTTCGGCAAGGAGCTCAAGGACGGAACCAAGGTGCCCGTCCCAGGTAACCTCGACCTGTTCTCCAACGTCCGAGATGGTCAGTGGGCACTTCGTCCCAACACGATCTTGGTCGACTCCGTTCAGCTCGAATCCGGCGAGGCGATGGCGGCCGACTTCAAGAAGGTCGCTTCAATTGAGATCGAGGAGTTCAAGAACGAGTATCGAGCACGCTTCCCGGGCCGCGACATCGATGACGTCTCGGATGAGGATCTGCTACGCGAGGTCATGAACACGGTTGGCAAAGCGGGCAAGCTCGGCGAGCACATCCGCTGCGTCATCTCGGTCGGAATGCTGACCGAGGGGTGGGATGCCAACACCGTCACACACATCCTGGGGGTAAGAGCGTTCTCGACTCAGCTTCTGTGCGAGCAGGTCGTCGGTCGTGGACTTAGGCGGATGAACTACTCACCCAACGAGGATGGCATGTTCGAGCCCGAATACGCCGAGGTGTATGGCGTTCCCTTCTCGTTCATCCCGGCTGCGGGAACCAATCCGACGCCACCGAAGCCCAAGATCCTCACGAGGGTGCGGGCGCTGGAGGAGAGGGCGGAGCGAGCGATCAGGTTCCCGCGCGTGATCGGTTATCGCTACGAGATGCCGGGCGACCGGTTGGAAGCGGAATTCACGGAAGAATCCAAGCTCGCCCTGTCGACGCAGGATATCCCGAGCGAGACCGAGATGCATCCGATCGTGGGAGAGACGTCGACGCACGACCTGGCGGCTTTGAAGCGGATGCGCGAGCAGCAGGTCGCCTTCAAGCTCGCCAAACTCGTTCTCGAGCAGTACTTCTCGGACGACCATTCGATCGCGGTCGTCGGAGGCGATGGAGACAAGCCCAAAGAGATGGAGCCGTGGCTGTTCCCGCAGGTCCTCGAGATCTCCCGGAGATGGCTCGACGAATGCGTCGTGTTGAAGGACAACACTTTCAAGCAGATGCTGCTCATCCAAGAGCGGGCATACGACGCTGCCGATCGCATCCACAAGGCTATCGCCCGTGCCCGTGTCGAGGGTGCGCGCATCCTTCCGATCCTGGCTCCCTATGACGCTGAGGGGTCGACGCACTCAGTGGATTTCGATACGGCTAAGGAGGTCTGGCCGACAAGGGTCGATAAGTCGCACGTCAGCCATGTGACCCTCGATTCTGGATGGGAAGCGAAGCTCGCCGACACGCTGGAGAAGATGGAAGAGGTCTACTCATATGTGAAGAACCAGGGCCTGGGGTTCGTGATCCCCTACGCGATCTCAGGACGAGAACACTCCTACATTCCGGACTTCATCGTCCGCTACAACGATGGCGAGAAGCTCCACTCCGGTGAACCCGACTACCTGAACGTTGTGATCGAGGTGTCGGGGCAGAAAGAGAAGCGAGACAAGAAGGCCAAGTCCGAGACCGCCCGGACGCTTTGGGTTCCGGCGGTGAACAACCACGGCGCCTTCGGTCGCTGGATGTATATCGAAGATGCCGACCCGTGGGACGCCGCAAACACACTGAGGGCAGCGGTAGAAGCTTTCCGCAAAGAGGAGGAGTTGGTCGGTGCCGGCTAAGAAGACGACGAAGAAGAAGACGCCGGTCGAGGCGACTAAGCACAAGGACACCCGAAAGAACATTCCGACCGAAGAACTGAGCGACTTCGTCAAGTCGGACGAGAAGAAGCCAACGAAGGTTGCCTATCCAAGAGACCCTTCCCTAGACCCGCAGCTCGTCTGGAAGGGCAAGGAGGAGCAGGACTCAGAGGACCTCGTGGTTCCTGCGGTCCCGATCTACATCCAAGAGAAGGTTCACCCGAAGGCTCTCGTAGAGAACCTACGACGCACTGCAGAACGCCCTGAAGACGAGCCCGAGCTGACCCTCTTCGAAGACTTCAACGGCCTCGAATTCGAGCAAGAGATTGCGTTCTACGAGCATGAACACAGTTGGTCGAACCGAATGATCCTGGGCGATTCGCTTCTAGCCATGACCTCGCTGGGAGAGAAGGAAGGTCTCAAGGGCAAGGTCCAGACGATCTATTTGGACCCGCCCTATGGCATCAAGTTCGGCTCCAACTGGCAGGTTTCGACGCGGAAGCGAGATGTTAGAGACTCAAAGGTCGAAGATATGACGCGCCAGCCTGAGCAGGTCAAGGCGTTCCGAGATACCTGGGAACTGGGCATTCATTCATATCTCTGGTACTTGCGCGATCGATTGGTGGCTTCCCGAGACTTGTTGACTGAAAGCGGGAGTGTCTTCGTCCAGATTGGCGATGAGAACATCCACCTAGTTCGCTCTCTTCTCGATGAGGTGTTCGGGAGCGAGAACTTTGTTTCACTGATAACTCTTCAGAAGGCCGCCGGTGCAGGAAGCGTTACTGGAGCTACCTCTGCTCTGGCGAATGTCAGCGACTTTGTTCTTTGGTACGCGAGGTCACGGGAGAGCCTCAAGTACCGACAGATGTATCGAGCAAAGACGTTAGAAACTGGTCGGGCTGCCGCGGTTTACCGAAGAGTGCTGCTCCCTGATGGTTCTGTGAGATCCCTGACGAGTTCTGAAACCAGGGATCCGACTCTGTTACCCGAAGGGTCGCGCATTTTCCGAATCGACACGATCACGAACGAGAATCCTGGTGGGCGATTTGTCTTCCACTACGAAGGTAAGGACTACTTGCCCTCCAAGGGATATTGGCTGACCACAGAGGAGGGCATGAGGCGTCTAGCCCATGCCCAACGCATCGATGTCAGCTCAAGGGGGACGGTTGGCTACATCAGGTTCCTCGATGATTTTGCCGCCTCCCCGATCAACAATGTCTGGACGGATGTGTCGCAAGGCGGATTCAACGACCCAAAGATTTATGCAGTTCAGACGAATACGAAAATCGTTGAACGGTGCCTCCTGATGACGACTGACCCGGGTGACCTCGTCCTTGACCCTACTTGCGGCTCGGCGACTACTGCAGTCGTCGCCGAGGAATGGGGGCGTCGATGGATCACCATTGACACATCCCGTGTCGCCCTCGCACTAGCCAGAACTCGGTTGATGACCGGGAGGTTTCCCTATTACTTGCTGGCGGACTCACCTGAGGGACTGAAGAAGCAAATGGAGATCGATGGCAGAGTCCCGAATGAGATTCCGACTACGAATGAAGATGTTCGAAAGGGCTTTGTCTATAAGTCAGTCCCCCACGTGACCTTGAAGTCGATCGCCAACAACCCCGACATTAAAGCCGGGATGAAGCGGGATGAGATTGATGAGTCAATTGCGCGACATGCGGAGAAAGAGGTGCTTTACGACCAACCCTTCAAAGACGTCAGCCGAATCCGGGTGACGGGCCCTTTCACCGTTGAAAGCCTCTCACCACACCGTGTCTTGTCTCCCGATGAGGAGCGTCCGATTAGAGAGTTCACGGAGGAGTACGACGCGGGTCAGTTCGAACAGAGCATTCTGGAGAACCTAAAGAAGGCTGGCGTTCAGAACACGATCCGCAATGAGCGACTTGTGTTCGACACTCTTGAACCCTACGCGGGGCGCTACCTCCAGGGTGCCGGCGACTTCACCGACAAAGACGGGAACGTCAAGCGAGTTGCTGTCGCGATCGGTCCTGAGCACGGCACGGTGGGCAAGGACCTGCTCCGCGAGGCTGCCAAAGAAGCGCGTCGCGGTGAGGGATTCGACATGGTGGTCGTGTGTGGTTTCGCCTTCGACCCAGCGGTACCCGAGGCCGCAAAGGAGTACGGAGAGCTGACCGTGCTTCCCACGCGGATGAATCCTGACTTAGCGATGGGAGAGGAGCTCCTCAAGAAGACAGGGTCCGGCAACTTGTTCATGGTCTTCGGTGAGCCTGATCTCGACGTCCAAGAGCAGGAGGGAGAGGTGACCGTTCAGATCCGAGGCCTCGATATCTATGACCCCACTACTGGAGAGATCCGATCGTCATCCACCGACGACATCGCCTGTTGGCTGGTCGACACCAATTACAACAACGAGAGCTTCTTCGTTCGCCACGCGTACTTCACCGGTGGCGACAAGCCCTACGACAAGTTGAAGCGGGCTCTCAAGGCTGAGATTGATGAGGCTGCGTGGGAATCCCTGTACTCCACGAAGAGCCGCCCGTTCCCCAAGCCGGAAACGGGACGCTTCGCCGTGAAAGTGATCAACCATTACGGCGATGAAGTCCTCAAGGTCTACGACCTGTAGACGTGCAGAGCCCGATGCGGACCGCCCTCCTTCGTCGATGAGTTCAAGAAGACACCAACAGGCTTCTGACCCAGCCGTTCACTTCTCTGACTTTTTTCAAGTAGATCCTAGGGATCTGGAGAGTTACGGGGCGTTCAACATCTCACTCGTGAACGACCTTCCGTTGTTCATTGACCCCTTCTTGCTTTTCAATAGTTCTAAGGCGGAGTATCAAGAGCTTCACGCCGAGATCATTCGATACATGAGGTTTCTCCGCGATCGCTCTGTCGCTGGGGAAGTGGATTCAGGTCTCCTTCGTGCATGGTTTCACTTTCCCGAGATTCGGCAGAACTGGTTCGGTTTCTCTCAAACTGGCAACAGGGGACATGGACTAGGCTCGAAGTTTGCTACATCACTCAACAATGGACTCCGCTCGGTCTTCAGCGATTTCGGAGAGGAAACGGTTACCGAGAGTAGCCACATAGAGAAGCTGACGCTGATTAGCACGGGCGTCGGCCGGGACAACATCAGCGACTTCACTACGAACCTGATCTTGGGCTTTCTCGCTGAGTACACACGGGGGTTCGCCGAACGACACATCCAGGCCCCGTGGCGTAGGGAGTTCATGCTCCCGAATGTGCGTTTCAACTACGAAACTCGGTCTTGGGTCAGAGAGTCCTTTGAACTTCCAACACTGAACGATGACTTTGTTCTCCTAACGCCTGTGGACATCCTCACGCGCGATGAGGCATGGATCAATCGTCCTGAGCTCCTCGAACGTCTTCCCTCGTTGGCGGCAGCACTCCCAGATGATGCCCTTCGTTCCCAGGTCAACCAATACCTGATGCAAGTCCTGCCCCGGGATCCGAAGGCTACTGAGAAAGAGAGGCGGCGAGCTGTCGCCCGAGTTGTGGAACGATTTCCGCAGGTTCTTGACTACTACATACGGGACAAAGAGGAGCATGGCGATAGAGCCGAAGCTGTAGCGGCTGAGCGCGTCAACGAGGTCCGAGCGATCTTCGTCGAGCAAATCCGTGACCTCGTCCACTCACTCTTCGCGACCCAGTTTTACGACGTCGCCGGAGCCACTTACCAGGAGGCCAGCGATCGGCTCGCGTTCATGAAGGACGTTATTGAGAACAAGGGCGGCCACCGCATCTTTTACGTCAAGGGCAAACCGATTGAGAGAGAAGCAGATCTCCACATCCTTTATCGAATGACATGGTTTGCGACTCCCTCAGACGTGTCACGGGAGGTCGATGATGGTCGTGGTCCGGCCGACTTCAAGATTTCGAGGGGTGCGGCGGATAAGACGTTAGTCGAATTCAAGCTCGCGAGGAATCGGCAGCTGGAGCGCAACCTAGAGAAGCAGGCGGAGGTCTACGCGAAAGCTAGCGATTCCACAAATCCTTCCCTTAAGGCCATTCTGTTCTTCACGGGAGGTGAGCGGGAGCGTGTTCTCCGGATTCTCAAGAGGCTGGAGTTGGAGAAATCCCCTCATGTGGTCCTCATCGATGCTCGCAGCGATAACAAGCCCTCTGGAAGTCGCGCATGATTAGGAGCAGAGAGACTTCCCCTAGTTGTTCGGCAAATTGTTGCCCGCAAACGGCTGCTAACTCTTGGCCCTCGAGGGGGTGAGCAAACTCGCCGGGTTTTTCTTGGGTTCGTTAGCAAGATCGAATTTGCTAACGATTTGCTAACGGCGGAGCCGAATCGACCCGGATGAAGCCGGACGAGCGCTCGGCTCTCTAACGCTCTCACCTGCGGAAACGCATGAGCTAGCAACAACTCGGAACACCCAGAACCGGCTGACGGCGGCTCATAACCCGGAGGTCGCGGGTTCAAATCCCGCCCCTGCAACCAAAGGCCCTGGTAACAGGGCCTTTGGTTGTTCTGGCAGTAGCGCGGACCATGCGGGTGCTAACAATTTACTAACGGCGGAGAATCCTGAGGTATCGCAATCGGACGCATGGGGACGAGTCAGGTGGACAGCCTGGTTCCGCTGCGGCCGAACACCTCGGTATTGATGTTCGGGATGAGAATGACGGTGTTAATGCCGAAGACGTCTGGACGAGCATCGGATGCCTCCCTCGCGGCCTCGCAGCGTGTGTCAGGGCGGCACCCAAGAGAAGCATGAGCATCCCGAGCAGAGTGGAAAGCTGGATAGCCGCACCGGTGGACGCAAGCCTCACGTCCTCTGCCGGCGTGCCGACCGATCTGCTGACGGGCGGAAAGCTACGGCTGCTGCCGTCGCCGCCGTCGCCGTCGCCGTTGTCGCCGACCACGCGGTCGCCATCGCGGTCGCCATCACGGTCGCCATCACGGTCGCCATCACGGTCGCCATCACGGTCGCCATCACCG
>Ga0247713_1001564_pt1 | contig 11137 bp, 12 predicted proteins | sample 21E_NmetaG_FD_189936 | JGI IMG/M metagenome (GOLD analysis project Ga0247713, IMG submission 189936) | Soil microbial communities from hillslope of Landscape Evolution Observatory, University of Arizona, Oracle, AZ, United States - 2-1-E_N | ecosystem: Engineered > Artificial ecosystem >... | reverse complement strand
AACCGATGGTTCCCCCACGGGCCCCCTCCTTTTCGTTGTGCGTGGGTTCGGCGGTGGTGTGGGCGCGGGCACGAGCGCGGTCGTGCCCGCGCCAGGCCGGGCTCGCTCGGCGTAGGTGGACCGGGGGCCGTCGTGCCTCCCTCCGCGCGTGCGCGCTCCGCGCGCATGCGCTCCGGGGCCAGGCGCGTCGGCAGATGCGGAGCGCCTCGCGCCGGGCGGGATACGCGGCTTCGCCGCTGTGATCCCGCCCGGCCGACGCCGCTGCGACGTGAGAAGAACCCTCTGAACGGTGTCAGACACGGTTGAGGGTGGTCGACGGTTGTGGGCCGACGCCGCTGGGACGTGGCCGAACCGGGCACCCCGGGGTCAGACCCGCTTGAGGGTGGTTGAGGGTTTGCCGGCGCCGTCTGGTGCCGGGGACGGATCCTGTCCCGCCCGGCCTGGTCCCGTGCGGGGCATCGCGGGGCCGCCGACCCGCTGACCACCGGCATGGCCGAGCGCGGTTAGGAGCCGGAAGACGGAGGCTTCCGGCGACTGCGCGCCTGTCTCCGGGCGGCATGCGCCCGAGAGGGCGCACGCCGCCCGGCCTCGCACCGCGCGTACCGTCAGGCACCCCCGGGCCCGGTGTGCCAGCCCACCCACGCGCAACCGCCACGGCCAGGCTGTGGCAGGACCGCGCTCCTGCCGCAGCCCACAGAACCCCCGACCCACGCCGAGCGGCCGAGCCCTACGAGTAGAGGCTCTCGATCTCCGCCGCGAAGTTGCGTTCGACGTTGCGCCGGCGGGTCTTCAGCGTCGGCGTGAGCTCGTCGTGCTCCGCGGAGAACTCGCGCGGGAGGATCGCGAACTGCTTCACCTGCTCGAACCGCGTCCGGTCGCGGTTGACCTCGTCGACGACGCCCTGCACGAGCGCGCGGACCTCCTCGTGCGCCGCCAGCTCGGGAAGGGAGCCTTCGATCCCGCGCTCGCGGGCCCACGCCGTGATCTCCGCCTCGTCGAGGGTGACGAGCGCGGCGACGTAGGGACGGCGGTCGCCGACGGCGAGCGCCTGGGAGACGTACTTCGACGTCTTCAGCGCGTTCTCGATGTTCTGCGGCGCGACGTTCTTGCCGCCGGCGGTGACGATCAGGTCCTTCTTCCGGTCGGTGATGCGGAGGAACCCGTCGTCGAGCGCGCCGACGTCGCCGGTGTGGAGCCACCCGTCGGGATCGATCGCCGCGCGCGTCGCCTCCTCGTCGCGGTAGTAGCCGGCGAAGACGTTGTCGCCGCGGATGAGGATCTCGCCGTCGTCTGCGATGCGGACGTCGACGCCCGGCAGGATCGGCCCGACGGTGCCGAAGCGGTAGCGGTCGCGGCGGTTGACGGCGCACCCGGACGCCGTCTCCGTGAGGCCGTAGCCCTCGAGGATCAGGACGTCGAGCGCGTGGAAGAACTCGAGGATCTCGACCGAGATCGGCGCGGCGCCCGAGATCGCGAAGCGCAGCCGCCCGCCGAGCTTCGCCTGCACCTTCGAGAAGACGAGCTTGCTGGCGACGCGGTGCCGGAGCGCGAGCGCGGCCGGCACGGGGCGGCCGTCCTGCCGCAGGCGGCTCACCTGCCGGCCGACGCCGAGTGCCCAGTCGATCAGCTTCCGCTTCGTCCCCGTCGCCGCGTCGAATTGCGCGGTGACCGCCGCGTGCGTCTTCTCGTAGATCCGCGGCACGCTCGGCATGCCCGTCGGCCTCACCGCCTGCAGCGATTCCGCGACGCGCTGCATGTCCGGCTGGAAGGCGATCGTGAAGCCGACGGACGCGCCGGCGTAGAGCACGAGCTGCGCGAACGTGTGCGCGAGCGGGAGGAACAGGAGGTTCGTCTCGCCGGGCCCCTCCAGCAGCTCGATCTGCTCGAGCGCCTCCACGACGGACGCGTAGTTGCGGTGGAGCATCATGCAGCCCTTCGGCGGCCCCGTCGTCCCGGAGGTGTAGACGATCATCAGCAGGTCGTCCTCCTCCAGCGACTCGGCCGCCTGCGCCACGGCGTCCGGGTGCTCCCGCGCGTGCTCGCGGCCGCGTTCCGCGAGGTCGTCGAGGTCGCCGAAGGTCAGCATGTGCCGGAGCCGCGGGATCTCGCCGTGGATCCCGTGGATCCGCTCGCGCGCCTCCTCGTCCTCGACGACGATGCCGACCGCGCCGGAGTGGTCGAGCACGTACGCGCAGTCCTTCGGGGCGCTCGTCGGGTAGACGGGGACGACGACGACGCCGATCTGGGCGAGCGCGAAGTCGACCAGCGCCCACTCGAGCCGCGTCGAGCCGAGGATCGCGAACGTGTCGCCCTTCTTCAGCCCGAGCGAGAGGAACCCGTGCGCGAGCTCCTCGGCGCGGCGGCCGGCGTCGTCCCACGAGACCTCGCGCCACTCGCCGCCCGGCTCCTGCACGAGGTACGCCGCGCCCGTCCGACCGGACGTCGACGCCCGGCGCCAGATCGCGCCGATCGTGCGCGCGCGCGCCCGCTCGTGCGGCGCCGGCGTCTCGGCCGTCGTGGCCTCGGTCGCCATTCGGGCCAACTGTAATGGAAGGGAACGCCGACTTCAGGGAGAAAAGCCCTGGTCCCACTAGACTTCGGACAGGCGGCCCCATGCGAACGATCTGGAACGGATCCATCTCCTTCGGCCTGGTCAACATCCCGATCGGGCTCGCGCTCGCGACGCAGCGCTCCGACGTGGCCTTCCGCACCCTGCACCGGGAGTGCGGCACGCCGATCAAGCAGAAGCGGTGGTGCCCGACGCACGAGCGGGACGTCGAGCCGGACGAGCTCGTCAAGGGGTGGGAGGTCTCGAAGGGCGAGTTCGTGATCGTCGAGGAGGCGGATCTCGAGTCGGTCGCGCTGCAGCGGTCGCAGTCGATCGAGATCCTCCGCTTCGTCCAGCTCGCCGAGGTCGACCCCGTCTACTTCGACCGGACGTACTACCTCGCGCCCGCCGGCGCCGCAGCGCAGCGGCGGCCGTACGTGCTCCTGCTGGAGGCGATGCGCGAGACGGGGATGGCCGCGATCGGGAAGTTCGTCCTCTGGGGCAAGGAGAACCTGTGCCTCATCCGCCCGCTCGGCGACGCGCTGGCGCTCGAGACGCTCTTCTTCGCCGAGGACGTGCGCTCGCCCGCGGAGATCAACGAGGCCGTCGCCGAGACGCAGGTGCAGGCGGCGGAGCTGGAGCTCGCGCGGCAGGTGATCTCGAGCCTCGCCGGCGCCTTCGAGGCGGACGAGTTCGAGAACGAGTACCGCCGCGACCTCCGCGCGATGCTCGAGGCGAAGCTCGCAGGGCGCGAGGTGAAGCGGCCGGAGCCGGTGCCGGAGGCGCCCGTCGTCGACCTGATGGAGGCGCTCCGCCGCAGCGTCGAGGAGGCGAAGGAGCGGAAGGCCCCGGCGAAGAAGCCGGCAGCCAAGAAGTCGCCGTCGCGCTCGCGCCCCCGCGCGAAGGCGTCGTAGCGCGCCTCACCGCCCGCGCGCGCGGCGCTGCGGCCGCGAGAGAAGGAGGGGTTCGCGGGGGGAACCACGCGGCTCCCCCCGCGTCCGCCTCAGTGCTTCTTCGGCGCCGCGCCGATCGCCTCGAGCTGCGCGGCGAAGAGCGTCTTGTCGATCTTCCCCTGGTAGATCGGCACGCCCTCCTGGAGGCAGACACGGATGATCTCCTGCCGGTCGAGGCCGATCTCCTCCGAGAGCTCGTCCGGCGTCAGGTGGTTCGCCATGGCACGTCCTCCCTTCGCGTCCGGGAACGAAAAAACCCGCCGTGCACGGAGGCACAGGCGGGCTCGACCGGACGCTCGCTGGTGTTGGCGGCGGGAATCAGCGGGCCCGCCTCCCGAAGACCTTCACGACGCGAGGATACTTCCGCCGGATGACGGCTGCAAAACCACCCGCCCTCGCAGGGCTCGACGAGCGGTACGCGGAGGCGAAGGCGGTGCGCATGCGCTACTTCGTCGGCGGCGACGGGCCCCCGCTCGTCCTCGTCCACGGGCTCAGCGGCGCCGCGGCGAACTGGAGCGCGCTCGCGCCGCTGCTCGCGCGGCGCCACCGCCTGCTCGTCCCGGACCTGCCCGGCCACGGAGGCTCCGCGGCGCTCCCGGCGGCGCCGAACCTCAGCGCGTACGCCGAGCGCGTGCGGCTGCTGATGGAGCGGGAGGGCATGCCCGCGGCGACGGTGGTCGGGCACTCGATGGGCGCCGTCGTCGCCCTCCGGCTCGCCGTGGTGCGCCCGGACGCCGTGTCGGCGCTCGTCCTCGCCGGCGCGGCCGGGATCGCGTCGTCCACGCGAGCGGCCGAGGTCGTCCTCGGCGCGCTCGGCGTCGTCCGTCCGACGCGCCTCGTGGCGCCGCTCCGCGCGGCGGTCGCGCAGCGCCGGCTCCTCCGGCACGCCGTCTTCGGCCGGATCGAGGTCGCGGACGCCCTGTCGCTGACGGTCGAGGCGGTCGAGGGGCTCCTCGGGTCGGCCGAGCTCCACACGGACCTGAAGAGCGCCGGCCGCGCGCTCGTGCGCGACGACCCGCGCCTCGACCTCGAGCGCGTCGAGTGCCCGTGCCTCGTCCTCTGGGGAGCGCGCGACGTCCAGGTGCCGATGACGAACGCGTTCGAGTACGCGCGGCGGCTGCGCGCACCGCTGCGCACGATCGCCGACTGCGGCCACCTCCTGATCGCGGAGCGCCCGGAGGCGTGTGCCGCCGCGATCGCGGATTTCGTCGCCGGCGCAGCGCGCGGCTAAGCGGTCGCGGCCGCGAACGGCACCACCTCCCCGCCCGCGTCCTCTCGCCGCGCGTCGAGGAACTCCACCCGCTGCGCCACGACGTCGACGCTCGTCCGCCGCTTCCCGTCCTCCTCCCACGCGTGCGTCCGCAGCCGCCCCTCGACGGCGACGCGGCGGCCCTTCGCGAGGTACCGGCCGCACAGCTCGGCCTGCCGGTCCCACGCCTTGACGTGGAAGAAGCCGGGCCCGGAGTCGTCGCCCGCCCGATCCACCGCGAGCCGGAACCGCGCAAGGGTTCGGCCGCCGTCCAGCTCCCGCACGTCGACGTCGCTGGCGAGGTTGCCCACGAGTACCACCACGTTCATCTCCGCCTCCTGTTCGCTCGCCTCCGACGCTAGCCGCGCAGGTGTGACGGGTCCGTGCCGGCTCCGTGCCGAGAGACGCGCAGAGGGCCGGCGTGTGTCGGCCCTCTGCGTCGAGCGGTGGCGGTGGGGCGACGCTACGGCTCGAGCGCGGCGAGCTCCTGCTGGAGCTCGAGCTGCTCCTCGGGCGTCATCGTCAGCTGCGACGGATCGAGCGTGGCGTCGGCGGCCGAGTTGTTCGCCCACGCGGCGCTCGACCAGGCGGCCGAGCTCCACGCCGCCGAGCTCCACGCGGCGGAGTTCCACGCGGCGCTCGACCAGGCGGCGGAGCTCCACGCGGCGCTCGACCAGGCGGCGGAGTTCCACGCCGCGGAGCTCCACGCGGCCGAGTTCCACGCAGCCGAGTTCCATGCGGCCGAGTTCCACGCGGCGTCCGACCAGGCGGCCGCGTCGAACACCGGTACGGGCGACCCGTTCGGGTCGGGGACGACGAACGCGTTCAGCGCAGCGTTCGGGTTCGGGGGCGTGCCCTCGAACTTCCCCGCCTTCTCGGTGCGGACGAGCCCGACGCCGAGCGACCGCGGCGCGGCGAGGTCGGACGGCCGGGCCGTCACCATGAGCGCGCCCTTGACCTGGTCCGGGCCCCAGTCGGGCCGCAGCGCGAGGATCCACGCGGCCGCGCTCGCCACGACCGGAGCCGCGAACGAGGTGCCGGAGAGCTGCATGTAGCCCGTCGCGACGCGCTTGTCGGGCCGCTCGAGCCAGAGCGAGGAGCCCACGGGGACGGCTCCGATCAGGTACCGGCCCGTCGCGCCGACGTCCGGCTTCGCGAACCCGTCGAGCGTGTAGCCGTACGCCGACCAGGGCGCGTTGCGGGCCTCGCTCGGCTTCTTCATGTCCGAGGCGCCGACGGTGATCACGAACGGGTCGTTCGCCGGCGAGAACGGCATGCCGCTCTCGTTGCCGTCGATCGCGTGGTTCCCCGCCGACGTGACGACGACGATCCCGGCGAACCAGAGCCTCTCGACCGCCTTCGTCAGCGGGTCGTAGAGGAACGTCGACGGGTACGTCGCGTTCAGCGAGAAGTTCGCGACGCGGATGTTCAGCCGCGTGCGGTTCGCGAGGATCCAGTCCGCGGCGGCGATGACGTCGCTGACGACGCCGGCGCCGGTGTCGTCGAGGACGTCGATCGACACGATCGGCGCGTTCGGCGCGCCGCCCGTCCGCTTCTCGACCGAGCCGGAGGCGATCGCCGCGACGAACGTGCCGTGGCCGCGGCCGTCACCGGGCGTGTTCAGCGGGCTCGTCGTCAGCGTCACCTGCTCGATGACGCGGCCGCCGAAGTCCGCGCGCGCTGCCGCGACGCCCGAGTCGACGATCGCGATCGCGGGTGCCGCGAGTCCCTCCTTCTGCGCGCGGCTCCACAGCTTCGGAAGCTCCGCGTGCGCGGGCCAGCTCTGCTCGTTCGTCCACTTCGACGACCCGTTCACCGGGACGTCGAGGGTCAGCGCCGCCACGTTCGGGTGCTTCGCCAGCCGCTGCACCTGCTTCACCGTCAGCTGCGCCGAGACGCCGTCCACCGACTGGAAGATCTTCCCCAGCCCCTTCGCGCGCCCGGGCGCCGCCTTGCGCGCCGCGTCGACCGCGACGGCCGCTCCGTGGCTCGACGCGCCGCGCCGCGCCTGGACGATCACGTCGAAGACGCCGCTCGGATCCTTCTCGATCGCGCGCTGCAGGACGGGGTCCACGACCGCCGCGGCAGCCGCCGCCTTCGCGCTGCCGTTTCCGTTCCCCGCCGACGGCGCCGCCGCCGCCGGGAATGCCAGCAGCGCGGCCGCGAGCGCGAACGCGACCCGCGAACGAGCGCGCCGCTTCTCCTCGCCGCCCTTCGTTCCGCTGCCCCAGAGCGCGCTTGCGCGTGCCTCGGACCGCCCGCCTGGACTTCGCCGCATTGCGTACTTCCTCTCCCGCGCGCAGTGCGCGGTGGCCGCAGTTCCCTTCGAGCCGCCGCACGGCTCAGTGCGCACCTTCGCCGGTCTGGGGGGACGCGTCCTCCCCCGTTGGGGGGAGCGGACGCAGGATCCCCCGGACGAGGGATTCCGAGACGGCGAGGCCCGCGCGGGAGCAAGTCCTGCGCGGGCCTTCCTCATCGGGGTGCCCAGATTTGAACTGGGGACCTCTCCGACCCGAACGGAGCGCGCTACCAGGCTGCGCCACACCCCGGAGCGCGTAGGTTAGCGCTTACGCGGGCAGCTCGGTCGCCTCCGGCCGCGCCCGTCCGAGCGTCGAACCGAGGAACGCAAGCGCGAGCGCGAGCGCGAGCATCCCGCCGCCCCACTCGACGCCGCTCCAGCGGTCGTCCCATCCGATCAGCCGGTCGAGCGACACCCGTCCCGGCCCGGCGACGGTCACCGCCGTGGCGACGGTGACGAGGACGACGTCGAGCTCGAAGCCGCCGTGGGAGACGAAGAGGCCGGCGCGCCAGCGTGCGACCGCGATCGCGCTCAGGGCGACGACGGCGACGAGCAGCGCTGCGAGCGGCGTCACCAGGCCGAGCGCGAGCAGCAGCCCGCCCGCCACCTCCGCGGCGCCGACGAGGAGCCACGCGAGCTGCGGCGCGCGGTAGCCGAGGGAGGCGAAGTAGTCGACGGTGCCGGTGCGCCCGCGGCCCCCGAACCAGCCGAAGAGCCGCCGCCCGCCGTGCGCGGCGACGAGCGTGCCGACGACGACGCGCAGGAGGAGGATCCCGTAGTCCACGCCGTCCCTATGCCCGCCGCCGCATCGCGGAATGCACGACCGCCGTGCACGCGTCCTCGACGTAGTCGAGCCCGCCCGCGACGGCGATCTCCCTCGCCTCGGGCGACCGCAGCCCGAGCTGGAGCCAGAACGCCCGCGCGCCGGCGGCGACCGCCTCGCGCGCGTGCGCGGGCACGTGCTCCGGCCGGCGGAACACGTCGACGAGGTCGATCGGCTCGTCCACGTCGAGCAGCGTCGGCACGCAGCGGACGCCGAGCACCTCGTCGTAGTCGCGCGGCCGCACGGGGATCACGCGGTACCCGTGCGCGAGCAGGTACCGCATCACGCCGTGGCTCGGCCGCGTCGGTCTCGCGGACGCTCCGACCACGGCGATCGTCCGCGCCTCGCGGAGGATCTCCTCGGGCGAGCGCATCGGCGGCGAGACTATCCTGGCCCGCATGCGCGAGGTGCGCGCCGTGCTCTTCGACGTGGACTTCACGCTCGTCCGCCCGGGCCCGGAGCTCGGGCCGGAGGGGTACCGCAGGCTCGGCGAGCAGTACGGGCTCGACCTCGACGCGTCCCGGTACGACGAGGCGCGCGAGCGCGCGTTCGAGGACCTCCAGCGGCACCCGGAGCTCGAGCACGACGACGAGATCTGGGTCGCGTTCACGGAGCGGATCATCCGCGGGATGGGCGGAGACGCCGCGACCGCGTACGCGTGCGCGGTCGAGATGACGCGCGCGTGGGAGCTGCACCACAACTTCGAGCTCTACGAGGACTCGCTGCCCGTCCTCGAGGAGCTGCGGCGGTACGGCCTCAAGCTCGGGCTCGTCTCGAACACCGGGCGCGACCTCGACGCGTTCGTCGCGCACCACGGGCTCGACGTCGACGTGGCGATCGGGTCGCGCGCGTTCGGGCGGACGAAGCCGCACGCGAGCATCTTCGCCGCGGCGCTGGAGCGCCTCGGCGTCGAGCCGGGGCACGCCGCGATGGTCGGCGACTCGCTCGACGACGACGTCGAAGGCGCGCGCGCGCTCGGGATGCTCGGCTTCCTGCTCGACCGCGAGGAGCGGCACCCGGAGTGGGAGGGGCGGCTCCCGAGCCTGTACGCCCTCCCCGCGGCGCTCGGGCTCGTCAGGCCGGGCGCCTAGGCGACGAGCTCGCGCCGCCAGCGCTCGGTGTGCTCTCCGAGGCCGGGCGCGCGGACGCGAGCGCCGTCGCCGAACTCGGCCGCGGCCTCGGCGACGCTCCAGACGGGGCCGACGCACGTGTCCTCGTCGCCGAGCCGTGCGAGCCACTCCTCGAGCGGGAACCGTCGGAACTCCACCGCGAGCTCCGCGGCGAGCGTCTCCTGGTCCTCCTCGTACTGCCGCTCCGCGAGCTCCGGCCGGCCGAGCAGCTCGCACAGCCGCACGAAGAACTTCGGCTCGAGCGCGCCGACCGTCAGGTGGCGCCCGTCGGCGGTCTCGTACAGCCGGTAGCACGCGAGCGCGCCGGTCAGGAAGCGCGGCCGCGGGTCGCCGCCGAGCCGGTGCGAGATCAGCCGGTGCGAACCGTGCGTCATCGAGACGACGACGTGGCGGCCGCGGCCGGTCCGCCCGCGCTGGAGCAGCGCCGCGAGGATCTCCGCGACCGCCGCCAGCGCGCCTGCGGCGAGGTCGGCCACTTGGAGCGGCGGATTCGCAGGCGCGGTGTCGTGGAGCGCGCCCGCCCAGCCGAGGTAGTTGACGTCGTGCCCCGCACGCAGCTCGTGGCGGCCGCCCGTCCCGAACCCCGTCAGCGAGCAGTACACGACGGTCTCGGGGACGTCGGCGGGGCCGACGCCGAGGCGCGCCGCGACACCCGGCCGGAAGCTCTCCACGACGACGTCCGCCCGCGCGCAGAGGGCGCGTCCGAGCTCCGGCTCGCGCTTGAGGTCGCACGCGACCGACTCCTTGCCCCCGTTGAGCGCGTCGTGCCATCCCGGGGCGGTGTGCCGCAGCGGATCGCCCTCCGGCGGCTCGAGCCGGACGACGCGTGCGCCGAGGCGCTGGAGCTCCTGCGTCGCGTACGCGCCGGGCAGGTACCGGGACAGGTCGGCGACGAGGAGCCCGTCGAGCGGTTGCACCGGTTCTGACGCTACCACTATGGTCTCGTCGCCTTGGCCGAGCGTTCCCCCGCCTCCGAGGAGAAGCGTCAGCTCATCCTGCAGGGCGCCGTGCGGGCGTTCGCGCGGAAGGGCTTCCACGACGCGCGCGTCGGCGACATCGCCGCCGAGGCGGGCGTCGCGCACGGGCTCCTGTACCACTACTTCGAGTCGAAGGAGCAGCTGCTCCTGACGGTCTTCAGCGAGACGTGGCAGGCGCTGCTCGAGGCGGTGAAGATGGTCGAGGAGTCCGGGACGGACGCGCGCGAGCAGATCCGCCGCGTCGCCGCGATCGTGCTGCGGACGTGGGGCCGCGACCCGGATCTCGTGCGCGTGCTCGTTCGCGAGGTGACTCGCTCGCCGCAGCTCCAGAACGAGGTGGACGAGATCGGCGAGGCGCTCGCTGCGATCGAGCGGATCGTCCGCGGCGGCCAGGAGCGCGGCGAGCTGCGGCGCGAGATCGACGCCCGCCTGGCGGCCAGCATCGTCTACGGCGCGCTCGAGGAGATCCTCACGGCGTGGGTGCTCGGGCAGTTGCCGGACGGGGAGGAGGACGTCGCGCGCGCCGAGCGCGCGGTGGTCGACATCCTCTGCGACGGTCTCGCCCCGACCGTCGCCGCGCCCGTGGCGTGAGCGCGGCCGCGCGCGTCAGCGGCGGCATACGGGCAGCGCCGGGCTGACGAGCCCGAACGCCCACAGGCGGCCGCGGTGGACGTAGTAGGCGGTCACCGCGCGCTCCCCCGGCTGGACGAGCGCGTAGTAGCCGCCGCACTCGCGGCGCGTCAGCGGCCCGTAGACCTCGGTGATCCGCGCCTCCGGGTCGCCGAGGGCGAGCCCCTCCGGCGTCCGCCAGCCGGGCGGCGACCACAGCGTGAACAGCGCGGCGGCGCGGCCGCGGCGGAACTCGACGCCCTTCCCCCGGGGCTGGAACGGCCGCGCGTTGAAGTACCACGTCTGCTCCCGGCAGCTCCGGCACCGGCCGAAGCGCGTGCCCCACGCCGCGCGCACCTCCGCCTCGTTCGCGCCGAGCGAGAGGCCGCCGAGGCTGCGACCCGGCTCGAGCACCGCCGGCGCGCGCCGCTCCGGCGCGCCCGCGGCGCCGACGCCGAGCACGGCCGCGACCACCACGGCAGCGGCGAACGACTTATGGCGTGTATTCGACGTGCTTATCCGTTACGCTCCCGCTCGACCTGGAGGCTA
>Ga0247713_1001563_pt1 | contig 11138 bp, 6 predicted proteins | sample 21E_NmetaG_FD_189936 | JGI IMG/M metagenome (GOLD analysis project Ga0247713, IMG submission 189936) | Soil microbial communities from hillslope of Landscape Evolution Observatory, University of Arizona, Oracle, AZ, United States - 2-1-E_N | ecosystem: Engineered > Artificial ecosystem > Mesocosm... | reverse complement strand
CGGCTGGTGGTCGGGTTCGAGGCGCCGGCGTACGTGGCGTGGGCGCGGAACAACAGCTCCGCCCTGCTGCGGGTGCCCGGCTCGAAGCGCAACAAGCCCGCCTCCACCCGCATCGAGTTCCGCTCCCCCGACCCCGCCTGCAACCCCTACCTGGCGTTCGCGGTGATCCTCGCCGCGGGCCTGAAGGGCATCGAGGAGTCCTACGAGCTCCCGGCCGAGCTCACCGCCAACCTCTACGAGATGACGGCCGAGGAGCGCCTGGCCGAAGGGGTCGAGGCCCTGCCGGGATCACTGTCCGAGGCGGTGGCGTGCATGGAGCAGTCCGAACTGCTGCCCGAGGCCCTCGGCGAGCACGTCTTCGAATGGTTCATCCGCAACAAGCGGGCCGAGTGGGACAACTACCGCCTGCAGGTCACCCCTTTCGAGCTCGACAAGTACCTGAACCTCTGATCCCGTGGAACCCCTGCTCGTCTTTCCCGATCCACCGCCTGCGCCCCTGGCCCACGCCCTGAGCGACGCCGGCTACCCGTTCCGCCCGGCCACCACGTCCGACGAAGCCACCCGCCTGGAGCCGGAGGACGGCTGGGCCGGCGCTCTCGTCTGCTCCGACGACGACCCCCAGGGCGCGACGGCCATGTGCCGCCACCTCCGCAAGCGCGAGATCCCCCTCGAACCCCTCCTCCTCGTCGTCCGGAACAGCCACCTGGCCGCCCTGGAGCCGCGCGAAGACCTGTTCGACGACTTCTGCCTGTTCCCGCTGCAGCCGGGCGAGCTGGAGGCCCGACTCAAGCATCTCTTCTGGAGGACGGGTCGGGGCACTCGGCCGGAGCTGATCGAGTACGGACCGCTGGCCCTGAACCTGGAGACCTACCAGGCCGCCATCGACGGTCGTCCGCTCGACCTCACCTACATGGAGTACGAGCTGTTGCGGTTCCTCGCCACCCATCCAGGCAAGGTGTTCACCCGCGAGATGCTGCTGTCCAGGGTGTGGGGATACGAGTACTACGGCGGCGCCCGCACGGTCGACGTCCACATCCGGCGCCTGCGGGCCAAGTTGAGCGAGGAGCACGCCGCGCTGATCCAGACCGTCCGCTCGGTCGGGTACCGCTTCGGGCAGTCCCGCTGGGGGCTGTGAACCGTCCGAAAGCGGCCGCGGGCGCTCCACTGACGAATGCCCGTCCGTCGTTGGCTGCGAAGTCGCGGCTCCCGGCACTCGTGAGGGCGACCTCTTCTTGGTCGCTGCACCCCAGCAGACCACGGCCGTCGGTCCGCTGCATGAGTAGGAGCTACTCAAAACGGTTGATGAGTCGACCGCACGCGACCCGGGTGGAAGAATCCCCGTGATGCACCGGTCCTGGCCCCTCGTAGGCCGGAATGACGAGCTGGCGCGGATCCGGGCCCTGGTCGACGGTGGCGAACGCTCGGCGGTCATCCTGGCGGGGCTGGCGGGAGCGGGCAAGTCGTGGCTGGCTTCGGAGTGCCTGACGCGGGCGCAGGCCGCCGGTTGCGCCACCGCCAGGGTGAAGGCTGGAGTGGCCGCCAGGAGCCTGCCGTTCGGCGCCCTGTCTCCCCTGCTGCCCAGCATGATCGGATCGAGCGTCGAGCCGGCCGACATGTTGCAGCGGGCGCGCGACGCCATCGTCGCCCTGGGTGAGGGCCGGCGCCTCGTCCTGCTCGTCGACGACGCCCACCTCCTCGACGACGCGTCGGCCACACTTGTCCACCAACTCGTGGCCACGCGCTCGGCATTCGTGATCGCCACGGTTCACTCGGAGCAACCGGCGCCGGACCCGGTCGTCGCCCTCTGGAAGGACGAGCTCGCCGAACGCATCGAGGTGCCCCCCTTTAGCCGGGCCGACATCGAGGAGGTGCTGACCGGGGCGCTCGGCGGGCCGGTCAGCCCGGCGGCGCTGCACCAGCTCAACGAGCGCAGCGCCGGCAACGCCCTGTATCTCAGGGAGCTGGTGCTCGCCGCCCAGGAATCAGGGGCGCTGCAAGCCGAGGACGGGATCTGGCGATTGACCGGCGCGCCGGTGGTGTCGAGCCGCCTGGTCGAGCTGATAGAGGCCCGGCTGAGCGACGTGCAGGATCCGGAACGCAAGGTTCTCGACGCGCTGGCCTTCGGTGAGCCACTGGCCGTCACCTGCCTGCTCACCCTGACCAGCCTGGAGAAGCTCGAGGAGCTCCAGCAGCGAGGCCTCATCGTCACCGGGTACGACGGGCGCCGGCTGGAAACGTGCCTGACCCACCCGCTGTACGGCGAGGTGATCCGAGCCCGCGTGCCGGCGCTCCGCTCGCAGGCCGTCCGCCAGACCCTGGCCAGCTTTGTCCAGGCCACCGGGGCGCGGCGTCGTGAGGATGCCCTGCGCTTCGCCACCTGGCGCCTCGACGCCGGAGGCGCCATGCCGCCCGATCTCATGGTGGCCGCGGCGGCCACGGCGCGCGACCGGTGGGACCTGGCCCTCGCCGGTCGCCTGGCCGACGCCGCCGTGCAGGCTGGCGCCGGCTTCGACGCCGCCGTGCTGCGGGCCGAGGTGGCCGTCCTGCAGGGCCAGGGGCAGGACGCCGAGGAGCAGCTCGCAAGGCTCCTGCCGCAGGCCACCGACGACGCCCGGCGGGTGCTGGTGGCCGGCATGAGGGTCGACAACCTCATCAGCCGCCTGGGCCGCACCGATGAGGCCCTGCGCGTGATCGAGGAGGCCGAGCGGCTGGTCACCGACCGCACCGCCCGGGACCAGTTGCTGGCCAAGCGGGCGTTCGCCCTCCACGTGGGGGGCCAGCTCAGGGAGGCACTGGCGACGCTTGAACCCTTGCTGGCCCGGGCCAACGGACCGTCGTTCGCCTTCACCTGGTACATCGGCGGGGCCTGCATGGCCCGTACCGGGCGCTTCGCCGAGGCGCTGCTGCTCAGCGAGAAGCTGGCCCAACCCACGGCGGTGGCTGACGCCGAGCGGTCGTTTCGCCCTTCCCTCGAGGCCGTCGTGCGCTGTGCCGTCCTCGCCGGTTCCGGCCGGCTCGGGGAGGGAGAGAGGTTGGCGGCGCAGGAGTACGACGCGGGCGTCACCGCCGGGTCCATGACGATCCAGGCGGTGTTCGCGCTTCACCTCGCTCGCGTCCAGGTGGCGATGGGCAAGGTAACTGCCGCGGCCCGATCCGCCATCGAGGCCCGCAACCTCTTCCGTGAGAAGCAGTGGCTGAACCTCACCCGCACGGCCCTGACCGAGCTGGCCCTCGCCCATGCCCTCGGAGGTTCGGTCGACCAGGCCCGGGCCGCGCTCGACGAGATCGACGCCCTGCAGCTTCCGGCGAACGACATCGACGCGGTCGAGCTGGGACGGGCCCGCGCGTGGACCGCGGTGGCGGGGGCCGACCTGGGCGCGGCCCGCCAGCACCTCCGAGAGGCCGCCGCCCTGGCCCACGCCCGCGCCGATCTGGTGTGGGAGTCCGAGGCCCTGCACGACTTGGCCCGCCTCGGACGGGCGACCGACGTCGCCCATCGCCTCGGCGAGCTGGCCAGCCTGGTCGAGGGCGACATGGCGCCCACCCGGGCCGACCACGCCGCCGCCCTGGCCGTCGACGACGCCCCGAGGCTGATCCGCGTCTCCGTGGACTTCGAGGCGATGGGGGCATGGTTGGTCGCCGCCGAGGCCGCGGCCGGCGCCGCCGTCGTGCTGCGCCGAGCAGGCGACGCCCGTAGGGCGGCCGCGGCCGAGGTGCGGGCGGCCGAGCTGGCCCGACGGTGCCAGGGCGCCATGACGCCCGGGCTCCGCGCCATCCAGACCCAAGCCCTGCTCAGCAGCCGGGAGATCGAGGTGGCGGCCCTGGCTGCGGCCGGCCTTGCCAACAAGGAGATCGCCGGGCGGCTGTCGGTATCGGTGCGCACGGTGGAGAACCACCTCCAGCGGGTATACGAGAAGTTGGGCCTGGCCCGGCGGGCCGACCTCACCCAGGCGCTCGGCTCGGTCTGAGTACCCGTTACTCATGACGGCGGGCACGAATGCTGCTCTCCTTGAGAGGAGCTAGAGGCGGGAGATACGGCGTGACTCAGTACGGGTCCGATCCGACGTTCAGCGATCCCACGGCGGAGGCCGCCCGACTTCAGCGGACGGCGGCGGAGCTGCACACGCGGCGGCGGTGGGCGGAGGCGGAGGCATTGGCAGGGCGGGCTGCGTCGCTCTTGGCCGGCCAGGCCGACGCTCCTGCCTTGGGCCAGGCTTGTCACGCCCTGGCCGGCACGCTCGACGATCTCGGCGACCACACCCGGGCGGAAGCGCTCCACCGGCGAGCCGCCGGAATCTTCTCGGCGACGCCAACGGGCGGACCGGATGACACGATGCGAATCCGCTGCGCCCGTGGGCTGGCCGCCAACCTGCGGGTGCAACAGCGGGGCGCAGAGGCCGACGCCGTCCTCGTGCCCGCCCTGGGCTTGGCCGAGCAGCTGCTCGGGCCCACCAACGACGAAACCCTGGCCACGATGACCGGCCTAGGGCTGCTCTGGGAGGATCTCGGGCGGGTCGACGAGGCGGAGGAGCTGTACCGGCAGGCCCTGGCGCGGGCCGAGCTGGGGGCGGGTTCCCAACCCGACGAAGTGGCCGGCATTGCGGCCGCGCTCTCGGGCCTCCTCGAGCGCCGACCGAAGCCGCCCAAAGGGTCAGGGCGCGGGGATATCAGCCGCTTCCAGCGTGACGAGAACCTCGTCGGACACGTCTCCCAGCTCGACGACCCGGCTGGCCTGGGCCGAGACCGCAGCCTCGAACAGGTTCCGCACCAGTCGGGCGTTGCCGAAGCCGCGGTCGCGGGGCCGGGCGCCGACGTACTCGGCGACGCGGGCCCTGGCGTCCTCGGTGGGCTTGTAGTGGCTCTTGGCGGCCATGCCGTCGAAGATCCGCAGTAGCTCCTCGTTGGAGTAGTCGTCGAAGAAGATGGTCTTCGGGAAGCGCGAGCGCAGTCCCGGGTTGGCGTCGAGGAAAGTGGCCATCTCGTCCGGGTAGCCCGCCACGATGAGCACCACGTCGTCGCGGTGGTCCTCCATGAGCTTGACGATCATGTCGGTCGCCTCGTGGCCGAAGTCTCGGTCCTGGCCGCGGGCGAGCGCGTGGGCCTCGTCGATCAACAGGACGCCGCCCAGGGCAGAGGTGAAAACCTCCTTGACCTTGATGGCGGTCTGGCCGATGTAACCGGCCACCAGCCCGGAGCGGTCGGTCTCCACCAACTGACCCTTCTCCACCACGCCGAGCGTCCGGTAGATCTGGGCGAGGAGCCGGGCGACGGTGGTCTTACCGGTGCCCGGGTTGCCGGTGAAGACGAGGTGCCGGCTGTGCTCGACCACGGCGAGCCCTCGCTCGGTGCGGAGCTTCTCGACGCGCAGCAAGTTGGTGACGAGCTTCACCTCGGCCTTGACCGCCGCCAGTCCGACCAGACCGTCGAGCTCGGCCAGTAGCTCCTCGATCGGCCTGGGTGGATCGAGCGGCTCGGCCGGCTCGGCCGGCTCGGCGGGCTCCGCCGTTCCCGCCGCGGCGTCGCGTCCCCCGGTGGGTTGGCGGGCGGGACCGCCCGGTCGGGGGACGCCGGCGGAGTCAAGGGCCCGCAGCAGCATGGAGCGGAACCGCTCGACGGCGGTCAGCTCGGCGTGCGACGGGTGGTTGTCGAGGGCGAACACGGCATGGGCGACTTCCACCGAGGCCAGGTAGTACCGCCACGCGTGGCTGGTGCCGCTGCGGAGGTCGGCCTGCACCAGCACGTCGAAAAGAGGCGAAGGCCGGTCGAGGAACGTGCGCCGCCCGGCGAGCAGCCCGGCGGCCCGCAGTGCGGGCGGGGTGGCAGCGCGGGCGACGGTGTCGAAGCGGGCGGCGAAGACCTGGATGAACGCCCACAGCTCCTCGTCGGTGTGGCGCCCGTCGGCGTCGATGAAGGCGGCGACCAGGTTGAAGGCCTCGAGGGCCACGTCGTCGGGGAGCCTGTCCGCCTTGGCCAGGGGAAGGCCGGCGACGAGGTCGACCAGGATGGGAGCGAGCTCCTGGACGAAGGTTTCCACCGGTTGGCTGAGGGGGCTGTCCACCACCGGCAAGTGTGACCGATCCGAGGTACCGGGCGGCCGCCTGCGGCCGGTAGCGCGTGACCCGGGTGCCGTCTGGTAAACACCGGGCGCTGCGTTTTCCAGGGCGGAGGGGACAGAAGGGATGGCCGGGGACGACAGCGGGCCAGCGCTGAGGGTGGTGATCGTCGACGACGAGTACCTCGTGCGGGAAGGGGCGCGCAGCGTGCTCGCAGGGGTCGCCGGCATCGAGGTGGTCGGCACGGCCGGTGACCCCGACTCGGCGATGACAGTCGTCGACGCCACCAGGCCGGACGTGGTCATGCTCGACATCAAGATGCCGCCCACCCATCGGGCGGAGGGCATCGAGACGGCGCGTCAGCTACGGGCCGAGCATCCCGACATCGGCATCGTGATCCTGTCGCAGTACGCGGATCCGGAGTATGCGTTGGAGCTGCTCAGGAACGGCTCGCAGGGGCTGGCCTACCTGCTCAAGGAGCGGCTCGGCCGTCCCGCCCAGCTCGCGGAGGCGCTTCACACCGTCGCCGAGGGCGGCTCCACGCTGGATCCCAAGGTGGTGGACGCGCTGATGGAGGCCCAACGGCGGCGGAGCAGGTCGAAGATCCACGGCCTGACCGACCGGGAGTACGAGGTGCTGGCCCTGATGGCCAGCGGCCGCACCAACGCCAGCATCGCCTCCAAGCTCTACCTCAGCCAGCGGGCGGTGGAGAAGCACAGCCACGCCATCTTCCAGAAGCTGGGCCTCGGCGAGGACATCGACATCAACCAGCGGGTCTCGGCAGTCCTGTTCTTTCTCGAGCAGGCCGGGGACTGACCCCGGCATCGACAGGATCGGTCCGATCGGCGCGGTCGCCGGCGACCAGGGGGTCGGGCAGCGAGGTGTCGGCGTCGTCGGGCAGGCGGGTCGGGAACCGGGCGTGGATGCACGTGCCCTCCCCTGGCGCAGAGACGATCTCCAGCTCGCCGCCGAAGGACCGCACCCGGTCGTGCATGTGGAGCAGGCCGCCGCGGCCCCGGACGTCCTCGGGCGAGAACCCGCGGCCGTCGTCCTGGATGCTCACCGTGAGCCGGTCGCCCTCGACACGCAGGGAGATGGCGATGTCAGTGGAGCTGGCGTGCTTGAAGGCGTTGGTGAGCGCCTCGCACAACAGGAAGTAGGCCCCGCTCTCCACAGCCGGGTCGAGCCGGGGGAAGGGCTCGGAGGCATAGGTGAGATGGACGTTGAGCGGGAGCCGGCGGATGTAGCTGCGGATGGCTGCGGCCAGGCCCCGGTCGAGCAGGATCGACGGGTACAGGTTCCGGGTCACCTCCCGTAGGCGTTCGATGGTGGCGTCGAGCTCGGCGCCCAGCTGCTCCAGCTCCACGGTGCGGTCTCCGTCGAGCGGTTGCGGGCCTTCGATCGCCATGCCGATCCGCATGCGCAGGACCACCAGCTCCTGCTGGATCCCGTCGTGGAGGTCACGGGCCAGCCGGTGGCGCTCGTTGTCCTCGGCGGCGACGATCCGCTGCGAGCTCTCCTGGAGGTCGGTGGCCTGACGCCGCAGGCGCTCGGCCTGGCTGGCGATCAGCTCCAACTTGGTGCGCAGCTCCACGCGCATGTGCTCCAGGGAGGATGCCAGCATGCCTATCTCGTCGTTTCCAGCGGCGTCGAAGGCGGCGTCGAGGTCGCCCTCGGCGATGCGCCGGGCTGTGCCGGCCAGCCGTACGAGGGGCCGGATCAGGTACCGGTACAGCAGCAGACCGAGACCGAGGGTGACCACGGCGAGCACGATGGTGGCCGCAAGGCGGGCCTGGGCCAGCGTGCTCCCGAGCGTCGACGAGGAGCGGTTGAGGACCAGGCCTATGGCGCCGCGCTCCAGGTCACCGGTGCGGCCCAGATGAACGTACGTGACGACACCCTGGAAGTCGGAGCGGTCGACCCGGGTCGGCGAGGTCGGCAGCTCGTCGTGGCCCGGCGGAGTCGGAGGCCGCTGGGGCGGGAGCGGCAAGGTGCTGCCCACCACCTGACCGCCAGCTACCAGCACCACGTCGTCGAGGCTGCCCACCTGCTTGCGCAGCGAGTACGCGAACTCGTCGTCGAAGGAGTAGCCGCCGACGACCAGGAAGTCCTCGTTGCCGGCCGAGAAGGCCAAGGCCGTGGCCTGCAGCAACGTGCCGTCTGTCGCCCGGACCAGGCGGCTGCGCAAACCGTCGTTCACGACCCTGGGCACCGTGTCGGGATTGGCCAGCTCCAGGCCGACCGCCACGGTCGGCGAGAACGTTCGACCCTGGCCGTCGAGGGCGGTCAACAGATCCAGCTCCAGGTTGGCCGACGCCCGGCCCATCTCGGCGATGAGGTCGACCCGGTTCTCGGGTGCGAACAGGCCCTGGGCGACGAGGATCTGCACCAGGTTCCTGAGGTTGATGACCAGCTGGCGCTCCCGGACGTCGTAGGCCTCCTGGAGGATGCTCATCTGCCCGCGGCCCAGCTCCCGGCTCTGGTTGGCCAGCGCCGACCTGGTCATCGTCGACGTCGCTACCGATGTCACCAGGGTTGACACGACCAGCGCGAACAGGATGGCGACCACCGACTTGAGCAGCACCGACGACCGGAGCCGCACCATGCGGGCCATGTCAGGGGTTGCCGACCGTCAGTTCGGCCTTCGCCTGGGCCTCTTGGAGTGTCGCTTCGGCGTCCCGTTGCTCGCGTAGCACCTGATCGATGGCGACGGCCAGCAGCTTCCCGGCGTCGGGGAACGAGTCGATCCGCTCGGGCCGCGCCGTGCGGAGCTGGTCGACGACCACCTGCAGGATTGGATCCTGGAAGAAGCGGTCGCCGTAGACCCGCGACCGCACCGGCAGCCGGCCCTGTTCCTGAGCGAGGCGCAGCGCGTAACGGTCGGAAATGAGGTGGGTCATGAACTCGAAGGCGACCTTGCGCTGGCTCGATCCCTTGGGGACGAACAGGCTGCTGCCACCGACTGCCGAGCCTTCTGTCGCACCCGTCATGCCGGTGGGCATGGGCGCGGCCCGGTAGTCGACGCCTGGCTGGCTCTTGCGCAGCTTGGCGATGTCCCAGGAGCCGCTCGTGTACATGGACGTGGCACCGGACTCGAAGAGGGCGAACACGTCGCTCGAGTGGGTGTCGGCGGCACGCGGAGGAAGGGCGAGGCCCTGCTCGACCAAACCGGCCAGGAAGCCGATGGCCCCGACCACCTCCGGCGAGTCGAACTGGAAGTCGGGACGGGCGTCGCTGCCGATTCGGACGTAGTCGCCGCCGTTGGCGCCGACCCAACCGAAGGTCTGCCAAGTGCTGGTGCCGAGGGCGAGGGCGGCGCGCCCGCCGCCGGAGGCGGCCAGGCCCCGGGCCACCTGCTCGAGCTCGGGGAAGCTCATGGGGCGGTCGGGCAGGGGTATCCCCGCGGCTCGGAAATGGTCGGCGTTGTAGAGGAGCACCAGCGCATTGGTGTCGAGGGGGACCCCGTAGCGCCGGCCGGCGAAGGTCACGTCGTCGAGAGGGCCAGGAAAGAACTCGTCGGCTTTGAGGTGCTTGTCCCACAGGTCGTCGAGGGGTTGGGCCACGCCCTGGGCCGCGGCGGCGAAGGCGTGGCCCTGGACGACGTCGGGCGGCGTAGAGCTCCCCTTGATCGAGTCGAGCATGCCTTTGATCGGCGCCTTGTCCATGACGACCCGGACATGGGGATGGGCTCTCTCGAAGTCCCGCACCGCGTCGAGGACGGGAGGCGTGGCCCAGTCGTCGGTCATCATCACCCGCAGGGTGGTGGGCGTCGGGTCGCTGCTCCCGCTACAGGCCGCCGCAACCAGCACTCCGACCACCACAAGTGCGGCCCGGGCGGCGCCGCGCCTGGGGCGGTTCACGATCATTGGCAGCCCTCAGTCCGGTCTCGGGTCCTCCAAGCCAAACACCAGACCGCTCCCCTGGCAAGGGGTGGTTTCCCTACTTCGCCCTACGTTTCGCTACGTCTCCGGGCTCTTCCCGTAGAACAGGCGCTCCACCACCGCTCGGCACCGGCGGGTGGTGCGGCGGTACTGCTCGCGCAGGTCGTGAGGGCCGGTGCCCAGGGATCGGGCCAGGCTCGTCAGGTGCTCCGGCCGGCTGGGCAGGGCGTCGCCCGGAGAGCCCCTGACCAGGAACAGGCGGTTGCGGGTGCGCTCACAGAACCGGTAGGCCTCCGACAACACGGCCCTGTCCTCGGGGGACAGAACTCCAGCCCCCTCCAGCGCGACCAGGGCCGCCATGGTCCCCGGGGACCGCACGCCGTGCTGCAGCTGGAGGAGCTGGGCGCAGAACTCGACGTCGGACAGCGACCCCCGACCCAGTTTGAGGTGGAACTGGGGGTCGTCGCCGGCCGGCAGGCGCTCGCGCTCGATGCGCGCCTTCATCCGCCGGATCTCCCGGACGTCGTCCTCCCGCAGCCCGTCGCGCCAGACATGCGGTTCGACCAGCTCCATGAACCGTCGGGCCACGTCGTGGTCGCCGGCCACCGGACGGGCTCGCACCAGCGCCTGTCGCTCCCAGGTCCGCGCCCAGCGCCCGTAATAGGCGCGGTAGCCCTCGAGGCTCCGGGCCAGGGGCCCGTCCTTGCCCTCCGGGCGAAGGGCGAGGTCGACCGGATAGATGCGGGAGGGCGGGGTGGTCCCGGCCAGGAAGCGCACGAGGTTCTCAGCCAGCCGTTCCGCCACCGCAAAGTCGGCTGGCGTCGAGCCGTCGTAGACGAAGAGGAGGTCGAGGTCGCTGGCGTAGGAGAGCTCGGCGCCGCCGAAGCGACCCATGGCGATCACCGCGAACGGCAGGGGTGGCGCCAGGGCGTCGACGGCGGCCGAGACGCAGGCCTCGGCCAGGGCGGTGAGCTGGCCGGCGGTGACAACGACCTGGTCGTCGGCGGTCGCCGCAGCCAGGTCCAGGACGTCGGCCGCCGCCACGCGCAGCAGCTCCCGGCGCTTGTAGCGCAGGAGGGCCAGCTGGCGGTCCTCGGCGTGCTCCCGCCACGCCAGGGCGTTGGTCGTGCCGGCCAGCAGGGCGCCGGGGGGACGCGGCGCCAGACCCTCGGGCTGGCCGAGCGAGGGGATCATGTCGGGCTGG
>Ga0247713_1001562_pt1 | contig 11139 bp, 9 predicted proteins | sample 21E_NmetaG_FD_189936 | JGI IMG/M metagenome (GOLD analysis project Ga0247713, IMG submission 189936) | Soil microbial communities from hillslope of Landscape Evolution Observatory, University of Arizona, Oracle, AZ, United States - 2-1-E_N | ecosystem: Engineered > Artificial ecosystem > Mesocosm... | reverse complement strand
AGGTGGCGGGATCGTCGAAGCGCGCGCCGCCGTTGGCCTGGTAGTAGATCCGCACGCGTCCGCCGCCGTTGGAGCTGATCGCCTCGTCGAGCTGCGCGAGCGACTCGATCTTCGCCTCGGAGTAGAACGTGAAGCGCGCCGGCGACGGATCGGACGCGCGGGCGTCGGTCGACCTGACCGCTGGCGGCGACGTGAAGAGCTGGGCGTTGCCGAGGCCGTGCACGCGCGTGAGGTAGCCGAAGCCGACGAGCGAGGGGCCGACCTGCCGGACCGCCATCAGCAGGCCGATGCTGCGGCGATCGGTCGGGCCGCTGCCGATCCGCCGACCGCGCGCGGCGGCCCCCTCGGCGAGCTCCGGCAGGCCGAGGATGAGCGCGCCGCCGGCGGCGACGCCACCGGCCTCGATGAGTCCCCGGCGGGTCACGTGACCTTCGGTCATTGCAGCCTCCTCTCGATCCGGCCCCGGTGAGGAGTCTCTACCAGATCGCCGCGCCGCGGTGTGGAAAACCGAACCACCGGACACGTGCCGCCCCCATCGTCCGGCGCGCGCGGCGCTGGAAGGCTGCGCCCATGCAACCGGACCTGGGTTCCAGCCACGTCGAGCGGCCGACGACCGCGTCCGCGGTCGATCCCGGCGAGCTCTCGCGAACCGTCCGGCCGCCGGACGTGATGCCTGCCGTCGTCGACGAGCCCCCTCCCCGTGTCGACCTTCGCAGCTGACAAGCCGGCGGCGGTCGACCTCCTCCCCGACCGTCGCCGGCTCGCACTGCGCCTGGCCCTCGTCGCGGGCGTGCTGGCGGCCCTGACCCTCGCCATCACCTCGCTGCCCGGCCTCGCCGACGTGCGCGAGCGGCTGTCCGGCGCGTCGGCCGGCTGGCTGCTCGCGGCCGGGACGCTGCAGATCCTCTCGTGCCTGGCGTTCGTCGCCGCCTTTCGCGGCGTCTTCTGCCGGCGCCTGCCGTGGCGGCTGAGCTACGAGGTCGGCATGGCCGTGCAGGGCACGAACGTGCTCCTCCCCTCCGGCGGCGCCGGCGGCCTGGCGGTGGCGGCCTGGGCGCTGCGGCGCGCCGGCATGCCGGCGGAGCGCCTCGCGCGGCGGACCGTCGCCTTCTACGTGCTGACGAGCTCGGTGAACTTCGTCACCGCGGCGCTCGCCGGCGGCCTGCTGGCGCTCGGGGTCCTCTCGGGCGGTGACTCGCTGCTGCTGACCGCCGGCCCGGCGACCGCCGCGGCGGTCGTCATCGCGGCGGTGCTGGCGCTGCCGCGGGTCCTGGCGTCGGGCCGCAGCCGGCCGCGCGACGGGCGCGCCGGACGCGCGCTCGCGGCCGTCGAGGCCGCGCTGAGCGACGGCATCGCCGACGCCCGGCTGCTCGTGCGCACCGGCAACCCGCTGATCCTGGCCGGCGCGATCGGCTTCATGGCGCTCGACGTCGCCGCGCTCGGCGCCGCGTTCGTCGCGATCGGCGCGCTGCCGCCGGTCGGCATCCTGCTGCTCGCCTACGTGCTCGGCCAGCTCGGCGGCCTCGTCCCGGTGCCCGGCGGCGTCGGCGGCGCCGACGGCGGGCTGATCGCGGCGCTCGTGCTCTACGGCACCCCGCTGGCGACGGCTGCCGCCGCCGTGCTCGCCTACCGCGCGTTCCAGCTCGGGCTGCCGGCGCTGCTCGGCGCGCTGGCGATCGTGCGCCTGCCGGCGGTGCTGCAGCGCGCGCCCGACGTCGGCGACCTGTGCACAGCGCGCGTCGTCGCCGCCTAGCGCCGTCGGCGCGATCCGGCGAGCATCGAGGCCGCGAGCACGCCGCCGATCGCGCCGAAGACGTGTGCCTGCCAGGAGATGCGCTCCTGCGGCAGCAGCCCCTGAGCCAGCCCGATCCCCCAGACTGCGACGACGATCGCGCCGACCGCGAGCTCCGCGAGCCGCCTGCTCAGCAGGCCGCGCGCGACGAGATACGACGCGTAGCCGAAGACGAGCCCGCTGGCTCCGAGGTGCACCGTGCCCGACGATGCGATCAGCCACGTCCCCAGCCCGCTGACGAGCCCGACGATCGCCGTCACCGCCGCGACGCGCATCAGGCCGGCGAGCGCGATCGCCGCTCCCATGAGCGCAAACGGCACCGTGTTGGAGAGCAGATGGCCGAAGCCCGCGTGCAGGAACGGCGCGGCGGCGATCTCCGGCAGCGCGCCGACGTCGCGCGGGCGGATGCCGTAGGCGTCCAGCGAGCCGCCGGCGACGACGTCGACGAGCTCGGTGATCCACATGAGCGCGACCATCGCGGCCACGAGCATCAGCGCGTTCGCGCGGTCGGAGCCCAGGCGGCCGGACATCGGCTCACGTTAGCGGCCCGCGGCTGAGACACTCGTCGGGCCCGTGCCGCGCTCGGGCCGGGAGCGTCGCTCGTGGCACTTGCGCTCGCGCGGAGATGAGGTACAACGGCGGCGACGACACCGGGAGCACTGTTCACGATGCACTACTGGGGGCCGCTCAAGACGAGCCCTGACACGATCCGCCGCTTCGCCGAGCTGACCGACCATGCCGGCCAGGACGAGACCGCCGCGGCGCGCGCCTGGTCGGCCGCGGGCTTCGACGACGAGGAGACGACGAAGTGGCTCGAGGCACGCTGCTTCGACCCCCAGGCGGCGCGCGAGCTCGCCGACCTGTCGGTCACCCCGAAGCAGGCGTCCGCGCGCACGCGCGACGGACGCCGTCCCTACCGCGACACGATCGGCTTCAAGGTCGCAAGCGGCGACCTGTCCCCGCGGCAGGGCGCCGCGCGGGCCTCCTCGAGCCGATGATCGCGGCCGACGACCGCCATCCCGCCGACTGGCCGCATCCGAACACGCGACCCTGCGACGACTGCGGCCACGTCTGGTTTCGCGGCGAGCGCCGCCACGAGTACCTCGACCACGACGCTCCGAGCCCGCAGGACGTCACGGTGCTGTGCGTGGTGTGCCGCCGGCGGCGCGGGCTGATGCGCGCGCAGGCGCCGGTCGTCTAATGCAGCGGCTTGCCGCCGGTGGCGCCGATCACCTCGCCGCTGATGTAGCGCGAGTCCTCCGTCGCCAGGAACACGTACGCCGGTGCGAGCTCCGCCGGCTGGCCCGGCCGGCCGAGCGGCGTGTTGGCGCCGAAGTCCTTCAGCGCCTCGCCGGGGAAGCTCATCGCCACCAGCGGCGTCCAGATCGGCCCGGGGGCGATCGCGTTGACGCGGATGCCTCGGTCGGCGACCTCCTGCGCGAGGCCCTTCGTGAACGTGCTGATCGCGCCCTTCGACGACGCGTAGTGCAGCAGCGACGGGCTCGGCTGCGCCGCCTGGATCGACGTCGTGTTGATGATCGTCGAGCCGGGGTCCATCTCCGGGACCGCCGCCTGGCAGAGGTGGAACATCGAGATGATGTTCGTGCGGAAGACGAACTCGATCTCGTCGGCCGGGATCTCGAGGAACGACTCGTAGCCCATCTGGTAGGCGGCGTTGTTGACGAGCACGTCGAGGCGGCCGAGCTCGTCGACCGCCCGCTCGACGAGCGCCCGGCAGTGCGCCCGCTCGCCGATGTCGCCGGCGACCGTCAGGCAGCGGCGCCCGGCGTCCTCGACGAGGCGCCGCGTCTGCTCGGCGTCGTCGTGCTCCGTCCAGTACGAGCACAGGACGTCGGCGCCCTCGCGCGCGAACGCCAGCGCGACGGCGCGGCCGATGCCCGAGTCGGCGCCGGTGATGAGCGCGACCTTGTCCTTGAGCCGGTCGTGGCCGACGTAGGTGTCCTCGCCGTGGTCGGCGAGCGGCTGCATGGCGTCCTCGCGCCCCGGCGGCTCCTGCTCCTGCTCGGGGAAGGGCGGGGTGGGGTGCGCGTGGGTGGGATGCTGATCTGACATGCGCGCGGCCTTACCCCGCCCGCCGCGACGCCAACCCGCCATGGCTGGCGCTCGGACGCGCGCGGCCCGCGATACGGTGCGGAGCCATGCACGAGATCACTGCGACGGCCGAGACGAGCTGACCTCCATGAGGTCCACGATGCGAGCCCTCCTCGCCGCTGCGCTCACCGTCGCCGTCGCCGTGGTCGCCGGCTGCGGCAGCGACGACGACAGCCCGTCGGCTTCGAGTCAGGCCGCGGGCAATGCGACCGACCGCGCCTTCATCGCGGCGATGATCCCCCATCACCGCGGGGCCGTCGAGATGGCCGCGCTCGCCACGACGGAGGCGACGAGCGCGTTCGTCAAGGACCTCGCCGCCGACATCACGCGCAGCCAGAACGCCGAGATCGCGCTGATGCAGCGCCTCGACCGTCAGCTCGCCGCGGCCGGCGTGCGACGCGGCACGCTGCCGATGAACGACCATGAGATGGGCCTCGACCTGGACGCGAAGGCGCTGAAGGGCGCCAAGCGCTTCGACGACAGGTTCATCGAGATGATGATCCCGCACCACGAGGGCGCCATCGAGATGTCCAAGGTCCAGCTGCGCGACGGCGGCAACGCCGAGCTCAAGAGGCTCGCGCGGGAGATCATCACCGCGCAGCGGCGCGAGATCGAGGCCATGCGCGCGTATTCCCGCGGCACGCCGAGCTCCGCCGACCACATGGACCGCGGGCACGGCGGGGGCTGAGGAGGCGGCCGCGCGGCCGCCGGCTCGGGCGACCGTCGCAGCGACGCCGCGCCGGCGCCGGCGGCGAGTTCCTCCACGCGGTCGCGCGCGGTCAGGCGACTCCGGGCCACCGTCGTCAGACCGTGGCCGTCGCCGCGGTGAGACGGTCGGCCCTCGTCAGCGAATCTGGTCGTAGATGCTGAACAGCGGCAGGTACATCGAGATGACGATGAACCCGACGACGCCGCCGACGAAGACGATCATCACCGGCTCGAGGATCGAGGTCAGCGCCTTGACCGCGGCCGCGACCTGGTCCTCGTAGAAGTCGCCGATCTTCGACAGCATCGTCGTCAGCGCGCCGGTCTCCTCGCCGACCTTGACCATGTGGCCGACCATCGAGGGGAAGACTGGCGAGTCCATGAGCGGCTGGGCGATCGTGCCGCCGGCCTTGACGCTGGCGGTGACGTTGTCCATCGCCTCCTCGACGACGATGTTGCCGGCCGTCCGCTTGGTGATCTCGATCGCCTGCAGCAGTGGGACGCCGGCGCCCATCAGCGCCGAGAAGGTCCGCGACCAGCGCGCGAGCGCGACCTTCTGGAAGATGTCGCCGATCTTGAACGGGATCCGCAGCAGGAAGCGCTGCCACAGCGAGCGCCCGCGCGGCGTCCCCTTCCACTTCGCGAAGCCGACGGCGCCGCCGATCGAGCCCGCGAGCAGCAGGTACCAGTAGCCGGTCACGACGCCCGAGATGCCCATCACGAACTGCGTGATCTTCGGCAGCTCGGCGTCGCCGAGCTCCTCGAAGACGCCCGCGAAGACCGGCACGATGAAGGCGACCATGCCGAGCATGACGAGCATCGCGAAGGAGAAGATGACGATCGGGTAGGCCATCGCCGACTTGACCTGGCGGCGCAGCGACTCCTCCTTCTCGAGCTGGTCGGAGATGCGCAGCAGCGACTCCTCGAGCACGCCGCCGGTCTCCCCCGCGCGCGTCATCGCGACGTACAGCGGGTTGAAGGTCTTCGGGTGACGCTCGAGCGCGTCCGACAGCGGCAGGCCCGCCTCGACGTCGCGGCGCACGGCGACGAGCTGCTCGGCGAGCTTGGGGTTCTCGGTCTGCGCCTCGAGCACGTACAGCGCGCGCAGGATCGTCATGCCGCTGGAGATCATCGTCGCCAGCTGGCGGGTCATGACCGACAGGTCGCCGAGCTTGATGCGGTTCGCCCACGGCAGCTCGATCTCCTTCGGCTTGCGCTTGTCGGCGATGTCGAGGACGATCAGGCCCTTGGCCTTCAGCTGATCGGCGACCGACTGCTTGGACTCGGCGTCGACCTCGCCGCGCGACTGCACGCCGGCCAGGTCGATGGCCTTGAAGACGTAGGTGCTCATACCGTCGCGAACGAGCCGGCGCCGAGCAGGCGGCGCAGCTCCTCGGGGGTCGACGACCGCGACTCGGCGAGCTGCTGGGTGATCTTGCCCTGGCGCACGAGCGTCGCGAGCGCCGCGTCCATCGTCTGCATGCCGACGCTGGCGCCGGTCTGCAGCGACGAGTAGATCTGGTGCGTCTTGCCCTCGCGGATGAGGTTGCGGATCGCCGGCGTCGCGAGCAGCACCTCGCAGGCGGCGACGCGGCCGGCGCCGTCGGCGGTCGGCAGCAGCTGCTGGGTGACGATGCCCTGCAGCGCGACCGACAGCTGGACGCGCACCTGCTGCTGCTGGGAGGCCGGAAAGACGTCGATGATGCGGTCGATCGTCTGCGGCGTGTCCTGCGTGTGCAGCGTGGCGAAGACGAGGTGGCCGGTCTCGGCCGCCGTCAGCGCGGTGTGGATCGTCTCGAGGTCGCGCATCTCGCCGACGAGGATCACGTCGGGGTCCTGGCGCAGCGCGGCCTTCAGGCCGGCGGCGAAGGACTGCGCGTCGGAGCCGATCTCGCGCTGGTTGACGATGCACTTCTTGTGGCCGTGGAGGAACTCGATCGGGTCCTCGATGGTCATGATGTGCTCTTCGCGCGTCGCGTTGATCTCGTCGACGACGGCCGCCAGCGAGGTCGACTTGCCCGAGCCGGTCGGGCCGGTGACGAGCACGAAGCCGCGCGGCTTGCGCGCGAGGTCGTGGATGACCGACGGCAGCCCGAGCTCCTCGACGGTCTTGATGCCGAAGGGGATGAGCCGGAAGGCGGCGCCGATCGCCGCACGCTGGTAGTACGCGTTGACGCGGAAGCGCGCGCGTCCCGGTATCGCGTAGGCGAAGTCGATCTGCCAGTCGGTCTCCAGCCGCTGGCGCTGGTCGTTCGTGAGGATCGAGTAGACGATCTCGCGCGTCTGCTCGGTGCTCATCACGGGGTAGTCCTCGAGCGGCTGCAGGCGTCCGCGGACGCGAACCGTCGGATGGGCGCCCGCCGTGAGGTGCAGGTCGGATGCGTTGCGCTCGATCGTCTCGAGCAGGAGATCGGCGAAGTCGAAGCTCATATGGAGCCGCTATCGACCTCGGGGGAGCGGCGGCAGCCCTACCCGCCGGCAAATGGACGACCGTATGATGCAGCGACGGATGCCCGACCGCTCCCGACCGCGCCCCGACAAGACGCCCGAGCGCCGGCCCTGGAAGGTGGAGGGAGAGCGCCCGGACGCCGGCGGGGGGAAGGGGTCCCAGGGACAGATGCCCCGCCCGCCGGGCAGCCGGCGGTTCTGGTGGTTCCTGCTGGCGCTGCTGGCGCTGAACATCGCGCTCGGCCAGCTGATCCCGTCGGACGCCGACAGGCGCATCGACGTGCCCTACACGTTCTTCCGCGAGCAGGTGAGCACCGGCAACGTGCAGGAGGTCAACGCCCGCGGCGACGTCATCCAGGGTGAGTTCCGGCGCGCGACGAAGTTCGAGGACGCCGGGCCCGAGAAGACCTTCGAGACGGTCCGGCCGGTGTTCGCGCAGGACGACGAGCTGCTCAAGCTCCTGCTCGAGGAGGACGTCGAGGTCAACGCGCGCCCGATCGACGAGGGTCGCTCGTTCCTCGCGACGCTGCTGATCTCCTTCGGCCCGACGCTGCTGATCGTCGCGCTGATCATCTACTTCCTGCGCCGCAGCGCCGCGGCCGCCGGCGGAGGGGCGCTCCAGCTCGGACGCTCGAAGGCCAAGCGCTACGACGCCAGTGCGACGCGCGTGAGCTTCGAGGACGTCGCCGGCATCGACGAGGTCGAGGACGAGCTCAAGGAGATCGTCGACTTCCTGAAGAACCCCGAGCGCTACCGCAAGCTCGGCGCCTCGTTCCCGAAGGGCGTCCTGCTGTCGGGGCCGCCGGGCACCGGCAAGACGCTGCTCGCGCGCGCGGTCGCCGGCGAGGCCGACGTGCCGTTCTTCTCGCTCAGCGCGTCGGAGTTCGTCGAGATGGTCGTCGGCGTCGGCGCCAGCCGCGTGCGCGATCTCTTCACGCAGGCCAAGAAGGACGCGCCCTCGATCATCTTCATCGACGAGCTCGACGCGATCGGCCGCGCGCGCGGCAGCGGCGGCGGCTTCGGCGGCCACGACGAGCGCGAGCAGACGCTCAATCAGATCCTCACGGAGATGGACGGCTTCACCGGCTCGGAGGGCGTCATCGTGCTCGCCGCGACGAATCGCCCCGAGATCCTCGACCCGGCGCTGCTGCGGCCCGGGCGCTTCGACCGCCGCCTGACCGTCAACCCGCCCGACAAGGACGGCCGCGTGCAGATCCTGAAGATCCACACGCGCTCGGTGCCGCTCGACGACGACGTCGATCTCGACCGGCTCGCCGCGTCGACCCCGGGCATGGTCGGCGCCGACCTGCGCAACCTCGTCAACGAGGGCGCGCTGATCGCGACGCGACGCGACCACGAGAAGGTGACGACGGGCGACCTCGCCGACGCGCTGGAGCGAATCGTGCTGGGCGCCGAGCGGCGGATCACGCTGTCGGCGCAGGATCGCGAGCGGACCGCCTACCACGAGGCCGGCCATGCGCTGCTCGGCATGCTCGAGCCCGGCGCCGACCCGGTCCGCAAGGTCTCGATCGTGCCCCGCGGGCGCGCGCTCGGCGTGACGTTCCAGTCGCCGGCCACCGACCGCTACGGCTACGACGCGCGCTATCTCGAGGGCCGCATCGTCGGCGCGCTCGGCGGCCGCGCGGCCGAGGAGCTCATCTACGGCGACGTCACGACGGGCGCCGAGTCCGACCTCGAGCAGGTGACCTCGATCGCGCGCCAGATGGTCGGCCGCTGGGGCATGTCGGACGTCATCGGGCTGGTGTCGGTGATCCCGGCACGCGGCGAGGAGCCGCACTACGGCCCCGGCGGCCAGGTGCAGGTCTCCGACGAGACGCGGGAGCTCGTCGACCGCGAGGTGCGGCGGATCGTCGAGGGTTGCTACGAACGCGCCCGGCGCACGCTGGGCGACAACCGCGACCGCCTCGAGTCGCTCACCCGCGCGCTGCTCGAGCGCGAGACGCTCGACGAGGACGACGCCTACGAGGCGGCGGGCTTCGAGCGCCCCACGCGCGCCGCCGGCGACGGCGACGCCGAAGTCGAGCCGCCCAAGCCGGCCGAGCTGCCGGCGCCAGGCTAGGCGTCCCACCCGCGCCGCGGGGCCGGCCGCCTCCGCGCCGCTACATGCCACTTGCACGATGCTCGCGCTGCGACTAGGTTCGCGCAAGCGTCAGAAAATCGGGGAGAGGGATCGTGTCCTACGCAAGCGCCCGCCGGTCCGGCGTCGTCTCGCTGGTCGTCCTGTCGATCATCGCCACCTGGTGTGCCTCCGCCGCCGCGCAGGCACCGGGGCTGCCGCGCAGCTACGACGTCACACGGGTCGACAGCCCGTCGGCTGTGACCGGCGACACGTTCGGCTTCGGGATCGTCAATGGCGGCGACCTCAACGCCGACGGCGTCGACGACCTGCTCGTCGCGCAGGGGACGCGCATCCTCAACGACGGCGCCGGCGCCCGCAACGGCGAGCTGCTCGTCGTCAGCGGGGCGAACGGCTCGATCACCCGCACGATCCCCGCCCCCGAGCCCGAGACCGCGAGCGCGCCGGGGCCGCTCGAGAGCCGCGCCGCCGCGTTCGGCTTCTACGTCGGCAGCATCGGGCGCAACGCCGCCGCGGCGCCGTTCACCGACCTGTCCAGCTGCCCGGGCGGCAACACGGACGCCGATCCGTTCTGCGACGCCGCCGTCGTCGGGCCGCCCGACGGCGTGCCGGACATCGTCGCCAGCGCGCTGTTCGTCGACCGCGCGAGCGCGGCGGCCGCCGACGGCGTGGCCGAGGACATCGGGCGCATCTACGTCATCGACGGCGCGACGTTCACGGTCGTCAAGCGGCTCGACATGCCGCAGGCCGACGTCGACGACCTCGCCGACGAGACCGAGCAGCTGACGGCGGCGCCGCCCGCAACGCGCGCCCGGCCGTGGTTCGGTCGCACGGTGCTCAACCCGATGGGCCAGGCGCCGTGCGCGGGCAACTTCGGCGTCGGACCGTGCACCTCGACGCCGGACGCGGTCCGCCGCGGCGACCTCGAGGGCAGCGGGCTGCCGGACATCGTCGTCGGCGCCTCCGCCTACAAGTACGAGGAGGCCGAGGGCACGAACCCCGCGTGCGACGACACGCCCGCGATCGACACCTGCATCCGCTCGGGCCGCGCGTACATGTACCGCGGCGAGGACATCGTCGGCACCTCGCCCGACGCGACGCTCGCCGCCCCGGCGTGGAACATCGTCAATCCCTACGCGCAGGCCGACGACCCGAACACGCGGATCATCAACCAGCTCGAGCTGTTCGGCCACGCGGTCGCGCCGGTCGGCGACGTCGGGACGTGCAGCGCCGCGCCGAACGCCGCCGGCTTCTGCCCGGCCGCGAACGTCGTCGGCACGCCCGACGGCCGGCCGGAGGTGCTCATCTCGGCCTTCCGGGTGGACTATCCGACGTCGGGCCCCGACAACGAGGAGAACTTCGACATCGGCGTCAACCTCCTGCTCGACGGCGCGACGGGGGCGATCCTTCAGACCTACCGCCATCCGGACCCCGATCCGGGGTCGATCTTCGGCTTCACGATCTACAACCAGCCGGCGATCGGCAACGCGGGCAGCACGCCGGTGCCCGACATCTACATCCCGGCCCCCGGCCAGGACACCGACAGCTTCCGCGGCGAGGGGATCGGCTTCCTGATGAACGGCGCCGCGCTCGTCAGCGGCAACACCGTCGACCTCCAGCGCTTCCGCAGCCCGAACCCTGTCGCCGGCCGAAGCTTCGGGACGACCGCCGCGGGCGTCGGCAACCTCGTCGGCGACGCGCTCAACGAGATCCTCGTCGGCGAGTTCTCCACGCACAACCCGCCGCAGAACGACCAGGTCATCGGCGAGGTCGTGTTCGTCGACCCGGTGAGCGGAGCCCCGCTGCAGACGATCGCCGACCCCGACCAGCAGCGCGTGAGCAACTTCGGCGTCGGCGTGGCACCGATGGGCGACGTCAACGGCGACGGCTTCCTCGACTTCGGGGTCGGCGCCGGGCGCTTCGACCGCCCCGGGACCGTCGACGCCGGGCGCGTGTACCTCTTCCAATCGAACAACGCGCCGCC
>Ga0247713_1001561_pt1 | contig 11143 bp, 8 predicted proteins | sample 21E_NmetaG_FD_189936 | JGI IMG/M metagenome (GOLD analysis project Ga0247713, IMG submission 189936) | Soil microbial communities from hillslope of Landscape Evolution Observatory, University of Arizona, Oracle, AZ, United States - 2-1-E_N | ecosystem: Engineered > Artificial ecosystem > Mesocosm... | reverse complement strand
GGCCGGCCCCGCCCCGGCTCCGGCGCCACCGGTCGAGCCGGCGGAGCCCGACGGCACGCCCCAAGCGCCGGCAACCGGGACCCAGGACGAGCTGCTGAGCGAAGCTTTGGCCCATCTGAACTCCGCCGAGCGGGCGGCCCGCAACGGTGACTGGGCGACCTACGGCCGGGAGTTGCAGGCTGCAAGAGAGGCGCTCTCGAGGGCTCAGGGTTCCTGATCCAAGGCGTTTTGGAGCCCGCCGGGCTTGTGCTAACCTAAGTGGGCGAGGTGGAGCAGTCTGGTAGCTCGTCGGGCTCATAACCCGAAGGTCGTAGGTTCAAATCCTACCCTCGCAACTAGTTTTTCAGCTTGAAGGCGGTCCTAGTGCACCTCTAGGACCGCTTTTTGCTGCTAGTTCGAGCGTTTTGCTCCACCGCCGGATTCCTTCCCCTTCGGCGCGTTTTGTCGGACTGGACGTAGCTGGACTCCGACGTCATCTGCAGGCTCCCTCCCCCGGTCCGACGAATCGGGGCGCAAGGTCTGCGCTTTTACACTACGATCGGTCGTAGTTATGGGGTCATATGGCTCACGTCCTAAAAGTGCCTCGCTGCGGCGGCATCTTTCGTCCTAGCGATGGAACGCGAAAACGCCAAGGGGCTTCTGACTCAGTTCGAGCGTGCTCTTGCGCCTGATCGGGTGCTGACCCATCCCCACGAGTTACGCACCTACGAATCCGACGGCCTGGTCGGGTACCGGGCGATGCCGGCGATCGTCCTGCTTCCCGACACCGCCGAGGAGGTACGCAACGCCGTCCGCATTTGCCACGAGGCGGGGGTCCCGTGGGTAGCGAGAGGCTCCGGCACCGGGCTCTCCGGCGGGGCGGTGCCGGTCGAGGAGGGAGTCCTCATCGTCCTGACCCGAATGCGCCGCATCCTCGAGGTGGACCTTGCCAACCAGCGAGTGGTGGTGGAGCCGGGAGTCACCAATCTGCAGGTCTCGGCCGCGGTTTCTCCCACCCACTTCTTTCCTCCCGACCCGTCCAGCCAGATCGTCTGCTCCATCGGAGGAAACGTTGCCGAGAACTCCGGCGGTGCCCACTGCTTCAAGTACGGCTTCACGACCAACTACGTTGTGGGTCTGGAGGTGGTCCTGCCCGACGGCGAGGTAGTCAACCTTGGCGGGAAGGAGATGGATCATCCCGGCTACGACCTGATGGGCGCGTTCGTAGGGTCGGAGGGCACCATGGGGATAGCGACCAAGATCGTGCTGCGGGTCATTCCCGTGCCCGAGCGGTTCCGCACCCTGGTGGCGTTCTTCGAGACCATGGAGCAGGCAGGGCACGCGGTTTCGGATATCGTCGCCGCCGGGATCGTGCCCGGCGCCATCGAGATGATGGACCGCCTCGCAATCCAGGCAACCGAAGAGGCCACCGGCGCCGGTTACCGTCTCGACGTGGGCGCCGCCCTGATCGTCGAGCTGGACGGATCGGAGGCGGAGTGCGAGCTGGCCTTCGGCGAGGTCGTCGGCATCTGCGAGCGGAGCGGGAGCGTCGAGATTCGCATCGCGCAGGATGAGGCGGAGCGCCAGCTGATCTGGAAGGCACGGAAGGCCGCTTTTGCGTCGATGGGGCGGCTCTCCCCCAATTACTACGTGCAGGACGGCGTGATTCCCAGGACCAAGCTGCCCGAGGTTCTGAGCGCTATCGACGAGCTCGCCCTCCGATTCAACGTCAGTGTCGCAAACGTGTTCCACGCCGGGGACGGAAACCTCCACCCGCTTGTGCTCTACGACCAAAGCGTTCCGGGCGAGGCGGAGCGGGCCGAGGAGGTCGCCGGGCTGATAGTCCAGGCCTGCGTGGACGCGGGCGGCTCGCTGACCGGCGAGCACGGCATAGGCATCGAGAAAAAGCGGTATATGACCAAGATGTTCTCCGACGCCGACCTCGATGCGTTCCAGCGGCTGCGCTGTGCGTTCGACCCGGAGCAGCTCGCCAACCCCGGTAAGGTCATGCCGACCCCGAGGCTGTGCGGCGAGGTTCCCGGCCCCTACCGCCGCCATCCCCTGGAACAAGCGGGCATCGCGGAACGCTTGTGATGCAGGTCGAGACGCTCTCGGAGTATGCGGAGGTTGCCGAAGCTCTTCGGGGGACGGTGGGCGAAGGAGGAACCGTGCGGGTCTGCGGCGGAGGGACGAAGCTGTGCTGGGGGCGGCCGGCGCTTTCAGGCGCGGTGTCGCTGCCGACTCTTGGCCTCGACAGCATCGTCGAGCACAACGCCGGAGATCTGACCGCAGTTGTACAGGCGGGCGTTCGGCTTGCCGACGCTCAGGCCGCCTTCGCCGAAGCCGGGCAGATGCTGGCCGTGGACCCGCCGCTCGGGGCCGGTGAGGGCGCGACCGTCGGTGGGGTGGTGGCAACGGCGGACTCGGGTCCCCTGCGGCACCGGTACGGAGGGGTCCGTGACCAGGTTATCGGGATCCGCGCCGTGCTCGCCGACGGGTCGGTCATACGCTCCGGCGGCAAGGTGATCAAAAACGTGGCCGGCTACGACCTCGGCAAGCTGTTTACCGGATCGTTCGGGACGCTCGGCGTGATAGTGGAAGTCTCCCTGCGGCTCCACCCCCTCCCCGGGCCGGTGCTCACGGCGCTCGGAAAGACGGACGATCCACAGGTGCTTCACAAAGGTGCGATTTCTCTGTCGGCCTCCCCGCTAACGGCGGTCTCGCTCGACTTTCGATGGGAGCGCGGCGAGGGCTGGCTGCTCGCTCGCTTCGGCGGAGGAGCCGGCCGCAGCCAGGCTCAGCGCGCTGAGCAGATGATGGAAGCAGCCGGATTCCAGACCAGCGTGGAGGAAGACGACGAGGCCTTGTGGGCAGATCAGCGCGCCGCCCAGCGCGCCCCTGATGGGGTCGTATTGAAGGTCTCGGCGCTTCCTACCGACCTCGCCGGAGTCGTTCGCGCTGCTGAGAGCGTCGAGGCGGCCGCAGTAGGGCGGGCCGGACTCGGGCTCGCCTGGTTGAGCATCGAACAACCCGCCCCTGCAGACGTGGCCTCTCGCGTCGAGGACTTGAGGGCCCGCCTGGCGCCGCGGCCGGTGGTGGTTCTCGACGCGCCCGCCGAGGTTCGGAAGGAGATCGACATCTGGGGCAGCCAGCCCGAACCCCTTCTGGCACTGATGCGCCGGGTAAAAGACCGCTTCGACCCCACCGGCGTTTGCAACCGGGGAATCTTCGTGGGAGAGATCTGATGGACGGCCGGCAGGACCCCGTGTGGCTCCAGGAGATCAAGACGGAGTCCGCCTTCGACGGTCACCGCCCGCCGGAGCCGGCTCTTCTCGACGACTGCGTGCACTGCGGCTTCTGCCTGCCGACCTGCCCCTCGTACCAGGTGTGGGGGCAGGAGCCGGATTCCCCGCGGGGGCGCATCGTCTTGATGAACGAGGCGGTCCGTCCGGGCAGCGAGATGTCGGCCGAGATGGCCGGCCACTTCGACCGGTGCCTCGGCTGCATGGCATGCGTGACCGCATGTCCCTCCGGGGTCCGCTACGACCGGCTCATCGAAGCGACCCGTCCCCAGGTCGAGCGCAACTACCGCCGTTCGACCCGGGAGCGGCTGCTTCGCCGGGTGCTGTTCGCCTTGTTTACCCATCCGGGACGCATGCGGGCGGGTGTTCCGATGATGGCGGTCCTTCACGCCGTCGGGGGCCGGTCGCTGCTTCGGCGCACCGGCATCCTTGACCGCTTGCCCACGGTGCGGGCACTGGTGTCGCTCGCTCCGCGCCCGCCGCTGAAGGCGGCCGTTTCCCGTCTCCCGGAGTTCACTCCGGCTAAGGGCCCCCGCCGGGCACGGGTCGGGCTGCTGCAAGGGTGTGTTCAAAGAGTCTTGTTCTCCGAAGTCAACGTCGCCACGCTCGGAGTGCTGTCCGCCGAGGGGTGTGATGTGGTTGCGCCCCGGCAGCCTCGCTGCTGCGGGGCGCTGATGCTCCATTCCGGAGAGGAGCCGGGGGGCCTCGCTCTGGCGAAGCAGACCATCGAGGCTTTCGAAGACTGCGACGTCGTCGTATCCAACGCCGCAGGCTGTGGCTCGGCGCTGAAGGACTACGGGCACCTGCTGGCGGACGATCCCGGCTGGGCGGAGCGGGCGGCGCGATTTTCCGCCAAAACCCGCGACGTGACCGAGTTCCTTGTCGAGCTCGGGCCGTCGGCTAAACGGAACCCGGTTTCCCTGCGGGTCGCCTACCACGACGCCTGCCACCTGGCCCATGCCCAGCAGATCCGCCGTCAGCCCCGGGAGCTGCTTGCGGGCATTCCGGGAATCGAGCTGGTCGAGCCGAACGGTTGGGAGATCTGCTGCGGCTCGGCGGGTCTGTACAACCTGCTCCAGGTCGAGGCGGCCGAGGAGCTGGGGCGCCAGAAGGCGGAGAGATTGATCGCCACCGGGGCGGAAGCGATTGCGGCGGCGAACCCCGGGTGCACGCTGCAGATCGCAGCCCATCTCGAGGCCCTCGGCCACCCTCTGCCGATATTTCATCCCGTCGAGCTGCTGAGCCGGTCCATCAAGCCAGCCTTATGATCAGGCGAGAGGGAGAACGGATCGCAGAGAGGTAAGGCAAACATGACGGAGGTTGAAGTCCATGCGCAGGCAGTCGAGCGTCAGGACGAGATCCTGACCGAGGAAGCTCTTGCGTTCGTCGCCGGCTTGCAGCAGGAGTTCGGCCGAAGACGCGAAGCTCTGCTCCGAGCGAGAGACGAGCGGCAAGAACGACTAGCCGCGGGTGAGATGCCGGACTTTCTTGCCGAGACGGCGAGCATCCGGGAGGGCGACTGGCGCGTGGCAGAGGTGCCGCCCGATCTTCAGAAACGGCGCATCGAGATCACCGGGCCCACCGACCGCAAGATCGTCATCAACGCCTTAAACTCCGGTGCCAACGTCTTCATGGCCGACTTCGAGGACGCCAACACGCCTGCTTGGGACAACCTGATCTCCGGCCAGGCGAACTTGATCGATGCGATCGATCGGACTATCAGCCTCGAGACTCCCGAGAAGTCTTACCGGTTGAGCGACGAGGTGGCGACGCTCATCGTGCGGCCGCGGGGCTGGCACCTGCCCGAAAAGCACGTTCTCGTCGACGGTACGCCGATCTCGGGTGCACTCTTCGACTTCGGCCTGTACTTCTTCCACAATGCCGTCCGCTTGCTCGATCGCGGCAGCGGTCCCTACTTCTACCTGCCGAAGCTCGAGAGCCATCTCGAGGGACGCCTCTGGAACGACGTCTTCATCTATTCGGAGGACGCTCTCGGGATATCTTCCGGCACGATCAAGGCGACGGTTCTTCTGGAGACGATCCTCGCCGCCTTCGAGATCGACGAGATTCTGTATGAGCTGCGGGACCACTCCGCGGGCATGAACGCCGGGCGCTGGGACTACATCTTCAGCATGATCAAGAAGTTCCGTCACCGCGATGACTTCATCCTGCCCGACCGAAACCAGATGACGATGACCGTTCCGTTTATGCGCGCATACACGGAGCTTCTCGTAAAGACGTGTCATCGCCGGGGCGCGCACGCCATCGGGGGAATGGCGGCGTTCATCCCCAGCCGAAAGGACCCTTCGATCAACGAGACCGCCTTTGCCAAGGTGCGGGAGGACAAGGCCAGGGAGGCTGCCGACGGCTTCGATGGCAGCTGGGTGGCACACCCCGACCTGGTCGAGGTGGCACGTGCCCCATTCGACGAAGCGCTCGGCTCCCGGCCGCACCAGCGGGAACGGCAGAGGGACGACGTCGTGGTGAGCGCGGCCCAGCTGCTCGACCCTCTCGTTCCGGACGGACGGATCACCGAAGAGGGGCTCCGCAACAACGTGAGCGTGGCCATCCAGTACCTCTCCTCGTGGCTGCGTGGAACGGCGGCCGCGGCGATCTCCAACCTCATGGAGGACGCGGCCACCTGTGAGATTGCCAGTTCCCAGATCTGGCAGTGGATTCGACATCGAGCCAAGCTCGACGACGGCACTTCGGTCGACCGGGAGCTGGTCGAAAGGATCGAGCAGGAGGAGCTCGAGAAGATCCGTGAAGAGGTGGGTCCCGACGTCTACGCGGAGAGTCGCGCCGACGAGGCGGTGGCGCTCTTCGAGAAGGTGTCGATGAGCGACGATTTCATCGAGTTCCTCACCCTTCCCGCGTATGATCTCGTCGGTTAGGGATGGCCTGACGCCGGCGCCCCATGGATGAGGATCTGCGAGCCCGCTCAGCGGAGGAGGTCTTCGATGATCACTTGAGGCTGGCCGGTGAACATCGCTTTGATGAGGACATCCAGCGCAATGTCTCGCCTGACTGCATCGTGCTGGAGCGCCGGGGCGTCTTCCGGGGGCACGACGGAGTGCGGGAGCTCGTCCGGCTGCTGGTCGAGGAACTTCCCGACGCGCCCTACACCTACACCAATCGGTTGGTCGAGGGTCGAATCGCCTTTCTCGAGTGGACGGCCGAGGCGCAGCACACGCGGGTTCGAGATGGGGCTGACTCTTTCCTGATCGAGGACGGGTGGATCGTGGCCCAGACGATCCACTACACGGTCGAGGATAAGTGAAGCCGCCCGGGCCTGCGGTTCTTCAAAGCAGCGCCGATAAAGGTTGTCATCTGGTGACGCGACCATCTCCGAGGTGAAGTCTCTGCGAGCGGTAGAGCGATAGCCGCCGTCAGCACTGGAGGACCAGGGGGATGTTGCCATATAGACGGGACCCCTGCGCGTGCATAAAATCTGTTGACCAAGTCCTTCCTGGGAGGTGCTCATGCCGAAGTACCTGACTCTTTTTTCGTTCAAGGGCGAAGCGATGGCGGCGCTGATTGAAAATCCCAGCAACCGTGAGGAGGCCGTCAGAAAGCTGGCGGAGTCGATCGGCGGATCCCTCGAGGCCTATTACCTGATGTTCGGTCAGTACGACGGCTGTGTGATCTACGACGCCCCCGACTCGGCCAGTGCAGCGGTGACGGTGGTGGCGGTCACCTCAAGCGGCGCGTTCTCCCGCCTTGAGACCCACGAGCTCATGACCGCGGACCAGTTCCTGGAGATCTTGAGCCGGGCGAAGACCATCACGTCCTACAAGCCTCCGGGATCCTGACCCGCTACAGCAGGCTTGTGCTCGAGATCCTGCGCGTGATCCTTCAGGAAAACGGCCATGCGATCACGACAGAGCGATCAAGTGTCAACCTGGCAAAGGAGGACCACATCCCCAAAGTCGATAACTCGATTGTCCGGGATATTGCCTAAGCGAAATTCCAGAGTGTTGTCGGATTGTTTCAGTACGTTTGCGGAGATGACTTCGTGAATGGAAAAGAACCCTTCGCCGGAGAATCTCCCATGAAACTCCGTGGTTTGATCGTTTAGGAAGACCCGAAACTCCGCTGAAGAAGAACTCGGCTGCACGGTGAACAGTAAGATGCAACGGCTCCCGCGATGGAAACCAGCCGGCATGTTGAACTGGAACTTATGGCTGGTTTTCGCCTGATGGTTTGCAGTCTTTGTCTGGAGACGAAACAGGTCGTCCCGAAGAATGACGTAGTCAGCCACCCTAGCCATAAATCAACCTCCTACTATTTGTGGAGCTCCGGGCCTATTGTGGAGGTCTGGGCCGAGGGAATCCCTCGGCCCAGCTCTCTAAGGATGTGATTACCGGGTTGTGCGGTCTCTTTGACCCGGGGGAGCGGCAGTCGAACCGCACAGGCTGCCGTCGTCGGTGCACCACCAGACAATCGTCTTGCAGAACAACCCGTCGGGGCTGTGGGGATTCGACACGCACCACCATCCGGTTCCTATTACCAGCGGCTGCGGTCCGCCTCTGCTGGCCACGATCCGGCTGTCCCGCAGCTCGGGTAGGCAGCTCGGTTGGTTCGTGCCGGTATCTACCGGGCAATCCTGTGCCACGATCGGAAAGTCGGGTGCATGGTTGTTCGCCTGCGCTACGCCGGCGCTGCCGACCAGAAGAGATGTCGTCAGAACCACTACAGTCCCGAGGTGCAGCCGCGCTCGTTTCCTACCCATAGCTTCTCCTTCCGTGCGTCATCCCGGACCTTGCGCCCAGCTGTCATCCCCAGTTTTCGAGGGTGCCGATCTCAAGGCGGACTTCCTGGTCGGTCATCCCCGGGCACATTGGCCGTTGCGCAGTCAAGTCGATGCGAACTCGAGCAGTAGGCAGCTGGCGCCAGTGGACCGCGTCTAGGACGGATATTGCGGTCCCGCCACTCCCCGGTTCGCCGCTCGATCTGGGACGGGCCGTGGTCCCGATCGTACCGATGCAAAAAGCAGTCTCTCCGCCGTGTTCCCGGCTCTGGAAGTACAGCACGCTCCCAAAAAGATCGCCCCAGGGAAATCCCTAGTCCCGGCTCGGAAACGGGTCCGGCGTGTCGAACGGACTTGCGGTACGCCCTTCCAGCTGCGCGGCCATCTCCACCCGGGAGCGCACCCCGAGCTTGGCGAAGATGTTTCCCAGGTGGTACTCGATTGTCTTGACCGAAAGCATGAGCTCGGCGGCGATCTCGCGGTTGGTTCGTCCGCCGCCGGCAAGCCGGGCTACCCAGTGCTCCTGCGGAGTCAGGTTGGGAACAGGATCTCCGGATCTCATGGGAGTCACGCCGCAGCCGGCCAGTTCGGCCTCGCAGCGGGCCAGAAGCGGCAGGGCGCCCAACCTTTCAAGCGTGCTGTGAGCCGCCTGGAGCTGCTCGAGCGCTGCGCGCCGCCGGCCCTGGCGACGTAGGAACGCGCCGAAATCCAGCCGAACCTCCGCTAAACCCAGCGGAAGCGGAGCCTGCTGTGCAGCAGTGAGAGCTCCTTCGAACGCGTTTTGAGCTGTTCCGGGGTCTCCTCGGCCGGCGGCCAGCAGACCCTTGATCCTGAGTGGCCCCGCCCGTGCGGTGCTGAGCCAACTATGGTGTTCGATCCACGTTTGCAGCGGCCGGAGGACGGACTCTGCATTGTCCAGCCGCTGCAGGCGGATCAGGCCTTCAGCGTAGAGTTCCCGCCACGGCTGGATCGTGGGCTGCTCGATGGCCTCCTTTCCGGCGAGATCTCGAATTGATTCGCAGGCTGCCACCTGTAGCTGCCGATCGCCGGACGCCTGGGCCGCCCGGGCACCGGCAACGGCCGTCCACATACGCTGGGCCGGATCGAACGCCGTCTCCGTCGCTGAGAGATAGTGCTGCTGCGCCTTTTCATGGTCCCCGCGCGCCGCCAGGACGAACGATGCGGCGCAGTGGCCGTAGGTCTTTGCGGTGGTCCATTCCGCGTCGCTTGCCATCGACAGGGCCAGCTCGGCGTGGGCGAGGGCATCGTCCCAGATTCCCAGCCGGTACTCGGCGTCGGCCACGTAGAACAGCCCGTTGACGGCGAGGCTCAACGGTCCCCGTTGCCGGCACGCTCGCACCACCGAATCCATGTCCCGATGAGCCGCTTTCGTGTCATCGCTCCACAGCCGCAGGATTGCGCGGCCGAAGAGGTCGCCGAGTTGATGCGGCGCCGGTGCGGGCAAGGGATCGGGGAGTGCGGAGACGAAGTCCAGCCCTTCCCTGTGCCGCCCGACCTGAGCGAGCACTACGCAGTGGAGCAGGCGCGGCGGCCACGAAGTGCTGGCCTCGCCCTGCGGATCGAGATCGACCGAGCGCTGCGACCACCGGAGCGCCTCTTTGCCGTCGGCAGCGTTCACGTAGTGCAGGCACGTCGTCGAGGCAATACGGGCGGCCTGAGCCGGCTGGCGGCCGGGGTCGCACAACCGCCACGCCTGGAGAAGGAAAGCTTCCGTTTCGGCTACATGTCCTAGGATCATCGCCTGAACGGCGAGGACGGAGCATCGCCCGGGCGACTCTTCCCACGCCTCGATATCGGCGGCCAGTGACAGAGCATGGGTCAGGTCGCCGGCCGCCATAAGGTATTCGAATGCCTGGAAAATCAACTCCTCGCGCTCCCGTTTCCCGCCGGCCACCCGGCTGGCCAGCAGACTGGCATCGGCCGCCGAGGTCCAACGACTGCGTCGTGCCTCCGACACTGCGAAGGTCTGGAGGTCGTCCCTCAAGCGTGGATCCGGCCCCGGGAGGGCTGCAGCTCGATGCCGGAGCTGGCTTCCGTCGTCGCTTACCGCACCGGCTGCATCAAGATGCAGAGCCGACCGGCGGCCGGGCTCGAGGCCGTGGTAGATAGCCGCTCGGACCAGGGGATGGGTGAACTCCATCGATCCTAAAGGTCCGGGCGCCGCCCTGATGAGTCCCGCGTTCGAAGCTTGGTCGGCGGCAGCCAGAGGAGCCGGTTCCCCGGCAATCTGGCCGGCCAGCTCAAGGGGCCAGCGGACTCCCAGCACGGCCGCAGCATGCAAAAGTTGCTGCGCCCCGCCGGAACAGGACGACAGCTTCCTGCGCACCGTGGCGGCGTAGGACTGGGGTGCCGGTAGAGGACCGGAACCGAAGCGCGCCAGTTCCTCGGCCCCCTGCTCATCCAGCAGGGCGGTGGCATACAGGGGATTGCCCTGGGTATGCTCGTAGAGCCGCCAGGCGGCGCCTCCGGTCAGCGGCCCGGCACCGATTGCAGCGGAAAGCTCGATCAGTTGGACCGGCGACAGGCCCTTCATCCGGATGCGGCTGTTTGTCTTGCCCTCCGTGAGCTTCTCGACTCCTCGCGGCAGGCGCCAGGCTTCCTCCGCCCGGAGTATGAGCAGGCCGAGAACCCGGTCGACCCGTAACCGTCGCAGTGCGAAAATCAGCGCATGGAGGGACGGTGTATCCGACCAATGAGCGTCGTCCACGGTCACGATCACCGGTCCGGTCTCCTGCAGGTCGCCAAGCAGCTGCAAGAGCCTTGCGCCGGCCGCCAGGGGGTCGGCTAGAGCTCTGAGCTCTGCCCCGCCCCCGGCGTCTGCCATGAGCTGGTCCAGGACGCCGAAGGGGAGGGCGGTTTCAACCTCCTCCCCCCGGGCCGACAAGGCAACCGCATCGCGTACTTCGCTCAGAAAGTGCTGCACCAGCGTGGTCTTGCCGATGCCGGCCGGTCCCTCGATGAGGACCGTCCGAGGAGAAGAATCCCGCGCAGAGCGAACTGCCTCCTCCAGCAAGGCGAGCTCGTCGGCATTTCCGATGAATGCGAAGGCCATGTCAGGGCTCGGGTTCGCGGGCATGCCGTGGTACCGGCA